>ERZ1034969.1146-NODE-1146-length-11722-cov-12.086912_pt1 | contig 11722 bp, 2 predicted proteins | sample MGYA00520624_ERZ1034969 | MGnify/ENA primary metagenome ERZ1034969 (study PRJEB33766, sample SAMN09781776) | gut metagenome | biome: gut microbiome | host: Homo sapiens | place: Madagascar | study: EMG produced TPA metagenomics assembly of the PRJNA485056 data...
ATCTGATATTTTATATGTATAGTAATTAAATTTTTGATGAAAATTTTATTATTTTTAGTGTTTTAGTGTTGGTTTTAGAATCCCTTATAAAACTGTGTGAAAGGTAGGTACTACTAAATGAATCGTATTTATAGGGTAATTTGGAGTCAGGTACGGGGCGCATATGTCGTTGTATCTGAAATCGCAAAAAGCCATACTCGTGGCTCCAAAAGCTTTGTTAGTAATTCCGCTAAAGCTTCGGTAAAAGTTGGCTTGGCGGCTATGGTTTTAACCTGCGGTAGTGGGTTGATTTCGGGTGTTGATGCAGCGCCTAACAGAGGCCTTTCTTTGGCTCCTGGTGAAGGCCCTAGTGATGGTGGGTTTACGTATTTATATCCTAGCCAAAATTCTCCTTATATTCAGATGTATGATTACAAAACACCAGGGAATCCAGGACTAGGAAATTTATATACAAATAATAAGGTGTTTGGTATCCAAATTGGTAACAATGCGAATGCTCGTGCTAATGATGGTTCCGTGTCTGGTATTTCTATCGGTGACTATTCCCAATCTCGTGCGTTGGGTATCGGTTTAGGCCACTATGCTCAATCTGAACAAATCGGTGCTATTGCTGTTGGTTCTGCTGCGAAGGCAAAAGGCTTTAACTCCTTGGCGATGATGCGTCAAGCCTATGCAGGTGAACAATATGCGGCAGCTATTGGTACGGCAGCATCCGCACAAGGTAAAGCGAGCTTGGCTATGGGCCACTCCGCATTAGCAACAGGTGATCAATCCATTGCTATCGGTTCTGCAAATCCTGATCCATTAACAGATGCAAAAGGTACACCGTACACAGCATATGACGGAACTACTAATACTCAAGCTAATGCAGCTCGTGCTATTGCTATCGGTCAAGGTGCTAAATCAAATACTGATGATAGTATAGCTATGGGTACAGGTGCTAATGTAGCGGCAGGTAGAAATTATAAAGGTGAAAACTTTACTCATGGCATAGCTATCGGCAGTAATGCCCTTTCTCAGGGAATACAAGGTGTAGCTATTGGTAATCGTGCTGCTCATTATCGTGATAACGCAGTAGCTATTGGTAACAATGCTAAAACATATGCTGTAGACGGTGTTTCGATTGGTAATAATGCTGAAGCAGGTATTCCAAATGACCCTCAATATAAAGTAAATAACTCCGTTGCTGTAGGTAACTCCGCGCGTGCTCATGGTGGTTCCGGTGTGGCATTGGGTAATGATACTTATGCATTAGGCGGTTCCTCTGTAGCAGCAGGTAATGCGGCATGGGCATTAGGTGAACGTTCTACAGCTATCGGTAACAATGCTCATTCCGAAGGTTACGGCTCTATTGCTATGGGTCGTGAAGCGAGTGCTTTGAGTACTCAAGATGGGGACAAGAAAAATGTTGTGGCTATCGGTGATGATGCACAAGCAACTGGTTCTCGTTCCATTGCATTGGGCGTAAGCGCTCAAGCTGGTACATTAGAACGTGTACGTGATCGTAGCGTTTACAAAGATAATCCTGAATTAATCACTAAACTTAAAGCTCAAAAAGAAGTAACTGATGCGGTAGCAATCGGTAGCGAAGCTAGTGTACAAGAAAACGAAGGTTTAGCTCTCGGTAGCAAAGCAACAGTAAATAATGTTCGTGGCGTTGCATTAGGTGCTAATTCTGCAACAGCTGCCCCTGTAAGCACAGCTAGTGAAACTATTAATGGTTTAAAATACAACTATGCAGGTGGTACTGCTGATTCCACAGTTAGCGTAGGTAATACTTCTACAAAACGTACAATTACAAACGTTGCTGCTGGTCGTGTGAATGCACAATCTACAGATGCTATTAATGGTAGCCAATTATATGGCGTCGCTAATGCAGTAGGTAATGTAGCTAACAGCACTAAGAATATCTTAGGCGGCAATGCTCAGGTTGACCAAAACGGCTCTATCACCATGACTAATATTGGTGATACAGGTAAAAACACTATTCATGAAGCTATCAAATCCGCAAATTCTGGTTGGGAACTTCAAGTTAATGGCCAAAAGGTTAAAGATGTAAAAGCTCCAAACCGTACAGTGAACTTTAACGCTGGTAAAAATATTAAATTAGAAGGCGTCGGAGACAATGTTACGGTTTCAACAGTTGATAATGCAAACTTCAACTCCGTTACAACTGGTAGCGTATCTATGAGCAAAACCGGTATCAATGCTGGTGGTTATCAAATTACCAATGTACAATCTGGCGGTGATACATTAACAAATGCGGCTAATATCGGTGATATTTCTCGTATTGCTGCAAAATACGATAAATACTTGCAACGTGGTTCTGCAACGTATGAAGCAAACGGTAATGGCAAGATTAACATGACCGGTACAAATGGTTTGACTGCTGAAGTAACAGGTTTGAAAAACACGTATGTTACATCTGGTACTGTATCCAATGACGGTAAGAGATTGACATTGACACGTAATGACAATCAAACATTCGATGTTGATATCTCTAAAATCTCTAATGGTCTTTCCAAAACTGACTACCGTTTGATTGCAAACCCTGCAGCAGGTAGCAATGGCGAATATAAAGTAGCTGCTGATGGTAGCATGACATTGACTGTTGCTGATGCTGATGGTTCCAACCCTAGACAAGTTAAGTTGACGAACCTTGCTTCTAAAGAGCAACAAGATATCAATACTACTAATATCACAAATAACACTAATAAAATCGCTAAAGGCTTGAGCTTCCAAGGCGATAACAATGTTAAAATCAACAAACAACTTGGCGATACTTTAGGTATTACAGGTGGTGCTACAGGTGCTTTGTCTGATAACAACATCGGTGTTGTAGCTAAAGACGGCAACCTTAATGTTAAGTTGGCAAAAGACCTAACAGGTTTGAACAGCGTAACTGCAGGTTCTGTTCGCGTAGGTAAACATAGCGACAATAAAAACTATGTAACTGGTTTGGACAATAAAGAATGGAATGTTCAAAACCCTACCATCACATCTGGTCGTGCAGCAACTGAAGATCAGTTGAAAAAAGTGTCTGATGAAATCAAGACTACTAATGCGGCTAAAACAGATTACCGTTTGATCAACAATACAAACTCTGCGGATGGTTCTTACTCTGTAGAAAACAATAAGGTTGATTTAAAAGTTAAAGATGAAGCTCATCCTAACAGCTCTGCAAATACGGTAACAATCAATAACATCGCATCCAAGACTGAATTGGATAAATTGACAGAACGTGCTGTTAAATATGATCTTAACGGTACTACTGTTAATAAAAACAAGGTTACGTTGGAAGGCCAAGGCGGTACAACAATTACTAACTTGAAAGCTGGTGAAGTATCCTCTACTTCTACAGATGCTGTAAATGGTAGCCAATTACATGATGTGAAAATCGAAGCAGGTAAACATTCTAAGGTAACTGTTTCCGATGATAACCTTAAATTGACAACTACTCCTGCTACAAGCACTGAAGGTGCTAAATATGATCTTCGTTTGAACAACAAAGTGACATTGGGTAGCGGTAGCAATCAAGTAGTTCTTGATGGTACAGCAGGTAGAGTAACTGCTAGTGGCGTTGTAATGGGCGCTCAAACTGTTCAAAATACGAAACATGCAAGCGAAACTGGTAATTATGTAACTAACTTGAGCAATAAGAGCTGGGATTCCACATCTATCGTATCCGGTCGTGCAGCGACTGAAGATCAGTTGAAAAAAGTTAGTGAACAAATTACTCAACAAGGTAGCAGTGCAACTGACTATCGTCTTGTAAGAAACTCTAGCGCTGACGGTTCCTACAAGGTAAACGACAATGGTGAAGTATCCTTGACTGTAGAGGATAAAAACCATGCAGGCGTTAAAGAGCAAGTTACAATCAATAACATTGCATCCAAGACTTCTGTAGATAAATTGACAGATCGTGCTGTTAAATACGACATCAATAACGGTGTTGTTGATAAAACTAAGGTAACATTGGAAGGCGCTAATGGCACTACTATTACAAATGTAAAAGACGGTGCTGTAACAGCTACATCCACAGATGCTATCAATGGCAGCCAATTGTTCAAGACTAAAGAAGAATTGATCAATAAAGGCATGAAATTCGGTGCTGACTCCGGTAATGTAATCAATAAAAAACTTGGTGAACAAGTAAACGTTAAAGGTGGCATCACAGAAGCATCCAAATTGACTGCTGAAGACAATATCGGTGTTGTATCCAATGGCTCTAACGACTTGAAAGTTCGTTTGGCTAAAGACCTTAAAGGTTTGAACAGCGTAACTGTAGGCGATACAAAAGTTACTTCTAACGGTGTAACTATCAGCAACGGTGCTACAAACAATGCATCTGTATCCCTTACTAAAACTGGCTTGGACAATGGTGGTAACAAGATTACTAACGTTGCTCGTGGTACAATCGATAGCGATGCAGTAAACTTGGCGCAATTGAAAGAAGTATCCAACAGTGCATCTGCAGCAAATACAAAGGTAGCTGAAGGTAAAAACATTAAAGTTGATGAAAGCATCGACAATGTAACTAAAGCTAAAACATATACTGTAGGCTTGAAAGATGAAGTAACATTAGGCGCAGGTAATACAGCTATCAATATTAACGGTACAACAGGTATCGTGAAAGCTGGTACTGGCGATAATGCTGTGACTATCAACGGCACAAATGGTACTATCAACTCCGGTAAAGTAACTATCAATGGTACTACAGGTACTGTTAACGAATTGACTAACAGAACTTGGAATCCTAAAGCTATTACTAATGGTCAAGCTGCAACAGAAGATCAATTGAAAGTAGTAGACAATAAAATTGATACTACAAAAACTGAAATCGTAGAAAAAGGCTTGAACTTCCAAGGCGATGCAGGTACTGCAATTCATAAAGATCTTGGCCAAACATTGAAAATCTCTGGCGGTCAAGCTGATGCATCCAAACTTTCAGAAAATAACATCGGCGTAGTTAATAACAACGGCGTATTGAATGTTAAACTTGCTAAAGATTTGACAGGTTTGAACAGCGTAACAACTGGTGCTACAACTATTAATAACAATGGTTTAACAATCGGTGGTAACACATTTGTTACAAGCAACGGCTTCAATGCTAACGATACTCAAATCACAAACGTGAAAGCTGGTACAGAGGATAACCACGCAGTTAACCTTAAACAGTTGAAAGAAGTATCTAACAACGCAGCGGCAGCTAAAACTGTTGTAAAAGCTGGCAAAAACATCAATGTAACTGATTCTGAAGATCCACTTACTAAAGCTAAAACTTACACAGTTGGTTTACAAGACACAGTAACATTGGGTTCTGGCAATACTGCTGTTAATATCGACGGCACAAAAGGTATTGTGAAAGCTGGCGAAGGCAATAATGCTGTAACTATCAACGGTACAAACAGCACAATTAATGCTGGTAACGTAGCGATTGACGGTGTAACAGGCAATATCAATTCCGGTAAAGTTCTTGTTAACGGTGCTAAAGGTACTGTAAACAACTTAACAAATATCACTTGGGATGCTGACCATATCACAAGCGGTCAAGCTGCAACAGAAGATCAATTGAAAGTTGTTGATAAGAAAATTACTGACAATGGTAGTAACTTGACTAAGAAGGGCTTGAACTTCAAAGGCGATGACGCTACAAGCATTCATAAAGACCTTGGCGAAACATTAGATGTTGTAGGTGGTACTTCCGATAAAGCTAAATTGTCTGACAATAACATCGGCGTGGTATCTGAAAACGGTAAGTTGAATGTTAAACTTGCTAAAGAGTTGACTGGCTTAACAAGTGTAACAACTGGTGCTACAACAATTAATAACGAAGGTTTAACAATTGGTGGTAATAAATTCGTTACAGCTAACGGTTTTGATGCTAATAATACACAAATCAAAAACGTAAAAGCTGGTACTGATGGCAATGATGCAGTTAACTTGAATCAATTGAATGAAGTTAAAAATGCATCCAACACTACAGTTGAAGGTAGCGAAAACATCAATGTTAACTCCACAGTAGACCCTAATACACAAGCTAAAACTTACAAAGTAGCGTTGAAAGACAATGTAACTTTGGGTTCTGGCAATAATGCAATCAACATCAACGGTACTACAGGTATCGTGAAAGCTGGTGACGGTGCTAATGCTGTAACTATCAATGGCACAAACGGCACTATCAACTCCGGTAAAGTGACTGTCAACGGCACTACAGGTACTGTAAACAACTTGACAAACATCACTTGGAATCCTGCAAATATCACAAGCGGTCAAGCTGCAACAGAAGACCAATTGAAATCTGTTGATAAGAAAATCACTGACAACAGCACTGACTTGACTAAGAAAGGCTTGAACTTCCAAGCTGATTCTGGCGAATTAATTCATAAAGATCTTGGTCAAACATTAGATGTTGTAGGTGGCATTACTGAAAAATCTAAATTGTCCGACAACAACATCGGTGTGGTATCCGAAAACGGTAAGTTGAATGTTAAACTTGCAAAAGACTTAACAGGCTTGAACAGCGTAACTACTGGTCAAACAACTATCAACAACGATGGTTTGACAATCAACAACAAACAATTTGTTACAGCAAATGGCTTCAATGCTAACAACACACAAATCAAAAACGTAACTGCTGGTGTAGAAGACAACGATGCTGTTAACGTTAAACAATTGAACGATGTAAAAGCTGCATCTAATACAAAAGTAGAAGGTAGCAAAAACATCAATGTTGATGAAACTGTAGATCCTAATACACAAGCTAAAACTTACAAAGTAGCATTGAAAGACACTGTAACATTAGGTTCCGGTAACACAGCAGTTAACATCGACGGTACAAAAGGTATCGTAAAAGCTGGTGACGGCACTAATGCGGTAACTATCAATGGCGTGACAGGCAATATCAATGCAGGTAAAGTTCTTGTTAACGGTGCAAACGGTACTGTAAACAACTTGACTAACACAACTTGGGATCCTGCAAATATCACAAGCGGTCAAGCTGCAACAGAAGATCAATTAAAATCTGTAGATCAAAAAGTTACAGACAACACTAATAAAGGCTTGAACTTCCAAGGTGATGATGCAACAAAAATTCATAAAAACCTTGGTGAAACATTGGATGTTGTAGGTGGCACTTCTGATAAAGCTAAATTGTCTGATAACAATATCGGTGTGGTATCCGAAAATGGTAAGTTGAATGTTAAACTTGCAAAAGACTTAACAGGCTTGAACAGTGTAACAACTGGTCAAACAACTATCAATAACGATGGCTTGACAATCAACAACAAACAATTTGTTACAGCTAATGGCTTCAACGCTAATAATACACAAATCAAAAATGTAACTGCTGGCGTAGAAGATAATGATGCTGTTAACGTTAAACAATTGAACGATGTAAAAGCTGCATCTAATACAAAAGTAGAAGGTAGCAAAAACATCAATGTTGATGAAACTGTAGATCCTAATACACAAGCTAAAACTTACAAAGTAGCATTGAAAGACACTGTAACATTAGGTTCCGGTAACACAGCAGTTAACATCGACGGTACAAAAGGTATCGTAAAAGCTGGCGACGGCACTAATGCAGTAACTATCAATGGCGTAAACAGCACAATTAATGCTGGTAAAGTAGCAATTGATGGCGTAACAGGTAACATCAATGCAGGTAAAGTTCTAGTTAACGGTGCAAACGGTACTGTAAACAACTTGACTAACAGAACGTGGGATCCTAATAACATCACTAACGGTCAAGCTGCAACAGAAGATCAATTGAAATCTGTGGATCAAAAAGTTACAGACAACGGTAAGAAAGGCTTGAACTTCCAAGCTGACTCTGGTGAATTAATTCATAAAGACCTTGGTCAAACATTGGATGTTGTAGGTGGCGTTTCTGATAAAGCTAAATTGTCTGACAACAATATCGGTGTGGTATCCGAAAACGGTAAGTTGAATGTTAAACTTGCAAAAGATTTAACAGGCTTGAATAGCGTAACAACTGGTCAAACAACTATTAATAATAATGGTTTGACAATTGGTGGTAATACATTTGTTACAAACAACGGCTTCAATGCAAACAATACACAAATCAAAAATGTTAAAGCTGGTACAGAAGATAGCGATGCTGTTAACCTTAAACAATTGAACGAAGTAAAAGCTGCGTCCGATACTAAGGTAAAAGGTAGCAAGAACATTCATGTTGAAGAAGAAATCAACGATCTTACAAAAGCTAAAACATACACTGTAAACTTGAAAGATACAGTGACATTGGGCTCTGGCAATACATCAGTTCATTTCGATGGTACAACAGGTATCATTAGAGCTGGCGAAGGTGCTAATGCTGTAAATATCAATGGTACAAACGGTACAATCAACTCCGGTAAGGTAACTATCAACGGTGGTTCTGGTACTGTTAACGATTTGACTAACAGAACTTGGGATCCTAATAAGATCACTAATGGTCAAGCTGCAACAGAAGATCAATTGAAAGTTGTAGATAACAAAATTGATAAGAACACTCAAGACTTGACTAAGAAAGGCTTGAACTTCAAAGGCGACTCCGGTGAAATTATCCATAAAGACCTTGGTCAAACATTGGAACTTAAAGGTGGCGAAGCTGATGCTTCTAAACTTTCAAACGGTAACATTGGCGTAGTTAATGAAAACGGTAACTTGAACGTTAAACTTGCTAAGAACCTTAAAGGTCTTGACTCTGTAACAGTTGGTTCCGATCCAAATAAACAAGTTGTTCTTGACGATAAGGGCGTATCTGTAGGCGGTAAAACATACATTTCTAACGAAGGCTTAAATGCAAATAATCAAAAGATTACTAACGTGGCAGCTGGTGTAAATGATACAGATGCAGTTAACGTTCAACAGTTGAAGAGCAGCATGGCGGCAGCAACTACAACAGTGAAAGCTGGCGATAGCGGCAATACAACTGTAACAGCTACAACAAATGCGGATAAGTCCAAAACATACACTGTAGATATCAAAAAAGACTTGAACCTTCGCAGTGTGATTACCACTACTGACGATAAGAAATTCTCTACTGTAACAAACGGTGTAGGTGTTACAAGCACTGATACATTAGGTAATACAACTGCTCTTACTGCAGGTAATGTGAAAGTATCCGATAATCAAAATAATACAACTCAAACAACAGCTAAAGGTGTACTTGTAGATAATCCAACTAAGGCCACTGAATTGACTGCTGATGGTGTTGTAACTACTGATAAACGGACTAAGAGCACAAGAACAACTGCAGATGGCATGGTAGTTACATCCGGCATGGGTGGTACTAAAGTAACTACTACTGTTAGCAGCAACGGTGTTGCCATTACTACTCCTCCAGCAGGTGAAGGTTCCCCTAAAGATGGTACTGGTGCAGTAACATTGACTAAGGATGGCTTGAACAATGGTGGTAATAAAGTTGTTAACATGGCAAGCGGTTATGGCGAAGGCGAAGATATCAACAATATCGCTAATAATAGCAGCAGCTTAACAAACGGTGCTAACATCGGCGACTTGAAAAAAGGTATCGATGGCCTTAAGAAAGCGGGCTTGGACTTTGCAGGTGATAAAGGTGCATTCCATCGTGACCTAGGTGAAAAAGTAACCGTTAAAGGTGGCATCACTGATGAAAGCAAACTTTCCTCTGCAAACAATATCGGTGTTATTTCCGATAACAACGGCAGCTTGAATGTTCGTTTGGCAAAAGATATTACTGGTATCAACTCCATTACAACTATGGATAACTCCGGTCATACAACTGTGACAAACGGTAATGGTATCACAATCAAAAATAATGGTGGTGGCAGCGTATCCTTAACAAGCTCTGGTTTGAACAACGGTGGTAATAAGATTACTAACGTAGCACCAGGTGAAATTAGCTCCACTTCTACTGATGCTGTTAATGGTTCCCAACTTAATCGTGTTGCAAACAGCATGAATAATGTTGTAAAAGAAGTTCGTCAAGTTGGTGCTTTATCCTCCGCGTTGTCTGCATTGAAACCTATGGCTTATGATCCTTACGAACCTACTCAAATCATGGCAGGTTATGGTAACTACCGTGGTGACTCCGCATTGGCATTAGGCGTGGCTCATTACAAAAATGAATCCATGATGTTACATGCTGGCGTAGCTTGGGCAGGCAGCAATAGCCATATGATGGCAAATGCTGGTGTAACTTGGAAAGTAGGTAACAGAGACGGTGAAGCAGAAACTGCAGATCGTTACCGTAAAGGACCTATCAGTTCTACATATGCAATGCAACGTGAACTTGCTGCAATGAAAGCTGAAAATCAAGGATTAAAAGGTGAAGTAGCTGATTTGAAAGCTGAAAATGAACAAATGAAAGCTAATATTGCTGCAATGATGGCAAGACTAGGTTTATAATACGTTCATACTGAACATTACGGGTTGAGGATTCCCTTTTGGGGGTCCTCCCACCCGATTTAATTCGTTGATAGAAAAGAGGAATATATAATGAAAAAATCCACTTTGCTTGCTTTCACAGCGGCAGTATTATTCGGCAGTGGCGTATTCCATGTTAATGCGGCATCTGCTACATTTGATGATCCATTGCTTTTACCAAATCCAGCTAAAGCGCCTACAACAGGTTCTGTTGTATTGGTTCCTGTGGCTAGCCCTCAGGCAGTGCAAAGTATCCATGAATTTGTGAAAGCATGGGAAAATGCGGAAAAACACATTGCTTTAGCTGAAAGCAAAAAGAATAATCATCAAGCGTTAACTAAAGAAGAAGCTAAATGGTTACATTCTAAAGATAAGCATAACTATGCTGATTATTTCCGTAAACATTCTTTAGGTTATGTACATGGCCAAGAAACTGCATTGAACTGGAATGGTGAAAACCGTAATAAAAACGAGTATAGCTATTACACATTCCCTAAATATGATAAGGACCAAGGTTACACAAATAGCTATGGTTACAATGTATTGCGCAGCATGGTTGATCGCATGAATGAATTGCTTCAAAAGCAAAAGGCCGTTGGCGGTCCTTTGACAGATGAAGAAGCACAAGCATTGGAAGATGCTATGCTTGATATCATGGCTCAAGATCAAGAACATGTATCTAATGAAGAATTGCGTTATTACATGAACGAAGCAGTTTGGTTTGCTACAAAACAAACTGTAAAAAATATGTCTGCAGAAGAACCTTCTGTTGGAGACATGCACGAAATTAACCTTCGTGAAGCGATTCAGACAGATAACTAATCATCTAATACATATATAATCACATTATATGTATAGCTTTTGTTATAAGGAATGTGCAGTTACAATAACCTTATATATAAAAGTTTTTAATATACAGTGTTGAGACACAAATAAGGGATTCTATTAACACACTGTCATATAGACAAGAAGTCGCAACAGAATGCAATAGATGTATTCTTGTTGCGGCTTCTTTTTATTTTAAATTCTCCTTATATGATATGTGTGGAAACGTGATATAACTCAAGTTTTAAATTTGTAAAATTAGGCTGTGAAAGTGTGTAAAAATAATGGCAAAAATTTTCTGAAATTTATAGTAAAATTTGCCCAAATTTTGTTGACATCAGTATATGGAAATGTTATTATATTCAAGTACCCCATATGAAGGGGCACAGATCTTTGAAAACTGAACAATGATAGGTAATCAATCAAAACGATTGAACATATGCCAGAGTGCGGGTTTTGACATAGTCAAAACCAACCATAATTC
>ERZ1034969.1147-NODE-1147-length-11717-cov-121.770022_pt1 | contig 11717 bp, 11 predicted proteins | sample MGYA00520624_ERZ1034969 | MGnify/ENA primary metagenome ERZ1034969 (study PRJEB33766, sample SAMN09781776) | gut metagenome | biome: gut microbiome | host: Homo sapiens | place: Madagascar | study: EMG produced TPA metagenomics assembly of the PRJNA485056 data...
GGAGAAGCAGCCTGAAAGTTCAGTGCGTCCAGAGGTGATTGGCGTTTTCGTAACGTGCCCCTATTAAGTTGTCAAGCATGTTATGACGCCTGCGGGGTATAAAAAGTCCCGTCGCGCATCATGGCGAACAGAACGTCGCAGCGTCGTCTCGCCAGGGCGATAAGCGCCTGATTGTGTCGTTTTCCCTGACTCATTTTGCGGGTGTAGTAAGCCCAGGAGATAGGATCCCTGAGCGCGGCGAAGGCCGACAGGAACAACGCCCGTTTGAGAGCTTTATTACCCCGTCGCGAGGGATGCTCACCGCGTATTGACGAGCCTGATCGCCGAGTTACCGGCGCAAGGCCAGCATAAGCAGCGAGATGTGCGGCAGAGGCGAAGGCGCGGCAGGCGACCTCGGTGAGGAGTCTGGCTGCGGTCCTGACACCGACTCCGGGCATACTGGTCAGGACCGGGTAAAGAGGGTGAGCAAGAACTCGCTGTTCTACCGCAAGTGCCACCTCGTCTCTTTGCTTACGCAGCGTGATGAGCTGGAGTGCCAGACGTGGCAGTACTACGGCAGCGGCATTCGTGCCGGGAACGACGACGGTTTGTTCGGCCAGTGCCTGAGCTATGTCTGCTGCAAGGCGTTTACCCAGACGAGGCGCAAGTTTGCAGAGCTGGGCTGCCAGCTTCTTCTCACCCAGCGAAGCGAGTTTTTCTGGTGAGGGATATCGCTGGAGAAGATCGAGTACCGCCGGGTGATCAAGTCTCGGACCGAGAACGCGCTCCAGTGCCGGATGTATCTGGGTCAGAAGGCCGCGGATACGGTTGCTGGCCGGCGTTGTCTGTGCGGCAAGATCATCATCGAAGCCGCAGAGCATGGAGAGTTCTGCGATTTGCTCGTCAGCCAGCTTCAGCGTGCGTAGCGCGTGAGGCAGGGTACGGGCAGCCTCGGCAATGATGGCAGCGTCACGAGCATCAGTTTTAGCTTCACCGGCGTGTAAGTCGGCTATGCGGCGCATGGCCAGTCCAGGGAGGTATCCGACAAGGACTCCTTCTGAGCGGGCAACGGCGACAGGTAACGCACCGATGGTAGCTGGCTGATCAACAACCAGCAGTATCTGACCATGTTGTTTCAGGTCAGATATTAGCGACCTGAGTTTGTTTTCGTCGTTGGGTAATGCTTTATCGAACAGGCGTTTACCTGAACGATTAATGGCAACAGCGTGATGCGTATCTTTACCGACATCAACGCCGATAAAGACCTGGACGGATTCGTAATCGCTGGATTCGGTCATTCTGTCTCCTTTGTATATGGGTTAACCAGATAACCACGGGGAGCAGGTACCGGCATCCACGTTACAGACGGTCCCGGCAAAAGTGCCTGACCTGACCCCTATTAGCGGTTACCAGCGCCCCACCAGACCCGGTGACATCACCCCCCGGATCATGGACGACTGGGGGCAGTAATCATGCCGGGTCTGGCTGGCTAACACCCCATTATAAGGGGTACGAATAAAGTAACGGGGGGCAGAATTTTCAAGATGTAGGCGTTTTATTTTATGGTTAATAATCACCGCCACTCTTATGGTGAGAGCATAAAAAAGCCCCCACGAGCTTTATTACTAAATTCAATACAAACAACAAATTATGCTCTTAACGTACGTTTTCGTTCCATTGGCCCTCAAACCCCGTATTCGACTGTGTGACCAGTGCCACTTGACGCCTCCGCCAGCGCAGCGGAGGCAAATAGTACTGTCAGACCGTGGACTTATCCCCGCGCGGAGCGGTACAATGACGGTGATAACCGTCAACCATACTGCGAAATATTTGCCCCGGCGTGTCACCCAGAGTACACAGATAGATATGTGCGCAAATAAACAGTAAGCCAATGACAGCAAGCGCCATATGCAGCACCAGCATTACAGGCCCCAACCCCGTCACCTGCGGATATAGACACAGCAAACCGGTGAGGATTAACAGTGGCACCAGCGCATACATAATCGCCAGGTATGCCAGTTGTTGAAGTGGATTGAACTTATTCTGCTTTGTTGCGACAAACGGATGCGCCTCCCCTTTCATGATGCCAAACAGGTAAAAACGCGCCTGACGTATGCAACGTGCCATCAGTCCGGCAAAATTAACACGATAATGACACCCGTTTCCTGTGGTGAGGTTGATCAGCACAAATCCCACCCAGAAGGCCAGTAAGGCAAAACCACACCAGGTATGCACCTGCACCATTAGCGCCACAGGACCGAGAGAAAAATGCCCCAATAAACCGCTTAACAGTAACAAAACAAACAGTAACGCATTTCCCCAGTGCCAACAGCGAATCGCCAGCGAGTAGAGATAGTCACGATGCTCTTCGCCTCCTTTCGTTTCTGGTGCCAGCAACCGACGCAATAACGCATGGATAACCAGCCCGGCAAGCACGAGCAGCACCATGACACCTGCATAAATTAACCACTGCGGCCAATAAACCGGCGCATAAGAGAGTTCCTCACCCCAGACAGTATTCATGCTTTCCCCTCCTGATGGACTTCTTTACGACGGTACAGACTGACTGCGCCACAACGCGCCTCCTGCTGGCGATAGACATCTTTCTGGCTGATCCAGTCCTGGATCTCTGTCTCATCCAGTCTGCCGAATTTAAGCGCGTCTGTTGGGCACACCGATACGCACGCCGGAGGCTGGCCTGCGACCAGCCGCGTGTCGGCACAGAAGTTACACTTGTCGGCAATACCGGTTTTCGGATTCAGATAGCGCACATGGAAAGGGCACGCGGCCACACAATAATCGCAGCCAATGCAACGCGATTTATCAATCTGCACGATACCATTTTCATCACGATGCGATGCGCCGGTAGGACAAACACTGACACACGGCGCATTTTCACAGTGCTGACAGGAGACGCGGACAAACTGATAATGCTCAGATGCGCCGGAAGCCTGTTCAGGGCCGCGAATTTGTACCTGCACGCGACTAAATCCTTCCGGCACTTCGTTAAGAACCTTACAGGCAACGGTGCAGGCCTGGCAGCCGATACAGCGTTTCTCGTCATGTAACATGACGTACTGGTTTGCAATATGTTTCATGATCGTCTCCCTGTTCATGCGCGGCTGAGCGTGACACCCGCGGTATGCACCACTGTTCCGGAAACCGGGCTGGTAACGTGCGGAAGTAAATTACCGCAATGGATACCGTGTGTGGTTGCCGCCGTTTTTGCACCGGCCCGGGCGCCAAATCCCATGTAGACAAATAGCGTGTCCGGACGAATGCCGGGCGTCACCAGTGCCTTACCTTTTTCTTTACCCGTGGCATTTTCCAGCCAGATCTCATCGCCGGTTTTAATTCCCTTTTCTCGCGCCGTTTGCGGGTGGATCCAGACCGCATTATCCCACATCAGTTCACTGAGCAAAGGGACATACTGGGTCGCGCCATTGGTATGCACCGCCACCTTGCCCTGTATGAAATACAGTTCATCATCGCGTTTCAGAGTAAAGTCGCGCGAGCGCGGTACGCCGTAGCCGGGTAACAATCCTTCCAGCACTTCCGAACAGAGTTCAATTTTTCCTGACGGGGATTTAAAACGCAGCTGTTCGCCATAAGTATTATCGCTGTCCGCTGCCAACGCATTAGGGTAACGGGCGGTAAACTGCTGCACAGACTCGGCCTCGCGCAGCAACAATGGAACGCCCCATTCAAGGTAGCCCTTTTCACGAAGTCTGGCGGCCAGTGCGTGATCGCCGTTGAGCTGATACAGCTGCCGGGTTTGCATATCCTGCCACGGATAGTATTGCCCAAGCCCTAACTGTTGCCCCAGCTCCTTCCAGATTTGCCAGCTGGGGCGAGCCTCGCCAACGGGTTCCACCACCTGCTGACGCAGGCCATACGCCGGATGCAGGCCCGACATGTCCGTTACATCTTCATCACGCTCAAGGTAGGTGCATTCCGGCAGCAGATAGTCGGCATATGCTGCGCTCTCGCTCAAATAAACATCGCAACTGACCACCAGATCCAGTCGCTCAACCGTTTTAACCAGGTCCGGACGGCAGGTGACTGTCTGGAAGGGATTATGCCGTGACATAATCCACGCTTTTATTGGGTAAGGCTTCCGGGTTAACGCAGCATCAATAATGCTTTGCACCACGCCGCCACCTGCGGCGATGTATCTGAACTGCGGTGCGACCAGATCGATACGCTGCGCCGTCGGTTTCGGCATATTTTTAACGTCGATTTTCGCCAGCGTCGGCGCGACTTTTTCCCCGGCCAGTTTGTTGTAAACCGCCGCGCCTTTTTTCTGATACAGCCCTCCTTTACGTTCAATATTACCGAGCAGTGCATTAAGCGTAAAAATCATACGCCGCATATCGATCTCTTCCTGCGAGAACGTTGAACGATGACCGGGGCTGACAATAGCATGTGGCGCACAGGCAGCCAGTTCACGAGTCACACGAACAATGACATCAGCAGGGACATCAGCCTGCGTGGCGGCCCATTCCGGCGTTGCGTCTTTTACCGCCAGTGCTAACTGTTCAAATCCGGTGGTGTAACGCTCAACAAAATCCGCATCATAGAGCTGTTCGTCAATCATGACGTGGCACATCGCCAGCAGCACCGCCAAATCTCCACCGGGACGAATCGCATGCCACTCATCCGCCTTACTTGAAAATATCGACAAGCGCGGATCGAAGCTGACCATTCTGGCGCCTTTCTCCTGTGCGGCCATTAATTCATGGGTATCCGCGACTTCAATGCCTTCATACAAATTGTGACCAAACGAAACCAGATAGCGTGTATTGGCGATATCCATCGCCAGATCGCCGCCCATCATCACTTTTGCCGCAATGGCTTTCCCGGCAGGGCAGGTTGAAGCATGAGTAAAGGTATTGGGTGAACCAAAAGCTGTGGCCAGATGGAAAAGATGGCTGGAGAGCGAACCGGCTTTGGAAGAGAAAACCACGCTCTCCGGGCCATACTGCGCTTTGATGGCATTCATTTTCGCCGCGATTTCCTGATAAGCCTGTTGCCAGCTAATCACCTGCCACTCACCGCTGCCGCGCGGTCCGGTGCGTTTCATGGGTTTCACGATCCGTTGCGGATCATTGACCAGACTGACGCCGCTCCCCCCCCTGGCGCAAACGCGCGTCCCCTGGTGTGACGCCGAAGGATTGCCCTGTATAAAAACGGTCTTGTTATTGACTACCTGGGCCTGAACAGGACAACGAAAGGAACACATTTCACACAAAGTTGGTGTCAGGGTGGTTTTACCCTTAATTCCGGCAACCGGATTGCGCGCCAGCGTTCCGGGCGAAAAAACGCCCAGTGCACAGGCAGAACAGCCAATGCCCATCCCCTGCAAAAAAGAACGGCGACTAATGCTCATATAACCTCCAGTTATTATATATATCTGAAAATTATATTAATTTGTCCTTATAAAATTTCGACATCCCTCACATTTTGCAAACCAGTGATTCCTTTTTTGATTAAATGATATCCCTCCATGTTCATCCCGGTGATGTCAGCGCTGAGCGAGATTTTTGTACCGGCCGGCCATCGGACAGTTGCTTTCATTTCGCAGATGAGCCCCCGAAGATGTTCTCACCGGAGAACAGATGCGAATTGCCGATTGAACTTTGATGCCAGGCCGTAATCGAACAGGACGGAATACGCATGCTTTTTAATAAAATGGAGGCTTTGCATGAAAAACAGGCAGTTACTGTCAGATGGAACACGCTGGAAACAGCTTATTATCATCCTGATTCTTGGTCTTTGTTGTTATTATTTTTTACAACCTGCCGGTGTAAATGAGTTTGCATGGCGAACAGTCGTTATATTCCTCGCCACTATTGTCTGCATAATATGCAAGGTTCTCCCTGTCGGGGCGATTGGTGTCATCGCTATTACGGTTTATGCTCTGACGGGGTCCGGCGGCGCGCTTACTGCACAGGAGAGCATCAGCCAGGCGCTGAGCGCAATGAATAATACTCTGCTCTGGCTGATAGTCATTGCATTCATGATTTCCCGGGGATTCGTGAAAACAGGACTTGGTGAACGCATTGCACTGGTTCTGGTAAGACTTCTGGGGAAACGGACGCTGGGGCTTGCTTATGGTCTGGCGCTGGCGGATCTGCTTCTTTCTCCCGCAATGCCGAGCAACACGGCACGTTGTGGGGGGGTTATTTACCCGGTGGCAGATTCACTGTCCCGAAGTTATGGTTCATTTCCGGATGATGATTCCAGACAACGATTAGGAACATTCCTGATAACCTGCACCGGACTTGTAAATGATATTACTTCAACTTTATTTCTGACAGGGTTTACCGCCAATTTATTAGCGGTGAAACTGGCCGCGCTACAGGGAATATCGTTATCCTGGCTGAACTGGTTCACTTTTATGGTTCTCCCCTGCATTGTCAGTTTTGTTGTCACGCCACTTATTGTTTATGTTCTCGTCCCGCCGCAGATAAAAGTCACACCAGAAGCCCCGGAATCAGCGCTTCTCAGACTCAGGGAAAAAGGAAAAATAACCGTGCCGGAATGGCTGATGATGGGAACGGTTTTACTTCTGCTGGTTTTATGGATCGCCGGAAGCTATGCAGGCATTGATCAAACTACCACAGCATTTATCGGGTTATCTGTACTATTGCTGTCAGGAGTGCTGAACTGGGAAGATGTAAAAAATGAAAAAGGGGCCTGGGATACGCTCATCTGGTTCTCTGCATTACTGATGCTTGCCACTCAGTTGAGTTCACTGGGTTTTACAGACTGGTTCGGTCATATTATTGGTTCGGATGTCAGAAAGATCATACATGGTAGCAACTGGATCTTCGTGTTGATTATCCTGAATGTGATTTATTGCTATCTTCATTATTTCTTTGCCAGCGGAAATGCCATTGTTGCTGCGCTGTATGCGGTCTTTTTAAGTGTGGGGATCAGTCTTGGTGTACCTGCCATCCCCATGGCATTAATGCTCTCCTGTTGCACTAACATTTCGTGTTCTTTAACGCAATATACTCATGCAAGAGGACCAATACTTTTTGGTGCAGGTTATATACCGACCAGTGTCTGGTGGAAGACTGGTTTTGTGATGAGTATAATTAACCTCGTTATTTTTTTCCTTGTGGGACTGATCTGGTGGAAAGTACTGGGATTGTATTAATAATTGATTTTTTTGTGAATTATTTGTGTCCACAGGTTAAACAGGCAGGAATTTAAAACGCCTGAAGATAAAAAACTCCGGGAGCCAGAGTCTGTACACGGATTCGAGTAATGGCCTGATTTTGATATGTTCAGTCCAGCATCAAATGAAGGTTAATTTATGGACGAAAACAGTGACAGGCTCTGGCTAACAAACGGGCCAAAAACCTCAAAGCCCCTGACGCAAATAAGCCGGAGCAGGCAGTCAACCGGCGACGTTTTTCGCTTATCCGGCAGATATCCGCAAAGTGCTCTGCACCACGCATGCCATCGGGTCACTGAACAGTGTCGGCGTGCCATCAGGAAACGTAAGGTATCCCCGACTGACGAGTCAGTAAAAAAAGTGGTGTGGCTGGCAATCAAGTCCGCGTCTCAGAAATGGACGAATGCCGCATTCTTGCCAGTGGCTCATGCATTCCGCCAGACGGTAACCCTCTTCAGTCCCGTAAAACGCCTCTGACTTCTGCACAGCACACACTTCAGCGGGTCAACCTTCACTAACCTCTGATACATACCTCTCCACCTGATTTGCATCGCCGTTTTTCTCTCTGTCTCCGTTATGGCGTACACAAAATCTTTCAGTAACCGCCGCGTCACCGGACTCAGGCCCCCGTAGTATCTCACCATCCGGCCTCCTTATCCGCCACATGTCGGGTGAACCTTTCCATGAACTCCTTACCCGGTATTCTTCCCGTTTTGTCCGGTGACGGTTGTAACGCAGGCCAATTTCATCCTGAGCAGCATAATGCTCCAGACAGCTTATCGGCACTGGCGACTTTTTCAGAGAATTACCAGTATTCCATCATATGACCACCACCGCGGTGTTCATGATCATCACAGCGAGTTCCACGTGGTACGCCTGCCCGGGCCATCTCCACATCCCGTTTAACCAACTGCTCAGCCAGTGATTGCCTTAACGTTTCCATCTCTTTGGCGACCGCATTTATTCTGGCGCTGTCAGGCGAACTGGCGCTTAACAGGGCATTGTATTCATAGCGTCTGGAGGCCAGTTGCTGTCGCAGCGCACTGGTCCGGGAGTAGTAATCATCATAGATTTTTTGCGCAGCCACCTGTTGCTGAGTGGTGATGGGGGAGCGTTCATATCCGTAACCCCGGTGGTGCGCGAGAGCCTGATTTGCCCCCAGAGTCATAAGAGAAAAGGCGAGCAATACGGGACCGGTTTTAGTGTTCAGTTTCATTATGTTGTCCTCCTGTGAGTTATTTTGCGCCAGATGCATATATCGTGCCAGGTTTTAATATACTGTTATACAGGCACCTTACAGGAGGCGTAACATTCTGGGTGAGTAGAAATGACACACTGAATCAGACGGGTGGGTCTTTTTTACTCGCTGTTTCAGATGGCTGGTTACACCAGGAGGGAGGACAGAAAAATGGCATAATTTGTGCTGTGTAAAAGAGATGCAAAAGGAAAACTGTAATGTCTGTTTTACCAACCTGACTTCAGATTCACGACTGCAGGAAGTTCGCCGCGTTTTTTGCCATATGCCTTCGCTGATTTGAGGAGCAGTAATTTCTCTCTTTCTGTTGGCGTAAAGTATGGTATTGGGCCGGACGACAGCCCGGAAAGATAATTTCTCTTCGAATCTCAGACATCATGCGCCAGACAAATAAGAGCGGCAGCCGGTGATATGGCGTTCCCCCTGTATTTCCAGGCACCTGTTATCACTTAACCCATTACTGACCCGCTGCTGCATCCGGAGGATGCAGCAGCGGGTCAGTAAATTTATAATGAGTTTACTTCCAGCATTAATGCCCCCGTGTGCTCACCATAACCGGGCTCTGCAACTAACGGTTGAGTTGACACTCCCGGAAGGGCATTCAGTGTAAATCTGAAACCCTCCACAATATTACGCACTGTTGGTAGCGTGCGAGTAAACTGACAGGCAGATTCCTTTGCACTCAGGTACTGACCTAATCTGGCCGGGCCCATTTCAAATGCATTCGCTCCGGAGAGAGACCAGTAATTCTGACATGCAGCATTCCGGACAGTATCAAGGCTTAGGGTACCGTTACCTGTGGCTTCCATTTTCAGATTCGCAGCCACAGCGATACTGCGCTCAGCATTGAAGTAAAGCTCACCATTTTGTCCGTATTCCCAGTTCGTTCCGGATAATCCCACCGTCAAAGGAAAACTGGTGATTCCCGCATCAATGTTATTGCAGTTTACACTCAGACTGGCGCTCTGCGCCTCAACACCGGTAAAGCCACCGCCACTCAGAGGCCAGGTTGCCTGACCTGCTTTTGACTTTTCAGCCGGAACCGTCACGGGCTGAAAATCAATACTGTTCGACCAGGGCGACATGTAGCACTGCACTTTGGGTAAGGTTGGCGCTGGTACATGTATATTCAAATGCAATAAAACACCTTTATTTCCATTAGTTAACGAATTGCACGTGGACATGTAATACCACTGATTTGCTGCGTCACATTGCTTCAGGCTAATTGTTACAGTTTTACCTGCAACAGGTATTGCTGCCTGCCCTGTATGTCTTTTTTTATTTTTACTTTACTGGACGGTGTAATAACCACCCACCTACTTGAACTTTTTAGAAAACTTTCTCCACCCGAGCTCGTACCTTTATATCCCCCATCCCCCCCACACACCATTATAAGTAACGTTCTGCCCCCCACGTTGAATCGATTGAATCCAAATATCTGAAATATCCAGATAATAATTACAGTCATTATCATGACAGCGTTTATCCCCTGGTGAAGGAATTTTGGCAAATGGCTCAAAATACACCCCACCCAGTTTATTAGTATTAACACCAGTCTCTGATGTACTTGTAAGCGCTGTCTGGGTTAAATTTATTTCATAAACAGTATTATCACCATAAACACTGTCTGTACTCCAGGCCGGAAGGGTTATATCCAGTGTTTCTTCCGCCGTCCATACCCCGGACGAAAACAGAAGAATAAGCGGCAGCACTGCCTGAGTTAATTTGTTTGACATACAATGTATTTTTTTAACCGATATTTAAGCGTAACATTAAAACAGCGATATGACGACAGCCGGAACAATATCCCGGTTTCCGTCAGACTTTTACTGTATATTGCGTTAACAGAATATTCCGCAACTTGTCATTCAGATATTGATGATGTTACTGATATTGAAAATATCCACGAAACGGGGCATGCTCATATGTGGCATTTCCACTTTGCTTATTGTACCCGACACAATACTCATATTTAAAACTCCACCACTATTGTATTTCAGACAACAGGATATAATCCCCTCCCCAGCCCCCCGAAATGTAAATCTGCCATTTACAGCCCAACAATACTGAATTCATGACAATTCCCGCACTCAGCTCACTACTCATGAACTGAATGTTCCTTTATTTCCTGTTTTAAATTAACTGAACAGGAATATCTGGCAATATTCTTCCTGCGCAATTAAATATACGCACGGCATTAATTCCAGGTCAAAAAAAATAAAGATTAATGCGAATCAATTCAATCCTTCCTTTTGCACAATTAGCTAAAGATGCAGTAAATTTGCCGTACTGAAAGAACCACGACAGCCCGGTGCGCATTTGGGATTTGATAGCCAACCGTACGAAAACGTACGGTACGCGAAAATAAACATCTGAAAAATCAATTACCGGACTTGCCATGACCGCAATGATAAGCGCAAAATAAACGTACGTGTTTCTGGTGTATCATTACTCGACGTGCCAAAAATGTGTTTTATATCCACATCGCCAGAAACACGTATCACATCAGTCCGGCGCAATCTCCTGAAAATGTCCACAAATATCATTGAGTGATCCGTATTTCATCTGTCAAAATATCTCAGACGGGTGGCTAATCACTCGCATGTGAAAATCAAACCCTTGTACATACCGTCATTGACGGCTGAGCTGAGACGATGCCCACAATCGTTTTACTCACTCCGCCGCAGTTCCTTGCAACGAGATATCAGGATTTACCTGCCAGATATCGGGCTGAACTGGAAGTTCTGGTGCATTCATTTCGGCCAGGTGCATCGTTGTGGGATGCTGTTAACGCTCAGGACCAGCAAAAAACGGCGGAAGTCTCGCGCCTGAACATGCAAGAGGGGGCAAAAAAAACCCTCTGAAATAGTCAGAGGGTAAAGAAAGATAGCGTTCTCACAGGCGACTGACTATCGGCAATTTATCTCGCAAAAGATAAATAATGGAGAACATTTCCTGACGGAAATCATGGGTAAGTGTCCACAGGGCAAAGAAAATCATATTTAGTCTCATAAAACAAGCGATTGAAATGTAAGCGGCTCGTCAGAACCGTATTGATATTTACTGAGAGCTCAGATCAACTTTCCAGGGCAACAGATCGCGTACCCGGTTTGCCGGCCAGTCCTGGATATGTTCAATGACGTAACGCAGCCACTTTTCTGGCTCCACATTGTTCAGACGGCATGTGCCGATCAGCGAGTACAACACCGCCGCATGTTCGCCACCGCTGTCGGAACCCGCGAAGAGCCAGTTTTTCCGGCCTACGGCCACTCCCCGTAAGGCGTTCTCTGCGATGTT
>ERZ1034969.1148-NODE-1148-length-11698-cov-9.841364_pt1 | contig 11698 bp, 1 predicted proteins | sample MGYA00520624_ERZ1034969 | MGnify/ENA primary metagenome ERZ1034969 (study PRJEB33766, sample SAMN09781776) | gut metagenome | biome: gut microbiome | host: Homo sapiens | place: Madagascar | study: EMG produced TPA metagenomics assembly of the PRJNA485056 data...
TGCTACAATGGGCCAAACAACACTTATAATCTAAAACTAATGATTTTATAGTAAATTAATCACATTCATAATTTTCGATTAAAATTATATGTTCTGTATTATACACTATTATGAAAGGTTTGTGAAGTCAAATACAAAAAAAGAACGAAAGTCTTTTCACAGTAGACTTTCGTTCTTTCATTTTATATACCATATAGGGTTAAAATCATCTAATCTTCATGGGTATTTTCTGGTACATCATCAAGTTTTTATCACATGAATATAAAATGAAATCTATATGATTTACATACCTAAACGACTCATAATAAGAGCTAATTGTCGTTTAGTTTCTTCGTTATCTTTCTGTAGACGAAGATTGTCTTCTTTCAATGCCGCATAGTCTGCAGTTAATTTTTCATCCTGCGCTTTCATGCGTGCATTTTCAGCTTTCAAAGCAGTCATTTCATCCTGCATTACGTACATAGAGCTGATAGGGCCGCCCTTGTAGCGTTCAGGAATAGCCTTCTTCTCATCAGAAGAGCCGAATTTACGAGTTACACCGGCATTCACCATATTATGACGGCTACCGACAGATACACCTGCATGGAACATAGTATCTTCCGATGTATAATGTGCAACACCTAAAGCTGCTGCAGTTTCGCCTCTGTAATTACCAATACCAGCCATCACTTGAGTTGGTTCTAACGGATCATATTGAATCGGTTTCAACGCAGACATAGCCGCCGCATGAGCACCTACACGTTGCGTTTCGCCCGCCACAGAATTAATAGCATTGGCCATGCCCTCCGTAACTCCTTTCAATTGATTTACGTTAACCGCATCCGTGCCGTTTACACCAGGACCTACATTGCTAATTGTTTTACCACCGTTATTCAATCCATCTTTAGTAAGACTTACGGTGTTACCACTAGCAGGAGTAATGGTTACGCCACTGCCGTTCACAACCGTAGAGTTACCTGCGGCATCCTTAGTCGTTACTGACGTAAGACCTTTCAAATCTTTCGCCATACGAACTTTAAGATTAGTGCCGTCAGATACAACGCCTACATTATCTTCTGTAGTCAACTTGCTAGCATCAGTAATGCCACCGACTACGTTTACCTGTTCGTTAAGCTTTTTGTTAATCACATTACCGGAATCGCCACCGTATTTCATACCATCGTCTTTGGTTGCCACTTGATGTGTCTTGCCCTGTTCATCTTGGTACTTAATACGAGTAATAGCATTGCCTCCGAGATCAGAATCACCCTTATCAGCGGTAATATCCGCATTACGACCATCTTTGCCAGTTAAACCGATGTGACCAACGCCGTCTTTACCTGACATAGATACAGCATCTTTACCGTCTTTACCTGTAACAGCTACTTTTCCGTCTGTGCCATTCGCAGCGTCTGGACCTGTAATGGAAACGCCATCTTGACCATTTTTGCCGACTTTCACCTTATCAGTATTGACCATATCAGCAGTAACTGTTCTGGTAGTAATGCTATCGGTCTTAAGATTCTTAGCCATTTTAATAGTAACATTACCATTTTCGGCTACCGTTTTAATATTTTCACCGGAATAGTCACTATCAGCCCCTTGGCCTTCACCTTTGATGGTAACCTTTTGACCTAAATCACGGTGGAAATCACCTGTATTACCGGCAAAATCCATGCCTTTCTTCGTAATGTCATCACCTAAATTATTAATCTTATTATCCAAGGCTTTATGGGACTTTTGCAATTGATCTTCTGTAGCAGCACGACCGCTTGTGATATTGTTAGGATCCCAATCTTTGTTTTCCAAACCTGTCACATGACCGTCCTTGCCATCAACAGAGACCTTACCTGCATCAATCTTACCGTCTTTACCGTCAATAGTTACCTTATCTCCGGCCTTAATCGTACCGTTTGTACCGTCGATTGCAACATTACCAGCCTTAATTGTACCCTTATCGCCATCGATTTCAACTTTATCACCTGCTTTAATGGTGCCTTTGTTGCCGTCGATTGTAACCTTGTCACCGGCTTTGATTGTACCGGTTGTACCATCCATCGCAATTTGTTTCGTAGCATCAGATCCCATTGTTATTTGGTCTTTGAGGCCCACTTTGTAATTTGTAGAGCCATCACCATTAGTGGTCTTATCAACTTTGATATTATTACCTTCTGTTACGATTGCCTTAGCAGCGTTAGCCGCTGTATCCAATTGAGATTTATTAACCGCATCCTTAGGATTTGTACCGTCAGCTACGTTTGTAATCTTATTGCCGGCTGCATCAATACCATCTTTCGTCATAGATGGACCATTGGTAATCTTCACGCCGTCCTTTGTAATAGCAGTCAACGGGTTGCCATCCTTATCTTGAACGGTCATGCCTTCACCATTAACAACGGTTTTACCGTTTGCACCATTAGTGCCATTGTTGAAAGTTATGGAATCTAGGCCTTTCAGATTTTTTGCCAAACGAACATTAAGGATATTATTTTTGCTAATAACACCGATATTGTTTTCGGTCAACTCAGATTCATTGGTGACACCACCCTTAATGTCCAATTGTTCATTAAGTTTCTTCTTGATGGTAGTACCGGAGTCGCCACCATATGCCATGCCATCATCTTTGGTTGCCACTTGATGGGTTGTGCCATTTTCATCTTGGTATTTAATGCGCGTGATTTCATTTCCATTAACATCAGCAGCGCCTTTATCAGCGATAATATCCGCACTGCGACCATCTTTACCAGTTAAACCGATGTGACCTACACCGTCTTTACCCGACATAGACACAGCATCCTTGCCGTTTTTATCTGTAACAGCTACTTTACCGTCGGTGCCATTCGCCGCATCCGGACCTGTAAGAGATACGCCGTCCTTACCGTCTTTGCCGACTTTCACAGATTCAGCCTTAAGGTTTTTGTTCATTTTTACATCAATTGTTGTATTACCTGTTGCTGCATCTTGTTTGATGAAAGTCTTAATATTGTCACCGCTATAGTCGGTATCAGCAGCTTTACCTTCGCCTTGGACGGTCACGATAGAGCCTAATTTATTGGTTTGCACACCGCCTACATTGGCATTGAATTTAAGACCTGTATCAGTTTGACCTGCCAAGGCTTGTTTCAATTGATCCTCTGTTGCGGCACGACCGGATACGACATTACCTGCATTCCAAGTCTTATTATCAAGACCAGTCACATAGTTGCCCGTATTAGCAGGCGTTGCACCATCGGATTGTTTACCCATGGTTACAGTGCCGGCTTTCACAGTTTCTGTAGCCGTAACAGATGTAACATTAAGATCCTTCTTCAATTTGAGGCCGATTTTCGTATCATCACCAGTTTGCGTGATTTCTGTCGTAATATTGTCGTCGCCGTTTACTGTTACCTTAGAGCCTAGCTTGTTCGTTTTTTCATCGTTATTATCCGCATCAAAACGAAGGCCTTTATTGGTCAGTTCAGTCTTAGCGTCATTAATATTATTGTTGAGTTCAGTTTTGGTATCACTGATATTTTTATTCAACTCGGTCTTAGCATCGCTAATATTTTTATTTAATTCAGCCTTGGTATCACCAATATTTTTATTCAACTCGGTCTTAGCATCACTAATGTTTTTATTTAACTCAGATTTAGCGTCATGCAATTGACCGCCGTTAACCGCATCTTTAGAATTAGCAGCAATATTACCATCAGCAACATTGGTAATCTTTTGGTCGTTTGCATTGATGCCATTTGGAGATACATAAGTCTTATTGCCTACTGTTAAACCACCACTATTAATGGTTGTACCACCAGCTGTTACGCTGTCTAAACCAGTCAATGTTTTAGCTAACTTCACATTTAGTGTGCCTGTGCCATCAGATACAACGCCAATATTATTATCTGTTAAATCTGTAGCTGTAGCTCCGCCTTTAATGGCAACAGTACCACCTAGCTTCTTGTTGATAGTCGTGCCGGAATCACCGTCAAAGTTCAAGCCTTTATCCACTTCAGATTTAGATGCCACATCCTTAATTGTTACAGTTTTTGTTTGAGCGGCCGGATGGTTCTTATCCTGTACGGTCAATGCTACGTCACCATTAGCATCTACAGTATAGTCACCATTGGAGCCCGCCGTAGGATTCGCAACGAGACTGAAGTCCGTTGCACTAGCACCTTGTTTCTTAACTTCATCACTAACCGTTTTCAATTGGTCTTCCGTTGCTGCACGGCCAGATGCAATTGTAGGGTTATCAATACTCCAAGCCTTATTATCAAGACCAGTTACGTAGTTGCCCGTATTAGCAGGAGTTGCACCATCGGATTGTTTACCCATAGTTACAGTACCAGCTTTCACAGTTTCCATAGCAGTAACAGTGGTAACGTTAAGATCTTTCTTCAATTTAAGGCCGATCTTCGTATCATCGCCAGTTTGACTGATTTCCGTCGTAATATTGTCGTCGCCATTTACTGTTACCTTGGAGCCTAGCTTATTCGTTTTTTCATCGTCATTATCCGCATTAAAACGAAGGCCTTTATTGGTCAATTCAGTCTTAGCATCATTAATATTTTTATTTAACTCAGTTTTAGCGTTATGTAATTGACCGCCGTTAACCGCATCTTTGGAATTAGCAGCAATATTACCATCAGCAACATTGGTAATCTTTTGGTCGTTCGCATTGATGCCGTTTGGAGATACATAGGTCTTATTGCCTACGGTCAAACCACCACTATTAATGGTTGTACCGCCAGCTGTCACACTGTCCAAACCAGTCAATGTTTTAGCTAACTTCACGTTCAATGTATTGCCGTCAGATACAACGCCAATATTATTATCTGTTAAATCTGCAGCCGCAGCTCCACCTTTAATGGCAACAGTACCACCCAACTTCTTGTTGATAGTCGTGCCAGAGTCACCGTCAAAGTTCAAGCCTTTATCCACTTCGGATTTAGACGCCACATCTTTAATCGTTACGGTTTTTGTTTGGTCTGGATGGTTCTTATCTTGTACTGTCAATGCTACGTCACCGTTAGCATCTACAGTGTAGTCACCATTGGAACCCGCCTTAGGATTCTCAACGAGACTAAAGTCCGTTGCATTAGCACCTTGAGTTTTGATAGCTTCAGTAACTGTCTTCAATTGATCTTCTGTTGCAGCACGTCCGCTGACAGCAGTCGGATTAGTTACGCTCCATGTCTTATTATCAAGACCTGTTACGTAATTCCCCGTATTAGCAGGGCTTGCACCATCGGATTGTTTACCCATAGTTACAGTGCCGGCTTTCACAGTTTCTGTAGCAGTAACAGTGGTAACGTTAAGATCTTTCTTCAATTTAAGGCCGATCTTCGTATCGTCACCGGTTTGCGTGATTTCCGTCGTAATATTGTCGTCGCCGTTTACTGTTACCTTAGAGCCTAGTTTATTCGTTTTTTCAGCGTTATTATCCGCATCAAAACGAAGGCCTTTGTTGGTAAGTTCAGTTTTAGCGTCACCAATATTTTTATTCAACTCAGTCTTAGCATCGCTAATGTTTTTATTTAACTCAGTTTTAGCGTCATGCAATTGACCGCCGTTAACCGCATCTTTGGAGTTAGCCGCCACATCGCCATTAGCAACATTGGTAATCTTTTGATCATTCGCATTGATGCCATTTGGAGATACATAATTCTTACCGCCTACGGTCAAACCACCACTATCGATGATTGTGCCACCAGCTGTTACGCTGTCCAAACCAGTTAATGTTTTAGCTAACTTCACGTTTAACGTACTGCCATCAGATACGACACCAATATTATTGTCCGTCAAGTTAGCAGCCGCTGCACCGCCCTTGATGCTAAGTTTATCACCCAACTGTTTGTTAATTACAGCGCCGCTATCTCCATCAAAGTTAAGACCTTTAGCAATAGTCGTATTGATGGCAGAAATAGCATTTCTATTAGTCGTAATATCTTGCGTATTTTGAGCAATATTTTGTTTATTTTGTGCAATATCAGTCTTATTTTTACCGATGTCAGTCGTATTTTGAGCAATATCAGCCTTGTTCTTAGTTATATCTTGTTTATTCTTACCAATATCAGTCGTATTCTGAGCAATGTCAGTTGTGTTTTGAGCTATTTTATCCTTGTTTGTATTAACCTGTGTATTAACAGATTTCAACTGATCTTCTGTTGCAGCACGACCGGTTACGGCTTGTGGATTATCTACATCCCAAGCAGTATTGGTAAGGCCAGTTACTGTACCTGTAGTACCATCCACAGATACAGGATTAGCAGTTCCTAAGGTGATTTTATCGCCTAGTCCGATTATAAATTCCTTACCGCCGGCTGCGTTTGTACCTTCATCTACAGTGATATTGCTGTTCTTAGCTTTCACAGTACTTGCCTTAGCAGTTCCACCGATAGCATCCTGTAACTGGCTAAAATTAACCGCATCAGTAGGGTCTGTGCCTTTTGCTAGACCGGTAATCTTTTGATTATTAGCATTGATACCGCTCGGCGTTACATAGGTCTTGCCACCTACGGTTAAACCACTACTATTGATGGTTGTTCCACCAGCTGTTACGCTATCCAAACCGGTTAATGTTTTAGCCAGCTTCACATTTAATGTGCTGCCATCAGATACGACGCCGATATTATTGTCCGTAAGATCCGCCGTAGCACCACCTTTAATGGTAACAGTATCGCCCAATTTTTTATTAATCGCAGCACCGCTATCGCCGTTAAAGTTTAATCCTTTATTGATGTTGGTTACATTTGTATTGACCTTATCATTAACGGATTTTAACTGATCTTCCGTAACAGCACGACCACTTACAGCTTGAGGATTATCTGCGTTCCAAGACTTATTATCGAGCCCTGTTACAAAGTTACCGTTTGCACCGCCTGCACCACCAGCTTGTTTGCCCATAGTCACAGTGCCGGCTTTCACAGTATCAGCGGCAGTAATAGTATTAACATTAAGATCTTTCTTTAACTTAAGACCGATCTTAGTATCATCACCAGTTTGACTGATTTCTGTTGTGATATTATCATCGCCATTTACCGTTACCTTAGAACCCAGTTTATTCGTCTTAGTTCCGCCTGTGTCCGCATCAAACTTGAGACCTGTGTTAATCACATCATTCTTTGCTGTCGATATATTATTGTTTAGCTCAGTTTTAGCATTATCTATATTGCCGTTCAGTTCAGTCTTAGCGTCATTAATATTCTTATTAAGTTCAGTTTTGGCATCACCGATATTTTTGTTTAATTCAGTTTTAGCATTATTAATGTTGTTATTTAATTCGGTTTTAGCCGCATGAAGTTGACCCCCGTTAACTGCCTCTTTGGAATTAGCCGCCACTTCACCATCAGCAACATTAGTTATTTTCTTGTCATTCGCATTGATGCCGTTCGGAGTTACATAGGTCTTACCGCCTACAGTCAAACCACTACTATTGATAGTTGTACCCCCAGCCGTTACGCTATCCAAACCGGTTAATGTCTTAGCTAGTTTCACATTTAATGTGCTGCCATCAGATATGACACCGATATTATTGTCCGTCAAATTCGCAGCTGCGGCACCACCTTTGATGCTAAGCTTATCGCCCAACTGTTTGTTGATTGCAGCACCGCTGTCTCCATCAAAGTTAAGACCTTTAGCAATAGTTATATTGATTGTAGAGATAGCATTTTTATTGGTCGCAATATCTTGTGTGTTCTGAGTAATATTTTGCTTGTTTTGTGCAATATCAGTCTTATTTTTACCGATATCAGTAGTATTTTGAGCTATATCAGTCGTATTCTGAGCAATATCAGTTGTGTTTTGAGCTATTTTATCCTTATTTGTATTAACTTGCGTATTAACAGTTTTTAACTGATCTTCCGTTGCAGCACGACCGGTTACGGCTTGTGGATTATTTACATTCCAAGCTGTATTAGTAAGGCCTGTTACAGTCCCTGCAGTTCCATCCACATTTACAGGATGTGCCGTACCTACCGCAAGTTTATTACCCAATCCAACAGTGAATTCCTTACCACCATTTGCGTTGGTACCTTCTGTTACGGTTACGTTCGCGTCTTTCCCTTTTACCGTAGTGGCCTTAGCAGTACCACCAATAGCATTTTGCAATTGACTGAAGTTAACCGCATCATCAGGCGCTGTACCATTAGCAACACCGGTAATCTTTTGATTATTAGCATTGATACCTGTTGAAGACACATAGTTTTTGCCACCTACAGTCAAACCAGCACCATTGATAGTCGTACCACTTGCAGTCACACTGGTCAAACCCGTTAATGTTTTTGCCAGCTTCACATTTAATGTGCTGCCGTCAGATACGACACCGATATTATTGTCTGTTAACTTCGTAGCAGGGGCACCACCCTTAATAGTTAGTGTTTCACCTAATTGTTTCTTGAAAACTGCCCCGCTATCACCACCAAAATTCAACCCCTTTTCAATTGTTGAATTGATTGAAGAAATAGCACTTTTATTTGTCGCAATATCTTGCTTGTTCGTTGCAATATCTTGTTTATTCTGATTAATATCAGCAGTATTCTTAGCAATATTAGTCTTGTTTGTATTAACTTGCGTATTAACAAGCTGCAATTGACTTTCTGTTGCGGCACGACCAGTTACGGCTTGCGGATTATTAACATCCCAGCCAGTATTCGTAAGACCTGTTACGTAACCTGTAGTTCCGTCTACGGTTACAGGACGAGGTCCACCTACAGTAATTTTATTGCCTAAGCCGACAGTATATTCCTTGCCACCTTCTGCATTAGTACCTTCCGTTACTGTTACACTAGTATCTTTTGCTTTCACAGAAGATGCCTTAGCAGTACGGTTAATAGCATCTTGTAGTTGACCATAATTGACCGCATCACTATACGATGTACCAGTAGCAACACCAGTAATTTTTTGATTATTAGCATTAATGCCTGTTGGTGTTACATAGTTTCTGCCACCAACAGTCAAACCGCCAGCATTAATAACCGTACCACTGGCTGTTACACTGTCCAATCCGTTCAAAGATTTTGCCAATTTCACATTTAATGTGCCATTACCATCTGATTGGACATTGATATTATAATCAGATACAGAACCTACGTAATCACCTTTTATTTTTACTGTTTCACCTAATTTTCTGTTGCTTACAGGCCCATTGTCACCGGCGAAGCTAATACCTTTATCAAGGGCGGTGTTAATAGTAGCAATATCTTGTTTATTCTTATTGATGCTCTGGCTATTGTTGCTAATATTATGTGCATTAGTATCAATTGATGATTTATTACTATTAACTTTATCGTTAACCCATTTTAACTGATTTTCCGTAGCGGCACGCCCTGTAACGGGTGCTGGATTATTTACATTCCATGATGTATTGGTAAGCCCTGTTATCGTCCCTGTCCCACTATCTATGGTTATAGGATGAGAGGCGTCCCCTTTCCCTACAGTAATCTTATAGTTTAAGCCGACAGTATACTCTGTACCGCCTTTCGCCGTTGACTTTTCTCTTACTGTAATATTATCATCATCTTTTGCTTTTACTATGGCTTCTTTAGCGGTACCGTTAATTGCACGCTGTAACTGTCCATAGTTAACTGCATCCTGACTACCGGTACCATCTGCAACACCTCTAAGCTGTTGATTATTGGCATTAAGACCACCTGTTGACACATAGAGTTTACCGCCTACAGACACCCCTTTATTATCAATCGTAGCAGTTCCTGCTGTTACGCTATCCAAACCAGTTAATTTTTTAGCCAATTTCACATTTAGTGTGCCATTTCCGTCTGCTTGAACCCCAATATTGTTGTCAGCCAAAGCACCGCTAGCGCCACCTTTTATTCTTACTGTGTCACCTAATTTTACTTGGTTCTGAACAAAGTTATCACCATAAAAGAACAATCCTTTATCGATATTATCTTTATTATATCTAATAGCATCGTGAATCGTGCTTTTACCTGTAAAACCGATATCGCTCATCGTTAATTTACCGGTATCAGGATCGAGCGCTGCATTACCACCAAGGATATTTTTAGTAGTAGTGGCTAAATTGCCCAAGCTATTTGCTACGGCATATAGTTGACTACCATTAATAGCATCTGTAGACGAGGGATTCATACGCCCTGCTGCCACATTTGTAATCGTACGTTTTACCGTATCATTACCGATACTTAGGGTAGAATCTGCCGTTCCCCCCGCTAAATTCTTATACCACAAACCATTTACAAGTTGATTCGGTGTACTATGAGTATCCGCAGTTGCAGAATTTGCACCTAATGCAACAGAACGAATATGATTTTTCCCTACTGTTGTATTTCTACCAAGTGTAACGCTATCCTCTGCATAGCTAACTGCACGATTACCGATGGCAATACTATTTTTCTGAACTGAGTCAGAATCTGTACCAATAGCTATAGAAGAATCCTCACGGGCATTACTTTCCCAGCCCATTGCAATGGAGTTGAGTCCTACTGCATAGGAGTTTACACCAAGAGCTCTGGACCCTTCTCCCTTAGCTTGTGCATTATTACCGATTGCAACGGCCCATTTACCTCTTGCCTGCGACCCGTTACCCATTGCAACGGCACCACCGGCAGCAGCTTTAGCATTATTACCAAAGGCCATAGAGGATCCACCCCAAGCTCTGGCATTAGTACCAAATGCCTGATCGTTATCGGCACCTACATAGTTACCGGCCTCATCATATCCGGCCCAAGATGTATTACCAAGGGCAAAGCCATTTAAAGAAGCTACTTTTGTCAAATTACCAATGGCAACACCATTATTGACTTCAACGCTTGCATTTCTTCCGATTGCAACACCTTGCACATTACCAACATTAGCCCTATTAGTTTTTGTAACAGTAGCACCTGTGCCCAGTGCCACACTGTTATCTGCCATTGCTGTACTATTGTCACCTATCGCTACAGTGCCATTTTTAGCCTGAGCACCGGCCCCTTGTACAATAGTACTCCCATGCACGATCATTGGAGACATCATGGACATAAATAAAGCCGTAGCAATTACAGACCCAGACATCTTGGCAAATACCGTTGTCATTGTCGATCGTTTCGACATATTCTTCGCTGTTTCAGCTACAACGACATAACATCCCTTTGTACGACTCCAGATTACTTTAAAAATTCGGTTCATCTCGTCTTACTCCTTGCATAAAACTATCAGATTATATGAATATAATAAAATATTTTATAACTATTTTAAAAAGTAAAAATACAGTTAATATATGGCTATTTACCGATGCATATCATATTAAACATATCATATTCTATGGTAAAAGTAAAAAATTTTTCACGCTACACTCACTTCTAAATCATAAATATTTATGAATATACAAAAACCCCGCCATATATCTTATGAATATGCTAAATGTACTAATTTTTTCGCATAAAATTAACTTCATGAAAAAATGTATTTCACCTTAGTAAACTATTATGATCTAATTATTACTTACCTATTTTAATTACATCACAAAATACTATGACATATATATACTCAAATAGCCATTGAATCTATTTTTGCATGCAAAAAGGCGCCAAAAGCATTTCGCTTTTGGCGCCTTTTATAAGCACTGCCGTATCAATATGTTATTTCATATTATTTCAAGCCCGCTTGTTGCATCAATAATGCAATTTGTGCTCTCATTTCTTCATTGTCGCGTTGTACTTTTTCGTACTTAGCTTTCAAAGCAGTCATTTCATCTTGCATTACGTACATGGAGCTGATAGGGCCA
>ERZ1034969.1157-NODE-1157-length-11636-cov-22.062516_pt1 | contig 11636 bp, 13 predicted proteins | sample MGYA00520624_ERZ1034969 | MGnify/ENA primary metagenome ERZ1034969 (study PRJEB33766, sample SAMN09781776) | gut metagenome | biome: gut microbiome | host: Homo sapiens | place: Madagascar | study: EMG produced TPA metagenomics assembly of the PRJNA485056 data...
TATAAAAAGATTCATGGCGTTGATGAGTTTGATAATAACTGGTATGAATATGTCGAGTTTGGAACTACGAATCCATTAACGATTTTATTGCAGCGAAATGGCTTTTCAAGAGAGTCAGCAACTTTTATCAAAAAACATAAGAATGAGTATGTGGTCCATGATGGAAGCACGGATGAGCTAAGATTACGCTTATCTTTGTTGAATTGTGGCAATACAAGTGTGATGACAGAAGCAGCAAGTATTAGATTCAATGCGCTATGAGGATGAGAATATATGGCTGACACAGAAGATGATGGCCACATTGTATGATGTCGGCACTAACACTATAAATTATCATATTAAGAAAATATTCGAGGATAGCGAACTGCAGGAGGATTCAGTTATTCGAAAATTTCGAATAACTGCCGCTGATGGAAAAAGCTACAGCACAAATCACTATTCCTTGGAGATGATAATTGCTGTTGGATTCAAGGTCAATTCTGAGCGTGCGGTGCAGTTCCGTAAATGGGTAAATCAAATTGCCAAGGACTACACCATCAAAGGCTGGGTTATGGATGACGAACGTCTAAAAAATGGCGGTTCTGTGCTCACAACAGAATATTTTGATCGTTTGCTTGAGCAGATTCGAGAGATTCGTTTGTCTGAGCGTAGGTTTTATCAGAAAATAACAGACATTGAAATGCGCTATGAGGATGAGAATATATGGCTGACGCAGAAGATGATGGCCACGTTGTACGATGTGGATGTTCGCACCATAAATTATCATGTAAAAAAAATCTTTAGTGATAGCGAATTACAAGAGGATTCAGTTATCCGAAAATTTCGGATAACTGCCACTGACGGAAAAAGCTACAGCACAAATCACTATTCCTTAGAGATGATCATTGCAGTTGGTTTTAAGGTCAATTCTGAGCGTGCGGTGCAGTTTCGTAAATGGGTAAATCAGATTGCTAAGGATTACACCATCAAAGGCTGGGTTATGGACGATGAACGACTGAAACGAGGGACGTATCTGACCGAAAAGTACTTCGATGAACAGTTAGAGCGCATCCGCGAGATGCGGTGCATGGTCATACAGCAGCGGAGTTAATCGTAGAGCGAGCAGACCATACGAAAGAGCATATGGGACTAACCACCTGGGCGGATGCTCCCGAAGGAAAGATCAAGAAAAGCGATGTTATTGTTGCAAAAAATTACTTGAGCGAGACGGAAATGAAACAATTGAATCGCATGGTTACCGCTTATTTGGATTTTGCCGAAAGCATGACTCTAAGACATATTCCGCTTACGATGCAGGATTGGGAATCTCGTCTGAATCGTTTTATAGAAATGTTTGATTACGGTATTTTGCAGGATGCAGGTAAGGTGTCTGCGGAAATTGCAAAGCTGCATGCGGAGACCGAATTTGAAAAATATCGTATTATTCAGGATAGACTGTTTATGTCTGATTTCGATAAGTATATGTTGGAACTGGAAGAGAATGCGAAGAAATAGAGCGTGGAACCAGTGATGGTATTTGTAGTAGAACGCTAAGTCTAGAATTTGAAAGAAGGCTGAACGATATGAAGTGTTTAAATTGTGGAAATGAAATGGAACAAGGAACAGTAGAAGGATATGCACAAGGCGGTCATAGTTCGTATGAATTCATATCCAATGGGGAGAGACAGAAAAAGGGCATAAAAGGTTTCTTCACCAGAAAAATTGTTACTGTTCTTCCATATCCTGCTGAACACCAGGCATGGCATTGCCCACAGTGCAAAAAAGTGATGATGTGGATGGATTCGGATGAGTAACTTCCGGTTTGCAAGACATTACACTTGGCTACGTGTTTCATGAAGTTCGACTCTACCTTCGTTTTCAATGTTTGTTTTTGCATAATTTGCCATGGTGTATACCTCCGTTTTTACCGTGTATTTGTTCTTGCAAGGATATAATAACCTGCTGTGCTTTCATAGGCGAGTACGCACCTTTTTGTAACTACACATTCAAAAATGAATGTGCTATAGTCTGTGCTCAAAAGAATGCCGGACGGAAAATGAAGAAGGTCTGTTCCGGTAGAAAGGAAAACAAATTATACATATAAAATCGGAATTTATGGAGAGGTACATGGAGTATATTAGAGACAGGGAAAGTAATATTCCCTTCAGCTTACATGACAGTCGGATCCTACAGATTGAATATAATAAAGCGACCTTAACTTTGAGGGTAGATCGGATATTTCAATATGTCGGCGATGAAGAAAAATGGTATCAGGGAATAATTGAATTTACAAAGGCTGATATAGAAGAGTGCGACATCATGTTGTTTAACAGGCCGTATGGATATGATGGGGAGAATGACCCGATCTTTGGAATTATGCGTATATGGAATACGGGAGATATGATATATCGGATTTAATAACTGCCAGCTTACGAACTAAATAAATACGAAACTTTGGAATTGAATAGAGAATTGTGAAGGTCGATAAGGATAACAACACGCCAAAAATGCGTGTCGTTGGTGTAAAGCAAAAGGTACCATTCTATACACTTGATGTTATCACTTTAGGCAACTTGGCGAAGTAATACGTATTTATGAAAAGGACACAGAATGCCTTAGACAATATGAAGTGACCTCACATTTGTAGCAACGTGGATTTACCCGTATGCTTGAATAGTCACTACACTACTCAAGAAGCGGGGGTTACCGCATACAAAGGAGGTCACTATGAAAAGTATAATCTATGTCGGGATGGATGTCCACAAAGCAAGCTTTACACTTTCCTGCTTTTCCGTTACTACACAGGAGACATTTGCTAGAGCGCTTACAAGATACCTTCGGGTAGTGACTTTTCAAACGCGGAATATTTTCTCTTGACAAAGGTCACTTCATATCAGATTCTCAGCAGGTGCTTAATGTAATTCAGAAATACAGCAAAGCATTAGAGTTGCTCGATTCATTGGAAACATATATCAGTCCTTTTCTGGACAGGAATTGTATCCGACATTAGAAGAGAAGGCTGCACATCTTCTGTATTTTGTAACTAAGTAAGTAGTTGAAAAATCGGGATTTGAGGAGAGAGGAATGGAGTTTAAGCTGATTTCGATAGCAAGTTTAATTGCTTTTTATGGTTGCTATTTTGTGAAAATGTTCTGCCAGAAAAGACAGGGGATACAGACAGACCAAATTGGGAAAAATAAAATCGGCTTTACGAAATTTGTAGAGATTACTATGAAAAATTCCGCTATTCTTGTTTTTATAGCGGAAATTGTCAGTATCTTCCTTGAAACAGGTCATAGTCCTACTGTTGCCCGTGTCATAGGGACAATTATGAGTGTTGGCGGAACGGTTATATTTATTGTGGCAGTATGGACTATGCAGGACAGTTGGCGGGCGGGAGTGTCGAAAACCGACAAAACAGAACTTGTAACAAGTGGCATTTATCAAATCAGCCGGAATCCCGCCTTCCTTGGATTTGACCTTTTATACATTGGCACATTATTGATATTTTTTAATTGGATTTTGTGTGGTTTAACTGTATTTGCGGTCATCATGTACCATTTGCAGATTGTCAATGTTGAGGAAGATTTTTTGCTTGCCACATTTGGAAGTGAATACCTGCAATATAAGAGTAAGGTCTGTCGTTATATTGGCAGAAAGCGATAACTTCTATTTTTTGAAACTGAGAAATCGGCAATTTATGGATAGCGGCCGGGTTGGGGACGGCGACAATCGTAGGACGAAAGAATATTTATCAGACAGAAGACTTGGGAGGTGAGTTCGGATGCCGTTTCAGATTATCCGAAACGATATTACAAAAGTAAAAGCAGATGCCATCGTGAACACGGCGAATCCGGATGTTGCTGTTGGCAGAGGCACGGATTATGCTGTTTATCATGCCGCCGGCAGAGATCGGTTGCTGGCGGAGCGTAAGAAAATCGGTATTATGCATCCGGGTCAAGCGGCCCATACACCTGCTTTTAACCTGGACGCAAAATATATAATCCACACTGTCGGACCGGCTTGGATCGACGGCAATCACGATGAGCGGGAGATTCTTCATTCGTGTTATGAGAAATCGCTGAATCTGGCAGCAGAGCTTTCCTGCAGGAGCATCGCATTCCCGCTGATTGCCACGGGGAGCTACGGGTTCCCGAAAGATGAGGCGCTGCAGATCGCTTTGGCGGAGATCGACAAATTCCTTCTGTCTCACGAGATGGAGGTTATCCTGGTCGTGCTGGGCAGGAAGGCGTTCGAGCTGTCCGAGAAGCTGGTGGGGGATATTGAAGAGTACATCGATGAGCACCGCATAGCCGAGCTTCATGAAGCGGAATACGGAATTTGGTACGGAAGCGAGCGGTGGGGGCGGCCGGAGCAAAATAAAGCTTCCGCGATTCTGGGTGCACCGTTATTTCCGGACGTTACCGGAATGAGCCTGGACGAAGTTCTGGAGCGTTCCGAGGATACCTTTCAGCAAAGGCTGTTCAAGCTGATTGAAGAGAGCGGCATGGACGATGTCACCGTTTATAAGAAAGCGAACATCAATCGGAAGGTTTTTTCGAGAATCCGATGTAAGAAAGACTATAAGCCGACGAAAAAAACAGCGGTGGCTTTTGCAATCGCGCTTCAGCTGGATATGCCGGCGATGCTGGATCTGCTGTCAAGGGCAGAGATTGCATTCTCTCCCAGCAGCAAGTTTGACCTGATTATCACCTATTTCGTCACGAACAAGGTGTACGATATCTATGAGATAAACGCTGCACTATTCAAATATGGGCAGCCGATTCTGGGGGCGTGATTCCGGGGAGTGGAATTTGTCGCATGACAAACGACCACTCCTTTTTCGTATTCTGATATACTTGCAGCATCAAGAGTTCGAAGGAGGATTCAATATATGTATGGAGCAATTTTAGGGGACATGATTGGCGCACCCTACGAGTTTGACAGGGGCAATAAAACAAAAGATTTCGAGATGTTCAATGACCGGGTGTGTTTCACTGACGATTCCGTAATGACGATTGCGGTGGCGGATGCGCTGATGTGCATTTCAGATGATGCCGACGATGATGACGTGAAAACGGCAGTCATTCAATCTATGCAGAAATGGGGAAAGAAGTATCCTGGGGCCGGTTATGGACAGAGATTTTTCTTTTGGCTGAGCAAGAAAAACCCGCAGCCATACGGCAGTTGGGGGAATGGATCGGCAATGAGGGTCTCATCGGTGGGCTGGTTGTATAACAGTCTAGAAGAGACACGAAGATATGCAAGGCTGACGGCAGAAGTTACTCATAATCATCCGGAGGGCATAAAGGGCGCTGAAGCGGTGGCCTCGGCTATTTTTATGGCGCGAAACGGAGCTTCCAAGGACGAGATAAAGAAATATATCATTCAGGAATTTGATTATGATCTTTCCAGAACCTGCGACGAAATCAGACCGGGATATTATCATGTAGAGTCATGTCAGGAAACGGTGCCGGAAGCATTGACTGCTTTCATGGAAGGGGCGGATTTTGAGGATGTAATCCGGACGGCGGTGTCCTTGGGTGGTGACTGCGATACCTTAACCTGTATTGCCGCGAGCATTGCGGAAGCATTCTATGGCCTCCCGGATAATATGAGGGGTGAATGCCGGAAGCGGCTGCCGAAAGATATGCTCGGGATTCTGGATCGATTTGATGAACGGAGGAGTGATAGAAGATGAAAAAGTTTGCATTGAGAAACTTGGTTTTACTGCTGTGTTTGACGATGGCGATATCCTTTACGGGATGCGCCTCTGAGGCCAAAAAGGCGATGGATGAGAGTGTGGATTCGGCAAACGAATTGCTGGAGAAAGATGCGAAACCATTTGATGCGGAAACTGAAACGGCGCTTGAAAAGGCGGTGAAAACCAGCGAAGAGGCAAAAAATGACGATGCGTATAAGCAAGTGAAAAAGGACATCGATAAAGCGATCAAAGCCTATCAAGACAGCATAAAGCAGCAAAAACAGGTGACCGAGCCAAAAGAAAAATTCCTGGTTGAGAGAGCGAAGACCGTCAAAAGTGTTACAGCGGTGGAAGCGGCTACAGAAAAAAACACTCATGAATAAGAAAGGCGGGTATTACGCATATGTGGCGATGAAATCATCCATGATTGACGACAGCTATGGTGAGGGAGAGTCTCCGGTAGAAGCCGGCACGGAAGGCGGCGCGGTAATTGAGGCATTCCACACTGTCAAGGATGCAGAAGCGCGGGATGCGTATCTTTCCGGATTTGATGGAGCGGGCATGCTTTCGCCGGGCTCTCACAGAGTGATAGGAACACTTGTGATCAGAACATCCGACGAGCTTTCGGCTTCGGATCAGAAAAAACTGGAGAATCGCATTGTTGACGCCCTTATCAAACTGGAATAAAGTGTTTTACACCGATTTGATATAAACGTTAACCAATTCGGATAGTACGGAAGCCCCGGAAATGCTACCATAATCCTGCGGAGGAAATCCACCGGGGGAGAGCCCATCGGAAACGCCCGTCGGAACGGCCCCGCAGATTATGAAAAGGAGCGAAGGCATTTGAAATATAAGGACATCACGAAGAATACGGAAATCAACGCATATTTGGAAAAGGGAAACGCCAATCTGGGACAGCTGGGTTTCACGGATCACTCTCAGGCCCACTGCGTGCAAGTGGCCCGGCAGGCGGGCAAAATTCTGGAGCGGTTCGGGTACTCCGAGCGGGAAATCGAGCTGGTGAAAATCGCCGGATACATGCACGATATCGGAAATGCAATTAACCGAACCCACCATGCGGAATACGGGGCACTTCTGGCCAATGACCTTCTGAAGGACACAGACATGTCCATCGAAGATCGGGTCACCGTAATTTCCGCCATCGGTAACCACGATGAATCCACAGGGGACCCGGAGGATGTGATATCGGCGGCGCTCATCATCGCCGACAAAACCGACGTGCGGCGGAGCCGGGTGCGTCAGAAGGAAAAATCCACCTTCGATATTCACGACCGCGTCAACTACGCCGTAACGGAATCGAAGCTGAAGATTGCGAAGGACAAATCTGTCATCGCGCTGAACCTGCAGATTGACGAGAACATCTGCTCCATGTTCGATTACTTCGAGATCTTCTTGGAGCGCATGATGCTTTGCCGAAAATCCGCGGAAGTTCTGGGAACCACGTTTAAACTGACGGTAAACGGTCGTAAAGTTCTTTAATAGTTTTTGATGATTGTAAAAAAAGGCGTCTCCGGTCCTATGCGGCCGGGGAGGCCTATTTTTATACGTCGCTTACGTGATGGATTCTTTGCATAACCTCTCACAGAGAACCGACATACGTTCACTTAACGCACAAAAGGGAATGATAAAATCTACAAATAAATGTATATAGTTGCATTGTTATATAAGTTTGGGGTCCAATTACGTCATTGCTTTTGCCGGTGCTATGCACCCGACAAGGAGATGAGATTTATGATTCAACTGATAGATGTAACGAAAGCGTTTAAGAACAACGTGGTCCTGGACGGGATTTCCATGGATTTTCGGGACGGGGAGCTGACGGTGCTGATCGGTCCCAGCGGCTGCGGAAAGACGACCACGCTAAAAATGATTAACCGGCTGATTACCGCCACCGGCGGCCGTATTCTCATCGATGGAGAGGATATCGAATCCATCGACAAGGTGAAGCTGCGCCGAAATATGGGATACGTGATTCAGCAGGGCGGACTGTTTCCCCATATGACCATACGCCAGAATATCGAAATCATTGAGAAGCTGGAAGGGAAGGATGAGTATCAGATTCTGAAGAATACGGAGCGGCTGATGGAGATGGTGGATATGGATGCGGAAAAATTCCTGGACCGATATCCCAGCGAATTGTCCGGCGGGCAGCAGCAGCGAATCGGCGTCATCCGTGCGCTGGCCAATGACCCGGATTACGTGCTCTTGGATGAGCCGTTTTCTGCGCTGGATCCGCTGACCAGAAGCTCTTTACAAGATGAACTGTCCGATCTCCATCGGAAGATGGGGAAGACCATGATTTTCGTTACCCACGATATGGACGAGGCAATCAAGATTGCAGACCGAATCTGCATCATGAAGGACGGCCGCATTCTGCAGTACGATACGCCGGAAGAAATTCTGCGGCGTCCGGCGAATGATTTTGTGGCAAACTTCGTGGGCGCGAACCGAATCTGGGGGTCGCCGAAGTTCATTCGGGTGGAAGATTTTATGATTCGGCATCCGGTGACCTGCGATGCCTCCCTTTCCGCGGAGCGATGCATCACCAAGCTGACGATGCGGCACGTGGATACGCTGCTGGTGACCGGAAAAGAAGGACAGCTGCTGGGCATCGTGAACCGGAAATCCCTGTACGCCAACCACCGGCCGGACAAGCCGGCGGGGGAGATTATGCTGCCGCCGAAATGCACAGCTCATCCGGAAGACAGCATTCTGGACGTACTGAAGATGATCGACCGGACGGATGCCAGCAACGTGCCGGTGGTGGACGCCTTGGGCAGGGTCGTGGGGCTCCTGACCAACAGTAATCTGGTTTCGACGCTGAGCCGCCAGTATCTGGAGGATATGACGGAGGAGGTGCGTGGCAATGATTAAGATGTTCGAATACTTCGGGGCCCATTCGTCTCAAATCTGGAAGTTAACGTTAGAGCACATTGAAATGACCGCAATTGCGGTGTGCATCGCCGTCCTGATCGGCGTGCCGCTTGGAATCCTGATCAGCTATGTGCGAAAGCTGGACAAGCCGGTGCTGGGATTGGCCAACGTAGTGCAGGCGATTCCGAGCATGGCCCTGTTGGGCCTGGCAATTCCACTGCTGGGCATCGGCGTGCTGCCGGCCATCGTGATGGTGATTATCTACTCGCTGTTGCCAATCGTGAAGAACACCTATACCGGAATTTCCGGAATCGATCCCCTGATGGTGGAGGCGGCCAACGGAATCGGGCTGACGCCGAGACAGGTTCTCACCAAAGTAAAGATTCCGATGGCACTGCCGGTGATTATGGCCGGTGTGCGGATTTCGGCGGTGACCGCAGTGGGCCTCATGACCATGGCGGCATTTATCGGAGCAGGCGGCTTGGGGTATCTTGTTTTTGCGGGAATCCGAACCACCAATAACTACCAGATCCTGGCGGGAGCGATTCCGGCGTGCATTCTGGCACTACTGGTGGATTTTCTGATGGGCCTTGTAGAGAAGCTGGTGACACCGATCAGCCTTCAGAAGAGCGGCGGTCTCTCTCGGAAGCAAATGAAGCGGAAGCGCAGAAGGGAAAAGCTGACGCTGGGGACTGCGGTGGTCCTCATTTGCGCCATCATCGTGGGCGGGGCGGTGAACAGCCGGCTCGCAGGACGGGAAAAAAAAATTACCGTGGGCGGCAAGGATTTTACCGAGCAGCTCATTCTGGTAAACCTCTACTCCGACTATATCGAGGCGCATACCGATATCCACTGCGTGCGGAAGGAAAACCTGGGAGGCAGCCAGGTGTGCTACCAGGCGCTGAAGAAGGGCGATATCGATATGTACGTGGATTACACCGGAACCCTGTACGGAAGCGTGCTGAAGCACGACGGTACCGATGATATGGAAGGCGTGTACAACACCTGCGTCAAGGAGATGAAAAAGAAGAATATCTCCCTGACCCAGCAGTGTGGGTTCAACAATACATATACCTTGGCGGTGAGCAAACAAATTGCCAAGAAGTACAATCTGGAGACCATCCGAGACTTGGTGCGAAAATCCTCCCAGCTCCATCTGGGGTGCACCCTGGAATTCCAGAACCGTCACGACTGCATCGATGCACTGAAAAAGGCGTATCCGAGCCTGAAGTTCAAGAAGATATCGGCGATGGACGGTTCGCCGCGTTTTGTGGCACTGGATAATAAGGAAGTGGATGTAATCGATGCTTTTGCAACAGATGGAATGCTGATGAAATACCAACTGAAGGTGCTGAAGGATGAGGATCACGTATTCCCGCCGTATTATGCGGTTCCGTGCTTCAACTCCGACACCCTGGAGAAGTATCCGGAACTGCAGCGGGTGGTGGACGAGCTGGCGCCAAAGCTCACCGACGAGGTGATGATGAAGCTGAACTATCAGGTAGATGTGCAGGGAAAGGAGCCGAAGGACGTGGCCAGAGCGTTCCTGGAGCAGGAGAATTTGATCTAGCGCATCCCCAGCGGATTGTAAAAAAATTGTAAAGCATATTGAAAGCAAAACGAAAATTTGGTAGAATACTAGAGCTAAAAGGGAGTAGCTAGCCGAAAGTGTTCACTTTTTCGTCAGTACAGTTATTTGATAATAACTCGGAAAGTGATTAAATAGCGAGACTTTTACTGTTGGATGCAGTAGGAGTCTCTTTTTTTGTGCTTATTGCCTACTGCAAGGGAATAAGGAAAGCGAGGTAGAAAAAATGTTATTACAGGCGGGTGTTTTGATCGTCGGATTTGTTTTTCTGGTAAAAGGCGCCGATTGGTTCGTGGAAGGGTCGGCCAGCATTGCGAAGCGGCTGGGAATTCCTCAGCTGATCATCGGTCTGACCATTGTGGCCATGGGCACCAGCATGCCGGAAGCGGCGGTGAGCATTACTGCGGCACTGAAGCAAAATGCCGGCATCACCATCGGAAACGTGGTAGGAAGCAACATTCTGAACGTATTTATTATTCTGGGAGTTACAGCGCTGATTACCAATGTGACGGTGCAGAAATCCACCCTGAAATATGAGATGCCGTTCATGATGGCCATCACTGTGGTTATGCTGATCTGCGGAATGACCGGCGGAACCGTCACCTTCGCAGAGGGCGTCGTGCTGTGGGCACTGTTTATCGCATATCTGGGCTACCTGTTCGTCATGGCAAAAAAAGGCACCGATGAAGAGGACGGCGATACTCCCATTCACCCGGTATGGAAATGTCTTCTGCTGATGGTAGTCGGCGGAATTCTGGTTGTAAAAGGAAGTGATTTTGCCGTCAGCGGGGCGTCCGAGATTGCCCGGTATTTCGGAATGAGTGAGCGTTTCATCGGATTGACCATCGTAGCGCTGGGAACGTCCCTTCCGGAACTGGTTACTTCCGTGACCGCAGCGAGAAGAGGAAATGCGGGAATTGCCATCGGAAATATCGTGGGCAGCAATATCTTCAACATTCTGTTCGTCATCGGCACAACCGCGCTGATCTGTCCGGTTCCGTTTGAAAGCAAGTTCGTAATTGATACCGCAATTGCGATTCTGGCCGGTGTGGTTCTGTGGGCCGGCACCGTAAAACACAGGGAATTGAGGAAACCGTGCGGCATTGCGATGCTGTTGTGCTATGCGGGATACTTCACATATCTTTGTCTGGCGTAATAAAAAAACAATTTTCTCATCATCGGAAACGTCCGGTGGTGAGATTTTTTATGTTTTTATAAATTTGAAAATGTGAAGTGAAAGTGTTTTATTATTCGTATTTGTCAAGCTAATTATAAAAGTGTCATGTTTTTAAATTTCTTGTATCCTTTTTTAAACATGTAGTAATTTTTCGGTGCAAAATGGACAATAAATTAACTATATAGGTGTGAGTATAAAAAGATTTCTGCCGGTGTGAACAACGTGTGAAGAATGTGAAGTTTGAAAATAATACGTAGCGACTAATAAATAAGTATGGGCATCAAAAGAAA
>ERZ1034969.1158-NODE-1158-length-11630-cov-6.445702_pt1 | contig 11630 bp, 19 predicted proteins | sample MGYA00520624_ERZ1034969 | MGnify/ENA primary metagenome ERZ1034969 (study PRJEB33766, sample SAMN09781776) | gut metagenome | biome: gut microbiome | host: Homo sapiens | place: Madagascar | study: EMG produced TPA metagenomics assembly of the PRJNA485056 data...
AGCAAAGTAACTCCCCAGCCGAAAATCGGCTTTGTTTCCCTTGGCTGCCCAAAAAATCAAGAAATACATTGCTTAACTACAAGATAATTCCTAGACATAGCCCCTTCCGAGAAAAAAACTTAACTAGTTGTATTAAAATGGTTTGTTGGCATTCCATAGGTAAAAAAATAACTAAATTCACATAATGTTGTTACATGTTTAAACCTCAGTAAAAAGAGAAAAACTAGATCAACGTAGTGATGATCTCGGCTATGTGTTCAAGTGGGATTGGTGCCAAAATAACACCATTTGCTGCCAGTACTGGAACCGCTACATAATTATAAATGAGAACGCCAAAGGTGATTGAAGCAATCGCAGTAGTTTTCCATTTAATTTTTACATCTTCGCCATCTTCTTTAATGAAGGCTTTTTTAGTTAGCTCTATCATCTTTTTCATCTTTTTTATCCTTATCTTTTTTATTATCGGTTGCTTCATCAATTTTTTTAGTTATGAAGTATTGAAGACTTTGTACTAGCACAACTTTTAACATACTAAACATATACACATCCTTATTCTTTAAAACCAATAGTATAAATCCAAACATTTTTACCTTTAATGAATGCCTTACACTTATTAACTACGACTACATCAATAGTAAGCAAACCTAACGACCAGGTAGTAGTATCTTGTGTCTTATATCCCTTATCATCGAAAAATCCAACGGTCATAAATGATTGAAGATCTTTATTTTGTTTAATTTCTTTCTTGATAATTTTATTAGTAATATAACTTCTATTAAATGGAAGGCTATTATAAAACGGGGTATCAGTACCGAGTGTAATTTGTGCTACTTTGTCTTGTTCATAGTGTGGCTGTTCATAATTGTTCATTTGTTTTTCCTTATATTAAATGATCCTTTAATGTTATTAATAATATTAAATAGTTTCTTATCGGCTTCTTTATAGAAGTTATAAACAATCTTACGATCTTTAACTTCTTTAGTTGCAATAACACGTTCATCATGTACTTTACCCGTTTTACGAGTATCAATTACACGCTTAACTCCACCGCTATCGACTACTTTGTATTTACCACTTTTGATATTAGCTCTAAACCCACTAATGTTACCTTGCTTTGTCAACTTTGCGTTACTGGTGGGGATGAATCCATCATAGGGAGTATCTTTAACTAATGCACTATACATATAACCAGCATCACGGCGATTATCTTTTAACTGGATAGTAACACTAATACCAGTACTGGTACGTTTAAAGAATGTTACGAAGGCGTTATTAGTAAATGGTACTACACCACCTGCTGCACTGGTGTTAATCTCATCCTGAATCTGTTTAGCGGCCTGTTTCATACGTTGCCATACTTCATCACGGAATTGATTGTAGTAGTTCTTACTTTCATCATTAATGTACTTCTTTGCACCTTGTATATTCTCTACTTTAAAATTTACTTTATTTTTCACGATAATTCCTCTATCAAGTATTGTAATGTTTTGAATAGTTTACGACCATCTTTTGGTAGTCTCGTTTTACTCATTACCGCTTTGTTTAAATTGTCTGGTTTAAGTCCAAAAATATATATTAATGCACTTTCGATTATTGCTGCTTCGTTAGTAGTTTCGAAACACCATAAGATATATTTTTCATACTCGACACCGCAATCAATCATATCATTTACTGTCTTAGATGAGGATGTATAGGATCTCCAATCACTTTCTTTAGTACTGTTTTTGATTTTCTTAATATCTTTTAAATTCTTATATATATTTTTCATTCCGCAAATATGACTCACCTGTTTCAAAACGAATGATATAAACAAATGAATTATAATCACCAGATACTACATCTGATTCTTCCCATGTATCGGGGTTATTAAATTGCCATTCTTTCATGATAAATATCCTTATAATTAATTAACATTCAAAGGTATTTATTATGACATTAGAACAAAAACTAAAAGATTATGAAGGTAGTTTAAAGTATCAATCACATATTGGTACATTCCGCTATGGTCGTTTCCACGTATACAAAGACCATCTAGGTTATCCCACAATTGGTTATGGTCACTTACTCAAAAGTGGTGAATCTTTCCCCAATGGTATTGATGAACTACAGGCTGAAAAGTTATTACAGGCAGATATTGCCATTGCACAAAAAGGCGTAAAATCACTTAAGATTGATCTCCCGTCTGATTGGAATGAATTTCTAATCATTATGGTATTCCAGTTAGGATTAGCAGGAGTTAAGAAGTTTAAGAAGATGATCAAAGCACTTGAAGATAAGAATTACGCTGACGCAATTAAACAATGTAAAGATAGTCTATGGTATCGGTCAGACACCTAATCGAGTAGATGCAATGATCAAAGATTTAAAAAACAAATAAAAAAGAAAGGGAAGCCGAAAATGGTTTCCCTTTTTTATTACTTCGATACTACATTTAGAACACGCTTTAAATCTGACTTGATATCTGTCAATTCATTGTGAATTCTCATCAACTCATTTACATCATCTTCTAACATTTCTGTACGTGCTTCTAATGCTTCTAACTTCACTTCTAACTGCTTGATACGACTTTCTAGCTGTACCGCTTCTCGTCGTTTAATTACGGCATAACGTACCATAAATGTAAACAACGTAGCGAATACACCGACTAATGTCAGATCCATACACACATCCTTATTTAATTTATTATAATAATATGCGGTAAAATATCACCGCATTATTATTTAGGCTACACTAAAAGTACCAGTACCGCGAGTAATTAGCATAACTGGTGCACGTACTTCATATTTTGACAATAAACTACCTAAAGTAACTGTTACTTTCGCCGCTACACTGTTAGCTGTAACACCCTTAAATGTAAACATATCAAAGAATTCTAGTGCTGTATTTGAAGAGTTATAGTAGTTACGTGTAATAGTTTGTCCATTACATACAACTGTAACTGTTGCAATTTTAACACTGGTAGAAGTCTGGAATGATACAAAGCCAGATAAAAACAATGAAACAGTTTTATTATTGGTTAAGCTACCAGCATCTTTATAAGTGATGGTCTGTGTACCCGTCCAGTTATTCACAGCTGTAGAACCAGACCATGCATTACCTGTACCCATGTTTACTACGTCACCAATGAAGCTAGAAGCCTCTACAGTACCTTTAAATGAACCACTAGATGCATAGACCGCACCACGTACTGTAACGTCGTTAAACTGTGCCGAGCCGTGATCTATTAATTTGCCATCCAGCACTACCACTTGAATAGTTATTACTTTGAATAGTGTTAGCTATTTTTGCAGTAGTGATTTGTGCATCGCCAATCTTTGCAGTAGTAATAGTTGCATCTGCTATTTTTGCAGCATTTACACTAGCATTGGCTATTTTTGCATTGGTGATCGCCGAATCTGCAATATAGGCAGTACCGGATACTTGCGGCCTGAATCATAGCCGTTTTCAAATATGTAGTACCGTTAACGATAGTAAATGGTGCACTACCGCCTGTAGTAGCAGTATCAGTACCCGCGATTACGAATTTATTCGCAGCAAAGTAGATGCTTGAATTGTTATTCGTACCACCTGCAATTAATTTAAAACCAGCTACAGTACCGTTACTATTGACTGATAATGTATATGAGGCGTTTACTTCACTCTTACTTGCTTTAGCTGCTAGTTCCTGACTTACTACTGAAAAGTTACTATCACTTTCAGCCTTCAACTGATTAATACTGGTAGCTGTTGCTTGCTCGTTATTAGTTACAGTTTGCGTTAATGATGTGATATTTGCTTTATTATCATTTGCTGTACTTTCTACGGCTTCGATTTTTTGTGATAGTGAACTATCTAAATCTGCCATTTGAGTATTCAACGTAGTAATACTTGCACTTACTTCATCGTCGATCTTTTTCTCGATTTTAGTTACTTGAGTATCGGTGTAACCATTTGCCGTATTAACTGCATTAGTCAATGTATTGGATAAACGACTATCTAGATTTAGTACATCATTAATTTCATTTGCATCTTCTTCAGTGAAAACGTACTTACTATTAAGTGATACTGTAAACTCTGGACTATAATTAATATTGTCTACACCGAAAATATCATAGAATCCAACTTTAACTTTATATTCACCATCGGATAATGCAAAACTATCAAATCTGGTTTATTAGAAATGAAAGTTTGATTATTAACAGCACTTGATACTTGAATAACTGCACCTGCATAATCACGTTCGGTAGATTGTTTCCACGAAACGAAGATATTACCAAAACCACCTGTAGCACCTACGTTTTCTGGCATACGACATTGCTTGTTCTCAACTGTTATTTTAACTTCTTCAGAGAATGTACCACTGGTAAAGCCTTGAGCAATTACACCAATTGTAGGTTTACGAATCTTAGTTTCATTAATTGCAAATGAGTAATTAAATGAAGTATCTTGTGTATAGTAAGTTTTAACTAATGTAGTGTCATCATACACATTAACAATATATGTTTTAAAGTAATCGCGGAATGGTCTACCCTTAACTACTAGATTCTTCTGGTTATCCCATGCAATATTAAAATCACCACTATCTGTTTCATAAAGTCCTGCTGTCGCATTAGTTAGACGTAAACCAGTAATTGCAGGTAATGCAAAGTTATACCCCGGGGTTAAACCGTTTTCAGTTACTTTAGTACTGACAAATCCCAAGTTATTATATGCAGCTACGCCGAAAATCATAAGTTTGATTTGGATCTAAACTATATAGTTGGTAGTTAGTTTGACCTACGGGAACTTGCCCTGCCATTGTCCAGTTTGTAGTACCAGTTTTTCGATAGTACACATAATAACCACGCAAATATGGATCTGGTGAAGCGGTCCATGACATTTCTACTACGTTACCACTAGTGATATTGCCTAAGCGGTTAATTACTAGATTTGAAGGTGGCTTAACACCAAGTACATTAAGAATACTACCATCTGGTGTCCATACACCGCGGATCTTTACCATCATATACGCCATCATTTGTAGTAGCTGCCGTAATAGTAATTAGACCTAGTGAATCTTGCGATGTACTAATTTCTTTAGAAACGATTCTGTACTTATCATTGATATTTGGTTCATCAAGTACAATAGTAATACAATCGAATACTTTTAAATCCCATGCTTCGGAAGTAGTGAAAGTTACTGTATTAGTACCGTAACGCATTTTAAGTAATTCGCGGTTGGCAAATGTTGCTAATTGCTCTTTACTATAAATCCATCCGAAATCTAGTGATTTAGTAATAACACGTCCATCTGCTGCAATAACTGCATTGTTTGTAATATCTGAAGGGAAACGTACTACATCTTCGCCATAGTTATTACCTACTGCCGTATATTTTGCATCGATGGTATTACAGTAATCGTTAGAACCACTTGAAGTAATTTTAACATCACCAATAATATTGGTTTCATTGAATGTATATAATGAAAGTGATTTACGTTCGGCCCCACAATAAATTTTACCAGCATGAATATATAGATAACCACCAAAGGTTTGCATGATTGCTTCGATAGTTTGTTTATATGTATCATTATAAGACATATTACCATTACTATAATATTCCATATCTTTACAGTACTGTGCTGTTGTACGGAAGCTATCGAGATCAATTAATGCAGGATCTAAGCCCATACCCCAAATGGTATTAGTTAGCACTTCATAAATTTGTGAAGGTGGGTTAGATGAACATTTCATAGATAGGTCTGCCAAATCACGAATGATTAGACCTTTCATTTCAGTCTTCAGTACGTAGTTGTCATTGATTAGGATACTATCTTCTAAACTTTCTTGAGTTTTCTTAATTACACAAGAAATAGAAACTACACCATTACCTTTAAAATTATTATTCCAGCGAGATCCGCCATACTGTAATGGAAGTGATTTAGAACCACTGTATGTACCACCAAAACGTACTTCTAATTGTAGGTATGGCTGATATTTAGATTTAATCATCCAGTTTTCAACTTTACCATCTGCCGTAATTGGTACGTTTAGGATTGGTTCATCGTCAATATACAATTGTTCAATATATTTTTCTGTACCACCCATTGCTACTAGATGTTCGGTGAATAGATACTGACTATTATCATCCTTGATATTCCACCAGGGGATTATTGATCCGGCACATCATGAATGAACCACTATTTGAACTGTCTTTATGTGGTAGTTCACCGTCCTAATAGAACTGGAATACCGCTTACTGGCGATGTACTTCGACTTATACTAGTAGCTGCATCGTCATAACCAGTTACCCCCAATGCCGTTAATTGACTTGATGCAATGAAAGTAAGTGCACCCGCTGCTGCACCCCATGCTGCCGCTACGTATAAACTTGCCCCACCAGTCCAAGCTGCCGCAAATACAGCTACTGCCGTTATAATCGCACTAAAAAAACCGCCGCCTTTGCCGCCCATTATGCTTTCCTCACTCTATAGTATTTTCCATCTTTATATGGAATTAAATTAAACTTTGTATGATCTTCATCTACACCTAGTAGACGGTCGCTAAACACTACACCCATTAGTAATGGATTTTCTTCATCTAGCCAAATATCGCCATCAATAATAAATTCTACTTCATCGGCATATTCTAAAATAATTTCTTGTGTACTGTTATATCCTAAATCCTTGAGTTGTTTATAGCCTTCTAGTACTGTACTGTATTGAGCAATATTAGCCCAATCAGTACCAGCACGTAGATCTAAAACTCTTAAACACAGGATATTGCAATCATTGCTACCCATCTCATATGGCGTATTCAATGCAGTACTGCAAATATCGTATAAATCCATATTATTTCCTTATTTGTATTTCCACGTTTGACCACTATTAACTACACCAAGTAATGATACATATGCATCACCAGGATAATAACTTTGATATACGGCATTAGCTGCAATAGTACGTGTCTGTAGATCTAATTGTTTATATACACTATTTACATTTACTGTCATTTCGTTTTTCTGGTCCATTGGGTTAATTGTAGTTTCACAATAATCAATGAATCCACTGTACATCAAATCATTTAGCAGTACTGCACCAGTTGCCGGATTAAGAATGGTCACATAGATATTTACCTTTGCATCTTTGAATGCACCACCCATTGCTAAAATATACATGGACTGATTTACATTACTTACTTTAAATGTAACAGAAGTATTTGCAATTTGTTTTTCTTCACTGAATGAAGGTAGTGAGTCAGTAACTAGGTCGGGGAATGCAACATAATTCTTACCAGCTATATTAAGGTCAATTAGTCCATCATTGAAAAAGATAGGATCAATCGAAGTTGGTAGAACATCAAAACAACGTACATGTACACCAATTGAGAATAGATCGGTAACTGTCAATTTAGTCTTAGATGTACCACGGCATAGATTAAAGTAATCAACTAAATCTTTATTTGATAGAATATCATCGGTGATCATCTTACTACCTCTTTGCACTTAAATTGTACTTTCATGATATTAGTACTGGTAATTTGATATTCATTATCTGGTAGTAGTGTTCCTTCGATTAACAATGCATTGTACTGTACAGCTTCATTGGCTTGAATATTTGCCTGTAATGCAGGGAAGATAGAAACGTTAGTACCGTCATTTGCAATTACCTTGTATAGTTTCTTATGATTGCGGAATTGAATTAAAGAACCTATTTCTAATTTATTAGTTGCCGTAGTTTGAAATTTGTAGATACCACGGGATACTGCTGTCTTAACAGCCAGTGCACCAGTTTGTTTACCTCTGTACTGTGATAGATGGCCCATTGACATTTCAAAGGCTTTACCTTGTTGATATTGTGCAATGAATGATTGTACTTCTAGTAAATCGGATGGATTGAAATTTAGTGCAAATTGATATTCGAACCATTGTACACCTGTACTACGCTGAATGAGTGCACCAGTCCAAGTAGTATTTGAATATTGTGGTGCTTTGTCGATTAAAGTAAAATCTGATACTTTAATACCTGTTGAAAATGTAATAGCCATAAAATAACCTCTTATAAGTTTAAAGTATTTATTAGTAATAAAGGCCACCATAAGGCAGCCTTTATAATTAAGATGTACGTTTTTGTGCGTCTCTAACAGCCTGATTGACACTTTGACTGTGTTTCTTGAGCATTTCTTGAAACTTCTTATCATCACCAGATACATCACCTTGTACGATTAGTGGGGCGTTAACTGTGATATCACCACCGCCAGTACTGGATGAATCTTGATTATCTAAGAATTGTTGCAACTGCTTATTCTGACCACGGGATACTACACGTTCACCAGCTTGTAGAATCCATGTACTATCCTTGCCTAATGATCCTGGAACTTCTTCGATTCCACTGTGGGCTTGTCCTTGAATGTTTGTACCTTTGGCAGTACTGACAAGTTGTGCACCCATAGAAAGAATTTGAGCATATGCCGCGATACTTGCAGGGAATGGAGTAGCTAGAGCTTGTGATAGTGCTACTTGCATATTCATCATGATTTGGGCCATTGCAATACCTTTCTGTACTGCAAAAGCTGCTTTAGAAGCTGCATTACTTTCACCTAGAACACCCGAAAGAATACTACCAACATCACCAGCCATACCACCAATCATTGTTAGTTTTGCTTGTGTGTTCTGTTGCATTAATGCCATTTCTGCCGTATTAAATTGGGCTTCAATTGCAGCTTGACGTTTTACGCGTTCTTCGGTGCTTTGTACTAATGCATCATTTAATTCTAGTTCTAGTTTCTTGCGTTGCTCTAATTCCTGTCTAAGTTGTTCGGTTTTATCTACCATAAATGGATTAGCACTGAATCCTAAACGGTCATCTTGAGCATTTTGTAAGAAAGTGCTTTGATCCTGATTAAGACTACCAAAATCACCAATAGCACCAGTGACATCTTTTAAATCTTTATTTGGATCTTCATAACCAATAGCTGAATTATACATTTCACCACGGATACGATTAGCAGTAGCTTCAGCTTCTTTCACTTTAGCATTAATTTCATCAACTGATTTACCAAGTGCTTTACCGCTTTCTTGAATAGATTTCTTCAATTCTGCCATCTGGCGATCATGTTGTTTGATGCGATAATCGGCAGTACTGGAAGCTAATTCACTCATTGATTTTTCCCATTTTTCCTGGGCTTTCAATAGTTCATCATTATGTTTCTTCGCTGCTGCTTCTGCTTTTCGGGCGGCTGATTCTGCATCTTTATTGCGTTTATTTGATGCCGTAGTAGTTGACTTATTAATCTGTTCTAAACGCTCTTTGTAACCTTCGTCTAATTGTTTATATGCCTCTGCCTGTTTAGACTTATCACCACCATATGCAGTATCAAGTGATTTACCAATTTCAGATTTTAATTGTTCATATTGAGATTTAGCTAATGCGGTTTCATTAATAATCTTCTGTTTCTCACTTTGGAATTGAAGTAAGCCTTTATTCAAAACTTCCTGAGATGAACCAACTGGAATAACTGGTTTAGCTGCTTCTGGTTTAGTTGTTTTCTTGTTAGGGTCCATATTCGCATCATAGAACGCCTGATCATCTGCCGATAGTGTTTTACCACTATTCATTTTTGCATTGATAATACGTCGTCTATGTGAATCTCTAATATTCTCTGCTTTACCTGGAACGTTTAATAGATTTGGTGTATCTGGTTGAATTGAGTTGATTTCGTTAATAGTTTTTAGAATACCTGCTAGTGATGCGGCTATTGGTGCTAATTGGTTATTCTTCCATTTTTCCCAAGCTGAGGCCATCTCATCAGTTTCTTTTTTATAACGTCTGAATGCATCACTTTGTTCATCAGTTAATTCTACTACCTGCTTACCGAGTTTATTTTGGTATTCCTGTTCACTATTAAAATCTTTCAGTACTGTTAAACGTTTAGTTGCGTCGTTACCCATCGTTTCAAACATGTTAACAATTTGGGATGTACTTAAACCTTGTGCCTTTGCTGCGAAGTATATTTTTGCATATACATCTTCACCTGCATCTGCCATTTTTTGTAATTCGAATATATTCAATTTCAATGGTTGAATAACATCAGTGAACATCGAACCAGCCTGATTAGTTAATGCATCTCCTAAGCGATCCTTTATATCTTTCTGCTGGTCGGCTATTTGTTCCATAGTCAAACCTACTTCTTGATACATTTTAGCCATTTGTTGTACTTGTTTAATTGACATCTGACTAAGTGATGCCGATTGAAATACTTCAAATGCTTTAGCTGACGCAGATGATAGATTATTCATCACTGCTACTAAACCACCTACTGCAACTGTTGCCGCACCAATAGGTGATGCAAGTCTACCTACACCACCAGCAAAACTATTAAGGGGACCGGAAGCCATCCCGCCAGCCTGCTTACCAAAACTTTCTAATTTACTTTGGGCTTCGTTTACACCTTTAGTAAATCCAGTAGTATCTGCATCTAATGTGATCCCTACTGAATTCTTTTTATTTCTTGCCATTTTTTGCTTTTTCCTTATCTTTGAGAACCTGTTGTTTAATCATTTCACCCATTCGTTTAACGGATTCTTTATGATTTAACATTTCTTGTTCTTTTCGTTTCTCTACTTTTTCCCTAGCAGTTAACGAATCATCACCGATAATATCAAGAAAATCCCAATCACTAAGTTTTGCTTTATTGCGACCTTCCTTAGATAGACTCTGAGATGTCAAAAGTAAAGTATGGCAAAGGTTGGCATATTTGATCATTTCAATTCTAGCCCCGTTCGGCTCAATCAAAGTATCATATACTAACAATGCTTCGAATAAGTCGGGATCTATATTTTTAATATCATCGAGGGATAACCCGCGTTTATGTATCATTTTAAGAGTAAAACGCAGGTGATGATCCGTTCTTATTTTTTTTCAGTACTGTCTATTGCATCATCTACAGTAATTAATCCTAAAACCTTCATGTAAATTTGTTCGGCAAACAATTTATCGATTTCATTAACATCAATAAGATCAATTAGACCTGAATCAGAGAATACGGGATTACCATTTTCATCTTTGACACAATGTACTAATACTTTCTCGATAGATGTACATTCGGGGGTAGCCTTTAGGGTAGGTCTGTGTATATATAGTTCTACTCCTTCAACTTCAATTTTTACTAGTTTAGGACTGAGTGCCTTACGTAACATATCAATATTCATTTGATTAATTCCTTATAGTGAAACGGGGGAATAGATCCCCCTAAGTAAAAGTATTTATAATTATTCTACTAGACCAGTAGCTATTGGACCACCATCTACAGCGAGAACGAATTCACGGGTAACTACTGCATCTTTATCGCCACCAGTGGTAGAAGAAGAAATAAATGCATTATAGATAGCATAATAACCTTCTGTGTGCGTACCGTCGGTGTAATAAGTGATCTTGTACTGTGCACGTTTTTGATCTTCGGCTAGTTGCAAGAGCTTGATATGGGTAAGATTGTCCGGGAGATAGCTCACGGTTAGTGGGATAGCTTCTACAGATTTTGTGCCGAGCAATTTTCGATTATACGCACTGTTAAACGTGACGACATCTACCACGACGCTAGACGCTCCCATTGTTGGAAACGCACCTAGTTCTGGGATAATTTCAAAATCAGTTGCAGGAGTGGTAGAACCTGCGG
>ERZ1034969.1164-NODE-1164-length-11593-cov-5.282718_pt1 | contig 11593 bp, 17 predicted proteins | sample MGYA00520624_ERZ1034969 | MGnify/ENA primary metagenome ERZ1034969 (study PRJEB33766, sample SAMN09781776) | gut metagenome | biome: gut microbiome | host: Homo sapiens | place: Madagascar | study: EMG produced TPA metagenomics assembly of the PRJNA485056 data...
GAGCAGGGCAGCGCACGCCTCGGTTGTCTTGCCCGTGCCGTTGGTACCGCGGAGCACGAGCTGCGTTGGGTTGCCAGACTTGACAGAATCGACCCATCGCCTGACCTCGGGCAGCGTGATGGTTGCGGATCGGTAGTCGCCTGGGATGCCCGATGCCTCGATGCGGCCACGCACGGTGCGCTCTCGCATCGCGAGGATCGCCGCCCGCTCACGGGCAGCGCGCTGCCTCGCAAGCTCGATCCTGTGCCTTGCAAGCTCTTCCTGGCTCATCGCCGCAAGCTTCTCCTTTGCGGCGATGTAGGCGCTAGATTGCGTCTGCGAACCGTGTTGCAGCATCGCTTGCCTCCTTCGCGGGCGATGCCTTGGCCTCTGCCAGGTACGCCTCGAACTTTCCGCCGAACAGGGTCTGGGGACGAATCCACCCTTGGCGTTTGGCATCGCTGCCCCATTCGGCCTGCTTTGCCTTGCAGACAAGCTCGATGTCGTCCAGGGTGTAGCCCGCGTCGAATATGCGGGTCAAGTTGCTTGCGATCTCCGATGACGGGATTCGGGCAGGCCTGGCGGTGATGGCTGAGAATGCCTCCAAGGCCTTGCCGATGAAAAGCGCACGCTCGCTCGGCTGTCCTGGTGTTGGTTGTGTTGCTAGTTGGATTGGGTTACAGGTAGTTGTCTTACTCTCCCTCTCCCTCTTTGCTAGCAAATCTTGGTTTTGATCTACCTTTTGATCACCCTTTTGATCACCCTTTTGATCTACCTTTTGATCACCATCAAAGGTGCATGCTTCGCCGCCGTTGCGCGCTGCTGCCTTGGTGCGGGCAAGCGATACACGCTCGCGAAGCGCGTAGTAGAGGCTCTGAGAAGTTCCCTTCAGCGAGTCTGCCGAGTCCTCCCCATCGAAGTAGAGCCGCGCAAGAGCGCCCATTACCTCGCCTTGGACCTTGCGCGAGCACCCGCGCACAGCGAGCCAGTAGTCCTCCTGCACGAAGAACCCGCGTCGATATGTGTTTGCCATTTCTCTCCCTTCTATTCGAGCGAATTCAAAATCGAGTCGAAGCGGCTTGCCGCCGCCGAGTCGTAGCCTGGCAAGACGTGGCCGTAGATCTTCAGCGTGGTCCGCACATCGGCATGGCCGAGGCGCTCCTGCACAACGCGGATCGGCGTTCCCGTCATGAGCAGATACGTTGCGTGCGTGTGCCGCAGCGTGTGGAGGTGCGCGGCCTTGTCGATGTGCAGCCTGTCCGCGATCGATCGGAAGTGCTTGCTGAAATCACGGGGGTCGTGCGGCTTGCCGTCCTCATCGCAGAACAATGGCGGGTCGGCTGCGCGGGAGCGGCTCCTGGCAACATCAGCGCATTGCTTGACCACATCCATGGTGGAAGCGCCGACAACGACCTTCCGCCTTCCTGCGCGGCTTTTTGGGCGCTTGTAGAAGAGTCCCTTGCCGCTTGCGCGGGCAAGGGAATGGCTGACGCGTATCTCGCTCTGCACGATGCTCACGTCCGACACGCGAAGCCCTGCCAACTCTCCTGCTCTAAGCCCAGTGTTGAGGCAGAGCCACAGCGCTGCGTCGAGCTCGCTGAACACAGCAGCTTGCTGCTCCTTCAGATACGAGCTGAATGCAGCGAGGTCATGCTCAGAGAGCGGTTGCGCCTCGAAGTCCTCAGGGCTCGGGGACGATACCCCCTCAAGCGGGTTGCGACGAAGGATGCCCATAGCGGCAAGCTCGCTGAACGCCCTCGAAAGCCAAGCGTTGAGCTTGACGATGGTGTTGGGAGACAGCCCTTTGCCGCCGGATGGCTCAGGCGAGCGCATCTGGCTGTACAGCTCCAATATCTCGTAGGGTCTTATCGTGTCGATCTGCCGCTGCCCCAGGCGTGGGTACAGATGGCAGCGCGCATTGCTCCTGAGCCCATCGATGTAGGTAGGGGAGCGCACGCCTTCGAGCTGCCTGAAATAGAACTCGAGCATGCCCTCCAAGGTGAACGGCTCTCCCGATCCTTTGAGGCGATCGGCGGTAGCTTGAAGCTGGTCCTTGGCTTCGGTTATCTCGCGCTCGTGAGCACATAAGGGCAGGGATCTGTAGAGATTGCGGACGCTGCCCGTAACCGGGTCGCGTCCTGCATATGCCCTGACCTCGATGCTCGACGACGTCCTGTATACGCTTGCCATGTCTTAGATGAAGAACATCAGGAGGGTCGGATATGCCAGCGCGATCGTGGCAAGCGCCTTGACCGATGTTGCCGCGAAATCACCCCAGCTGGCGAATCCTTGGGAGGTGCCGAAAACGAAGAATGATGAGATGACTTCAAGAATGCGCTTGCTCATTGATGTCTCCTTAAATCTAGGTATGGCGAAAAGAAAGGAACTGTTCCAAGAAGCGCGCACGGGCCTTATCGATTTCCACTCTCGCAATTGGAAAGGAAGAAGGTTCATGTCTGACTAATTTCCGGATGGTCTGCACGTAAACGGGAGTTTCCCATGCGCGCTTCTTGGAACAGCCTTAGGCAAGGCTGGGTTTGCCCGATGCGCTCCCAGGGGACGGCAGTGAAGACACAGCAGAACGTCCGAAAGGAAAAACAGATGCCGCCCCATGGGAGCGCATCGGGCTATGTTGCGGGTCGGTTGCCTGCGCGCCGCATCCGCCAAGGGCGGCGCGCAGGGCTTCTGGGTTAGGCGGCCTTCGGCTCGGTTGCCTCGGCCTTGGCGGCAACGAGCCTCGCCGCCGCATGCGCAAGCTGGCTTGCGTCGATGGTTGCCGGCACATGCACTGCTGCGGTGCCGTGCTCGATCTGGTAGGCGTAATCGCCTTGGGTGAAAGCGTCCATGGCTTGCTCCTTAACTGTTTTACTTGCAAAGGAAATAGACGATGGCGTACAGGCCTGCCCCCGCAAGGAAGCAGACGAAGGGTGTGATCGCTGGGAGGTCCATTACTGCTCACCACGCTTGCCGAGCAGCCAAACAAGGCCTGCCATGCCGGTAGCCACCAGTGCGGCGGCGCTGTGGAATGGAACTGCCGAGTAGTTGCCGAACGCCACGATGTCGAGCACCACGGCAACGGCGAAGCTTGCTGCAGCAACGCCTACCGCGTAGGCAACGGCGTTAGCGCTCATCGGGCTTCACCTCGCCGGTGCAGGTGAGCTTCGCGTTGCGAACCTCGTAGCTGACGCCCAGCACATCGAAGGCGCAGTCCTTGAGCGGGTCTTCAGGATCGGCTACGTAAACAGGCTCAATGAGGTCGTGCTTGAAGCCGTAGTAGGCGCTCACCTTGTCACGGAAACGATCGATGCGGTGAGCGTGCTCGATGAGGGAAATGGTCGGCTTGGTGACCGCAGAAGTTGCCTCGGCGGCTTCCTGACGCACGTCATTAATGAAATCGTTCACGCGCTCGTGGAAATCGCATGGGAGCATTTTCACGAATTGCTCGCGGTAGCTGCGGTAGGGCTCTCCCTTGACGGCGATAGTGATGATTGGCATTGGCTACTCCTTCTCGTTGATGCAAGCCAACGTTTCGAGGGAGCAATTAAGCGCTTCGGCGAGCTTCAACGCCGCTTCAAATGACGGGCCAGTATAGCCAGATTCGTATCGTGCTACAGCACTGAGAGAGATATTTGCCGCCGCCGCTAAATCGCGCTGATTCCAGCCTTTATCAATGCGAAGGGAAGCGATGCGCTTGCCGATGCGTTGCTTATCGAATTTCATTGCTTGCTCCAAAACCTACTGTCTAACTGTTGGTAATTGCGACTATAGAACAGTTAAACAGTAGGTGCAAGCAAAAAAGAACATTTTTATTGAAGATTCGACATTACGAATGTAGGATATTAGACATAAAGAAAGGAAATCCTATGATGAACCTACAGCTAAAACGTTTGCGAAAGCAGGCGGGATTCAAAACGCAAGGCGATTTGGCGGCGGCGCTTGGTATACCAGAGCGGAGATACGCATCATGGGAGCGCGGAGAAGTAGCCATGTCTCTTGAACAAGCAATAATGGTGTCCGAAGTGCTTGGCTGCACACTTGACGAGCTTGCCGGGAGAGACTGGCCGAAGAACACAACAAAAAAGCCTAAAGAGGATAAGCAGAGAAATAGCCTTGATCAATGCTACTCATCAATGAATGATGCTGGCAGATCGATGCTTCTTAGTGTTGCAAAAAGCTTAAAGAATGATCCCGAGAATCAAATTACGCATCATCTAATAGACATGGAAACAGGCGAAGAGCTTTGGAGTGATGAAGATGCCCAGTAGATGGGACAGCGGAATAATCGTTTGGCGTGCCGATGGGCAGATGCAGGTGCTCAAAGAGGGTGTCGACGGCGTATCTGGTGGCTTTTATAAGGGGGTATGAGATGGAGAACGACGAAGTGGCAAAGGCGGAGATAATCCTTTACCAAAATGATGGGGTCAGCGTGCCAGTTGAAGTCCGTTTTATGAACGAGACGTTCTGGATGACTCAAAAGGAAATATCATCGTTGTTCGGTGTCGATCGAACCGTAGTGACAAAGCACCTCGGGAATATATACGATTCAGGGGAACTAAGCGAAGATAGCACATGTGCAAAAATTGCACATATTGGTTCATCAGGCATAACGTATCAAACAAAGATATACAACCTCGATGCAGTTATCTCTGTTGGCTACAGAGTTAACTCGATAAAGGCAACCCGTTTCCGCCAATGGGCAACGGCTACGCTCAAGGAGTACATAACAAAGGGATTTGTGCTCAATGACGGCATGTTGAAGAACGGCGCACCCTTCGGTAAGGACTATTTCGATGAGCTGCTTGCCAGAATCAGAGACATCCGAGCCTCTGAAAGGCGCGCATACCAGAAAATCACGGACATCTTCCAAGAATGCAGCTTTGACTACGACCCTCATAGCAATGTGGCCAAGACATTCTACGCTACGGTTCAGAACAAGCTTCACCATGCAGTGACGGGAAAGACCGCTGCAGAATTAATATTCGAACGAGCTGACTCAACGCTTCCCAACATGGGCCTTACAACTTGGAATGGCTCACCTGATGGGCGCATCCATTCAAGCGATGTGACAGTGGCTAAAAACTACCTGAGCGAAGAAGAGCTCACATTGCTCAACAGGTTGGTGTCCATGTTCCTAGACACCGTTGAGCTGCAAGCCCAAGACCACATCCTCACAAGCATGCAGGACTGCGCTGATTCTCTTGACGACTTCATCAAGTACAACAGAAGGGACGTACTGAAAGACAAGGGGAAAAGAAACCGCAAACAGGCCGAAACGAAGGCGAAGGCGGAGTTCGCAAAGTTCCAGGAGATTCAAGACAAAAATTATTTGAATGACTTCGAGAAGAACCTAGGAAACTGGCAAAAGCCAAAAGAGTAAGAGGTATAGCTAAGCTGGATTGTTTTAGAGTGGCGCCTTTGTGTAGGCGATCAGGCAATGTTTGCCATTGTGGTCTGACAATCTTCCTTCGAAAGCCTTCGGCGGCATGGTTCGCAAGGGCTCAAGCCAGATAGTGGGAACGGGGTCAGCGGTGCCGCACCAACGCTCGCCAAGCTCGAACACGCGCACGGTGTCGCCGCGCTCGATTGAGCGCAGCTCGTCTCCGATTTTCAGCTGCTCGTTCGTGAAGGCATCGTAGATCGGCTCCATAGCGACTCCTTTGTCGATTGCTATGTGAATCATTATAGGAAGCAAAACAACTGGTTTCGCCTGTTCTGAACCGAGACCATAGAATCTAGGAAGGTGATTAGCGTGTCCAGTAGATGGGACAGCGGAATAATAGTCTGGCGTGCCGATGGGCAGATGCAGGTGCTCAAAGAGGGCAATGACGGCGTTTACGTGGTTGATCCAAACCAGAAGGGCTGCCCAGTGGTGCTGCAGTACCACGACATCATGTTCGTCGAGCACTACAAGGGTGCAGCGATTGGCGTTAAGAGTAGGGTGCCACGTGCTGCTTTAGGCGCTGCCATCGGAGGCATGCCCGGTGCGGTATGGCTTGGCCTTAGCGGCAGCGCAGGGAAGGGCGAGTGGAAGCTGCGGATCAAGGAGAACGGCAACGGCGAGGACGATATTTATTCATGCCGCAACCAGTACGATGCAAAGAAGATGGAGAAGCGCATATCTAAGCACGCCCATCGACGCCAACCAGGGGAACAGCCGCCCGCCTCAGCGCTGGCACAGCCCAAGTCTAAGCACAATGCCCCGCCCAAGCCCCCGGTTGGGTATGAGGGGTAGGTAATGGTCGATGGCGGAAGGGTTGATTTCGCTGCGACAAAGGTGCGGCATTACTGCGACAAAGGTGCGAGGTAGGTAATGGTCGATGGCGGAAGGGTTGATTTCGCGTGTTGAGAAAACCAAGTATAGGAATTAGCGAGGTCATGAGTGCTGTTGGGCTGCTTGTGACCGCTATCGGGTGGTTCGGTGTCACGCCTGAAAGGTTCGGTCAGATGGCTTCTGAGATAGCACAGCTTACTATTCCCTTTGTCGATTTTGGGCTTGGTGCCTGGTTTATGCACTCGATGCTGACGAGGAAACACTCGGCTGAGAAGAGCGAGTTTGAGTCGCGTGCTATGCAGGCAGAGGTGACATCGCAGTTTTTTGTCGAAGAGGCAAGCAATCTAGAGAAGAGGAGCGAAAAGCTTTCCAATAGAATCGATGAGCTTGAGAACGAGAAGATTAAGCCTGATTTCGGCTACCTGTCCGAAGAAGAAAAGACGATGGTGGCTTTCGCTTATAAAGACCGAGAGCTGTTCCCAACACCAGATACCAGCTTGTTCACCTATCCGGATATCACCCTTTCCCAGTTGCAAAAGCGGAATATCGTGCAGAAAGTGTGCGTGAGGAAGGTTGGTTTGGTTGAGATAGGCATGTGGCAAATCGAGCCAGCCGCATCAGAGGCAATCGATGGCAACCCAGGCTTGCTGAATCAGCTTAACGATGCTTACGACACCGCAATTGAAAAACTGGAAGAGAAAGCCCGCGAAGATCAAGAAGAGCTTCTTGACAACTATTCTTGCGAGCTAAGCAAGATCGATGTCCGTTCAAGGGCATTGCTCCGCGCGCTGACGCTCGGATACAACGTGTACTGCCCGAGCAGTCATTGGAATGAAACCTCATACGAGTACGATGCCCTGCTTCAGGACCTGGTTGACTGGGAGTACGAGCTTGATTCGGTGATTCAGCTGTTTCCTACGCAGCGCCTGATGGAAGTGTACAGGTACGACCCTGAGCTGTTCGAGCGCAACGTGGACGATTACCTGCCCGAGCGCGAGGGCGAGCAAAATTGTTGGAAAGCGGATGGAATCGGATTTATCCCAAGATTTGATTTCCCGTGGTACTGGGAGAAAAAGGAAGAAGAGAAAAACACTCAGTAGCTCTCGATTCTGTTCTCTAGATGTCTGAGAGCTTTCCGAGAGCTGAAAAAAGAAAGGGCCCCTTGCTCTAAATCTTGGCGGATTCGCAAGGGACCGAAGCACCGACCCAAAAGGAGTCGATAGATGGATTCTATCATGAATTCGGCAGATCGCCGTACATGGGCATGCTGCGCATACTTGCGCAAATCACGTGAAGATGAAGAGCGTGAGCGTATGGGGAAGGGCGAGACATTGGCGAGACATCGCAGGATTATCGAGTCTCTCGCCATGGAAAACGGCCACGAAATACGCGAATGGTATCCAGAGGTAGTATCGGGCGAGACTATTGCCGCGCGACACGAGATCAAGCGCCTACTTGTCGATCTTGCTGATGGTAAATGGGATGCGGTATACGTGGTTGAGGCATCGCGCTTAGGGCGTGGCGGAGGATCGGATCAAGAGAAGATAATAAACGCATTCCGCTATACAGACACCGCGTTGATAACCGAGATGAAGGTTTACGATCCGCACAATCGTGGCGACATGAGGCAGCTGAAGAGTGAGCTTAGAAGCTCGGAAGACGAGCTGGATGCTATTTCAACGCGCCTGAAACGCGGGAAGTACCAGGCGGCGAAAGAAGGCGTGTGGCAAGCAACGGGCAAGGAGCCGTTCGGCTGGCGAAGCATCCGAGTCAATGGCATGTGGACGTTGGAGCCTAGTGAGCGTCATAGTGTGCTGATGCACATATATGATTTGCTTGAGGCGGGAGAAAACTACTGCTCTATCGCCAGGATCCTTAATGATGAAGGGGAACCTACGCCCCGCGGGGGCGAGCATTGGCGCCATCAAACCGTGAAGGCGATTGCTGAGAATCCCGTTAACTGCGGGATGAACCGCTATGGCGCGCGTGTAATGGTGAGGGAGTTCGACAAAGAGACCTTCGAGGTCAGAAAAACGAAAAAGAACAATGCGAATCCTCAGCTTACACGGGGGCTGTGGTTTGGGAATGGCACGTTGTCCATTGAACGGTTTGAACGTCTTGTGGGTAAAAGTGTGGCAAGCGCAAGGCTTCATAAAGACCGAGAGCTGAAGAACCCGCTTGCAGGGCTGCTCAGATGTACAGAGTGCGGCTACGCAATGCAGATGCACATGATGAGTTCTGGCAAGAGCAGAGCCTATTTCTATCAGCACGCAAGGAAGGACGTTGGAAGACTTCGCAGCTGCAAGGGCTGCCGCGGTGCTCGAGCCGATCAGGTTATGGCCATGGTGGCGGAAGCCTTGCGAAAGGCTGCTGATGATGTCGAGATAGAACTTGCGAAGCCAACTAATGATTCATTCGAGGCGCAGCGTAACGCGCTCGAAGCATCGCTCAAGAAGGAGAAGCTTGCCCGGAAGCGTGCAAGCGATGCCTACGAAGCAGGCGTTTATGACCTTGCCGAGTTCAAGCAGCGCCGGCAGAAGATAGACAATCGCATCAAAGCATTGGAAACGAAGCTCGCAAAGGCAAAGCCGAAGCGGTACGACAGGCAAACAGTGGTTACGCTGCGCGAATGCATCGACATGCTGGAAGATGATGATGTGCCGGTAAAGGCAAAGAACGATTTCCTTAAGCAGGTGGTGGAGCGCATCGAATACAGCAACGACACCGCCCCCTACGTACTGCCCAACAAGCCGCACCTGGAGATATTTCTGAAGGGCTAGAGGTTGATTGCTAGGCTCTATCCATCGGCGAAACTAACCCGAAAACGTTACAGAAAAACGTATCTGTTACCTTCTGGGTTATACTTCCTTTGCGGAAGGGATTTAAGATGACAACGCAGCAAGCACTTTTTGAAGAGCTGAAGAGTACGGCGGTATCACCGTACGAAGAGCTTTTGGCGTATGAATATATGTACTCACGTAAAGGCGAGACATTGCGCAAGCTCGCCAATGCCACTGTGCGCTGCGATAAGCTGCCAAGCGAGCTTTTAGAGGAACGCCAAGGTCTTTTTGGCTTAGATGATGACTATGATGATGTGGTTAAGTATGTCGATACAAAGCTGGGGACTTGCTCGTTCGCCATTAACGGCACATACAGTTGGCCAGAACGCTTAGCGGACTCTGCGCAGCCTGCGCCGGTCCTCTACTATCGTGGTGACATCAACCTGCTTAAAACAAAGAGCGTTTCCGTTGTCGGCGCAAGGGCGGCAACGCCTGACGGAATGTCGCGCTCACATGCGGTAGCCAGTCAGCTTATCGATAACGATATAACCGTTGTTACTGGCCTTGCTAAGGGCGTCGATACCGCTGCCGCTGAAGCTGTTATCGGCAGTAAGGGCAAAGGCCGCATTATCGGTGTTATCGGTACGCCGATCGATGAATATTATCCGAGAGAAAACAAGGAAATACAGGACTTTGTCGCGCAACAGAATCTGCTGCTTAGCCAAGTACCCTTCTATCGCTACAAGATTCAGCATTTTAAAAGCAAGAGCCGTTATTTCCCTGAGCGCAATGAGCTTATGGCCGCGGTCTCCGATGCAACCATCATCGTTGAGGCATCTGATACCAGCGGCACTCTCTCACAGGCGAAGGCGTGCATGCAACAGGGAAGGCCGCTCTTCATTATGAAATCGTGCGCAAAGAATCCGTCCATCACATGGCCGAAGCGTTTTCTTGGAAAGAAAAACGTCTATGAGCTCGAAAACGTGCAGCAGGTCCTTGATGTGCTGAAAGACTTGTAATGAGTACTTACAAGTGGCGAATCTTTGACAGGACACAAGGCGGCAGCCTCTATCTTGAGGATGACGATATCTGCCTTTACTACATGGATAAGACTAACGGCAGACCGTCTGATTCTGAGCCGAACCAACGCATATATAACCTGAAAATTGACCCTAGTAAGATGACTAAAGCTCAGAGAGACGCAGGTTGGAAACAAGAGGCAATCACACAGTGCGCTGATGATATGGCTGGCTATCTGAGACGTTGGAAGACGGTCGATCCTGCCAACACGATTCTGGTACCGGTTCCGCCATCCAAGCCGGTTGGAGCCAAAGGGTACGACAACAGAATGATTTTGGTGTGCAAGGCAATTTATGATCAGACTGGCATTAGATACATTGACTGCCTGAGGACAAGAGCGAACCATGGCGCAATGCATAATGGAGGCTTGGCTCGTGACATTGATCGGTTAAGGCAGAATATCGATTTCTACCCTCAAATGATTCCTGAAGGTATTCAGTATGTGATCCTGATTGACGATCAGCTCACCAAGGGGACGCATTTCAAAGCGATAAAGCCTTTCTTTGATGAGCTTGGCTATATTGTTGTTGGCATGTTTTGGGCAAAAGAGCATTTCAAGGGAAATGAAGGTGCCTGGTAGAAAAGAATAGTAGAGCACCCTCTGGGAGTAGCCCGACCGAATCAGGTCACCAGGCAAAACCAGAGGGTTTTCTTTACCTATATAAAGTTAGGTCTTTTCCAGCAGAACGGGTGTTATTGGCACCGCTGTCCGCATTGCAACCTTTCCCTTCCTAAAAAGAACACCGAGTATTGGGTGGCAAAGTTCAACCGAAACCAAGAACGCGACGCCCAAAACGAAGCGGCGCTTATCGCCGATGGCTGGAAAGTGCATGTGGTATGGGAATGCGAGTTGAAGAAAGGCAAGCGTGAGGAAACGTTCGCAAAGCTTTTGCCCGAGCTCGCGCATGAGCTTGGCAAGGAGCTTCGCTAAACGATGCAGGCTTTTGTCCTGATATTGCGGGGAAACATCGGGGACTATGATGAAATAGCAGGGCAGCCAAATTGCCGTTTACTGTCAATTTCGGCTCAATTCGTGTCAGGTTGTGAATCTTTTGCGAATACTTGCCTCGATTCGATTATCTCTTGCGCATTACATAGGCAATCAGTATACTTTTCGGTTGCGTCTGGCTGTTGATGGATACACCCGGACGCGTGGAAACTCGGAATCGCCGAGGGCTGTCTCCCAAAGGCCCCCATGGCGGTGATGGAGTCCACATAAGACCAAGGGTTCGAACCCGCAGTTCGTGCCCGTAGAAAGGAAGAAAATGGGAGTAAAACAGTTCAAGCCCACGAGCCCTGGACGCCGCTTCCAGACTGTCTCGGACTTTGCTGAGATCACCAGCACTACGCCCGAGAAGTCCCTGTTGGCGCCCCTGCCCAAGAAGGCTGGCCGCAACAACAATGGCCGTATCACTACGCGTCATCAGGGCGGCGGCAACAAGCGTCGTTACCGCATCATCGACTTCAAGCGCAACAAGGACGG
>ERZ1034969.1165-NODE-1165-length-11587-cov-7.908255_pt1 | contig 11587 bp, 9 predicted proteins | sample MGYA00520624_ERZ1034969 | MGnify/ENA primary metagenome ERZ1034969 (study PRJEB33766, sample SAMN09781776) | gut metagenome | biome: gut microbiome | host: Homo sapiens | place: Madagascar | study: EMG produced TPA metagenomics assembly of the PRJNA485056 data...
CCGTAAGCGTGCTATGGTGGTATTCCTGTGTACATTTTTGATACTCCTTTCAGATTTTGCCCCTTGCAAATTGTTTCCATTTGATATATACTGAAACAAAAAGGAGGCTACAAGCTATGAAAAAATTTATATTAGGTTTTATAACAGGCGGTATAATCTGTGCGACCGCGACAGGTTTCGCGGTAGAATATGCCGTAACGGCTAACCCGTTTCCTGTTGCCGTAAACGGTACGGAAACAGCGATAGAGGGCTACAACATCAACGATAATACATATTTCAAATTACGTGACGTTGCCGACGCTGTCGGCGGTTTCAATGTTGGTTTCAGTGACAACACTATTACGATTGATACAGATACCGCCGCACAACCAACACCGACACCGACTGTAAAGCCGTCAACCACTGATTTGTCACCTTTGCCGGAACTAAAAACCGAACAGCGTGACGGTGTGCAATATGTTAGTAAATATGATATAAACGATATGTTAAAATCAATAGGATTAGAAAACTATTCAATTATCGGTTACTCTTTTTACAATAATGATGATGTTTTAAACCCTATTTTAACCGATATTCCACTGTATGAACACGGTGTTGAACTAATTCCGCTTGACTACTATAACACAACTATTATTCCCCTCATTAATAGTCTTAGATAAAAAATACGGCTGTTTTCAGCCGTATTTTTTTTATGACATTGCGTCTAATCTTTTTGTCAGAACATTAATTTGATTTCTTAACTCATCAATATCCTTTTCCGTTGCAACAGGCTTTTCATTTACGCAAAACTCGCCGCCCTCAACATTTATACCTTTGAAGTCCTCATTATTTGCCACATACGGTACCAAACGTGCATACGGTGTTGAATAATTGCCGTCCTTATTCGGTTGGTAACTGTCGCCGTAAAATTCAATACCTTTTGTGTTGTTGCCTGCCATACCGACACGCAACATACCCTGTATCAAACAGTCTTTCATTGTCTGAATACTTCCGGCAAAAACACCCTCGCCGTCCTCGTTTAGGTATATCGCCTGTTTTTTGTTTTTGTCGTAAATGATAAAAACAAATTCGTCATTGTAATTTCCCAAACGCACACGAACGCGGTTATTTGTATCTTTTATCGTCAACAAATCGCCGACAATTTTCAACAGCTTATTGTCCGACTGCACCTCGTTTCGGTCTGTGTTCACCGTTCCTTGTACTTTTCGGATATTTACACTGTTGTTCGCAGTCTGCCACTTTGCATGATTCTTTGTTGCCCGTTCTGTCTGCCATAGTCCGATAAAAAAATCACGTCTGATATGCCCGATTGATATATTGCTCTCTTTCGGCTCCAACGGATATGCCTGATACTCAATTACCCTCTGCACATATTCCGTACCGTCTATGTCAAATACGTGTACCGTATCGCCTATTTCCAACTTTTCCGCCGCACCGTATTCGGCTAATTTTGATAGGTCAATCAATTTACCGCTGATTGTCAACTGTGGCACATCAATTCTATCCTCGTTATCCTCATCAAATTCCCACTTTGCATTACGGTACAGTTTGTCCGCTGACGTATAGTCGCTGTAATCTTTGTACCCCTCTTGTACTCCGTATTTTTCAATGTTTGGACTGTCTATATATGCTTTGCCGCCGTTTACACTGCTGACCGTTAAATCGTCACTTCCGAACGCCCATAGACGTGTTATCATATCGCTTACGTTGCGTTCTATTGATATGCTTTGCATATTCTTTTCTAAACGCAGTCTGACGCCGTTATCTGTGCCGATACGTTCAACAATGGCAATGTTACATACAATGTTGTTATTACTGTCGATAGTTGTTTCGTGGAATATCTCGCCACGCCCCAAATTTTCTATTATCGTTTTTATAACGTCCCACAAATTTGTTTTGTCGGTAGAGAAAAAATCAATCAGCAGTTCATCATCTGCAACCCACTTCATTCCTTTGGCGGTCAACTCGGCATTTGTCATAATGTGAAAAATACACTTTTCTTTGACCGTCTTTTTAAAATCTGATATAATATCAATCGCTTGTTTTAGAACATATCTTGAACTTTTACCGATATGGTCGCCGATTGTCGGTATAAACGCTTTCTGCGCCTCATACACAAAATGCGGTGTACCGTAAACGTGCAGTGAATCCGCACCGTTCATATTTCGCGTTGTTCGGCTGATTTCGTATATATGACCGTTTACACTAACCAACATATTTTGACTGATTAGACGCGCCTTTTCGTCGTATGGATAGTCAAATTCAATACTTCCCGTATCGTTCAATATCCTTGTTTCCTTGATATTATATGCGTTGTTCAGCACCTCGCCTGTTTCAAAACTGTCTGTATATCTGTCGTGCAATCGCATAAATGTTATCTGTCCCATTTGTATATATCCTCCGTTTCTGTATTCCAAACGTACTGCGGATAGAATGAAAATTCAACCGTTGCCGTCGTGGATAAATTTATTGTATTTGCCCCTGTTTCCAGTTCAAAAAAACTACCTTTGATTTTTTTCATAATACTGTTGCCGTTTACGTCTGTTACCGACTGTTTGTCGCAGTCAATAACGCAGTTTTCCGACACCGTAATACTGATACCGTTACAGGTTATCGTTGTAGGTTTTGTGACGTTTGTAACACGCAGAACAGGTCTGACAGGGCGGTCGCCTGTGTTATGTATTGTACTGTCGCCTGCCGTTGTAATCGTGTAATATTCATTCGGTCCGATTGGTATTTCATCATCTAATTTGATGTTTTGGCTATCCAATATCGGACCGTCAAAAATATCAAATACCAACGCCGCCCACGTCTGCACCTTGAACGACGCCGAAATGACCGCTTTGCGTCCGTAGTTTTCGGGTTTGTAGTCAATCGTTTCAATAACTGTTGCGTTCCATTTGACATTGGGTGTGTCGTCAAATATCAACTCACCACGCCCCATTAACCACGTTGTGATTTTTGTGATTTTGCTGTTCAGTTCAGACATATCCGCCGCCGATATTTGCAAATTCATTTTAAATACACGGTTTTTATAAAATTCACGGTTGTACGCATTTGCCGTTGAAAAATCATATTCACCGTCTATATACGGGCTGTCATATGTCTGTATTTTTATTTCCGGTTTAATCGGACGTGACTGCGTTTGTACAGTCACTCCGAAATCGTTTGAATGTTTGTTTTTAAAATAAAATCCGTTTCGCATTTTCTACCTCCGCAAGTTATACATAGCTACCCAAAACAGCGCTGTCAGTCGTATTGATTGTGATTTTACTGTTGTTGTTATAGTTCTGCTGTTCAATCTTAATGCCCTTAATAGCCTCTATAATCTCACCTAACGTCTTAGTGATTTTATCATTACCGCCGCTGACTTCCTGTGTTATATCCGCCACAATACCCGTCACGTCTATACTGTCAATGTTGGTTGCAATGGACTTGATGAAATCAGCCTTGCTGTTTTCCAACGCGTCATACTCCGCCTCCAGTTTTTCAATCGTGGCATTGTTCTTGACTTGCAACTGATACAATTCCTCGTCACGTTGCAGTTGTTTCATCTGCTCTTGCAGTTCTTTGTACTTCTGCTGTCCTCTGTCTGTCACTGCATTTGCATAAATATCCAACTGTTCCTGTGTTTCGGACATATCAGCCTTGCGGTCCTCTACCGTCCAACTGTCCTGTAGGGCCTGTTCCTGTGCAGAAAATTCATCACGTAATTTGTTGATGTAGTCCTGTTGTTGCTGTAGCATATCGTCAAACGATTCGCCCGCTTGGTCGAACATATCGTGATTTAGTTCAGTCATATTTTCGTTGTATTCTTTGCGGCTGATTAACCCCAAATCATAGTATTCCTGTGTATACTGCTGAATACGTTTTAAACCGGCGATATATTCTTCATCAGTCATACCGTAATACTTGCGTTGTTCTTCCAACCAGTTCTTTGACTGCTCCACACGCTCCGAATACATATCCGAACCTAATTCACTTTGGTACTTGTCGAACTCGTCCTGTGTCAACTCGCCGTTCGCCAATTCCTCACGGTGCCTATCCATAACACGGTTGTACGCGTCAAGCGGACTGTCGCCGTTATCTTGCCAGTCGTTAAAATATGTATGTTCACTGATGTAGTTTTTTGATATGTCGTACTCTTTCTCAATTTGTTCTTTACGCTTGTCCAAATACTCATCATTCAGCTTGTTTTTTGCCTCTACATATTCTTTGTGGCTGATTATACCCTGTGCGTACATTTGTTCGGTGTACGTCTGTATTCTGCCGATACCTGCTATATAATCGGCGGCACTCATACCGTTGTATTTTTCTTGGTGTTCCAACCAATCACGACTGTATTCGGTCATATTGTCGTATAACGTTGAACCTATACTTGACATTTCTGTCGTATAGTCCTCCCACGTCATACGTCCTGCCTCGACTTCCGCCATATTGCGGTCACGAATACGCGTAAACGCGTCGATAGGATTGTCACCGTTGTCGTCCCAGTCATTCAGTGCCGCGCGTTCTTCAATGTACGACTTTGACAGGTTGTTTAACTCCTGTGTGCGTTTCTGTGTCAGACTGAAAATCTGTTCCTCTATGTCGGCAATATCCTTGTCGTTCGACTTGAATTTCTCTTGAAATTCTAACCACTTCTCTAATTCTTGTGCGGTCGTTACTGCGTGTGTTTTTGTGTAATGCGTCCAATCGTCCTTGGCTGATGTAAACGCGTCCGAATTGTCTTTTCCTGTTGCGTAATGCGGTATACCCATACCCGACATTATCGCCTTGGTTTGTGACGCTGTGTACACCTTTGCACCCTTTGACAACGGCAACAACACGTCCTTGCCCTGTGGTATAAATGCACGTCCTTTGTCAACGATTAATTCTCGCGGGTCAGATATACCCTTTTCATCATTAACCATTGCCAAACCGCCCTCAAAATTTTGCGTACCTTTGGCTTTTTTTACGAACATTCCCGAACTGCCAAACTTGGCCGCCGGAACATTTTTATTACTTAGTCCCTCTATAGACGAACCCTCAACAGAAACAGTATAATGGACTGTCGCAAATTTGTCTTCGGGTTGATAGCCGTCAGGTTCTGCACTATTCTTCTTAAATGTAACATTGCCCTCTTTGGGTGGTGCCGTATAGTTGTCGGGTTCTGTGCTGTCGTTAGTCCATATAACTTTACCCGTTGCAGTGATTTCACCCAACTTATTACCATTCAAATCGTTAATATCAAAACCGCCTGTATCAACATTAAATTTAATCTGAACTTCGTCATTTTTGACAAGTTCTTTTAATTTTTCATCAGCTGTGTCCAATACAGAAATATCGCCCTCTGCACTGACTTGTAATTGTACATTGCCTGCGTTATTTATTTCCTCGACAGCATTTTTTGCGTTCTCGATTGCAGACACATCACCGCTTGCGTCAATTTCAATATGTTTATCCTCAGGCAATAATCCCAAACTGTGTGCCAATGCGTCAACTTGCTCTGTACTTAGTCCCAAATCGCCACCTAAACTTGATAGGTCTTTTACTAAACCACTTACATCACCCGACGCTACAGCCTGTTGAATATCAGAAAAACCGTTTTTCATTAATGCGGCTTTCGTGACTATTTCCTCTGACGTTAGTCCGATTTCTTTACCTTGTTTGACAAAATCATTTACAACAGCGTCTAATGCGTTATTATTAATTGCACCTTGTAGGTCTTGAAAACCGTTTTTAAACAGCGCTATTTGTGCGGCAATGTCTTGATTTTCAAATCCCAAATCGGTCATGGTTGATTTGATTTGTTTACATACATTATCAACTGCAATACCGCCACTTTCAAAGACTTCTTGCATATTCTTGAAACCGTTTAAGTTCATAGATTCCGATGTAACCACTTCCGCTACAGCTTGTAGTGATTCACGACCGTTATTTGCACGTTCGTCCATCTTTTCAATGCTTGTACTGATTTCGTTATATGCAGCTTTTATATTGTCAACCTGCTTTTGAACGTCTTTCATTTCTCCGAATGAAAACTTCTGACCTTGCATTTTTTCATATGCCCTTGAAAATTCACTGTCGGTCATTTCATTTACAAACGCATCTCTCGCTTGTATGGCTTTTTGGCGTCTTTCTTTGTCACCGCTTGCATACGCCGCAGTCATTTCTTCTTGCAGTTGTTGGTATTTTTCTTTAACATCAGTTGCTTGTTGCAACCACCCACGCATTTCTTCTTTTTGATCTTTGTAGTCCATACCGTAGGAACTACCTTTTTGAAGTGCGTCGTACCCCTCTGATACTGCCTTTTGTGCCTTTTTGCCTGATGTTAAATCCAATGCGTCTTTGATTTCATTTGCACTGTCTTGTGCGTTTGATACCGCCATTGCAAGTGCGGTGTCAAATTCGCCCGTATCAATCATTAATTTTATGGTATCATCATTTGTAGTCGCCTTGATTTCCTGCATAATGTCGTTTATGCGGTTTTTAGCGCTTTCGAGTTCTTCGGGATTTAATGTACCGCTGTTGATTGATTCGTTTAGTTTTTCGTATTCACTTCGCAGATTTTCCAAATGCGAAACTTGGTTGTCTGCGTCTTGCCACTGAGAATATAACTCCTTGTAGCTTTGACCCAATTTTGCGTTGTTTTCAATAGCCTCTGTAACGTGGTCGGCAATAACCTTATACCCTGCAACAACCGCCGCAGGCGCTAATACTGCACCGAATATCGGCGCTAATGCAGAAAATGAACTGCCTAACCCCGCAGTCGATACTTTTATCGCTGACGTTGCGTCTGCTATAATAGGCAATTTATCGCTGATTACTCCTAATCCCTCAACAAAATCGCCTGCACCCTTAATCACTCCGACACCGACTTTTGACAATGCACCTAAAGCAATGACCGTAGCGCCCGTATTAACTACAGTACGCTTTTGCTCGTCTGACATTTGCGACAAACCTTTTGCAAAATCGGCTACCGTGGTGCTTGCGTCTTTGATTGACGGCAACATTGTTTCGCCGATACCTCTTGCCGCCTCAATTATATTCTGTTTTGCAATCTGCATTTGTGATGCGGTTGTTTCGTTTTTGGCGTTGAACTCGTTCTGCAATGCAATGTTTTCGTTCCATGCTGTATTGGAACGTGTTACCGCCTCGGTGATACCTGCCTCACTGTTTGCCAAACGTAACAAAGAATCACGCAAACGCACTTCGGTAAATCCCATATCCTGCAACATACTGATTGCGTTTTCACCTGCACCGTCGGCATTTTGTAGACCTTTGATGAATGCGTCTATCGCCTCGGCAGGAGATGAATCAAACAAATTCTTAAATTCTTCTGTTGTCTTACCTGTGATTTTAGCGAAATTCTCTAATTGTACGCCTGACGAAATCATTGAATTTAGTTCGGTGCTTGTGTAGCCTAAACCATCAGCCAATGACTTGAAGTCTTTGCTGTTGTTTGCGGATAGTAGTTGCAAATCTCTTAATGACATTCCTGTTTTGTTCATAACGTCATTAACCTGCGTATAACCGTTTGTAGTTGCCATTTGCATAGCAATCATAGCCTTACTGAACGCACTACCGCCCATTTCAGCCTCTATACCAACGCTTGACAATGCGGTTGCTATACCTAATATATCGGCTTGACTTAATCCGATTTGTGTACCTGCACCCGCTAAACGCATAGACATATTAGCTATGTCCGATTCTGTTGTAGCGAAATTGTTACCCAAATCAACTATTGAACTTCCCAAACGGTCAAAATTTTCTTGGTCCATTTTTGTAACGTTTGCGAACTTTGCAAGTGTTGCCGCACCCTCTTCGCCGTACAGATTTGTAGCAGTGCCGAGCATTGCCATTGTTTCAGTAAATTTAGATATGTTTTCAGTTTTTATACCCAACTGACCGCCTGCCGCCGCAAGTTCGGTTAATTCTGCCGTTGTTTCAGGAATGGCAGAATGTCCGTTTATTCCGACAGTCGTCATATCTATAATTTCTTGCCTAATCTTTTCAATCTGTTCAGGTGTACCGTCAACAGTTTTCTTTACATTTGCGAAATTGTTCTCAAAATCTATCGCAAACTTGGCACTCGCAACACCGCCCGCGGCAAGTGCAGTCGCCGCATACTGTAACGGTTTAGTTACAGTATCTATACCCTCACCGACTTCTTTCCACCGCTTACCTGTATTCTGTAGGTTCTGCGCCTCATCTGCACGTTCAGCGGCTTTTAAGCCTTTCTCATATTCCTCGTATTGCTCTGTTGCTTTTTTGACGGTTGCTTGTGCGTCGGTATATGCCTTTTTACTTCCCGACAATGCCGCCTCTTGCGTACGAATAGAATCGGATATACTTTGACTTTGCTTTGTGTATGCCTCAATCTCGGTATTTACCCAATTCAATGCCTTTTGGTTGTCTTTGTATGCAACACTGTTTTTGTCAAGACCTTTGTTCGCCTCTGTCAGCAACCGTTTTTCATTTGAACGCAAAGAAATTTGTTTGTCTAATTCCGTTTTCTGTGCTTTCAGTGCCGTAACATTCTTATTTACAGACTTGACGTTATCCTCATACGCTTTTTTTGTATTCGTCAATGCCGTACGGCTTGTTTGCAAGGTGGTTTGTGCGTCTTGCATTTGCTTTTTATATGCCGTAAGACCTTTTGTACTCGTATTATTATTTTTGCTTTGCGTCTGCTCCAATTTTGACAATTCACTTTCAACACCGCTTATTGTCGCCTCTAAGTCGGACGCATCACCTCTTATTCTTACTACTAATTCCGCCGCGTCAGCCATTACAAATCACCTCACTACATTCCATAAAACATTTTTAAATACGGGTCATTTCCCGTATATTCTTCTTCCTCGTCCTCGATTATAACTGCAAGTAATAATCTTGGGTCTTGTTTTGCCAAATCATTCGGCAATATACCGTGATATTTCAGCATTGTCCCGTATAAATCGCTTAATCTTCCTTTTCGGTTGCCTGCTTCGGCAGGCTTTCCTCGTTTTTTCCCGTAAAATCGTCCATAAACCACTTCATAACTTCACGACACATTCTCATTTTTGCTGAAACAGCCGTGTCCAAAATATCTTGTGTCGCCTCTGTACCCTCAAACAGATAGTCAACGGCATCTGCACATACCGACGTAGCCGTTACTTTTTCACCCTCTGCAACGTCCATGTATTCTTTTTCAACCAACGTTGCCGCACCGAAACACCACGGTTTTGATACATACTTCTTTTTATTGTGTACAAATGTTAATACTCTTTGCATTGTTACTCGCTCCTCTCTATACGAAAAAAGCACGCCTTTCGGCGTGCCTTGTCTTAAAGTGCTTTCTTCACCGGATACCAATTCATATCGGTAAACCACTTTTCTTCAAGTTCCTCTACTGTTACACCCTCCGGCAAATCGCACTCATCAATAACATCATAGTATACATTGTTATAATCAGGCTTAACAGCTGTAAATGTTGCTTTTGCCGTCTGTCTTTCAGGCGCACCGCTTGACGGAGCTGTCTTTGCTCCAACGTGGGAACCAAAACTGTATGAGCCTTTTCTATATCTGATATATCTGAATCCCGACTTGTTTGGGTCTTTTATTTTTACTTTCCACGCTACACCGAAATATACTGTCTTACCATTATCAGTGAAACTTAATACGCCGTTTTTCAATTCCAATCCGCGCCACATTGCGTCGACTTCAGGCGGAATATCGGCGTTTGTCAATTCGTGTCCCAACTTTTCAACATAGCTTACTACATCATACGCCCCATTGTCTGCGTCAAAAACATCACTACCGCCTGCGTCTGTCGGAGCTATTTCAACGGTACCTCTTAGGTGACACGGCTCTTTATATGTAATACCCTCTGCCGTATCTGATTCGACTTCAAAAAATGTGTAGCGTTCTACACCCGTTATAACCTTACCTCTTACTTCTTTTCCTGTTGCCATAAATTAATCATTCCTTTCTACTACTTTCGTAAATCTCATTGTCCTATGTTTTATACTCTTGTCGTCGGGATTGGGTACGTCCATTGTCATTTCGTGATAATATTCATTATCAGTCAACAATTTATATACCCTCTCCGACAATTCAAAACACGTTTGCGGATAATCGGCGTAAATATCAATCTGAACAGTCGTATCATTCGTAATGACTGTATTGTCGTATGACATTGAACCTTTGTCCGTAAGCGTGTAATATGCTATTGCAGGCAATTTATTAAAATTATCGGGATATGCAAAACATACACTTACACCGTCTATTTGCTTTAAAATATCCCGTAATTCCAAACCAATATCAAACACCGTACCCCTCCCTAAATTTCATAATTATTTCACTTATGTTATTTTTCAGTGCAGGGACGAGGAACGGCTTAGGTGCTTGCCCCGACGTTGTGTAAAATCGACCACCACTGTAATACGTCCAGTGCCTTTTTGACGTATGCGAAACAGATTTGTCGCCCTTTGAGCCTGTGCCAAATTCAACATAAATACCGTAATCGGCAGTCGGACCGATTGCAACACTGTCGCCGTCCACTTGGCTTACAATACTGCCCTTTAAACGTCCTGTTGCAACAGGACAGTTTGCCACAGCGTGCGCTCTTACGACTTCACCCGCCATTGCCAAACCTCTCTGCATTTTATCACCTGTTGCATACTGTGTCAGCTTGTCAACAACGTTGTCTATCCCCTCGATTGAAAAATTCATTTTAACCGGCTCCTCTCAAGCATTGCTACCAAACCGCTGTCCCATTTCTGCACATATGTTATATCATATATGTCGCCGTCATATTCAACCCTGTTACCGACCTTTACGTCGTCTGACATATCGCAGAACATACGCATTTGACATTCTATATCTAAACCGTATTGCTCTCTTGCTCTGCCACCGCTGTACGGTTGTACATCGGCTTTGATTTCGGACAATACAGTCTTTTCGGTTTTACCTGTATAGTCGTCAATTTCATATTCTGCGATTATAACTGTTTTATCGTAAAAATCACTGAATACTGATGTCACTCGGAACACGCCCCTTTCGTTTACGGAACGGGTCAAGGCGTTTATAATAGTTGCTGAAAATCTTGTCATTGTCGGTTTCGGCATATGTGACGGAACGTTCGCCCTCACTTCTGCTCTTGACTACTTCGGGACTTTTACTGTCCCCGTAACCTTTCGCCCTGTACATATCCGCCGCAATCTTCGGAACAAGGCTTTCAAGCTGACGAGGCAGTACATCAATATGACAATACGCCATAATCATATTAACCGTGTCCTCAATCAAAAAGGACAACAAGCTGTCTTGCTCGTCGTCCTTAATTCCCAACAACATTTTTAGTGTCCCCAACTGTTCCATATTATTCACCGCTTACAACGTCTGCACTGCCCGACTTTCTCGCTTTGCCGTCTGCGGTAACTTCCGCAACTGTAATCTTGTGACCGTTTGTCGCAGTGATTTCGTCACCGTTGTTAAACTCAGTCCACTTCGACAAATCGTCGTCATACGCAACACTTGGAGCGGTGCTTGCGGCAGTCTTGTAAACCAACTTGTGACCGCCGATAGGCTTTGGCGATACCGTAATAACAGTGTTGCCTGTTGTGCC
>ERZ1034969.1170-NODE-1170-length-11565-cov-39.635969_pt1 | contig 11565 bp, 3 predicted proteins | sample MGYA00520624_ERZ1034969 | MGnify/ENA primary metagenome ERZ1034969 (study PRJEB33766, sample SAMN09781776) | gut metagenome | biome: gut microbiome | host: Homo sapiens | place: Madagascar | study: EMG produced TPA metagenomics assembly of the PRJNA485056 data...
ATCTGTAACACGTGGAGCCCGTTGAGCATCGTAGTTGTTACAGATCGAGATATTGCGCCAGCCGCCTCCGCTTTGTCTCAATCTGTAACAGTTAGAGGCCAAATTCCTCGCTACATGTTACAGATCGAGACGTTAGGTTGGCGGCCATTCGGTTCATCTAAATCTGTAACATCTAGGGCCGTTTTGGGCAGTCAGGTGTTACAGATTGAGATTTTGTAAAAGCCGAGAACGAGAGCCGCCACCAAAACCTAGCGCTTGCGGCGCTTGGTCGCGGCGATGCCGGCGGCGACTACGGTTGCGCCGGCGATGCCCAGAGCGGCGACCGTCATCGCGGCAGAGTCACCCGTGCTGGCGAGCTCCGTGCCGCCGGACTTCTTGCCGTTCTCGCCCTTACCCTTGGACTTGTCCGTCGTCACTGTGGTCGTCGTCGAAGTCGAACCACCCGCAGGAGCCCCGGTACCGCCAGAGCCATCCGCACCGCCACCCTGCTCACCGCTGCCAGGCGTCGGCTTGGGTTCCGGCTTGGGCTCGGGCTCCGGCCCGGGCTCCGGCTTGGGCTCAGGTACCGCCTCATCGGTCACCGTAATCGTAATGTTCAGACGCTCGGAATACTCGCTGTACGGCATGCCAGGGCGCTGTGCCGCAATGCGCACATACATATTGCTATCGAGCGCAATAGGCTCGGTGTACTTTACGCGGCCTTCGTCACGGCAGGGGCAGGTGTCGTTGGTGGTGTACCAAATCGTCGCGCCATCCTCGGCCGAAAGCTCCAGCTTCGTACCCTTGGGCACCGTAATGTAGTTCTCCTTGGGCGACCATACACCAAACGTCGTCGCACCAATCGTCGCCACCGGTCGCGCCGGTCGCACTGCCTCGGCAGACACGCGAACGTCGACCTGCTTGGACAGCGCCGTGCCGTCCACCGCCGCCGTCAACGTCGTCAAACCGGGCAGAGCACCATGTAGCACAAACGTCGCCGCGCCGTCCTCGCCCGTCACGGCCTGAGCAGAATCAACGGAGCAGATAGCCGAGGACTCCAGCCCAACACTAACCTTGGCGCCCGCAAACGGCTTGCCCGCCCTATCGGTCACATGCGCCACCAGCTCAAAATCACTGCCCTCAAGCATGGTCACGGCCTGCTCCACGTTGAGCTTGAGCTTGTCGGCACGAACGCCCACGACAAGCTCACCACTTGCCCAGCGCGCCATGGCCGTGCCGGCGTAGTTGCGAGCACCGTCGAGCTCAAACGCCACCGTCGAGCCAGCCTCACGCGCATCGGCATAGCGAATACGCAGCACGCGCGACAGCGGCTTGCCATTGGGATCGTCCTGCTTGTCGAGCCACGTATACGTCACGTCGCCCAAGCCCTGCGCGCACAATGCGACCAGGGCATCGTCGCTCGCATCCATATACTGCGCAAACTCAACCTCGATGCAATCGGTATAGGCATGGGCCGAAGCCACCTCGGGCGCCGCCGTCGACACCAAGCCAATGTTCACCTCAGTCTGAATCGGCGGCACGCGCAGCCAAGCCGAACGCGCCTCCTCATACCCGTCCTTGGTCACGCGCACCTGATACCAGCCGGTCGGCGTATTCCAGTTGTACGCACCGTCCGCACCCGTTGCAAGCGGATTGTCCTGCTCATACTCCTCGGCATCCCAACGCACTGCATTGGTACCGGCCGCATCGTCGGCGCTCCACAGCTCAACCGTCGCGCCCTCGACCGTATTGGACAGCAGGCCCTCGTACACCACGCCCGCAGGATCGGGTGCGGCCTTGGCGGCCACATTGCGATAACGTGCCTCGAAGATCGACTGCATCTTCTCGTCCGAGATCAAGCCGTCCTTGTTGGCGTTATAGACCTCGGCATCGGTCAGCTCGCCCCAGTTGACCGTAATACGATTCTGACACGCGCGCTCCACCTGCTCGCAGGCAACATCGTAGGCGCATTCGGCATTGGTCAGCTTAATCGCGCGCTCCGAACCTACGCTGGTCGAAGCCGCGTCATAGGCAGCGCCCACCACAGTACCCGCCGAACCGGCCGTCAGCACGCCGGCGATTGTCATAATGGAGCCCACCGCCACATCGGTGCTGTCGTGGCAGAGTTGGCGATACAGCAGATCCTCAAACGCACGCGCCTTCTCCATGGCGTCGCGCAGCGCGTAAATGCACTTCCAGTCGTCCTCGGTCTTCTCGGGCTTGGCAAGCAAGCGCGTATGCTGAAGCTCATAGCCCTCGCGCTCGCCCTTCACCTTCTGCATACGGACGTTCACGTTCTCCCAGTTCTTGCTGGCATCGTTCACGCCGTAAATGCCGGTAAAGATGCCGATGCCCTGGGTCGCCGCGGGAAACGCCTGGCCGGCCGCCTTCCACGCATCGGTCTTAAAGACCTGTCCGAACATCTCGCACTCGATCTTATAGCTCTTGAGCGAACGGATCGTGCGGATGAGCTTCATATGGGCGCTCACGTCGCCGTTGCGCTTCCAAGCCATAAGCCAGCCGCGAATCGTAGAGTTATTGAGGCTATGGACCACATTCCAGTTGTCGTACAGGTTGTCCAGAATGTCACACTGCATGGCGATCGAGTTAAACAGAAGCGCCTGGCTCTTGTTGTTATTGGAGTTCTCGATAAATTCCGACTCTATATAGGCCGTCTGCTCGCCATCGGGCGCGGCGACCTTAAAGCCCTTGACGGTATCGTCGTCAGCCGCCTTGTAGCTCAGCGAGCTGCCGAGCGCCTGGCCCAAATCGTTAAACCCGCTCGTCGACTGGCCGTTGTACTCGCTGGCCTTAATACCCGCACACTTGTTGAGCGCCGCAGCGGTTGCGTCATTCCAGCTTCCGTATTGGTTGAGCTGGCCGATACCCATCGACTGGCCCACCAGATCCTCGGCCTGCTGGGCAATAAACTCCGCTCGCGACGCATGGTCGACAAGTTCCTTGATGGCCGCCGCATCCGCCGCATTTGCACCCTGAGCCGACGCGAGCTCCTGGTACCAATCCTCGCCGGTGCCGTAAGCATCCTCAAAGATCATCTTGTCCACGTTGACGCCATAGCTGTCGCCCTGCTTGGTCAGCAGCGCCGACGAGCCCCCAACCGCAGCCTTAAGCTCGGCGGCAAACTGCGCGGCCTCGTCGTTGCCAGCATCACCACCCTCGCCGTCGCTGGCGGCAGGGGCGCGACGAGCCTTACGGGCAGTTCCACCTTGGGCTTCGCCCTCCTTGCTGGCTTCGCCCTCTTTACCGCCCTTCTCTTCCTCGGCAAACGCATCGGCGACCATCTGATCAATCGCGTCGTTAAAGGCCTCGTCGACATCATTAAACGAGTTATCCATCATATACTCGTGCCACTGCTGCACGGCATTCGAGAACTCCTGCTGGCGCTCCTCGGCCGCAGCGGAATGCTTTTTGGCCGAAGCGTTGGCGTCAAAACTCAGCATGGTCATAAGCTGAGCATTGGAGATGCGGTAGGTCTGCGGCATAAAGATCTGCTCAAAGTTGCCACAGTTCACATAGGTTGAATCATTCGCCTTGTTAAACTCGTCGAGCAGCTTAAGGTAACCCTCGTCCACATACTCCGCCACATAGCGCACATGGGTACCCTCGCGCGACTTTTGAGTCAGAGGAATCGTCACCGTCTTGCCATCCACGCAGTCAACGTACAGGTCGAGCGTGTCGGCGGCCTCTTCGTTTCCCGCCTCGAGCGTGATATCGAACGTCCAGTAGGCGTTCTTCTTTTGCGGTAGATGATGGAAGGTCCACAGGCTCTTGCCGGTGTCCTTGCCGTCCTTGACCAGGTTTTGCGTTCCGCCACGATACGTCACATCAAAGTTCCAGACCGAAGCGCCCGGAACATAGCGCACATAATTGCGAGCCGTCACCTCTGCGGCAGCGGCGGCGACATCGGTCGAGCCCACGCGCGCCTCGAGCGTCACGCGCTCGGCGGCAAGCGTATCCTGCGGCAGGTCGTATTCAATCTTGGCACGGCCGAGTTTATTGGTCTTGCCAGTGTACTTTGCGGCCGAAGCGCCCGCTCCCACGGTAAGCTGCACGCTTTTGCCGGGCGCCGCATGAACGTAGGCCACATTGCCCAGCAGGCTGTGAACGTCGGTGCTGTCGACCTCGATGCGCGATCCGCTAACCTCGAGTGTGGTGCTTCCCAGCGGCAACGTCACCTCGCCCAGCGTAATAAGCGGCGAGACGGCATAGATGCCCGCGGCCTTAGGCTTAAAGCGCACAAACACATCGGCGCCCGTGCCCTCTTTCATGTCGAGAACGAGGTTGTCGCCCTCCCACGTCGCGTCAGTCCACCATGTACGGGAGCTATCACCGGGGTCGCGAGAGCCTGCGGACACATCCTCGACGGCATCCTTGGCCAGCGGAATCTCAATCTTGGCAGCCTGGCCGTCCTTGAGCTCGTAATGAATGCGCAGCTCGGTCTCCACGCCAACGACCGCGGACGAATCAGCGATAACCGAGCCCGCCGTCAGCCCGCGCTCGGCACGATACGTCTCCACGTCAAACGTGGGGACGTCGAGCGTCACGTCAAGCTGTTTGCCGTCCTCAATCTTCACCTGCTTTTGCGCGATATGCTTACCCACGGTCAGCCCTAGGCGGCTAAACGTGGAATAGCTCGTCGCTTGGATGTCGTAGCTCGTCTTGTTAAAGGCGACGATGGTGTACGAACCGGCCTTAAGGCGCGGCGTCTCGGCCTTCATGATAGGCGTGGCGCCATCGTCTTCGTAACCCATCAGATAGGTGACACCGTCGGCAACTAGCTTGCCGTCGGACGTACGGAACACCAGCACGCGGTTGGCTCCCTGATAGTCGCCCTTGGTCGTGACCGTCGCCGTACCCCAAGGCTTCAAGTCGATATCGACCTTGCCAGCCGAGGGCTTCAACGTCGCCGTCGCCCCACCCAACTTGAGGCCGTCTTTGGGCACGAGCGTTATCTCCAGATCCTGGTCCGCGTCGGCAATGGCCTGCGACACCACGAGCGCTGTACCCTGGATACGGTAGTCGTTTTCCTTGTCGCCCTTGGCAGGCTTAAGCGTCTTGCCGCCGCTCTTCACCGTCAGATCGATGTTATCGAAACCATCGAGCTCAATGCGTTCGGTCTTATCCTGGCCCACAATCGGTTCAAGATAGCCCACATTGAGTTCAATCGCGCGCGAAGTCGGAATCTTGGTAAAGTCCTCCGCCTTAATCTCTCCGATATTCCATGTGCCCGTCATCTGGTCGCCCGGGCGCGCCAGCACCATGTCATAGTAACCGCCGAGCGAAATGCGCAGGGTGGCTGCTGTCTTGGAGAGAGCGTCCGCTGTAAAGCTGCCGTCATCGCCAACCGCCAGCGGCGTGAACTGCCCCGCCTGCACGAGTGTAGCCGTCGCGCTCTGGGGAAGTTTGCCCGTCACCTGGGCCGCCTCGCCCATCCACTCAAACGTGTAGGCAGGCTTTGAGGAATCGACGGAGTCCTTGCGATCGGCCACGGCATCGGCAAGCTTTTTGACCATCGAGGGGTTGCCAGCCGAATCGGTCGCATAGGCATAGATGGTCTGGCCTTCACTAAAGGGAATCGCATACGTTACGCCATCGATTGTCACGCGCTCATTATAGTCGCCCGGATAGCCCGCCTCACCAAACTGAAGATCGGGGTTCATCACGCGCAGGGCAACGGCATTATGGTTCGTCTCGTTTCCGTATCTCGTGTTCTCAAAAGCTCCCCACTCTATCATTTCCACGCTTTTGGGTAGCACAATCTCTTTGCCGGCAATCGCAGGATCAAGAGAGGCGAACGCGAGCGCCCCGATAGATTTGACGCCATCGCCAATCGTCACCGACGACACGTGCGAGCACCCGTCAAAGGCATAGCGCTCGATTCGCTCCACCGTGCCCGGCACATTAATCTGCGTAAAGGTGAGTACCGTTGTATCCGAGACATAGAACTGTGGCACGCCGCAATAGGCGAATGCAAGATAGTCGATAGTTTTGACCGAAGGCGGCAGCGTTGCCACCACATTGTCGTCAAGTTGTTCACATTCCTTAAAGGCCTGCTCGGGAATCGTGGTAAAGGCCGCGTTGTTTGGCCAGGTTACCGTTTGGAGCGTCTTGCTTTTGTAGAATGCATAGCTCTTGAGCTCCTCGACCGAATCGGGCAGTGCGATCTCTTTGATGCTGCTGCCGCCCAAGCCGCCAACCGAGCGGACATGCGAATTAGGGGCGAAGGTGATCGATGTGAGCGCAGCGCTTCCCATACCCGTAAGGCTTACGACATTTTTGCCGTCGATGGTCGAGGGCACCTCCAGCGTGGTAATGCCCGCGTCGCCATACTCGATAGAAATTTCGTTGGTGAGGCTATCGATCGAGAAGTAGTACTGCGCGGGGGTCTGCTCGCCGGCCACGTAGCCATCGTCGTATTCGTCCTTTACGCCCGTGGCGCCCTTCGAGGTTGCCCAGAGTTCAAGTTCCTCGTTCCAGGTTGCCTCGGTGCCGGAAGCCTCCTCTTGCTTTTGCTGCTCGGCGAGCTCCTTGCCCTCGACAAGATCGGTGGCAAGCGTACCCGCAGGTGTGCGCTCGGTCTGTCCGGCGCCCGTCAGGCCCGCCGCCGATGCAATCTCGGAGGCCGGGGGCGTAGGGGTGTCACCGGCCTCGAGCGCTGTGGGGTCGGCAGCGCCGGCATCGGGCGCGGGGTCGGCGGCGTCGGCGGCATCGGCATCGTCTACTTGGTCGACATCCGTCTGCACAAAGGTGCTATCGGTGGTGAGCACCTCAGCAAACGCGCCCACAGGCAACGAGCCTGTCACCATGGTGAGGGTCACCGCGGCAATGGTCAGGCGGCGGCAAAGCGCTCGAACAGTAGTCCACCTCATGGTCGTTCCTTTCCTGCAAACCAAAAGTCATCCAGCGTAATCGTTGTCCAAAAACAAAGCGAACGGTAGGTTCATATATACGAACCTACCGTTCTACCTGCGCAAACCACCGCAAAGGGGACAGGCACCTTTGTGACGGTTCTGGACTTGGCCGGCCAGTTTGTCTCAATCTGTAACAGTTAGAGGTCAAATTCCCCGCTTGGTGTTACGGATCGAGACATTAGATTGGCGGCCATTCGGTTCATCTCAATCTGTAACATCTAGAGCCGTTTTGGGCAGTTTGGTGTTACAGATTGAGATTTTGCTGAGGCCGAGAACGAGAGCCGTCACCCAGCTCTAGCGCTTGCGGCGCTTGGTCGCGGCGAGGCCGGCGGCGGCTACGGTCGCGCCGGCGATGCCTAGGGCGGCGACCGTCATCGCGGTGGTATCCCCCGTGGTAGCCAGGACAGCATCGCTCTTCTTGGCCTGCGTGGTTTTCTCAACCGTCTTGGTCGTGGCGGTTGTCGTGGCCGACTTGGCCGCGGGTTTGGTCTCGGGCTTCACCTCGGGCTTAGTCTCAGGCTTCACCTCAGGCTGCGGCGTCGGCTTGGGATCCGGCGTAGGCTGCGGATCGGGAGTCGGCGTGGCCTCGGGCGTAAACGTCAGATTGGTACTCAACCATAGCGTGTAGATCCAACCGCTGTCGGGATCGATCTCGCTTGCCTCGCTCGCCTGATATCCGCACTCCGCGCCATTGACCATCAGCTTAGTGTTCGGCGTAAAGTAGAAACCGCGCGCCGGCTTAAAGTACAGGCCGTAACGATAGGTCACACCAGGCTTAAAGGCATCGATGTGGTTGGTGATGTTCTGGTCCCAGAACTCAACGGAATTTACGTCGCTGCCGTCGCTGCCCGTCCAGAACTCACACTGGAGAATGGAGTCGGAACCCGCCGGAGTGCCCGCCGTAAAGACCGGCTTATCGCCTGCCTTGAAGGTGGTCGTGGCGCCGTTGACCTCGATAACGTCGATGGCACGCCATTCGTCGATCGGCTGCTCGCACAGCATATTGTCAGCGTTTGGCGCGAAGACACCGTTGACGGTCTTGATGTGGTGCGTCCAATGGCCGTTGACGTACATCATGCAGTCATTGCCCACGGTATTGTCGCCCTTGAGCCTCAGTTCAACGGAGTACATGTAGAACTTGCCCTCCTCGAAGTGGTCAATCTTCTTCATGCCCGGCGTGTACTTTGCGGGGTCGGAATACCAGAAGGCAACGGGCTTGAGCTCCGCAGGGTCGCTGCCATCCATCTCTTCCCAGCACTCATAGGCGATCTCATACTTATCGGCATCGGCGGCAGGAATCGTCGCGGTCGCACGCGGCGCCTCGCCGGGCGCGTAGTCGATTTTCACATCGTTGACGTTTAGATTCTCAAGAGCTTCGTTTTCCGGCGAAGCAGGCATCGTAATTGTTTTAATAGCAGGGACATACAGGAATTCTCCGCTTAGACTCGACTTTACGGTTTCCCCGTTTACGGTAACAACGGTTTCATCGCTGAAGGAATATCCGTCTTTTGGCCTCAGCATAAGAGAATACACGTACTCTTTCCCGCTTTTAAACTTTGTAATAGTCGGCAGGGAACCATGTGAGCCGTTATCGGAATACCAGGCAGCAACGGGTTCGTTGTTTTCAAATTCCCGCCAGCATTCATAAGCGATTTCGTATTTATCTGCATCGTAGTTAGGGACACCTGCCGTCGCCTGCGGACCAGTATCCAGCTGCCAATTGAAGTTCGTATTCTGAACATTGGCAAAGGAGATGGATTCCGATTCTGATTCCGCTGCCGGGATAACAAGGCACGCCCTCTCGTAGACATGGGTGCGGGTGTAGTAGTCATCCCGGATCTCGTTAATAGTGGGTTTCCCGGTCGCCTCGGTGTCTCCTTTAAAGGCGTCGTCCGGATCACCGATGATGATATTCCCGGGCTCTGTACCCGTATACGTAAGCTTGGATCCATCATAGGTGGTCGTCATCTTGGACTTATTCTCCTTGTACTCCGTAAAGTACTTCTGCTCCTCCTTCTGTCTCTGAATCTTGCTGATATCCAGGGTAAGCGTTGTTTTATTGCTCGCACTGTCATACGCCGCATGGACGATCAAGTCCCCCAGGCCGATAAAAGTCAAAGCGCTACCATCGAGAGCAGACTGGTCTCCATCTACAAGGGCAATCCCCTCCACATACTCAATCGTTTCTTCTTTCTTGATGTCGGTGTAATTGTTCCGCACCGTAATATTGACCCTAACGCCACTGCCGCCTGTCACATCGGTCACGCCACAGGGCATGACGGCGTTGTTTGCCGACGAGCTGTCGGTGCCACCAAGAGAGTCATCTTGGTTGACAGCGCCCGCATCGTTTGCCGTTGCCGCCGGCGCTTCCTGCTGATCTTGCTGAGCTTCTGCCGTGGACGGTGCCGCCGGAGCCGCGTCAGTCATCGGCGCAGCCGGAGCCACCGGTACCGGTGCCGGAGCCGCCGTATCCCCCGCAACCGTCGGCGTCACCGGAGCCGCGGCAACCTCGTCCATCGCACCGACGGGATCGGCACATTCCGTCGCCAGCGCTACGCTCGGCAGCAGCAGCTGACCGACCATAAGCGCACACGCGCCGGCGCAAGCGATTTTGGCACCCACACAACGCCAGGTACCGTGAACCAGCGAGCAGGTGGACTCACGTTGAGCTTGCTTGTCAAAGTGGCTTCCGTTCATAACGGCCTCCTTGGTCGTAGGGACACACCACCACAAAGGTGCCTGTCCCCTTTGTGGTGGTCCTGTACAACCAAGATGTGCCAAAAGACTCCGTATGCCTAGGTTCGTAGATGCGAACCTAGGCCTCTACCTGCGGAAATACAAAGAGCCGCCGCGAGGGCATTTGTGCTCGCGCGGCGGCTGAAAATGGCTATGAAAGCTTGCACTAGCGGTTGCGGCGCTTGGATGCGACGAAGCCGGCGCCGATGACGGACGCACCGGCAATGCCGAGGGCTGCCGCCGTCGTCGCGGCGCTATCGCCCGTGGCGGCCAGGGCGCCGGAAGCGTTTTTGGCCCCAGCTGCAGTCTTGGTCGTAACGGTCTTGGTGGTCTTTGCGTCCTTGTCTACGGGCTTGAGATCAGGCTTCTGCTCGGGATTGGGCATGGGATCGGGCTCCGGAGCCGGCTCGGGGTCCGGCGTTGGGTCCGGCTCCTGCCCGTCTCCAAAATCAATCGCCACATCATGGGCGACCTCGGCAGAACCGACGATATCCGAAATCGCAGACGAACCGGCAACACCGATGACCTGCCCGCTCTGGGAACTAGGCCATTGCCCCGTATCGACAACCTTCTTCACATCGCGCACGGCACCGTCCGTCGGAGTCGTAATCATCGCGTTCCCTCGTAAATCGATCATCGCGGCATGGTACAGGGTCGCATTCGCGCCGTTGCGGTTGATCGCATAGATTCCCGCAGTCGCGCCCGAAGCCTCAATCTTCGATTTGAAAATCTGGATACGAGGCGTTTCAAACCTGGTATTTGCCTCTGCCATGATTCCAAAACTTTGATTGCGATCGGCGTCGATGCCGCTTGCGGCAGACAGGCTTCGAGACGTGAGGTTCGACTTCTCGACAAGCATCCACACCGCACCGTCTTGCGAGCGTGCGCTGATACCCGCCGAGAGCGAAGCCGCGCTACCAGCCGAAAGCGTGACATCGGCTCCGTTGACGATTTTCATGAGGGTATTCTTCTTGATACCAAACGTATTGATGCACATGGAAGCCCACGAGGCATCGCCAGTCTTAATCGACAGACTGGCGCCATCGACGGTGACATCGCCGCCGTGCTCATAAGCGGAATCCGGCTCTTCCTGCTCGCCTTCCTGGGCAGCGTGTCTGTTTGGAATGTTATCAGCATGGATACCGCAGATGATCTCCATTGGACGCCAAGATCCTTCAGCCGATTTCGCCTCGATTTTGACATCAGCGCCCTTATCGATTGTCACGCTGCCGGCCGTCGCGCGAATGCCCGCCACGTTTTCCGCTGCACCCGAAGCCGTCGCGTTGACGCTGACGCCGCTGATGGTCACATCGCCGCCGGTCCTGCCGTCTCCCGACGCCGCAATCACATCGTTCTGGGCCGTCGCATTCAGGATGCCGTCGCCGGTAATGGCAAGGTTACCGTTCTTAACAGCAATGGCGCTCTGCCCGGCGGCCGCCGTGACGGTGTTGAGGCCCGTCACGCCGATGGTGAGGTTGCCCTGAGCATTGATGCCGGCACCATCGTAGCCGTTGAGTTTCATGTCGTCGGCGCCGTCCCAGGACCAGGTTCCGGCATCGTCGCCGGCGGCAGTGCCCCTGTTGTACTGCGTGCCGCCGACGCTGACCCACTCGGCGGCGAGCGCCACGCTCGGCAGCAGCAGCTGGCCGACCATGAGCGCGCAGGCCCCCGCGCAGGCGAGTTTTGCGCCCACGCGGCGCCATGTTCCGTGGGAGAGCGAGCACGCGCGGCCGTGGTCGATTGGGTTGTCATGGATTTGCTTTCGCATGTGAGCCTCCTTGTCGTAAGGGGTGCTTCTGTAACACCATGTTACGGGAAGATAGCCGGATCCCGGGGCACAAATTCTCATGTGGCGCACCTGCCAGCGCAAAAGGCAACGAGCATGCGATTGTCAAGCGCACCCCGCCCCCCCCGAAAG
>ERZ1034969.1171-NODE-1171-length-11562-cov-4.466499_pt1 | contig 11562 bp, 10 predicted proteins | sample MGYA00520624_ERZ1034969 | MGnify/ENA primary metagenome ERZ1034969 (study PRJEB33766, sample SAMN09781776) | gut metagenome | biome: gut microbiome | host: Homo sapiens | place: Madagascar | study: EMG produced TPA metagenomics assembly of the PRJNA485056 data...
GTATCAAATATGCTGTACAAAGACATAAAAAAGAGCTGAAATTTCAGCTCTTTTTTATGTCTTTGTATTTTTTATTTTTGCGTTTGTTTTTTATTAATATTTTAAAGACAATGACGCATTAGCTGAGCCTTTTACACTATTGTTTAATCATAAAAAGCATTTAATATCTCAATTAAAGACTTTATCGGAAAACAAAAAGATTTTATGCAAGGCCGACATCTTTAACTGTTCGATCGTTATAAACATAAACTCTGTTAACACGAACGGGTATTCTGCAAGGTAGCTCGTAATTAAATGAATATGCGCTGTTTGCCAGTTCTTCTAAAGAAATGTGAGCATTTTTTTGTGTGCCGAATAAAACAACTTCGTCATTTATATTACATTCAATATCGCTGACATCAACCATAAACTGGTCCATGCAAACTCTGCCGAGTATTTTCGCATACTTGCCGTTTATAATAACTTTGCCTTTATTGGATAAGCATCGGGGAAAGCCATCGGCATAGCCGACAGGAACAGTCGCAACTTTGGTGACTCTGTCTGTTTTGAATGTGCCGCCGTAAGAGATCTCTCTGTTTGGCTCAAGCTCTTTAATGTGCGAAATTTTTGCGTGCCAGCTCATTATCGGTTCAAGGTCAAGTATATCTTTGTCGACTTCATCAGACGGATAAAGACCGTATTTGATAATTCCCATTCTGCACATATCAAAATACTCGTCAAAATTCATAATACCTGCACTGTTATTAAGATGCTTGATGGGAATTTCAATTTCTCTGTCGCTTAGCATTTTGCAAAATTTTTTGTACTTATTTCTTTGCTCGACAGCCTTAGATAAATCCTTTTCGTCAGCAGTTGCAAAGTGGGAAAACAGCCCCTCGGCAAATATATTCGGCAGTTCGGTTATGCTTTTGCAAATATCGGCACTTTCTTCGCTGACCTGAAAGCCTATTCTGCTCATTCCTGTATCAATGCAAAAATGAAACGGCATATTTTTTCCCTGCTTAACTGCTTCGTTTGAAAGAGCAACTGCGTCATCATATGAGAAAATCGGTATCCTCACATCATATTTAACAGCAGTTTCAATATCAAACGGAAATACTCTGCCCAAAATAAGTATCGGCGTTTTAATTTCTCCTTTTTTCAGTTCAACTGCCTCTTCAATACACGCAACTCCGAAAAAGTCACACTTTCCGTCAAGAAATTTGCCTATCTCAACGGCTCCGTGACCGTATGCGTTAGCTTTGATTACGCCAAGTATCTTAATATTGCTTGGCAGTTTGTTGCGAACGCAGTTAAAATTATGCTCTAACTTATTCAAATCGATTTTCAAATAAGTACGATGGTTCATTATTCTATCGCCTCGATTAAATCTACTGTTTTTATATCGTTTTTGCTGAAAGCCTCGTTTAGTTTTTGCACAAATACAAGAGCCTTTTCGCTGTCCCCGTGAACACAAACCGAGTGAGCCTCAATGTCGATTTCTTCGCCCGTATAAGCTGTAACTTTCCCGGTTTGCACCATTTTGATTACTCTTTCGACAGCCAAATCCTCATCTGTTATCATCGAGTTTTCAAGCTTCCTCGCTCTCAGCGAGCCGTCAGCCTCGTATGCTCTGTCCGCAAAAACCTCGCTTGCATATTTTATGCCCTTTGCTTTTGCCGAGTCAATCATTTGAGAGCCTGAAAGCGCCAACAAAATTAAATCTTTGTTATAATCCGCAATTGCATCTGCTATCGCATCTGCAAGGCCTTTGTTTTTGGCGGCTTGGTTATACATTGCGCCGTGCGGTTTAATATGAACTATTTTGTCCTTGCTTCCGACAATATTACCCAAAGCCTCTAATTGAGCTAAGGTGTAATCATAAACCTGCTTAGGAGTTACATCAAGATTTGTTCTTCCGAAATTTTCTTTGTCGGGATAACCCGGATGTGCGCCTATACCGACATTGTTATCAATGCACAGTTTGACTGTGGCTTTCATCATATCCCGATTGCCTGCGTGAAATCCGCAAGCGATATTTGCGCTGTTAATCAGCGGAATAATTTTTCCGTCAAAGGCTGCACCCTCGCCTAAATCGCAATTTAAGTTGATTTTATACATATAATCACCTAATATTTTAAGTCGGTATTTTTTACATCGGTTATAAACATATGCCCGGGCGAATGTGTTATGGCAATTTCCGGCTTTGTCTGCATTACTGCATTTTGCGGAGTAACGCCGCAAGCCCAAAACACCGGCACTTCTCCTTCTTTAATTGTCACGCTGTCACCGTAGTCGGGTTTTGTAATATCCTTTATTCCTATCGCTTCGGGATTTCCTATTTGTATCGGCGCTCCGTGAACTCTCGGCATAGCGGCGGTAACATTAACCGCTTTAACCACCAAATCATTCGGAATGGGTCGCATTGACACAACCATATTGCCGTGAAATTTACCTGACGGTTGAAGCTCGATATTTGTATTAAACATAGGCACATTTTTGTTTTCCTCAATGTGCCTTACGGGAATATCGGCCTCTAAAAGCTCACTTTCAAAGCTAAAGGAACAACCAATGAGAAAATATACGAAATCATCCTGCCAATAATCCGTTATATCCGTAACCTCTTTTTCAAGCACACCGTTTTTCCAAATTCTGTATTTCGGGAAATCCTTACAAATATCGCCCTCACTCGCCATTGTTTTGAACAGCTTTGAGCCGACATCACCAACCTCTAAAATCGGGCAAGGCTTTGGATTTCTGGTACAAAACAGTAAAAAATCAAACGCATAATCTTTTGGCAAAATGCAGAGATTAGCCTGTGCGTAGCCATTGCACATACCTGATGTCTGATAATCTATTTCGCCTGTTCTGATGAGCTTTTTAACCTCTTGAGGCGACATATTTGAATAGTCCATAGCCACTCCTAAAATAATTTATCTATGTGTTTTTTCTGTTTAATCGCTATTTTTTCGGCAGTATCAATGTCGATAATCTCAAAGCTGATTTTATCTTTTGGCTTAACTTGAGCAAGTTTTGGCAAATCTGCGCTTATTACTGTTGCTATTTTTGCATAGCCGCCTGTTGTTTGATGGTCGGCCATAAGTATAATCGGCATCCCCGAATTTGTAATTTGTATCGAGCCAAAGGTAATTGCGTCGGAAATGATTTCTAATTTTTCCTTGCCGCGCAGAGCAATACCCCAAAGCCGAATTCCCATCCTGTCAAGGTCGGAGGTGACGGTGTATTGTTGCTTTGAAAACAATAACAAATCATTTTCGGAAAACATATCGTCCTGCGGACCTAATACCACTCTTACTCTTACGGGATTATTGTAGGTGTTTTCCGGGAGTTCTCTCTTTTCGATATTTTTAATCTTATCAGCCTTGCCGATTTTAAGAATATCACCCGCTTTAAGTTTTCTTCCGTTAAAACCGCCGACCTTTATTTTGAGATTTGTTGCGGCACTGCCCATAAATAAAGGAACATCAAAACCGCCTGCAACCGCAAGATAACATCTTAATCCTTGCTTGGCGCTCTTAATGCTTAAAATATCACCGTCTTTTGCAATGTAAGCTTTATTTGTTCTGATAGGCTCGTTGTTCAGTGAAATATCAAAAATTCCGCCTGAAATCGCAAAAACATGTTCGCCCATAAATTTCGCTGTTATTCCGAACATCGTCATTTCAATAACGGGTGCGTTAATATCGTTTTTGCAAAGTTTGTTTGCAATTTTTGTTGAATAGGCGTCCATCACACCGCTTTGAGTAAAGCCGTTTTTCATTACTCCGAATCTGCCTAAATCTTGGACGGTTGAGAGTATACCTGCCGATATAATTTCTATCATAATTCAATCTCGCTTACCGCAGGAGTGTAAACGCCGCTTGCAACCTGCTTTTCTATTTCGAAATACTCTGCCTTATCTATGCTGAAAAATTTGATATAATCGCCGGCTTTATACAATATAGGCGGCTCTTTTGACTTGTCAAACACTTTTACGGGCGTTTTTCCAATCAACTGCCAACCGCCGGGTGACGCAATGGGATAAATTCCTGTTTGCTCTGAGCCGATACCGACAGCCCCTTCAAATATTTCCAGCCGCGGTGTTTTTAATCTCGGAGTAAAGAGCCTTTTGTCCATACCGCCGAGATAAGCAAAACCGGGCAAAAAGCCCAACATATAAATCAGGTAGGGCTTTGATGTGTGAAGTCGAATAACCTCCTCCTTTTCAAGAGCCGTATGCTTGCACACATTTTTCATATCCAATGCAAACTCGTCATCGTAGCACACAGGTATGTTCCAAACCGTAGCTGTGCTTTTAACGCTGTGTCCTCCGTCATTTATAAGGGCTTTGATTTTCTTTTTCAGTTTTTTTGAAGTGATGATTGTGCAGTCGTAAAAAACTGTTAACGAAGCAAATGTTGGCACAAGCTCGATAACGCCGTTGATGCCTTTTGCCTCTATTTCGGTGCAAAGGTCGGTAACGCGACGGTTGACTTCTTCGCTTATTTCATTTTCAAACTGTATAGTAATTGCACCGTCGCCGTTTTTTAAAAATGAATATATCATTTGAAATAGCCTTTTTTTATTGTTGTTTCAAACCATTTGTCGGTTTTATCTTCAACTGTATGAGGATATTCAATCAATCCACGCATAAGTGAAATAATCGGCAAAACAATGTTTTTACCGATGCCGTCAATATAAGGCCTTGCTTCTCCGTACATATCAAGCATACCGGCTTTCGCCGCAGCGTCCATGACTGCCGATTCTTCTTTTTCGGTATGAAAAAGGTCTACATCATCTAAAAGGAAAGCCGTGCAAGCCATAAGCGCATTCATACCCCAGTCGCTTACAGTCGCCGTGATAATGTTATCGGCTGCGGTATCTGCCAAAATTCCAAAGCCTGTTCCTGCCTTGCAACCGCCTTTTTCGGCATAAGGTATATATTTTCTTATATGCTCTTCAATGGTACCCATACCAAGCTCGTTACCAAGGTCGCCGATAGAAAGATTATAAACCCCTCTGTTTTGACATTCTTTGAAAAGCACATCATACTTTGCTTCAACATCGGTTGTGTTTACGCCCACGGCATTGTGGTAATAACCGTTTTTGTTTCTGCCCGGTGCTTCGTTTGAAATAACAGCGCAAGGCAAACCGTGAGAAAGCAGCTCTGCCGTTTCCTCATTTTCTTTGTTTTTGTCTTTTGTAAAAGAAATAACACAAATTGTGTTGTCGGGTATGTTGTCAATATCATAAGTGATATTAACGCCTAAAACCTCGCTCATGGCCTTGATGGCTTTTTCGCATTGCTCAGGCACTATCATAACCGGTTTTGCGCCAAAGGCTCTGATAATAAAGCGAGCAAAAACAGTGGACGAAATAATTCCGTCGGTTTCAGCCTCGTTCCAAGGGAGAAGAATAAATCCTGTTAAAATAAAGACTTTTTCACCCTTTTTGATATTTTTTACAAGTCCCTCCGCTCCGTTAAGCGATAAGGGCTTGCCTGTATATTTGCTTGCTCCGTCGTAAAGAATTCTGCAAACGCCGTAACCTCTCGGGTCAAGGTTCATAAGCCAATCGAGATTGTATCCGACATTAAGTTTGGTAAGTTCTGCTTTGTTCATTGTACCTTGCACTGCTCCTCAAAATCATTTACTAATGCGTCTTGGATTGCTTTCAACATTTCGGGTGCTTTTCCGCCTACGCTCTTACCGTCAACTGTTTTTACCGGGATGCAGAAAGAGCCGGTTGAATGAACAACGATTTCGTCTGCGGACATCAGCTCGTCAAGAGTATAATTTCTTTCTTCAACTTCGTATCCCAGCTTCTTTGCAAAGGCAAGAAGTCTTATCCTTGCCGTTCCGGGAAGCACCATATCGTCAAGCTGATGAGTGATAACCTTTCCGTCCTTAAAGATGGAAACATTGGAGTGTGCGCACTCGGTAACAATATCGCCTCTGTGGAAAATCGCTTCCTGACAGCCTGCTCTGTCGGCTGCTGTTGCCGCAAGACAAGACGGAATAAGATTGAGCGTTTTGCAATTACAATAATAAAATCTCTTGTCCTCGTATGTGATAACATCAATAGGTTTGTATGTATCGGCAACAGGACAAGGTGTAAGTGTAATCCACAAATTGCCCTGCATATTTTCAGGGTAAATATGTCCGCGAAGTCCGTTTCCGCGAGTGACCTGCATATAAACAAATTGGTCGCCGTCATCAACCTTTTTGACCAGCTCTCTGAGCAATTTGTCAAGTTCGTCACGCTCTATCGGAATATTCATGCCGAGAAGCTTTGCCGAATTATAAAATCTTGTAAGGTGTGCGTCCATATCAAAAACGATATGATTATGCGCATAAGTAGCATCATAAACGCCGTCACCAAACCAGCAAACTCTGTCAAGCATCGGGATTTGCATATTCTCGATTTCGTCATATTTACCGTTATAATACCCTAAGTTTTTCATTATGATTACCCCCGTAAAGCAAATTAGGGGTCTGCCTTGCAGACCCCATTGTCATTATTAGAGTAACACATTTATATTAGTATGTCAATAAAAACATTTGCCGTGTTTTACTTTTTCTGCCAAACTGCACGCTTTTCGATTTCGGTGGATTTTGCGTTCTGCTCACGGTATAAACCAAAGTTTGACATTCCCGTTTTTACAATTTATATCAATGCGATGAGCGGAGGCTCGTCGCGTTTTTATTTGCAAATGCCGATTAAAGCAAAAAAATTTGATAATTTGAATAAATGTTGCATTATATCTGAAAATATTGCCGATTATAATAAAGACCGCAATAAAAGTACAAGGCGGTTTTTAAATGTTTTGGAGGTATTTTATGAAAAAAATAATTATGATAATTGCGGCGGTGCTTGCCGTTGCTATAGGGCTTACGGCTTGCTCGTCGCAAAATAATTCGACAGGTGACAACGGCGGAGCGAAGGGCGAGGTTTCCGTATTTTACTATACATTCAGTGACGCATATATTTCAAGCGTACGCTCTGCAATGGATAAGATTTTGAAGGACGGCGGATATACCTATAACGATTATGACGCAAACGGCAACCAAACCACCCAAACCGAGCAGGTGCAAACGGCGATTGCCAAGGGCGCGTCAATGTTGATTGTCAATGTTGTTGACACAGGCTCAAATGATGCCGCGCAGAATATAGTCAACATTGCAAAGGGGCACGATGTGCCGGTTATCTTTTTCAACCGCTCCGTTGACAAATCTGTTATCGAAAGCTATGACAAGTGCAAATTTGTCGGCACAGATTACGAGCAGGCAGGGCATATGCAGGGCAAAATGATCGGCGAGTATCTTGTTAAAAATTACGACAGGGCAGACCTTAACGGCGACGGCAAAATCAGCTATGTTATGTTCAAAGGTCAAGAGGGCAATTTGGAGGCGATTGCACGCACAAAATACAGCGTTGAGGACGCAAACAAAGTGCTTAAGGAGGCAGGTAAGCCCGAGCTTGTTTTTTATGATTCGGCAAACAAAAACAAATATCTTGTCGATCAGGACGGACTTTGGTCATCTGCTTCGGCAACAAATTATATGGGCACTGCGCTTGCGCAATATACCCAAGCCAACAAAAATATGATTGAGCTTGTCATCGCAAATAATGACGAAATGGCTCTCGGCGCAGTTTCGGCTCTTCAATCTGCCGGCTACAACAAAAGCGGCGGCGTTACAATTCCCGTTTTCGGAGTTGACGCAACCGACGCGGCAAAATCGGCGGTCGGCAGTGGCACAATGGTCGGCACAATCAAACAGGATGCTGACGGTATGGCAAAGGCTATCGGCGTTATTATGAAAAATCTTTTTGAAAGCAAGAATGCTTTTGACGGAATTGATGCGAAAAATATTGTCGGCAATTGGCGCGTGAACATCCCTTATTCGGCATATACCGCGCAGAGCGAATAAGTTTTTACAAAGGTGCGGATTTGAAATGATTTTATCGCCGCAATTGATTGTCGGCAGAGGAGCGTTTAAATGGAAAACGGCAGAGGCAATGCGCCGATTGCAGACGGTGTGGTTTTAAAAATGGTTGATATTCAAAAGGTGTTTCCCGGTGTTAAGGCGCTTGACAATGCTCAGTTAACTGTCAGGCGCGGCACCGTGCACGCCCTTATGGGAGAAAACGGCGCGGGAAAATCAACACTTATGAAATGCCTTTTCGGCGTTTATGCGAAGGACGGCGGTAAAATTTTTGTTGACGGCAAAGAGGTTGACTTCAAAAACTCAAAAGAGGCACTTGAAAACGGCGTCGCAATGGTGCATCAGGAACTTAATCAGGCGCTCAAACGCAGCGTTACCGACAATATGTGGCTCGGCAGATTTTTGACTGTATCAAAATATCTTCCATTTACGAGCGAAAAGAAAATGTATGCCGAAACGAAAAGAATTTTTGACGATTTAAAAATAGATGTCAACCCGAAAACGATAATGAGCACAATGTCGGTTTCGCAAAGGCAAATGGTCGAAATAGCCAAGGCGGTTTCGTACAATTCAAAAATCATCGTTTTTGACGAGCCAACCTCCTCCCTCACCGAAGAGGAGGTCGAGCATCTTTTTCGCATAATAAATATGCTTCGCGACAGAGGGTGCGGCATAATATATATATCACATAAAATGGAGGAAATTCTGCGCATATCAGACGATGTTACGATAATGCGCGACGGAAAATGGATTGCCACCAAGCGGGCAAACGAACTTACGATGAACGAAATTATCAGGCTTATGGTGGGGCGCGAGCTGACAAACCGATACCCCGAAAAACACAGCAAGCCGGGCGGCGTTTTGCTTAAGATTGATAATTTAAGTTCGGAATATGCCAATCTGCACGGAGTTTCCTTTAAAGCCGACAGAGGCGAAATTTTGGGCGTTGCAGGGCTTGACGGCTCGGGCAGAACAGAACTGCTTGAAAATCTATTCGGCATGGCGACGCGCCGCGGCGGCACAATTGTTCTCGACGGCAGGGAGATTAAAAACCGTACTCCGCGCGAGGCTGTCAAAAACGGCTTTGCACTGCTCACCGAGGAGCGCCGAGCAACCGGTATTTTCGGAATTTTGAATATCCGCGAAAACACCTGCGTTTCAAGTCTTGATAATTACAAAACGGGTCCGCTTTTAAGCAAACGAAAAATGAAAGAAAAAACCGATTGGGCGATGAAGTCGATGCGGGTCAAGGCGCCGTCACAGGAAACAAAAATCAGCACGCTTTCGGGCGGCAATCAGCAAAAGGTCATACTCGGCAGGTGGCTTTTGACCGACCCGACGGTTTTACTGCTCGACGAGCCGACAAGAGGTATTGATGTCGGCGCAAAATATGAGATTTATCAGTTGATACTCGGTCTTGCCGAGAGAGGCAAAACAGTTATAATGGTTTCCTCCGAAATGCCGGAGCTTTTGGGTGTGTGCGACAAAATTCTTGTTATGTCCGGCGGTCGCCTTGCAGGCGAGGTTGACGCAAAAACAACAAATCAAGAGGAAATTATGGCGCTTGCCGCCAAATATGTTTAAGGGGGAATTTGCCCGTTATGTCAAATACAAACAAAGCAAAAAAGGGTAAAATTTCTGCGTGGATGGGTTCGTTCGGCGCAATGTCGCGCGAGGATAAAAAACGAGCAATATCCGATTTGATTTTTAACAACGCAATGTATATAATAATTGCCGTTGCCGTAATTTTTATTGCAATCAGGGTGCCGGCGTTTTTGAGCGTTTCGTCAATAGTCAATATCGTTTCGCTCACTGCGGCAAAACTGCCGATTGCTTTGGGTATTGCAGGGTGCATAGTTTTGACAGGCACGGATATTTCGGCAGGCAGATGCGTAGGACTTACCGCATGTGTTGCCGCGTCGCTTTTGCAGATGACGGATTATGCAAACAAAATGTTTCCCAATCTCAAAACAATGCCGCTTATTGTTGTTTTCCTTGCGGTAGTTGCAATCGGCGCGCTTGTCGGGCTTGTCAACGGCTTTTTTGTCGCAAAATTCAAATTGCATCCGTTTATCGTCACACTGTCAACACAGCTTATCGTGTTCGGCGCGGTGCTTATGTATTTGATGATAGGCGGCAACAACGGTCAAACGCTTTCGGGGCTTGATTATTCATACATTAAATTCATCGCAGGCACGCTGTTTAAAATCGGGCGTGTTTCCGTGCCGAAATATGTGCTCTATTCCGCATTGCTCACGATTTTTATGTGGATTGTGTGGAACAAAACGAAGTTCGGCAAAAATATGTTTGCCGTCGGCTCAAACGAGGAAGCTGCAAGGGTCAGCGGCGTTAATGTGTTTTTGACGATTGTTGCCGTGTTTGTGCTTGCGGGTATTATGTACGGCATCACCGGCTTTATCGAGGGTGCGCGCATTGCATCGTGTTCGGCAAATACGGGATTGAACTACGAAAGTGATGCGATTGCCGCGTGTGTAATCGGCGGCGTTTCGTTTGTAGGCGGTACCGGCAAAATCAGCGGAATAGTCATCGGCGTTTTGCTGTTGCAGATTATTTTTGCAGGGCTTAATTTCCTTTCCGTGTCGGCAAATATGCTTTATATTATCAAGGGAGTTATCATTCTTGTTGCGTGTGCGATTGATATGCGAAAATATCTTGCACGCAGATAATTTATCTGTTTCGGGTGTTTATCGGGTGTTTATATTGAATGAAAATGAAAAATTGTCCGCAAAAATCTCTGGCGGTCTTTATAAAAATGTTAAAATGTCCGTCAAAACGGCGGATAAAATAATTCTTTTGGGCATAATTGTGCTTGTTGTGCTTATCGTTGCCGCCGTGAGCGGTGCAGAGCCGAGCAAGCCGCAAAATACCACAAACGGCTCGCCGACCGAGGTTTGGAAAGTAACTCAAGCCGAAACAAAATAACCGAATATTATTTTTGCATCCGTTGCGATATGCGTCGGATGCTTTTTTGTTGAGAAATTGTTGATTTATTGTCACTATAATTATATATCTGTATATAATTTGTATAAAATGATTAGTAAAAAATTAACAATGTTGAAATTTCTGTGCAACTGTGATAAAATCAAGTAAATAATCCGAAAGGTTGGACTGAATATGAATAAAGTCCCTTTTAAATCGGGTATTCATCCAAAGGAAAATAAGGAATACTCGATGAACGAAAAAATCAAAATAATTGTGCCCGACAAAATTGCTGTTTTCCCGATGAGCCAGCATATCGGCGCACCGGCAACGCCGACTGTTAAAATCGGCGATACGGTTTGTGTGGGCACAAAAATCGGCGAGGCTTCATCTTTTGTGTCAAGTCCCGTTTATTCTTCTGTTTCGGGCAAGGTTAAGACTGTCGAACAGCGTATGCTTGTCGGCGGCAGAAGTTCGCTTTGCGTTGTTGTCGAAAACGATTTTCAAAATGAAACGGCAGAGGGCTTCGGCGTGCCGAATGATGTTGAAAAACTTGACGGCAAAGCGATTACAAAAATCATAACCGATGCCGGAATTGTCGGACTCGGCGGCGCAGGTTTTCCGACAGGAGTTAAAATTTCACCGAAAAATATCGACGAAATCGACTACATAATTATCAACGGTGCGGAATGTGAGC
>ERZ1034969.1177-NODE-1177-length-11516-cov-8.874357_pt1 | contig 11516 bp, 14 predicted proteins | sample MGYA00520624_ERZ1034969 | MGnify/ENA primary metagenome ERZ1034969 (study PRJEB33766, sample SAMN09781776) | gut metagenome | biome: gut microbiome | host: Homo sapiens | place: Madagascar | study: EMG produced TPA metagenomics assembly of the PRJNA485056 data...
CACTTATATTGATCAAATTTTTGAAAAATTAAATTTAACTTCGGTTATTAAATTATTGATAAAAACCAATACACTTTACCTATATGGTACAGGCAATGAACAGAAGCTTGAAGTTGAAATGCTTAGATGCTATTTACCTCTGTAGGAAAAAAGGTTATCGTTTTTTTGATAAGGGTGAATACGATTACCTGAAGGATAATATGACAAAAAAAGATTTATTGATTTTGTTATCTTATAAGGGTGAATCCGCAGAAGGAGTAAATTTATTAATAGATAGTCAAATAAGAGGAATAACAAGAGTAGTTTTTACTTGTACTTCAAGAAATACGATGGCCCAATTATCTGATTATTGTCTTTACGTACCAACAGAATCAATAAAAACTCCTACTAGGTTAACTTATGAAGTAAGTACTACTTTTTATTTTATTATTGAACAATTATTCTTAGAATATGTAGATGAGTTAGAAAGGAGTCAAAAGGGTGACACTAAGCGAAATAGTTCATAGAAAAAAACTAAAAATGACACCAATTGATTGGCAGATTTATGATTATTTAACTTCTTCTGCTAGTACTAATATCACAATTTCGAGTGTAGCGGCTCATACTCATGTTTCAACAACAACTGCCTTTAGATTCTGTCAAAAATTAGGTTTAACTGGTTTTGGTGAACTAAAAGCAATCTTGAAGGAAGTTTCTGATAACAAAATTGCTAATTGTGATTTGGTTTGAAGAACTTATCATGATATTGTAGAATATATTGATAGATATGAAATCTCACAATTAAAAGATAAGTTGTTTAAAAGCAAAGAAATATATATTCGCCTATAGTGAATTGGAGTTGAGGTTAGCAAAAGAGTTTCAACGAATTTTTTTCCCATTAATAAGCCGATTTTTATTTTACCAAATACAAAATCTTTAAGTGCTACTTTTGATGAGATAAGAAATAATATTTTGTTTTTCTTGTCTATTGATAGTAACATAGATTATCCGATTATTTTACATGACAGTCATCAAATGAGCAGTGTGTATACAGTTTTACTAAGTGATGTACGGTATATACCCGTTATTTCAAATGAACATATGTTGATTCCGACTGTGGATGATAGTCGCCATTCCGATTTTAGATATTCACAAATGCTTATTACACCTTCTATTTTGGCGCTTGAAATGCTTTATTTGAAACTACAATTAGAATAATGGACAATTTTACATTTTTAGTAAAAAAGTTTAAAAGGAGAGCATATTTATAAAACTGCTAGGAACGGTTGCCTAGTAGTTTTTTTATATCTATAATAAAAAATGTAAACGGAAACAAAATATTGAGGTGAAAGAATGAATAGTAGAAACTGGTGGCAATCTGAAGTTATATATCAAATTTACCCATGGAGTTTTCAAGATAGTAATAGTGACGGAGTTGGAGATATACAAGGAATTATTTCGCGCTTGGATTATTTAGCAGATCTAGGAATAACCTCCATTTGGATAAGTCCAATTTACCAATCTCCTATGGCAGATAATGGATATGATATCTCAGATTATTATACTATTGCTCCAGAGTTTGGAACAATCGATGATTTTAAGGATTTATTACATGAAGCTAAAAAGCGAGACATAAAAATTATTTTAGATTTAGTAGTTAATCATACCTCAGATGAACATATCTGGTTTCAGAAAGCATTAAGAGACAAAAATTCAAAATATAGAAATTACTATATTTTTAAAGAGTCTCCTACTCCTCCAACAAATTGGTGTTCGATTTTTGGAGGAAATGTCTGGGGAAAAACTCCCTGAGTTAAGAAATGAAATCTATACAATGATTAACTGGTGGTTGGATTTAGAAATTTCGGGATTTAGAGTTGATGCGATTACATTTATTAAAAAAGATCTTAAATTCCAATCTATTGAACCAGATGGAGTAGATGGATTGGCTAAGTGTACAAAAGTTAGCCGTAATCAACCGAGTATAGAAATTTTTTTGTCTGAATTACAAGAAAAATGCTTTAAGTCAAATCAAGCAGTTACCATCGCAGAAGCACCAGGTGTGGAATATGATCAACTTGATGACTTCATTGGAAAAGATGGATTCTTTTCAATGATCTTTGATTTTAAAGCTGCAGATTTGGATGTAGCAAGTGGTAGTGAGTAGTTGAAACCTATTAAATGGAAGCCTAAGGATTTATTTAATAAAATAAAAGACTCTCAGGTAGCTATTCAAAAAGTTGGCTGGGGAGCTCCTTTTATTGAAAATCATGATCAAAATAGAGCACCAAGTAAATATCTTGGGTCTCAGCAAACAAGTTCTGCTGCTCAAAAAGCTCTTGCGTTACTCTATTTCAGAAGGCTTAACTCCAGCGGAGGCGATGGATATTATAAATTATCGTAGTCGAGACAATGCTCGGACTCCTATGCAATGGGATGAATCTGAATTTGTTGGTTTTTCAAACGTTAAACCTTGGATATATATTACAGAGAGATAACAAGTTAGGAATATGGCAAGTCAAGTTAAAACTTCATCAAGTCTTTGGCATTTTTATCAAAAATTAATCCAAATCAAAAAAAGTCCTATGCATGAAGCGTTAACGTTTGGAAAAATTGATTTTCTTGAGGATAAGGACGAAGATATTTTTATCTACAGAAGATACGATAGTCAAAATTCTTATTTTATAGTTATTAACTTTTCTGAAGATGTGAAGATTTTAGATAAGTTTAAAAATCGTATTGAAATTTTATTAGATAACGGACAAGTAAAGAGTTTTAATAATAAATTACAATTGGAAACTTATGGAGCGGTACTAATAAAGGAGAAAATCTGATGACAAATAATAAATACCATGATATAGCAAGTGAGATTTTAGAAATAGTTGGACCTGATAATATTGTATCAGCAACCCATTGTGCCACACGCTTGCGTTTAATTGTTAAAGATAAGGATAAAATAGATACAAAAGCTATTGAAAAAGTTGATGAAGTTAAAGGAACATTTTTCAATAGCGGTCAGTATCAGATTATTTTAGGGACAGGAATTGTCAATAAAGTATTTGAAGAGTTGGAGGCAATGAATGTTTCAACTATAGATAAAAGTCAGCAAGATGAGTATGTTAAGTCTCAAGAAAAAGGTATAAAAGCGTTGATGAGAACAATAGGGGACATTGTTGTACCTATTGTTTCTGTTATTGCAGCTACTAGTTTATTTTTGGGGCTAAAAGGTGTTATTTTTAATGATAATGTTTTATCACTTTTTGGCTTATCAACAGATATTTTTCCAGACTACTTAAATTCACTGGTTTCAGTACTGACGGATACAGTTTTTAGCTTCTTACCAGCATTAATTACGATGTCTGCCTTTTGTGTTTTTAAAGGAACACCTATGATTGGTTTGGTTATTGGTTTAATGTTAGTAGCTCCTCAGTTACCTAATGCTTATTCTGTTGCATCAGGCGATGCAAAGGCAATTATGGTTGGTGGTTTTCTTCCTGTAATGGGAGCACAAGGATCGGTTGTGACAGCTATTTTAACTGGTTATATTGGAGCGACTATTGAACGTAAACTACGAAAAGTAATGCCAAATTCTTTAGATTTGATTATGACTCCATTTCTTACGATGTTTGCAACAATTGTAATAGCATTATTAGGGTTTGCTCCAATAGTTCATTGGTTGGAGACTATATTGATTGCTGTTACTCAAGCAGTAATGAACATACCATTTGGAATAGGTGGTTTCTTTGTAGGAGCTACTTATCCACTAGCTGTTATTACAGGACTTCATCATATGTATGTTGTTATTGAGACCTCTTTATGAGCTAATACAGAATTCAACCAACTGATTACACTTTGTGCCATGTAGGTTTTGCCAATCTTGGTTCTTCTTTAGCTTTCTATAGTTCTGCTAAAAATGCTAAGGTAAAACAGACAGTAATGGGAGCTTTCATGTCACAATTATTCGGAGTTAGTGAACCTGTCTTGTTTGGTTTGCATTTAAGATATAATCTTAAGCCATTGTATATTATGCTTTTTTCTTCTGGACTTGGAGCAGCCATACTTTCAATTTTTCGTATTCAATCTAATTCGTATGGTTTAGCAGTAGTTCCGTCATATCTAATGTACATTTATAATAGCTATCAGTTACTTGTTTATTTTGCTGTTTCAGTTATTACTGTAGTAGTGTGCTACACGTTGACAAAATTACTTGCAATTCCAGATGAAATTTTAGTGGAAGACGAATAATTATTTTTAAAGAACTGCATCCTAGTATGAGGTTTTATATCTGAATACTAGGGTGCATTTAAAATGTTATAGATTCATTTTAGGTAGTTATGTAGAATACCAATCCAAACATGGATGACAATAGTTGTATTTTTGCTTGCACTGTTGAATGTATATCTAGAACCTTTTTTACTGGTTTTAGAATGGTAAAAACATCACTATTTTATACAAAAAACTTTAAAAAGCCTCTAAAATATGATAAACTAAACTGTATATAAAATTTTAAGGAGAAATGACTTCATGTCTGTATCATTTGAAAACAAAGCCACTAACCGTGGTGTGATTACATTCACAATTGGTCAAGACAAAATCAAACCAGCTCTTGACAAAGCATTCAATAAAATTAAGAAAGATTTGAACGCACCTGGATTCCGTAAAGGACACATGCCACGTGCCGTATTCAACCAAAAATTTGGTGAAGAAGCTCTTTACGAAGATGCTTTGAACGCTATTCTTCCAGAAGCATACGAAGCAGCTGTTGCTGAACTTAGCCTTGACGTTGTTGCTCAACCAAAAATTGACATCAAATCAATGGAAAAAGGTCAAGAATGGACTTTGACTGCAGAAGTTGTTACAAAACCAGAAGTGAAACTTGGTGCTTACAAAGACCTTGAAGTTTCAGTTGACGCTACAAAAGAAGTTACTGATGCTGAAGTAGATGAAAAAGTAGAACGCGAACGCAACAACCTTGCTGAATTGGTTGTTAAAGACGACGCTGCAGAACTTGGTGACACTGTTGTTATCGACTTCGTTGGTTCAGTTGACGGTGTTGAATTTGACGGTGGTAAAGGCGAAAACTTCTCACTTGAACTTGGTTCAGGTCAATTCATCCCAGGTTTCGAAGACCAATTAGTTGGTGCTAAAGCTGGTGAAACTGTTGAAGTTAACGTAACATTCCCAGAAAACTACCAAGCTGAAGACCTTGCTGGTAAAGACGCTAAATTCGTGACAACTATCCACGAAGTAAAAGCAAAAGAAGTACCAGCTCTTGACGATGAATTGGCTAAAGATATCGACGAAGAAGTGGAAACACTTGACGAATTGAAAGCTAAATACCGTAAAGAACTTGAATCAGCTAAAGAAATTGCTTACGATGACGCTGTTGAAGCTGCTGCCATTGAATTGGCTGTTGAAAACGCAGAAATCGTTGAATTGCCAGAAGAAATGGTTCATGACGAAGTACACCGTGCAATGAACGAATTCATGGGCAACATGCAACGCCAAGGTATCTCTCCAGAAATGTACTACCAATTGACAGGTACATCTGAAGAAGACCTTCACAAACAATACGAAGCAGACGCTGACAAACGCGTTAAAACAAACCTTGTTATCGAAGCAATCGCTAAAGCTGAAGGATTTGAAGCTAGCGACGAAGAAATCGAAAAAGAAATCAACGATTTGGCTTCAGAATACAACATGGAAGTGGAACAAGTTCGTCACCTTCTTTCACCTGAAATGCTTAAACATGATATCGCAATGAAAAAAGCGGTTGATGTTATCACAAGCTCAGTTAAAGTGAAATAAGCTTACTGATACGAACCATTCAAGTCAAGTAATCTTGTATTACTTGACTTTTTATTATTTTTGCTGAAAAATCTTTTGACGAATACCTAAAATTAGCGTAAAATAAAGAGTGACAAATTTTAGACAATAGGTTTTTTGTAGCTACTGGCTCATATCCTAAAATAAATAAGGAGAATTACCTTGGAATTAGAAGTATTTGCTGGACAAGAAAAAAATGAACTCTCAATGGTTGAAGTAGCTCGTGCTATTTTAGAAGAGCGTGGCCGTGATCATGAGATGTACTTCAGCGATCTTGTGAACGAGATTCAAAATTACCTCGAAAAATCAGACGCAGATATTCGTGAAGCGTTACCTTACTTTTATTCTGCATTAAATGTGGATGGTAGTTTTATTCCACTTGGGGATAACAAATGGGGCCTTCGTTCATGGTATGCTATTGATGAGATTGACGAAGAAATCATCACTCTTGAAGAAGATGAAAACGGAGAACCAAAACGCAAGAGAAAACGTGTCAATGCCTTCATGGATGGTGATGAAGATGCTATTGACTACTCAGACGATGATCCAGAAGATGAAGATTTCACACCAAAATTAGCTGATATGGAATACGACGAAGAAAATCCAGATGATGAAAAATCAGAAGTGGAATCTTACGATTCAGAAATCAACGAAATCATCCCTGATGATGAATTAGACGAAGACGTTGACATCAACGAAGAAGATGACGATGACGACGATGATGATTTGGACGAGGAAGAATAAGTTTTTCGAAAACAATCAGATCATTATGGTTATCGTTTGACAATTTATCAAAGATAACATATAATGTTAATCGGGCACCTCTTTTTGATTTGAGAGGTCATGTAAAAGCTCCCTAACTTTTAGGGGGCTGTTTTTGTTTTTTTAAAATAGTTGTCTATGTGCGTTGGAACCCCATGCCGACAAGGCTACCCAAACGCTAATTATAAGTGATGCGATTTTATTCAAGCACTTATCATTTTATTTTTAAAGGAGTTTTTTAATGACGAAGTATATTTTTGTTACTGGTGGTGTGGTGTCTTCTATTGGTAAAGGTATTGTCGCTGCAAGTCTTGGTCGTTTATTGAAAAATCGCGGGCTTAAGGTAACCATCCAAAAATTTGACCCTTACATTAATATTGACCCAGGGACAATGAGTCCTTACCAACACGGTGAAGTTTACGTGACTGATGATGGGGCTGAAACAGACCTTGACCTTGGTCACTACGAACGTTTTATTGATATTAACCTTAACAAGTATTCGAATGTTACAACTGGTAAAATTTATAGCGAAGTGCTTCGAAAAGAACGTAAAGGGGAATACCTTGGAGCAACTGTTCAGGTTATTCCACATATCACAGACGCGTTGAAAGAAAAAATTAAACGTGCTGCAGCTACGACAGATTCTGATGTTATTATCACTGAAGTTGGTGGTACTGTTGGTGATATTGAAAGCCTTCCTTTCCTTGAAGCATTGCGCCAAATGAAGGCAGACGTTGGTTCTGACAATGTGATGTACATTCACACAACCTTGTTACCTTACTTGAAGGCAGCTGGTGAAATGAAAACCAAACCAACTCAACACTCTGTAAAAGAGTTGCGTGGATTAGGGATTCAACCAAATATGTTGGTTATCCGTACAGAAAAACCAGCTGGGCAAGGCATTAAAAACAAATTGGCTCAATTCTGTGACGTGGCTCCAGAAGCTGTTATTGAATCACTTGATGTGGATCATATTTACCAAATTCCACTCAATATGCAAGCTCAAAACATGGACCAAATCGTATGTGACCACTTGAAATTGGATGTGCCAAAAGCGGATATGTCAGAATGGTCTGCAATGGTTGATAAGATTATGAATCTTAAAAACTCAACACGAATTGCCCTTGTTGGGAAATACGTTGAATTGCCAGATGCTTACCTTTCAGTTGTTGAAGCTCTTAAACACTCAGGTTACATCAACGATACAGCTATCGACCTCAAATGGGTTAACGCCAATGATTTGACAGCTAAAAATGCTGAAGAAATGCTTGGCGATGTTGATGGTATCATTGTTCCTGGTGGATTTGGTCAACGTGGTACAGAAGGTAAGATTGAAGCTATCCGCTATGCGCGTGAAAATGACGTGCCAATGCTTGGTATCTGTCTTGGTATGCAATTGACTTGTGTGGAATTTGCCCGTAACGTCTTGCATTTAGAAGGGGCTAACTCAGCCGAACTTGACCCTGATACAAAATACCCAATCATCGATATCATGCGTGATCAAATCGATATTGAAGACATGGGTGGAACACTTCGTCTAGGACTTTACCCATGTAAATTGAAACCAGGTTCACGTGCAGCACAAGCTTATAATAACCAAGAAGTGGTGCAACGCCGTCACCGTCACCGTTACGAATTCAACACGAAATTCCGTGACCAATTTGAAGAAGCTGGCTTTGTCTTTTCAGGTGTGTCACCAGATAACCGCTTGATGGAAGTGGTTGAATTGCCAGAGAAGAAATTCTTCGTAGCTGCTCAATACCACCCAGAACTTCAAAGCCGTCCAAACCGTCCAGAAGAACTCTACACTGCTTTTGTGACAGCGGCAATCGAAAATAGCAAATAATAAATCAAAGATTCTTCAAGCAAGTGCTTAGAGAATCTTTTTTTAACCAAATTTCACTTTGATTTTACTTTTTAGGGGTGAAAATATAGTATAATAGTTACTATGAGAAATTTGAGAATTAGAAAAAGTCGTGTCGTTTTGTGGGGAGTACTGCTGGTTTTTGCGGCTAGTGTTGGAGCGAGTTTTTATTTCTTCCACGTAGCGCAAATTCGTGAAGAAAAGTCTTTTATCAACAACAATGGGCGTTCAAAAGACAATCCCTTGTATCCATATGAGCAAGAATTTGACCAATTGCCAAAAGAAACGCTTTGGATGACCAATCAAGGGCTCAAGCAAGATGCTTGGTATTTACCTGCTAAAACACAAACGGATAAGACAGTTATCGTTGTGCATGGGTTTACCAATGATAAAGAGGATATGAAGCCTTATGCGTGGATGTTTCATGAGTTGGGCTACAACGTTCTGATGCCTGATAATATGTCACATGGGGACAGTGAGGGGCGTATTATTGGTTATGGTTGGAATGACCGCCTAAACGTCATCAAGTGGGCTGATTTACTGGTAGAGAAAAAACCCAATTCTCAGATTACCTTGTTTGGTGTGTCAATGGGAGCAGCGACTGTGATGATGGCTTCTGGAGAAGAAAGCTTGCCAAAACAAGTCGTTGGTATTATTGAAGATTGCGGCTACAGCAGCGTTTGGGATGAATTGAAATACCAAGCTAAAGAAATGTACAATTTACCGGCATTTCCGATTTTGTATGAGGTTTCTGCCTTGTCGAAATTGCGAGCTGGATTCTCTTATGGTGAAGCAAGTAGTGTTAACCAGCTGAAGAAAAACACATTGCCTGTTTTGTTCATCCATGGTAGTCAAGATGATTTTGTTCCAACTAGCATGGTTTACAAAAATTATCAAGCCACTAAAGGACCAAAAGAATTGTATATTGTCAAAGGAGCTAAGCATGCCAACTCTTTTGAAACCGATCCGAAAGGCTACATGGAAAAAATAGCACAATTTTTGAAAAAATATGAAAAAAGTTATTGACATCTTCTTGGGTAGCTGATATAATATAATACGTTGTTAAGGAACAGCGGGAATGGCGGAATTGGCAGACGCGCAGGACTAAGGATCCTGTGATCGCTTTAGATCGTGAGGGTTCAAGTCCCTCTTTCCGCAGAGTAAAAACACGTATGAAAAGAGAGAATCTTGGTATTCTCTCTTTTTTTGTATTTTATGGGTTTCAAAACTGTGATTTGTGAAAAAACTCTCCAATTCGTAAGTAATACTAGCAATCTGAATTAATTTGTGATAAAATGTACTTGTAAATGGGGAATATCCCAAAAAATAAATAGGAGGCCTATATAATGGCAATCGTTTCAGCAGAAAAATTTGTCCAAGCAGCTCGTGACAATGGTTACGCAGTTGGTGGTTTTAACACAAACAACCTTGAATGGACTCAAGCAATCCTACGTGCAGCAGAAGCTAAACAAGCTCCAATCCTTATCCAAACTTCTATGGGTGCTGCTAAATACATGGGTGGTTACAAACTTTGTAAAACACTTATCGAAAACCTTGTAGAATCAATGGGTATCACTGTACCAGTTGCTATTCACCTTGACCACGGTCACTTTGACGATGCTTTGGAATGTATCGAAGTTGGTTACACTTCAGTTATGTTTGACGGTTCACACCTTCCAATCGAAGAAAACCTTGAAAAAGCTAAAGAAGTTGTAGCTAAAGCACACGCTAAAGGTATCTCAGTTGAAGCTGAAGTTGGTACTATCGGTGGTGAAGAAGATGGTATCATCGGTGACGGTGAACTTGCTCCAATCGAAGACGCTAAAGCTATGGTTGAAACTGGTATCGACTTCTTGGCTGCAGGTATCGGTAACATCCACGGACCATACCCAGAAAACTGGAAAGGTCTTCACCTTGATCACCTTGAAAAATTAACTGCTGCGATTCCTGGTTTCCCAATTGTATTGCACGGTGGATCTGGTATTCCTGATGACCAAATCAAAGCTGCTATCAAACTTGGTGTTGCTAAAGTTAACGTTAACACTGAATGCCAAATCGCATTTGCAAAAGCAACTCGTAAATTTGTTGCTGACTACGAAGCAAATGAAGCAGAATACGATAAGAAAAAACTTTTCGACCCACGTAAATTCTTGAAACCAGGTTTCGAAGCTATTACAGAAGCTGTTGAAGAACGTATCGACGTATTCGGTTCAGCAAACAAAGCTTAATTAGATTATATAAGCTTGAAAATAAAGGGTTTGTCCAATATGGACAAGCCTTTTTCTTATGTTTTGCCCCCATTTTGCCCCCGATTTCTAAATTTCAGTTCGTTTTGATTATAGAAGTAGCGCAATTATGTTTATTTTGTCAATTGATCAATCATTAGAGTGATTGTGTTCTTAGTCTTCTGTGTAACGTGTAAATAGATTTGTGTTACTGTGTGTCCAACACGATCTTGAATGGCCTCCAAGGGTACTCCTTGTTCAGCTAAAAAGCTGATATGCGTGTGTCGGAAGATATGAGTTGTAATATGTTTCTTGAAACTAAGCTTATTGTCAATATCGATGCCTGCTCGTCTCGGCTTTCCCTTGCGGTTTAGTTTACCATTTTCTGAAGAGTTGAGGAAGTTGTTTAAGACACTGTAATGAAGAGGAGTTCCATTGTAATCAGGTTTATGGATGCTCTTAGATGTGAAAATCCATCCATTATCTTTATAGTCTGGATTGAATTCTATATGATGATGATTTAATTCAATTTCTTCTTGTAGAATTTCAACTGACGAAAATTTAGAAAAAGTTGAAAAGAGCTTTTATGTAATTTTAAGTGCTATAAAGCAAGAAGGTGCCATAAATAAGGAATATAAGAGAATTGAGTTTACTAATAAAGTCTTGTTATTAGTAAATAACCTAGAATGTATAGAAATTCCATATGAGGAATTTGAATTCTTTTCTCAAATTGTTCTTGAATCTATTAAATCTGGTAAAGGAACTTTTGAAATTCCAGAAATTGAACCATTCTTACAAAAAATAAAGATAACAAAAATAAAAGCAAGTAATGATAGTAAAAAAGATATCATATTTAAAAT
>ERZ1034969.1190-NODE-1190-length-11438-cov-4.923395_pt1 | contig 11438 bp, 9 predicted proteins | sample MGYA00520624_ERZ1034969 | MGnify/ENA primary metagenome ERZ1034969 (study PRJEB33766, sample SAMN09781776) | gut metagenome | biome: gut microbiome | host: Homo sapiens | place: Madagascar | study: EMG produced TPA metagenomics assembly of the PRJNA485056 data...
CTCGGGCACTTTCCGATTCTTTCCCATGATCGCAATGAGAAAAAGACCAACAGCCATAAATACTGAACCCAGAAACAATTCCAGTTTGCCAAAATACCTGTATTCCAGCAGACTTACGATCCCGCCGCCAGCTGCCATGCCATACAAAAGAAGCACTTTTTTTCCGGCAAACCAGGCTTCCAGCTTTTCCTGATGTCTGTGTATCAGATGTCCCAACATAAAAAACGGAAATCCGGTAAACAGATAATTCCTGAACTGCATAACACGGAAATGCTTTTCCGGGAACAGGAATGTCGAAAATTCCTCCATTCCGAAATGGATCAGAAGAAGCACCGGTATCAGAACATATGCCTGTTTACAGAGCCGAAATCTTGCTGCCAGGGCAAAAAGAAGATAACAATAGAGCAGTGCCGGGAGAAACCACAGATGCCATTTCACCTGAGAGCTGTTATTATATAGAAGAAACTGGCGGATATGTTCCCCCGAAACCAGGGCTTCCAGCCATTCCTTCTGGCTTGCTCCGTCGATGTGGTTCTGGATCAGCTCCCACAGACAGCAGACCGGAAATGCCACAAGCATAAGCTTCAGAACATGCCGGATTTTTTTTCCAGTCCTTACAAATTCCGTATCATCGCCACGGAAACAGAAATATCCGGATACCATAAAAAAAACAGGTACTGCAAATCTGGCAAGTACATTGGCTATGATTCCGGCATTTCCCGGAAAATGGACATGAAGAAGCACAACTGCATAAGCACTGATTGCCTTTACCATATCCAGAGTACGGTTTCGCATAAAAATTACTCCTTTTTATATCGAACGCTTATCCCGAAAATATAATTCCAGGGTTTCCTTTTTTCGAAACGATATACTAACAAACCAGCAGAATTTTGTCAATGTTGTTTTCTCCTGTACGGTTTACTCTTATGCGGTTTACTCTTGTACGGCTTCCGGATCTGAATTATAATTCTCTTATGACTTCATGACAGGATGTTTGTTATTTCCTCAGAAAGGATTCTATTTTTTATGAAAAAAGACGGCTACTATTCTTCCGGCGAATTTGCACGCATGGCACATGTAACTCTGCGTACTGTCCGCTATTATGATAAACAGGATATCCTGAAACCCTCTCTCGTCACCGAATCCGGCGCACGTTTTTATACAGACGAGGATTTTGCAAGGCTTCAGCAGATCCTCCTCCTGAAATATCTGGGCTTTTCTCTGGATGACATCCGTGAAATGACCATCGGTGATTCCGATTATCACTTCATGCTGAATTCTCTGAATATCCAGCTTCGTCTGGTCCGTGACCGGATCGAACAAATGCAGCTGGTGGAAAAAGCGATCCAGGATACCGCACAGGTGATAAATGAACAGCACACCATTGACTGGAGCCAGATGCTGAACCTGATCCACCTGACCGGCATGGAAAAAAGCCTCAAGAATCAGTATCAGAATGCCACCAACATTTCCTCCAGGATCAATCTCCACAGCCTGTACTCCCAGAACAAACAGGGATGGTTTCCCTGGATCTTTGAGCAATGCCGGATCTCACCCGGTCTTCGTATTCTGGAGCTGGGCTGCGGGGACGGAACGTTATGGACTGACAATCTTTCCCTTCTTCCGGAGGATATCTCCATCACACTTTCCGATATTTCCAGCGGTATGCTCCGCGATGCCAGACGAGCCATCGGTTCCTCGGATACCCGGTTTGCGTTCCGGGCCTTTGACTGCAGAAAAATCCCCTGCAAGGACGAAAGCTTTGATCTGGTGATCGCCAATCACGTGCTTTTTTACTGCGATGATATTCCCTCCGTCCTGAAGGAAGTCCGCCGTGTCCTCGCTCCCGGCGGGAGATTTCTCTGCAGCGCTTACGGAAAGGCACATATGCAGGAGGTCAGCCAGCTGGTGCAGGATTTTGATGAACGGATCGTGCTTTCCGCAGACCGGCTTTATGAGCGGTTCGGACGTGAAAACGGCCAGAGTATCCTGACGCCTTTTTTCCCAAAGGCGCAGTGGCTTTCTTATGAAGACTGCCTTCTGGTCCAGGATGCGGAGCCGCTGATCTCCTACGTCCTCTCCTGCCACGGCAACCAGAATCAGTATATCCTGGACCGTTACAAGGAATTCCGGGCCTACACCGCCAGAAAAACTGCCAAAGGATTCCGCATTACCAAGGATGCCGGCGTATTTCTTTGTGAAAAATAGCCAAAAATAAAAAATATGAAAAAAGCTCTTGAAGGTGACCTTGCGTCACCTTTTATAATACAGTTACAGTAACAAAGTTATGTGCAGGCACGACTTATGCTGCACATCATCACGCAAAGGAGAAAACATATGAAAGGAATTATTTTAGCCGGAGGCTCCGGAACACGTCTTTACCCGCTTACCATGGTGACCTCCAAACAGCTTCTGCCGATCTTTGACAAACCGATGATCTACTATCCTATGTCTGTTCTTATGAACGCAGGCATCCGTGATATCCTGATCATCTCCACCCCGCAGGATACCCCGAGATTTGAGGAGCTTCTCGGTGACGGCCATCAGTTCGGTGTCAACCTTACCTATGCTGTACAGCCAAGCCCGGACGGACTTGCTCAGGCATTTATCATCGGCGAGGAATTCATCGGCAACGATACCGTATGTATGGTCCTTGGTGACAACATTTTCGCAGGACATGGCCTCAAAAAGCGCCTGAAAGCTGCTGTAGACAATGCAGAAACAGGCAAAGGTGCCACTGTTTTCGGATACTATGTAGATGATCCGGAGCGTTTCGGCATCGTGGAATTCGACCAGAACGGAAAAGCTGTTTCCATTGAAGAGAAACCGGAAAAGCCAAAAAGCAACTACTGTGTAACCGGTCTCTACTTCTACGACAACAAGGTTGTAGAGTACGCAAAAAATCTGAAGCCAAGCGCAAGAGGCGAGCTTGAGATCACAGACCTGAACCGTATCTACCTTGAGAAGGGACAGCTGAACGTTGAGCTTCTGGGCCAGGGCTTCACATGGCTGGATACCGGTACACACGAAAGCCTTGTAGAGGCAACCAACTTCGTAAAAACCATGGAGCAGCATCAGCACCGCAAGATCGCATGCCTTGAGGAGATTGCTTACTTAAACGGCTGGATCACAAAGGAGGACGTGCTCAAGGTTTACGAAATCCTTAAGAAAAACCAGTATGGCCAGTATCTCAAGGATGTTCTGGACGGAAAATATCTGGACGCGCTTCACTAAGCCGATCTGATTTTCCGACACTGCATTTACCTGCGGACTCCGTTTCAACGGAATCCGCATAAGATCAATCATTTATTATAAAGGAGATTTTTTATGACAATCATCGTTACCGGCGGCGCCGGATTTATCGGAAGCAACTTTATTTTTCATATGATGGAGGCTCATCCGGATTACCGTATCGTATGCCTGGACTGCCTGACCTATGCCGGAAACCTTTCCACTCTTGCACCGGTCATGGACAAGCCGAACTTCCGCTTTGTAAAGGAAAGCATCACAGACCGTGACGCTGTTTACAAGCTTTTCGAGGAGGAGCATCCGGACATCGTGGTAAACTTCGCAGCTGAGAGCCACGTAGACCGTTCCATCGAAAACCCGGAGGTATTCCTTGACACCAACATCAAGGGTACTGCTGTTCTCATGGATGCCTGCCGTAAATACGGAATCCAGCGTTATCATCAGGTTTCCACAGACGAGGTTTACGGAGATCTTCCTCTTGACAGACCGGACCTCTTCTTCACAGAGGAAACTCCGATCCATACAAGCAGCCCGTACAGCTCCTCCAAAGCAGGTGCTGACCTTCTTGTTCTCGCATACCATAGAACCTACGGCCTGCCTGTGACCATCAGCCGCTGTTCCAACAACTACGGCCCGTATCACTTCCCGGAAAAGCTGATCCCGCTGATGATCGCCAACGCTCTGAACGACAAACCACTCCCGGTTTACGGAAAGGGCGAAAATGTCCGCGACTGGCTCTATGTTGAGGATCACTGCCGTGCCATCGACCTGATCATCCACAAAGGACGTGTAGGCGAGGTTTACAATGTAGGCGGACATAACGAGATGAAAAACATCGATATCGTAAAACTGATCTGCAAGGAGCTTGGCAAACCGGAAAGCCTGATCACACATGTAGCAGACCGTAAAGGCCATGACATGCGCTACGCTATCGACCCGACCAAGATCCACAATGAGCTTGGATGGCTTCCTGAAACAAAATTCGCAGACGGAATCAAAAAGACCATCAAATGGTACCTTGACAACAAGGAATGGTGGGAAACCATCATCTCCGGTGAGTATCAGAACTACTACGAAAAAATGTATGGAAACCGCGAGGAGGTTAAAGCATGAGATTTTTCGTAACAGGTGTTGGCGGCCAGCTTGGCCATGACGTAATGAATGAACTGTCCGGCCGTGGACATGAAGGCGTAGGAAGTGACATTGCTCCTTCCTACAGCGGCATCGCTGATGGTACTCCTGTTACCACCATGCCTTATGTGCAGCTTGATATCACAGATAAAGAAGCGGTAGCAAAAACCATCCGTGAGGTAAAGCCTGATGCAGTAGTACACTGTGCCGCATGGACAGCCGTAGATGCTGCAGAGGACGAGGAAAACCGTGAGAAGGTACGTCTTGTCAATGTTGTAGGAACACAGAACATTGCGGACATCTGCAAGGAGCTTGGCATCAAGATGATGTATATTTCCACAGACTACGTTTTTGACGGCCAGGGAACCACACCATGGGATCCGGACTGCAAGGACTACGCTCCACAGAACGTATACGGTCAGACCAAGCTTGACGGTGAGCTGGCAGTATCCGGCACTGTAGATAAATTCTTTATCGTACGTATTGCATGGGTATTCGGCAAAAATGGCAAGAACTTTATCCGTACCATGGTAAATCTGGGAAAAACCCATGACAAGCTTACCGTAGTCAGTGACCAGATTGGAACTCCGACCTACACCTACGACCTTGCCCGTCTTCTGGTAGACATGGTCGAGACAGAGAAATACGGCTACTATCACGCAACCAACGAAGGCGGCTTCATCAGCTGGTATGATTTCACTAAAGAGATCTTCCGCCAGGCTGCTGCTCTCGGCCACAAGGAATACGAAAAAGTAGAGGTATCTCCTGTCACAACCGCAGAGTACGGCGTTTCCAAGGCTGTACGTCCATTCAACAGCCGCCTGGATAAATCCAAGCTGGTAAAAAACGGCTTCCAGCCACTTCCAACATGGCAGGATGCCCTGGAAAGATATCTGAAAGAGATCCTGTAAAAAAAAATCCATCGGCGATTGCCGGTGGATTTTTTTCATTCTGTTTCTCATGAAAAAACAGCCGGTGGAAAGCTTTACGCTTTCTCGGCTGTTCTTATGCTAAAATTTAATAATTTTGTCTTACTGCTGTGCCACAGCTCCGTCTGCTGTCTGGGCATCTGCTGTACTTCCCTCTGCTGCTGCCTGTGTATCATTATCTGTAGCTGCTGCCGCTGATGTCGCACTGTCTGCTTCCTCCTGGGAAACAGTCTCTCCGTCACGAACCTTCTTCATCATGGTCTCTGCCTTCTGAACAGTAGACTCATCCGGAATCATAACGTAAGCCTTCTGGCTCATGGAATACGGCTTCTGTGTGTCACCGGTACCATTTACACTGTAGCTTACGATATTCCAGTCACCACCGTTGTTCAGCTGCTGCTGGAGCAGTCTGGCGATCTCCTCATAGGAGATATTGGTCTCAAAGCATCCCTGGATGCTGGAAAGGACAGAAGAATAATTCTTCAGAAGCTCCGGTGAAAGAGCCTTGTTGATCACACCCTTGATCACTGCCATCTGGTTCTTGCCACGCTGACGGTCGCCCTCTTTAAAGGCATAACGCTCACGGCTGAATACCAGAGCCTGCTCACCGTTCAGGTAGTTCTCTCCCTGATTGAAGTGATATCCTGTCTCATTCTTGGAATCAAAGTCATAGTCAGAATAAACGGTAACTCCGCCAAGCGCATCGATCAGCTGCTCAAATCCCGCAAAGTTGATACGGAAATAATAGTTGATATCCTCATTGTAAAGCATTCCCAGAGTATCCATACATACATTGATACCATAGATACCTGCATGTGTCAGCTTATCTCTCTGTCCGCCTGAAATAGAAAGCGGTACAAAATAATCACGAGGTGTAGAAACCAGAAGCACCTGTCTGGTAGCTGTATTTACCGTAGCAATGATATTGGAATCGCTTCGGCTCTTTGCAACAAGGCCGCTGCGGCTGTCGATACCACTGATAAAAATGGTATATACAGAACCGTCATTGGTATTCTCTTCAGCCTTCGCCTCTGTCTCCTGCGGCTCAATGGTCGTCTCCACCTTCTTCACAGTCAGCTCTCTGATCCTGGAAGAAATATCGGAATATCCATCCATCTCTTCAATAACGCTTAAATATGCGCTGTTCAGCACGATCGCACCTGTCTGTCCGTTCAGAAGACCGTCAACCAGCTCTGTAAGTCCTGCAAACTCCTGGACCTGCACAGTCTTGCCTGTCTCGGAATCCACCTCCTGGATAGCCTTGTCAGAATTAGCTCTGTCAAGATCTGTCAGCACACCATACACATAATCTGCTGTAGCCCCTATGGAATCTGCAGAATCATCTGCACGGACATAAATGCCGACCTCCGTAACCTCTGTGTTCACACCGGAAATCCCTGCCAGTGTGGAATGTGTCTTATAAACATACATACTTCCGAGAATGAATACTGCTGCAAAGACTGCTGCAAGGATCACTCCCACTACAAATCTTATCTTACCATCCGTACTCCATACAAGCGCTCCGACGATCACGACCAGAACCAGCATTACCAGTCCGATCACTGCAATGAACTTCGTCGGGATCACCTTCATATTCAGAAGCATGACCGCAAATACGATCGCTGTGATCAGAACCACAAGCGTCACGATCAGCCCTGGGATATGTTTTCCCATTTTTCTCATATGCAATCCTCCATTTTTGCTGGTACAGAAAATATTCCATATGGACACTCTCTGTACAGATTCAAATATCCTAATCATTTTACGCTTTTTTACTGATAAAAGCAAGAAATATCGTAAATCGCCAAATGCAAAAACAGTTCCGTGATATCATGATCCTTTTATGCTCTCACGATGTCACGGAACTGCCGCTAAAATGTTCCTTCTGTAAAATGGATCTCCTTATTCCACGGTAACACTCTTGGCAAGATTTCTCGGCTTATCCACATCCAGACCTTTATTTACACTGACATAGTAACCCAGAAGCTGCAGCGGGATCACTGCCAGAGAAGTTGCAAAATGCGGATCTGTTTTCGGGATATAAACCGTAAAGTCAGCAGTATCCTCGATATTATAGTTTCCAAACGTAGTAAGCCCCATCAGATATGCCCCACGGCTTCTGCACTCCACCATATTGCTGACTGTTTTCTCATAAAGCTCCGGCTGTGTCAGGACACCGATCACAAGGGTGCCGTCCTCGATCAGGGAAATGGTGCCATGCTTCAGCTCACCAGCTGCATACGCCTCAGAATGGATGTAGCTGATCTCCTTCATCTTAAGGCTGCCCTCAAGGCTGATGGCATAATCGATCCCTCTTCCGATAAAAAAGATATCCTTTGCATTGGCCTGCTTGGAGGCAAACCACTGAAGCCTTTCCTTATCCTCGATGATCCTGCGGATCTTGTCCGGAAGTGTCTTCAGTTCCTTAATGTAGGACTCACACTGCTCCTCTGAGATCTTTCCGCGGACCAGTGCCATCTGCAATGCCAGCACATAGGAAGCGATCAGCTGTGTACTGTACGCCTTGGTGGTAGCGACCGAGATTTCCGGTCCTGCAAGTGTGTAGAATACATGATCCGCCTCTCTTGCAATGGAAGAACCCACCACATTGACAATAGCCAGCGTGCGGATCCCCTTCTCCTTACATTCCCGAAGTGCAGCCAGACTGTCCGCAGTCTCACCGGACTGACTGATGATCACTGCAAAGCCGTCAGGATCCAGAAGCGGCTTCCGGTAACGGAACTCCGAGGCAAGCTCCACACGCACCGGAAGACCTGCAAGATCCTCGATCACATACTGTGCAGCCATTCCCACATGGTAAGCAGAGCCGCAGGCCACGATATAAACCTGGCTGATGCTGCGGATCCTCTCATCATCCAGACCGATCTCCGTCAGATCCAGCCTGCCCTCCCGAATAACGGAGTTCAGTGTATCTGCAACTGCTTTCGGCTGCTCATGGATCTCCTTCATCATGAAATGCTCAAAACCGGCTTTCTCCGCTGCCTCTGCATCCCACTCAATGATCTTAGGCTCCTTCTCGATCTCCTCACCATCCAGATTGTAGAAAGTGATCTCACCCGGTTTCACACATGCCAGCTCCAGATTTCCGATATAATAAACATTTCTTGTATACTTCAGGATCGCAGGAACATCCGATGCGATATAGGATTCTCCATTCTCCACACCCAGGATCATAGGGCTGTCTTTTCTCGCTACAAAGATCTCTTCCGGATAATCACGGAACATCATTGCCAGCGCATAGGAACCACGGATACGCACCATGGCATGACGCACTGCCTCAACCGGAGATCCGCCGTATTTCTGGTAGTAATAATCCACCAGCTTCACAGCAACCTCCGTATCTGTGGAAGAATAAAAAGAATATCCCCTGCGGAGGAGCTTCTCCTTCAGCTCCTGGTAATTCTCGATAATGCCGTTATGCACAGCTGCCACATTTCCGTTATCACTGACATGAGGATGGGCATTGACCTCTGATGGTTCTCCATGAGTTGCCCAGCGGGTATGACCGATTCCGCACATACCCGGAACAGATTCACCTGCGTTTGTTTTCTCCAGAAGGACCTTCAGACGCCCCTTCGCCTTAATGATCTCGATATCCTTTTCCCCGTCACGCACTGCGATGCCGGCGGAATCATATCCCCTGTATTCCAGTTTGGAAAGCCCGTCCAGAAGGATGGGTGCTGCCTGATGCCTGCCTGTAAAACCTACAATTCCACACATGATTTTTTTCTCCTCTTATTGCATTTTTTATATTCTTCTGACTGCTCCGTTCTTCAAACACCTGCGGTCTGCATCCGGGACATTACTCTGCCACATGCCCCTTCTTACGGACGATCTCAACCACCTGATCCACATATTTTCTGCAAAGCTCCTCGCTCTCTGCCTCTACCATAACACGGAGCAGGGGTTCTGTGCCGGATTCTCTCACCAGGATCCTTCCGGTGTCTCCAAGTGCCTCAGCCACACTCTCTACTGCTGCCTGCACATCCACATCTGCCTGCGCCGCTGCCTTGTCATGGACACGCACATTCTCAAGAACCTGGGGATAGATTGCCAGATCAGCGGTAAGCTCACTGAGCTTTTTCTTCCTTGCCATTATAACTTCCATCATCTTCAGACTTGTAAGGATGCCATCCCCGGTAGATGCATACTTGGAAAAAATAATGTGCCCGGACTGCTCACCACCAATACGGCAACCATTCTGCATCATATATTCATAAACGTATTTATCCCCTACTGCCGTCTTCGCATAATCGATATCAAGAGCATCAAAAGCCTTGTAAAGGCCAAAATTGGACATTACCGTGGTTACAACCGTATTGGTGAGAAGCTTTCCGCGCTCCTTCATGTAACGACCGTACACATAGAGGATTGCATCTCCGCTGACCACATTTCCCTTCTCATCCACACAGAGACAGCGGTCCGCATCTCCGTTGTAGGCAAAGCCAACATCCAGCCCCTTCTCCACTACAAGCTTCTGGAGACCCTCGATATGGGTGGAACCGGCATTGTTATTGATATTGGTACCATCCGGCTCAGCATTGATCACATAAGTCTTCGCTCCCAGCGCATCAAAAACCGCCTTTGCGATATTCCATGCACTTCCGTTGGCACAGTCCAGACCAATCCTCATTCCCTTAAAGGAATATACTCCCAGGGAGATCAGATATCCTATGTAACGGTTCCGGCCTGCCGAATAATCCACCGTCCTGCCGATCTCACCGCCCTTTGTAAAAGGAATCTCATGCCATTTCTGTCCAAACAGCTGAAGACGATCATCCAGATAATCCTCCACCAGAGCGATGATCTCCTCTTCCATTTTCTCACCCTGGCCATTGATCAGCTTGATCCCGTTATCATAATAGGGATTATGGCTGGCAGAGATCATAATACCACAGTCAAAGCCATCGGTACGGGCAACATAAGCCACAGACGGCGTTGTTGTCACGTGGAGAAGATAAGCATCCGCTCCGGACGCCACCAGTCCGCCAACCAGCGAATACTCAAACATATAGCTGGAACGTCGGGTATCCTTGCCGATCACGATCCTGGCTGCAGCCGTCTCTCCGGCCCTCCTGCGCAGTTCATTATAATACCATCCCAGAAAACGCCCGATCTTAAATGCATGATCCGCCGTCAACGAAACACCCGCTTCCCCACGGAAGCCATCTGTACCAAAATATTTTCCCATTTCAGTTCTCCTTTGTGTGTTAATATTTATAACTTATCTCATATATGGTTGTGTCATACAGGGTTAATCAGAATTGTTCTTATCTTTGATTGATTTTACAACCTCGCAACTTTTCAATATACTTTTGTATATATTCCGAGTGTATCTCGTAATATTCTCCCACATCTGGAAGCATTGATCCCGAAAATGTTTGCGAATCATATTCTTCTACGCCAAGTATATTGCTATTTTCTTCTATAAATGTCTTATAAATTCTTTTACCTAAACGGAAAGTACGTTCCATTGTATTGCGATTTTCCAACATATCCAACAATTCATCAGATTCTATTTTCCGATATATATATATTCCGTTGTAGGAATCATATGTCATAACCAAATATCTATTATTCTTATCATCAATACATACAAAGAGTACAGGTTCTATCCCCACAACCAGTTCCTCTTCTACATATAATTTACCTATTCCCCTGATTTCGTCCCAATATTCTTCTGGCATAGTTCGTCCACCTCTATGATTTTGAATTCATTACTAGCTGAATCAATTTTATCTTCGAATAAATACCAATTATGATGTGTTTTTCCCTCTTGAAAATCTGCTAGTCCATACTGACATTTCATGATTTTCTAGCATGATCTGTATCTCACCCTTATTTTTTCTTATATCGCTGTATATAATTCGTGCTTTCAGAGTAGCACAATACGCTCTATGTGTCTATTGATTTATTTCGACTCCGTTCGACAAACATATCCGCTTTAATTGCGAAGCTCTGAAGCTTTTTCACAAAAATCCTCTTTCCAAAAGCAATAAACTATGTTACCTTGAAAATGGATCAGATGATAAAATAACTCTGATCACATAACAAGATCGAAGGTGGTGAAACCTATGGGTACAAAGGATACCATCACCAAAGATTACA
>ERZ1034969.1192-NODE-1192-length-11420-cov-17.106819_pt1 | contig 11420 bp, 10 predicted proteins | sample MGYA00520624_ERZ1034969 | MGnify/ENA primary metagenome ERZ1034969 (study PRJEB33766, sample SAMN09781776) | gut metagenome | biome: gut microbiome | host: Homo sapiens | place: Madagascar | study: EMG produced TPA metagenomics assembly of the PRJNA485056 data...
TTATAAATATATAAAACAACTACAGAATGAAACTATCAAGCTTTATCAAGATTAACCCTGCCGACTCGGTAGTGGTTTGCTTGCGCCCAATGAAGAAGGGCGAAGTGATTGAGGTAGATGGTAAGACCATCACCCTGTTGCAGGATACTCCTGCTGGACATAAGGTGCTCATCGACGATGCTGCCGAAGGAAAGGACATCATCAAGTACGGTTATCCAATCGGCCACGCCAAGAAGGACCTGAAGCAGGGCGAATGGGTGAACGAGAATAATCTCAAGACCAATCTCGCCGGAACTCTGGAGTACACCTACAACCCTGTAGACGAGCAGTTGAGCATCGCACAGGAGAACCGCACCTTCAAGGGATTCGTTCGCAAGAACGGCGAAGTAGGTGTAAGAAACGAGATCTGGGTGGTTCCTACTGTGGGCTGCGTGAACGGAATCGCAGAGAAGCTTGTTGAACTCCTGAAGAAGGAGACCAACTGCGAGGGAATCGACGCCATCCACGCATGGCACCATAACTATGGCTGCTCTCAGCTTTCAGGCGACCATGAGAACACCCGTAAGGTGTTGCGAGACATCTGCCTGCATCCAAATGCTGGCGCTGTGCTCGTACTCTCTCTCGGCTGTGAAAACAATCAGGCTGACGCTTTCATGGAGATGCTTGGCGACTACGATAAGGACCGCATCAAACTTCTTGTAACACAGAAGGTTGAAGGTGATGAGCTGGAGGAAGGCATGAAGCTGCTCCGTGACCTCTATCAGAAGGCCAAGGAAGACAAGCGCGAGGACGTGCCGGTAAGCAAGCTCCGCGTAGGTTTGAAGTGTGGCGGTTCTGACGGCTTCAGCGGAATCACAGCCAATCCATTGGTAGGTGAATTCTCTGACTGGCTGGTTGCTCAGGGCGGAACATCTATCCTCACCGAGGTGCCTGAGATGTTTGGTGCAGAGACCATCCTGATGAACCGTTGTGAAAACAAGGAACTCTTCGATAAGACTGTTCACCTCATCAACGACTTCAAGGAGTACTTCCTCAGCCACGGTGAGCCAGTTGGCGAGAATCCTTCTCCAGGCAATAAGGCTGGTGGAATCTCTACCCTCGAAGACAAGGCGCTGGGCTGTACACAGAAGTGCGGCCGTGCTCCGGTCAGCGGCGTATTGCAGTATGGTGATCGTCTGGAGACTACCGGTCTCAACCTCCTTTCAGCTCCAGGCAATGACCTCGTAGCAGCCACAGCACTGGCTTCTGCAGGTTGCCAGCTCGTACTCTTCACCACCGGTCGTGGAACGCCATTCGGCACCTTCGTACCAACCATGAAGATTTCTACCAACAGCAATCTGGCAAAGAACAAGCCAAACTGGATTGACTTCAATGCCGGTGAACTGGTAGAGGGTACTGAGATGAAGGATCTTGTACGTAAGTTTATCGATAAGATTATCGCCGTAGCCAATGGCGAGGAAGCCCGCAATGAGAAGAACGGCTACAGCGAAATCTCCATTTTCAAGAATGGAGTAACATTGTAACATTAAATATAAAACATGAGTAATAAAAAAGGTTTGCTGGCGCTATCGCCGTTATTTCTGCTGATTGTCCTCATCGCAGTGTTCACCGTCTATTCTACGGATGCGACTCACAAGGACACCAACTTGTCGCTCACCGTGGCATTCATGATATCCAGTATCTATGCCGTGGCGATTTCGGGTGGAATGCCCATCAAGAAGCGAGTAGATACCTACAGCAAGGGTGCTGGCGCCAACAACCTGATGCTCATGTTGTGGATATACGTACTGGCAGGTGCGTTCGCAGCATCGGCAAAGGCTATGGGGGCAGTAGACGCCACCGTGAACCTGGCGCTGAGCGTTCTGCCTGCCAGCATGATTCTTCCAGGACTCTTCCTGGCGGCTTGCTTCATCTCCGTCTCCATCGGTACCAGCGTAGGAACGGTGGTGGCGCTGGTTCCTATTGCAGCCGGACTGGCTAGTTCCATGCACGGCAATGTGGGTATGATGACCGCCATCATCGTGGGTGGCGCCTATTTTGGCGACAACCTTTCGTTCATCTCTGATACGACGGTGGTGGCAACCCAGACGCAAGGTTGCCGGATGAGCGATAAGTTCAGGGTGAATTCGCTCATCGTGGGTCCTGCAGCCCTCATCATCCTCGGCGTCTATGCCGTGATGGGAATCGGTCTTCAGGCTCCAACCGACATTGCAGACGTGGAATACGTCAAGGTATTACCTTATATATTAGTACTCGTCTGCGCCATAGCCGGCATGAACGTGATGGCTGTTCTGGCAATGGGCACGATACTCTGTGGCGTCATCGGCGTGGCAAGCTACTATCTCGGTTCTCCCCTCTCCTACGATCTGTTTGGCTGGTTCTCGGCAATGGGCAATGGAATCACGGGCATGGGAGAGCTGGTGATTATCGCCATGATGGCAGGCGGAATGCTGGAAATCATCCGGGAAAACGGAGGAATCAACTATATCATCGACAAGATTACCGCCCGTGTTCACGGCAAGCGTGGAGCCGAACTCTCCATTGCTGCGCTCGTATCGCTGGTGAATATCTGTACAGCCAACAACACGGTGGCAATCCTGACTGTGGGAAATATCGCAAAGAAGATAGGTGATAAGTTTGGCGTAGATAACCGCAAGGCTGCCAGCATCCTCGACACCTTCTCGTGTATGGTGCAGGGAATGATTCCTTACGGAGTTCAGATGCTTCTGGCAGCCGGTCTGGCAGGAATCAGTCCGATGGACATTCTGCCCTATCTCTACTATCCGGTAGCCATCGGTATTGCCGCCTTCCTCGCAATCATCTTCCGCTATCCGAAGCGATATAATTAAACAGAAAATATCATTTAAAAATCAGGCGATATGAACTTTTTACAGAGAAACCTTTTCATCAAGCTGCGTTCCGAGAATTTCGGAACCGATGAAGAACTGGAACCAATGACAACCTTCAAGATGCAGAAGATTGCCCAGATGATGAAGAACCTCAGCGACATTCCAGAGGGAGAAGTTCGCATGAACAACAGTTTTCTGAATCGCCGTCTTACTAAGATACAAGATGACGAACGCCATGCTATTGATACTTCAATAGAAACCGTCTACCTGCTGCGCATCATCGTGGGCAATGTGAACAGCATCCTGAAAAACGGAATCAATCTGAAGGGCATTATCCAGCTGGGCAACTACCTGCGCACGAAAGGCGACAAGGTAGACTTCGTGAAACTGGAGAAATGGCTTACCAGACTTCGCATCCAGCGCATCGCACAGCTGGAAGGAAGCGTGCTCATCACCTTCTTTGACTTTGAACAGGACGAAATCCCGTTTGTTCGCCACGTAGAGCCTGGTGCCTACAAGCATACGCTGCGTTCGCTCTATTACAACATTACGGAGCATCAGGACATCCAGTTTGAACAGAACAATGCCGGCTTCGTACATACTACCGGAGGCACCATGCGCAAGAATCTGCGCCGAAGCATGCGCTTCCTGCAGTATGCTCCGATAGAGACTATGAGCAATTTCATGAACAACTTCTTCCGTTCACTTTCGGAAATCGAAGAATAGTGAAATATAAATTTATATAAAAAACGAACACGTCTGATGCATATATCAGACGTTTTTCGTATCTTTGCAGTTATGAAAAGAAGTATCATAACAATAATTACCATTATATTTACCCTTGGGCTTCATGCTCAAGTGCAATGTGAAGATACCTGCAGTCATGTGCATGGTATTGACCTCAGCCATTACCAAGGGAATGTCTTTTGGGAAACTGTAGGTGATAATTCCAAGATGGCTTATGTCTATCTGAAAGCTACTGAAGGCGGAACCAACGTAGACGCCAAGTATAAGAAGAACATTGACCTGGCTCACCGGTACGGACTCAAGGTAGGATCCTACCACTTCTACCGCGCCAGGATTCCGCAGCAGACGCAGCTGGAGAATTTCATGGCACAATGCCGACCTGGGGATCAGGACCTGCTGCCGATGATAGACGTGGAGACCAAGAGCGGACTGAACACTGAAGAGTTCTGCGACTCGCTGTTCAAGTTCCTGCATCTGGTTGAAAAAGCCTACAGACAGAAGCCGCTCATCTATACTGGAGCCAACTTCTACGACCATTATCTGCTGGGCAAGCTGGACAGCTACAAGCTCATGATTGCCCAATACACCAAGCGGGAACCCGTATTGGCAGACGGCAGAGACTTCGAGATGTGGCAGTATACAGGTAAAGGCAGACTGAACGGAATCAATGGTTATGTTGACAAAAGCCGCTTCATGGGAAGGCATAGACTGAGAGAAATCAGATTCAGACATCGATGACTTTGAACTTCGTTACTTTGAACTAGGAGCTTTGAACTTTATGATTAGCTTCAGGGTTAAAAGTGAGGGGTTGAGGTTAGGAAATCAATGATGTCTGGAAATTAAAATATGTAAATCAATAAACTTTAAATAAAACTATGGCAATTATAAAATGTCCTGAATGTGGACGCCAAATTAGTGATAAAGCACCAACATGTCCAAGCTGCGGTGTAGAGATTGCGGGCAAAATCACCAAATGCCCTAACTGCGGAGAGGTATATTTCAATTATCTTGAAATGTGTCCTAACTGCCAGACTCCCAATCCGACATTGGTAGGTGGCAGAGGCGGAATCTCTCCTGCTCCTTCTGCACCGGTGCAGCCTGCACAGCCAGTGGAACCGTTTGCTACAGTTCAGCAGCCTGCAAGACAAACCATGCAGCAGCCAGCAAGACCGGCTACTACAGAAATGTCTGCAAGATCGGCAAATCCGGGAATGCCTGCAACTCCTCCACCTCCACCAGTACGCCCAACGGCAGCCAACGGAAACGGAGGCGAGCAGAATCCAGAAAACAAGGAACCAGAAAAGAAGAAGGGAACCAGAAGCATTCTGATCATCTCGCTCATCTTCTCTGTTCTCGTCTGCGGAATCCTGTATTACTTCTATGACAATGCCAACAAGAACAAGGAGATGGAAGCTTACGAATACGCCATGCAGAGTACTGACCCGATGGTTCTGCAGAGTTATCTGGACACCTACAAGGACGCAGACGAAGCCCACCGCGATTCGATTACAGCCCATCTTGACCGTTTGAAGCAGACGGATCAGGACTGGACCAATGCCGTGGTAAGCGGTTCGAAAGATGCGCTGCAGGCTTATCTGGAGAAATATCCGAACAGCATTCATAAGCAGGAAGCCATCAACAAGATTGATTCCATCGACTGGAATGTGGCTAAGAATGCGGATACGGCTGATGCTTATCAGACCTACCTGGATGACCACAGAGACGGTTCGCACATCGAAGAGGCTGAGAATGCCCTGAAGAAAGTGAAGGGGCGTGACCTGCAGCCGGAAGAGAAAGAATTTATCTCTAGTCTCTATCGCCAGTTCTTCCAGAGCATCAACGCTCATGATGGTGATGGGTTGCTCGCCAACTGCGAAGACATTCTCTCTTCACTGCTGGGCAAGAATTCTGCACCGAAATCGGATGTCGTTACCTTTATGAACAAGCTCTATAAGGAGGATGTTGCCAACATGAACTGGCACATCAACAATGATTATCAGATCAAGAAACGTGAGATTGGCGACAGCGAATATGAATATCAGGTAGTGTTCACCGCCAAGCAGGTGGTTGACAAGACAGACGGTTCCAAGCACGAACAGTTGTTCAAGATTTCGAGCACCGTTTCTCCTGACCTGAAGATTTCATCATTCAATATGTCGAAGGTAACTCCTGCTCAATAAAAAATATGGGAAAATAAAAAATGGGAAAATAAAAAAAGCCCTGTAAGAACAAAAGCATTCAAGTTTCAATGACTTATTTTAAAGCTTTTGTCCTTACAGGGCGATTTTGTTTATTGCATCTGACTTCTACTTTGCGTTCTTCATCTGGCGAAGCAACTCTTTCTGTCTGTCATTCAAGCCGGTTGGCAACTTCACATTATAGGTAATCATCAGATCACCGAAGGTTCCATCGCCACGGTCGTAACCCTTGCCACGAACACGAACCTTCGTTCCGTTCTGAGTCTCAGGCTTGATCTTCAACTTAATCTTCGAACCGTTGCTCAGCGTGATGATTCCTTCACCACCCAACAAGGCAGTATACATGTCGATGTTCACGTTCATGTTCATTTCGCCATTGTTGGTTCGCGCACCTTGCTGACTGCCGCAGCCGCCGTTGCAACCGCCAGTACCGAAGTCAGCACCTGCGCCATAACCGGCATTGGCTCCACCGAAACCGCCAAAGCCACCAAAGCCGCCTGTTCCAGCTCCGCCTCCGAAGCCGCCGAAACCAGCACCGCCCTGGCTGCTGCGGGAACGGCCGCCAAAGAGATTTTCGAAGAAGCTGGAGAATCCACCTCCGCCACTTCCGAAACTGCTGAAGTCGAAGCCCTCAAACGGATTGCCGCCAGCGCCACCGGCACTGCCGCCACCAAATCCACCACCCCCGAAGCCACCGGCGTTCTTCCAGTTCTCGCCAAACTGATCGTATTTGGCACGTTTATCTGGATCTGACAACACCTCATACGCCTCGTTCAAAGCCTGGAACTTAGCCTTAGCCTTCGGGTCGTTAGGGTGCAAGTCAGGATGAAACTGCTTAGCTCTCTTACGATAGGCTGCTCGAACATCCTTCTGAGGAATGTTCTTGTCAACACCAAGAATTTTGTAATAATCTACGAATGCCATATTCTTATACCTCCTATTTTTAATTATTTTTTGAATTATCCAACAAAAAGTATGCCGTAATTGCCAACTTTTTTGTACTTTTGCAGAGTAATAATAACTTTTTAGTAATATGAAACAAGTATTTGCAGCGCTCTTGCTGGCGCTTACCATCAATTCACCCGCTATGGCACAGCAACGTACCGTAAAACTGAGAGTGATCGAAACGAGTGACGTCCACGGTTCCTTTTTCCCTTACGATTTCATCAACCGGAAGCCAAAGGCAGGTACTCTAGCTAGAGTTTCTTCCTACGTCAACGACCTTCGAAAGACGTATAAGGACAATGTTATCCTCCTGGAGAATGGCGACATTCTGCAGGGACAGCCCACCTGCTACTATTATAATTATGTGAACACCCAGGCTCGCAACGTAGCTTCGGATGTGGTCAACTATATGAAGTATGATGCTCAGGCGTTCGGTAACCATGATGTTGAGACCGGTCATCCTGTTTACGACAAATGGATCAAGGAGTTGAACTGCCCTGTTTTGGGAGCCAACATCATCGACACCAAGACTGGCGAGCCTTACGTCAAGCCTTACATCATCCTGAACCGCGAGGGTGTGAAGGTTGCCGTGCTCGGCTTGCTGACTCCAGCCATTCCTAACTGGCTGACAGAGAATCTCTGGAGCGGTCTCCATTTCGAGAACATGGTGACCAGTGCCCGGAAATGGATGAAGCACATCCAGGAGAACGAGAAGCCGGACGTGGTAATCGGCGTCTTCCATAGTGGTAAGGACGGGGGAATCGTTACCCCTGAATATGAAGAGGATGCTTCGCTCAGAGTTGCAAAGGAAGTGCCAGGTTTCGACATAGTACTCTTTGGCCATGACCACACCCGATGCAACGAGACTGTTACCAATGTGGAAGGCAAGCCTGTTATTTGTCTCGACCCTGCCAATAACGCCCTCTCCGTAGCTGATGCAGAGATTACTCTGACCCTCAACAAGAAGAAGGTGAACGGTAAGAAGCAATATGTAGTGACTGACAAGAAAGTGGTAGGAAACCTTGCCGATGTGACAAAATGTCCTATTGACGAGGAATTCATGAAGACTTTCGAGCCTCAGATTGCAGAAATCAACCAATATGTGGGCAAGCAGATTGGTACTTTCAAGAACACCATCCACAGCCGTGAATCGTTCTTCGGAAGCTGCGCCTTCAATGATTTCATCCTCAACCTGCAGCTCGAAATCACCAAGGCTGACATTGCCTTCAACGCTCCGCTCCAATTCAATTCCACCATCAACGCTGGTCCTGTCTACGTGAGCGATATGTTCAACCTCTATAAATATGAGAATCAGCTCTACGTGATGCGCCTCACCGGTGAAGAGATTCGCAAGCATCTGGAGATGAGTTATGACCTTTGGGTGAACACCATGAAGAGTCCTGACGATCATCTGCTTCTGCTCGACACCCAGACCAAGGGCGATCAGCAGCGCCTGGGCTTCAAGAATCTCTCCTTCAACTTTGACAGTGCTGCCGGAATCGACTATGAGGTGGATGTTACGAAGCCAGACGGAGAGAAGGTGAAGATTCTGCGCATGAGCAACGGTCAGCCTTTCGATGAGAAGAAATGGTACAATGTAGCCGTAAATAGCTATCGTGGCAATGGTGGCGGAGAGCTTCTCACTCGTGGCGCCGGAATTCCAAAGGACAGTCTGGACAGTCGAATCATCTATCGCAGCAAGCGCGACCAGCGCTACTACCTGATGGAAGCTATCGAAAAGATGGGCACTATCGAGGCTAAAGCCAACAACAACTGGAAGTTCGTACCGGAAGCATGGACCAAGCCTGCTGCCCAGCGCGACTATGAATTGCTGTTCGGCAAGGAAAAATAACTGAACTTTCGCAAGTTTCTTCCCACACGCCGGTGACCGTTGGCTCAGAGCGTGTGAGACTAACTTGCGAAACTTGAGAAAAAATATATTATGAAGTATTGGTTTATATTTTGCAAGAGTGACCTCTTGCTGGAGAAGAGAGAAGACGGAACCTATACGATTCCATGTAGTGAGGAATGTCCGATAGAGACAAAGCCCTGGACCCACATCCTCAACATCACTCCGATGGAGGACGGAACGGAGGTGAAAACCTTCACCATTCCGGAACCCGTCACAGACCATCCGAAGTTCGAGATGTGCGGTCTGCGCCCCAGTTTCTATAAGCTCACACCTGAGCTTTATCAGAAGGCTGGCAAGTGCCAGGAACTGAACTACTGGGACATGAACACCCATTTCTGCGGTGTCTGCGGCGCTCCGATGCAGATGTCAACCGACATCAGCAAGAAATGCACCCAGTGCGGCAAGCAGGTCTGGCCATCTCTCGCCACCGCCATCATCGTGCTCATCAAGAAAGGCGATCAGGTTCTCCTCGTTCATGCCCGCAACTTCAAGGGCAACTTCGATTCTCTCGTAGCCGGATTCGTAGAGACGGGCGAAAGCCTGGAAGAAGCCGTGCATCGCGAGGTGATGGAAGAGACGGGACTTACCATCAGGAACGTGAAGTATTTCAGTTCCCAGCCATGGCCTTATCCAAGTGGACTGATGGTGGGCTATACGGCAGAATATGTGGATGGAGAAATCCACCTGCAGAAAGAGGAACTCTCTCGCGGCAAGTGGTTTAGCAAGGACAACCTCCCTATCCTTCCCGAGAAATTATCCATTGCCCGCCTCCTGATTGACGCCTGGCTGGAAGGCAAGATTTAATAGTTGAACGCAACAAAAAACTTTTGTTCTGAACAAGAAACAAGAATGCAACAAGCGATGAAAGAGAAACTTTGGAATGCTAACTATGTGAAGGTGATGACGACCAATTTCTTGCTCTACTTCGCCTTCTATCTTCTCACCCCGTTGCTCCCGCTCTATCTGAGTGAGACCTTCGGGACAACGAAGGATGTAATCGGCATTGTACTGAGCGGATATACTGTGGCAGCCCTCATCGTCCGCCCCTTCAGCGGCTATGTGGTAGACGGGTTCTCTCGAAAGAAAGTATTGATGATTTGCCTGACAGCCTTCGCCATCTTCTTTGCAGGATACATTGCAGCCAGCACCATCCTGATGTTTGCCATCTGCCGAACCCTGCATGGCGGACCGTTTGGCGCCGTAACCGTTGCCAACAGTACCTGCGCCATTGATGTCCTGCCTGCCAGCCGCCGCAACGAAGGCATTGGCCTCTACGGACTGAGCAACAATTTCGCCATGGCAATAGCTCCGTCTGTCGGAATCTATCTCCATAATATGGTGGGCAGTTACATGGTACTGTTCTGGATTGCCTTCATCGTAGCCATCGCTTCGGTGGTGATTGCCGGAACGGTTCATCTGCCGGAGAAGGAAATCGTCAAGAACAAGGAGAAGCTGTCCCTGGACCGATTCTTCCTGACCCGTGCCTGGCTGCTCGCTATCAACATCTGCATGTTTGGCTTCTGCTGGGGCGTTCTGAGCAACTATCTTGCCATCTACAGCAAGGAAGAACTCGGCATTACGGGCGGAACGGGAACCTATTTTGCCATTCTTTCGATGGGCTTGTTCCTCTCCCGCTTGCAGGGGCGTAAGGCACTGAGCAAAGGCAAGTTAACGCAGAATGCAGCCGAAGGAATGCTGATTTCGTTAGTGGGCTTCATCATCTTCGTCGCCATCAAGCATCCAGTAGCCTATTACCTCTCTGCAGCACTCATCGGTCTGGGCAACGGTCATCTCTATCCTGCCTTCCTGAATATGTTTATCAATGTGGCGCGCCACGACCAGCGAGGCACAGCCAACAGCAGTATTCTTACGGGTTGGGATTTGGGATTCGGAATCGGCTGTCTGCTCGGTGGTGTTGTGGCAGAGCATTTCAGCTACAACGGAACCTTCTGGATGGTAGCCATCGAAAATGCCGCAGCCGTCTTTCTGTTCTTTGCCGCCTCTAAAAGCTTTTTCGAGAAACGGAGAAGAGTGGAATAGATTTTTCAGAAAAAATGTTCCGTGAGAAAACGGAAAAGAAACAAAAAAATGAGGGTGTGCCATCAATAAGATGATGACACACCCTCAACTGTTTTCCAATGCTGTGTTCAGCTTAGAATGGAAGATCGTCAGCGCTTCCACCTGCTGCAGGAGCTGCTGGCTGAGCTGGAGGGAATGGAGCAGTAGCACCTGCTGCAGGAGCAGCTGCAGGAGCTGGCTGAGCAGGAGCTGCACCCATAGGAGGGAATGCTGAAGCACCAGGCTGCATTCCACCCATTGCGCCAACAGCGTTAGGATCTACGCGCTGCACGTTCCATGCGCGGATACTGTTGAACCAACGACCCTGATACTCGTGAGCATCAATATCGAAGGAAACCAAAATCTCTTCACCACTCTGAATATTGAACTGAGCCATACGGTCTGCGCCAAAAACATCAAAGCACAACTTCTTAGGATATGCTTCGTGAGTTTCGATAACATAAGACTGAGCCTTCCACTCACCTCTTGCTGATACGCCGCTTCTTTCTGGTAAAACGGCAATAACCTTTCCTTGTAATTCCATATTAATATTTTAAAGTTTTTATAGATTCAAACGATTCTGACTGCGAAATTACTAAAAATAGTTCTAAAACTCAAACTTTTATCCAATTATTTTTGTGTATGAACAATATTTTTTGTATTTTTGTGCTCAATTAAGCGATTATGCTAAATTAAATAGGTGAATAAGAA
>ERZ1034969.1193-NODE-1193-length-11417-cov-23.724080_pt1 | contig 11417 bp, 10 predicted proteins | sample MGYA00520624_ERZ1034969 | MGnify/ENA primary metagenome ERZ1034969 (study PRJEB33766, sample SAMN09781776) | gut metagenome | biome: gut microbiome | host: Homo sapiens | place: Madagascar | study: EMG produced TPA metagenomics assembly of the PRJNA485056 data...
CATCTGCCGCACCTCGCTCGCCGTATCGGCACTTAGAATTATGCGGTATTGCCTCAGTGATTCAAATAACTCAAAAATGCGGAAAAGAAAGCTTTACCGGTCAATGGGGGCAGTCTTGGCTTTCAGCCAAGTCTTTTCCTCCTCGGTCAGGCGGGGGCTGAGCATCTCGTATACATGGGCATGGTAGGCGTTCAGCCAGTTGATCTGGTCACGGGTCAGTTCGTCCACAATGACCGGCTCGGTGGAGATGGGCACCAGGGTCAGCGGCTCAAATTTCAGCCAGTGACCATATTGGTTGGTGCCGGCATCCACGCATTCCAGCTCGTTCTCAATGCGGATGCCGACTTCATCGGTCTCATAAACGCCCGGCTCATCGGTGATGGTCATGCCCTCTTTGAAGACAATGGGGTTCTGGGGGCGCAGGCTCTGGGGGCCTTCGTGCACCGAGGAGATGTAGCCAACGCCGTGGCCGGTGCCGCAGCGGTAGTTAATTTTGTGTGCCCACAGCGGGCCGCGGGCGAAGCTGTCCAGTGCAAAGCCGGTGCAGTAATCCAAGAATACCGCGCGGGCAATGTCAATGTGGCTCTGCAGGGTCCAGGTGTAGTATTTGCGCTCGTTCTCGGTCAGGGGGCCGACGGGATAGGTGCGGGTGATATCGGTGGTGCCGCAGTCATACTGGCCGCCGTTATCCACCAGCAGGAAGCCGCGCGGCTCAATCACGCTGTCCACTTCGCCCTCGGCATGGTAGTGCATCATGGCGGCGTTGGGGCCGTAAGCGGCAATGGTATCAAAGCTGTCCTCAAAATAGCCGGGCATTTCGGCACGGCGCTTTTGCAGCATCTTTTCAATGTCAGTCTCGTGCAGGATTTTACCCTCGGCGATAGCCTTTTCCAAGTCCATCTGGAAACGCACCATGGCAACGCCGTCACGCACATGGCATTCGCGGATGTTGGCAAGCTCGACCGGGTTTTTGACACCTTTCAGTGCAAAGATCGGGTCGGCACCGGTAACGGTCTTGTGCTCGTTCAGGGCGCAGTACAGGTCATAGTTGGTGGCTTTCTCGTCTACGAGGAACACTTCCTCTGCGGGCAGAGCGTGTACGGTATCGATCAGCTCCGGATAGTCGCGCAGGAAAACGCCGTTATCGGCCAACGTTTTTGCGTCGGCATCATTCAGACGGCCGGGGGCGATAAACAGGGTGCAGCTGTCCATCGTGACAAGGGCATAAGCAACGGCCAGCGGGGTACAGGGCAGGTCGCGTGCGCGCATGTTGGTCAGCCAGCCCACACAGTCCAGACCAGTCACGGCCAGGGCGGTGGCACCGGCTTTTTTCAGCTCGTCACGCACCATGGCAATGCGCTGGGCGGCGGTGGCGCCGGTCTGCTCAACAGTCAGCAGCTCGCAGGGGGTGTTGGGCAGGCTGGGGCGGGTGGTCAGGCTCTCCCACAGGGGGGAGACGATATCCTTGCTTTCCAGCTTGGCGCCGCTCTTGGCCAGAGCGGCGGCATAGCCGTTGGCAATGGTGGCAGGCACGCAGCTGCCATCCAGCAGCAGGGTCTGGCCTGCGGCAAAATGGGCGGTCAGGTACTCTTCCACGGTGGGCACCCCGGCAGAACCGGCGTGCATGCACTCAATTTCGGTACCGGCCAGCTGACGGTCACCCTGAACATAAAAGCGGCCATCGCACCACAGGGCGCTGCCGGTCAGGGTGACAACGAGGGTGGAGTTCTCGCCGGTAAAGCCGGAGAAAAACGGCAGGCTGTTGTAATAAGCGGGCAGATATTCACTGGAGTGGGGGTCGCTGGTCATCAGCAAAACACCGTGGGCACCGGCTGCCTGGGCAGCGGCGCGCAGAGCGGCGATTTTTTCATTGGTTGTCAAAATAGTCCTCTCCTTATATGCAGAATGTTGAACAAGTCCATTCTAACATGTTTTCATAAAAGGTCAATACGGGGTGCGGTTCAGCACAGTGCCCAGCAGCGGCAGGCCGCAGCCCTGCAGAAGGTGAGCCGCTTGGCGCAGCTCCTGGTGGGTAACGCCGCCGCTTTGTACCACAAGCAGGGCACCGTCACATACCTTGGCAAGACTGAGAGCGTCACTGCATTCGCTCAGGGCTGGAGCATCTACCAAAAGATAAGCAAACTTTGGTGCACAGCTTTCCACCATGCGGGCAAAACGGGGGTGTTCCAGCAGCAGGGCCGGGCGGCTGGTGGTGCCGGAGGCCGGAACCAGGCAGGTGCCGCGGATCTCGGTGTGGTAGAGAACTTCCTCCAGAGGAACGCTGCCGGAAAGATAGTGTGCCAGACCCGGCACTTTGTGTTCACCGGTCAGCCCGCACTGGCGGCAGATGCCGGAATGGCGCAGGTCACCGTCAACCAGCAGGCAGCGCTGGCCAAGCCCGGCAAGCAGCTGCCAGAACTGCAAAGCCAGAGTAGTTTTACCTTCCTGCGGGGTAGTGCTGGTGAGCAGAATGATTTTGGCGTCTGGGGCTGTCTGTTCCAGACGCAGGCGCAGCAGATTCAGGGATTCAACCGTCCGGGGTGCCAGCTCCGGCAGGTGGTTCAAAGCAAGTTCTTTCATGGGCGGCCGCCTTTCCGGGTATGGAGGCGGCGGGGCGTGGCATCCGGGATGCAGGCCAGCGGCGAAGAGCCGAGGCAACGGGTCAGATCGTCCGCCGTATAAATGTGGTCATCCCGCAGGTAATGCAGGCAGAGGAAAGCAAAGCAGAGCAAAAAGCCGATGCCAGCGCCAAACGCTGCGTGGAACACAGCCCCCGGCCCGGAAAAGCGCTGCGGCGGGGCTGCCTGCTCCACCAGGCGGGGCGGGGTGGAGCCCATGCGGGCAGAGAGATCATCCAACGCAAGGGCAGCCAGTGCGTTGGCAATATCTGCTGCGCGCTGTGGGGAGGAATCGGCCGCAACAATGCGCAGAATATGGGTATCTGCCGGGTGCAGAATGGTAATCTGGTCTTTTAAGTGGGCAGTATCCGTGGAAAGGCCAAGGGTGGAAATAACGGATTCCAGCATGGTGCGGCTGGTCAAAAGCTCCTGATAATCAGCCGTTAATTGCAGTTCCGCATAGCCGGAGGTCAGCCCCTCCTGTGCGGCGGCAACATACAGCTGGGCTTCGGCCTGGTAGCTGCGCGGGGCAAGGCGTGCGGCAGCAAAGGCCAGAATACCTCCCAGCAGGGTACAAACCAGTACCGCGGCGAAATGGGCGGGCAGCAGGCGGAACAGTTCCACGGGGGTCACTTCGCGCCCGGCAGCGCGGGATGCAGGGGCAGCGGGCAAGGTGCTCACCTCCAAAACAGGGCGTGAACAAGGCAAAATTCCGGTAAAAACAGCATACATCAAGTGTAACACGCGCCCGGCGCAAAATTCAATAGAAAAAACGGTTTTTCAGGCGATACTGGGCGATTTTTCGGGCAAACTGCTGAAAGGTGAGAGGATTTTGCAGAAAACAGGGAAAACGCCGCGGTAAAAAGGCGCTGACAGGGCAAGAAGTTTTCAAAAATTTCAAATTTTGGCAAGCCCAAATGGGCGAAAAGCTCTTGACGGGTTTGATATAATAAGGTTAGCAGTAAGAAAACAAGATTGCTAACAACACAGACAAACTTTAAGATAGAAGGGAATATTACCATGGCAGAACAGGTAACTAAAATTGATATTTTCTCCGGCTTTTTGGGTGCAGGCAAAACGACCCTGATCAAAAAGCTCATCAAGGAAGCGTTCCAGGGTGAAAAGATTGTGCTGATCGAAAACGAATTCGGCGAGATCGGCATTGACGGCGGCTTTATGCGTGAGGCTGGCATTCAGGTCAACGAGCTGAACTCCGGCTGCATCTGCTGCTCCCTGGTGGGCGACTTCCGCGAGGCACTGAAAAAGGTCGTGGAGACTTATCATCCTGACCGCATCCTGATCGAGCCTTCCGGCGTTGGCAAGCTGAGTGATGTGACCCGCGCTGTTGAGGGTGTGGGCGAGACCCTGCCGGTCAGCCTGAACAGCTTTGTGACCGTGGCCGATGTGAACAAGGTCAAAATGTATATGAAGAACTTTGGCGAGTTCTATGACGACCAGATCAGCCACGCATCCTGCATCATCCTGAGCCGCACCGGCAGTGCAGACGAGAAGAAGGTTGCCGCAGCCGTTGCCCTGATCCAGGAAAAGAACCCCACCGCCACCATTGTGACCACCGATTGGAACGAACTGACCGGTGCACAGATCGTTTCCGTTATGGATGGTAAGCGCGACCTGGTTGCCGAGCTTCTGAGCGAAGCACAGGCTTCCAATGCTGCCCATGCGGACGAGGATGAGGAAGAGCATCATCACCACCACCACCATGACCATGATGAGGACGGCCACGAGTGCTGCCACCATCACCACGACCATGATGACGACGACGATGATGAGGATGAGCACGAGCATCACCACCATCATGACGAGGATGATGACCACGGCCACGAATGCTGCCATCACCACCACCATGATGATGACGACGATGATGAGGATGAGCATGAGCACCACCATGACGGCAAGTGCTGCTGCGGCCATCATCACCATCATCATGACCACGATGCAGACGAAGTGTTCACCAGCTGGGGCCACGAGACTGCCCACAAGTACAGCCATGACGAGCTGGAGAGCATCCTGACCGTGCTGGATTCCGGCGAGTACGGCGCTGTGCTGCGTGCCAAGGGCATTGTGGATGGCGGCGACACCTGGTACGAGTTCGACATGGTGCCCGGTGAGCATGAGATCCGCACCTGCGGCCCCGATGTTACCGGCAAGGTGTGCGTGATCGGTTCCCAGCTGAAGGAACATGAGGTGGAAGAGCTGTTCCACGCCTGATTTGTAAAGGAGTAAAACATGGCGCAGAAAGAGATTCCCTGTTACCTCTTTGTGGGTATGCTGGAAAGCGGCAAAACCAAGTTTATTCAGGAAACAATGGAGGACCCGCAGTTTGATTCCGGCGACAAAACGCTGCTGTTGATCTGTGAGGAAGGCGAAGAGGAATATGATTCCGAGCGATTTGCCTTTGGCGGCGTGACCGTTGCCACCATTGAGGACAAAGCGGAGCTGAACCGCGAACACCTGCAGCAGCTGGCTGAAAAGTCTGACTGTGGGCGTGTGATCATTGAATACAACGGCATGTGGCTGGTGCAGGAGCTGTACGATGCCCTGCCGGATAACTGGCTGATTTACCAGTGCCTGGCCACCGCAGACGGCACTACCATCAAGACCTATGCCAACGACAATGCCATGCGCGGCCTGCTGCTGGACAAGCTGCGCGGCAGCGAGCTGCTGGTGGTGAACCGTGCCGAGGCGGTAAACGATGACGAAAGCCACCAGCTGATCCACAAGCTGGTGCGCCAGGCCAGCCGCCGCTGCGATATCGCCTATGAGTTCAAGGATGGCAGCGTTGCCTATGACGATATCCCGGACCCGCTGCCGTTCGATGTAAACGCCCCGGTGATCGAGATTCCCGAAGAGTTCTTTGGCGTGTGGTATATGGACTGCATGGATGAGATGCAGAAGTACGACGGCAAAACGGTGAAATTCCTGGCTCAGGTGTGCCAGACCAACCGCGCCGGCAAGGACAGCTTTGTGCCCGGCCGCTTTGCCATGACCTGCTGCGTGCAGGATATCCAGTTTGTGGGCTTCCCCTGCAAGTACACGGAGTACAAGAACCTGAAGCAGCGTGACTGGATCACGGTAACGGCAAAGGTGAACCTGAAATACCACCCGATTTACAAGGGCCAGACCCCGGATTCTGTCGGCCCGGTGCTGACGGCCATCAACGTGGAGCCTGCCGCGGCCCCGCGTGATGATGTGGTGACCTTCAGTTGAGCGGGGAACGCCGCAGGGCAATCGAAGCCCGCGTGGCAGCCGCAGCCGCCCGGCTGGAAAAAGAGGGCCGCTACACGGCAACCCGGCGGTGCATCCAGCACGGCAAGGTCAGCGTGTATGCCCACTGCGTCAGCGTGGCGGATACCGCCTGCGTCTTGGCGGAAACGCTGCACCTGCGCGTAAACGAGCGGGCGCTGATCCGCGGTGCATTGCTGCATGATTACTTTTTGTATGACTGGCACGATAAAGCCAACGGCCACCACTGGCACGGTTTTACCCACCCAGGCACCGCCCTGCACAACGCAAGCGAGGATTGGAAGCTGACCCCGGTGGAGCGGGAGATCATCAAAAAGCACATGTTCCCCTTAACCCCCATCCCACCCACCTGCCGTGAAGCGTGGCTGGTGTGCCTGGCAGATAAAATCTGTGCCGCCAAGGAGACGACCGGCGGAATCTATGGCAAGCTGCCGTTTGCCGCGAAGCATAACGCGCAGGATAAGTAAATTAACGTTTTATATGCAGAAAATCCAAAAGCCCGATGCCGTGTTGACATCGGGCTTTTGGCATTTTACGCGGAGAGGGGAAAAATTAGGAATTCGGAATGGGACGGCGGGAAAAAGTTCGTGGCAAGGGTTGAACCTGCTGTAATTCTGCATAGGCAGGGATCATAAACAGGAACAACAAAAAACAGGCGCACCACAGAATAATCCCCGTGGTGCGCCTTATTTATACGATTGTACCTATTGGATTAAAGTTTTTCGCCGAAGCCTTTTTTCAAAAAGGTTGGAAAAATCCCCCGTAAATCCAAAAATCACAGCGTATCGCAGATGGTGCTCATCATGGAACGGATGTCGATGTGCTGGGGGCACTTGGGCAGGCAGGCACCGCACTTGATGCAATGCTCGGCACGGGTGGCGGCGGGGGCGTCCTCATATTCCTCTTTCAGGGTGGCGAGGAGGTCACCGCGCAGGCGGTATTCGTTCCAGGCGTGCAGCATGCCCGGAATATTGACCCCGGCGGGGCAGGGCATGCAGTACTTGCAGGCCGTGCAGGGGGCAAGCTTCTGGGCCTTGAATACATCCAGCGCACGGGCGAGGGTATCCTGCTCGGTGGTGGAAAGCGGAATAAAGGGATCCATGGAAGCCACGTTATCCTGTACCTGCTCCAGGGTAGTCATGCCGGAAAGTACGCACAGCACATTGGGCAGGCTGGCAACCCAGCGAATGGCCCAGCTGGCCAGGCTCTTTTCCGGGGCGGCCTGATGAAGCAGGGCGGCGGCTTCAGGGCAAAGGGTGTTCAGCATCCCGCCGCGCACCGGCTCCATAACGATGACCTGCAGCCCGGCAGCGGCGCACAGCTCGTATTTTTTGCGGCTCTGCTGATAGTCCCAGTCAAAATAATTGAGCTGCAGCTGTACAAAATCCCAATTGCCTGCAGCAAGGATCTCTGGCAGCTGCTCAGCGCTGCCATGGAAAGAAAAGCCCAGCCGCTTGATTTTGCCCGCCTTGCGCAGCTCGTTCAGCTGGTCATAGGCGTGGTACTTGACGTAATTGGGCCAGCTGCTTTCATGCACAGAGTGAACGAGGTAAAAATCAAAGTAATCAGTGCGGCAGTTGGCCAACTGCTCGTTAAAAATACGGGGCACATCCTCATCGCATTTCAACAGCCAGCCGGGCAGTTTGCTGGCAAGGTGATAGCTGGCGCGGGGATACTTGGCCAGAGCTTTGCCGCAGAACTTTTCGCTCATGCCGCCGTGGTAGGGGTAGGCAGTATCGAAATAGTTCACGCCGTGGGCATAGGCATAATCAAAAATCTCCTGTGCCTTTTCCTCGTCAATGCTGGTCTGGTCGGCGGCGTCCCGCAGGGGCAGGCGCATGGTGCCAAGACCCAGCAGGCTGATTTTGCCGTCGAGGTCATTATAGGGGGCAGGGTTATTGCGGCAGACACGGTATTCCATACAAGTTACGCTCCTTATTCCGGCTTTGCCAGATGAATTTGATGGAAGATTTGGTGCGGGGATAAACAAGAAACGCCGATTTTGCTGGCTCGGCGGTTAAGGTGTATCTGAAAACAAAGAAACAGCCGATATTTTCGACTTTTCAGATACACCCTGGGAAAAGGAAATTATTCGCAGGAGGAACAGTCGCCACAGTCCTCGTCGGCGGCAGGAGCTGCCGTTGCGGCGCGGCCTGCCAGCTCGGGATCAAGGCTTTCGGCTACTTTGATCATCAGGGCACATTCAATGCGCTTGCGGAACACTTCGCAGCCATATTCATACACACCGTGGATATCGCCGGTGGCGTGCAGGGCGTTGGCGGCGCAGCCGCCCGCGCAGTACAGGCGTGCCCAGCAATCCTTGCAGTCGGGGCGGGCGTACACGTTGCACAGCTTGAATTCATCCCGCAGTTCGGTGTTAGTAACGCCGTTCCAGATATCACCCAGCTTGTAATCCGGGTCGCCGACAAACTGATGGCAGGGGTACAGGTCGCCCCAGGGGGTAACGGCCATATATTCGGTGCCGGAACCACAGCCGGAAATGCGCTTGTAAATGCAGGGGCCATGGGCCAGGTCGATCATGTAATGGTAGAAGGTGATGGGGTGGCCGGCTTTTTCACGGCGGAGCATATCCTTGGCCAGCAGCTCATACTGGTCAAACAGGATGGGCAGGTCGGCTTCGGTCAGGGCTTCGGGACTGCCGGCCTTGCTCACGACCGGCTCCATGGAAAGCTCGTCAAAGCCGAGATCATCCGCCATGTGGAACAGGTCGTTGGTGAAATCGGTGTTGTAATGGGTAAAGGTGCCGCGCATGTAGTAGCCCTTGCCGCCGCGGGCCTTGACCAGCTGCTGGAACTTGGGCACAATGCGGTCATAGCTGCCGCGGCCTGCAATATCCTTGCGGAAACGGTCGTTGACTTCCTTGCGGCCATCCAGAGAAAGAACCACGTTATAGCACTCTTTGTTGGCCCACTCAATGACTTCATCGGTGATGCCGATGCCGTTGGTAGTGAGGGTGAAGCGGAAGTTCTTGCCCTTTTCTTTTTCAATGCTGCGGGCATAGGCAACCAGCTGTTTGCAGACCTCAAAGTTCATCAGCGGTTCGCCGCCGAAAAAGTCAACCTCCAGATTGTGGCGGGTGCCGCTGTGCTCCACCAGGAAATCCAGCGCACGCTTGCCGGTCTCAAAGCTCATCAGGCCGGACTGGCCGTGGAACTTGCCCTGGGCGGCAAAGCAGTATTCACAGTTCAGGTTGCAGGTGTGGGCTACATGCAGGCAGAGTGCCTTGACAACGGTGGAACGATTTTTGAAGTCAAAGGCATGGTCAGCGTAAATATCCTCGGCAAACAGCTTGCCTTCGGCCTTCAGTTCTTCGATATCGTCAAAGCAGTCGTTGATGTCCTCGGCGGTCACTTCGGGATGGTCAGCATATTTTTTTGCCAGCAGGGCGGCAGCTTCTGCGCGGGGGTGGCCGGCATCGACCAGAGCGATGGCGGCATACGCCAGTTCGTCTACGGCGTGAACGCTGCCGCTGTAGACATCCAGCACAATGTTGTAGCCGTTGAGTTTATATTGATGGATCATACTATTCCTCATATCCGAATCAAAGTGGGGTTACATAAAAAGAACCGGGAGCGCCTTTTTGGTAAAAGGCAGTCCCGGCAGAAAGCCAGTTCAAGTAAAAATTACTTCTTCTCGCAAGGCTGGTTGGCAATGCCGCAGCTGGTCTTGCAGGCGCTCTGGCAGGAAGTCTGGCATTCGCCGCAGCCGCCGTTCTGGAGGCTCTTAGCCATATCGCGGGTGTTCAGAGTCTGAATGTGCTTCATGAAATTTCACCTCTTCTATAAATATAGATTATATTAAATATACACGGAAACCATAGGGTTTGTCAAGCAAAAGCGGGGATTTTTGCGGGGAGGTGGGCAGTTTTTTGCCCACAACAGGAATGGTGCTATGGCAGAACATCCAAAGTGGAGCCACCGCCAAGGCCAGTGTGGTGCAGGTGGGTGCCGCAGGCAGCAAGGGCGGTGCAGGCCGCGATGAATTCCGGAGTGATCACTTCGCCCGGTGCCAGCAGCGGAACGCCCGGCGGATATGCCCAGACATACTCCGCCGAGGTGCGGCCAACGGCATGTTGCAGTGCCAACGCGGTGTGCGGGGCAAAAAGCGCCTGTGCGATGGAACAGGCGGCTGGGCCGGGGGTGGGCAGCACCTGCGCCGAGGCGGGCAGGGGAGCGTTCTGCGCCGCCGCAGCATCAATCACCAACAGGGCAGAGGCAAAACGGTCAAGGGCGGTTTCTTCATCGCAGGGGGAGGTCATGGCCAGCACGTTGGCACCACAGGACATCTCGGTTTCAAACTGCCAGTCCCGGCGCAGCAGTTCCGCCAGGGCGGGGCCGGTCAGCCCGGCAACAGCACCGTTGACGAGGATCTTGCCGGAATCGTGGGCAAAAAAGCCGGGGTGGGCAGAAACATCATCCATCCCATGGCAGAGCACGCGCAGGCGGCGCAGTGGGCGCACAGCGCCGCTGAACCGCTGCAAGCGGGTACGCCAGGCGGCAAACCAGGCATCGCCGTGTTCGGCCAGCAGGCCGGTGCAGCCGTCCAGGCTGGCCATTAACGGATAGGAGGGGGAACTGGTTTCAAACACATCCAGCTGGCGTTCCAGCTCCTGCGGCGGAATGAAAGAACTGTTCCAGTGCAGCAGGGCGGTCTGGGTCAGGCTGGGCAGTGTCTTGTGCGGGCTTTGAATGATGACATCCGCCCCGGCAGCAATGGCACCGCCCTGCCAGCCGTGGGCGGCGGCCAGTGGCAGATAGTGCGCGCCGTGGGCTTCGTCCACGATCAGGGGAACGTTGGCGGCGTGGCACAAAGCGGCAATGGCGGCAAGATCACTCAAAACACCCTCATAGGTGGGGCTGGTAAGGATGACCGCAGCAGCATCCGGGCAGGCGCGCAGGGCATCCGCTACCATGGCGGGGGTGATGCTGCCGTAAATGCCGAACGCCGGGTCCACGGGGGGCACCAGCCAGTGTGCCGTTAAGCGGTTGAGCTCAATGGCGTGGTAAACGGATTTGTGGCAGTTGCGCGCGCAGATGACGGCGGTGCGGCCGGAACTGACGACAGCGGCCCGGATGGCGGCCAGAATGCCGCAGGTGGAGCCGTTGACCAGATACCAGGTTCGCTTTGCCCCCCACAGGGCGGCGGTGTGGGCCATGGCATCGGCCAAAATGCCGTCTGCATCGTGCAGGTCATCTACGCCGGGAACTTCGGTCATATCCCACCCGGCGGGCAGGCCCGGTGCCGGCACCACCCGCCGCTTGTGCCCCGGCATGTGCAAGGGGTAAAGCCCGGAGGAAGCATAGGATTGGAGTTGAGATTGGAGAAGATGGTTCATAAGTTAGGAGGTAGGAGTTAGGAGTTGAAGGACGGAATTTTCGGAAGCGGCAATAATTAGAAGTGAGGAAACGGAGAGAGTATAAGAGTGTTATGATTTTAATACGCGGCGCAAGCCGCACCATAAACTCCTAAGGCAACACCGCACAATTCCCGCCTGACGGCTTAAGCACCGCTCCG
>ERZ1034969.1194-NODE-1194-length-11417-cov-16.941384_pt1 | contig 11417 bp, 11 predicted proteins | sample MGYA00520624_ERZ1034969 | MGnify/ENA primary metagenome ERZ1034969 (study PRJEB33766, sample SAMN09781776) | gut metagenome | biome: gut microbiome | host: Homo sapiens | place: Madagascar | study: EMG produced TPA metagenomics assembly of the PRJNA485056 data...
AATGAATATAAATATAATTATTCGCATAATTAAACAGCATGATTTTTTAAACTACAATATTTGAGAATAAAAAAACGCCGGTCAAAATTAATTTTGACCAGCGCAATCATATGGTTACGCATGTTTCTTTAGCATTTTGCAGATTTTGTCGAAGCACGCTTTTCCGACATACCCGCAAAAGATGCCGACCAAAATTCCGCCCAGAACATCGGTCGGATAGTGAACGTAAAGATACATCCTTGAAAATGCGATCAAAATTGCCAACGCAAGCGCTGCCTTCCAAATTTTCCTTTCACCCGAAAAATAGAGTGCGGACACCGCTGCAAAAGATGCCGACGTGTGTCCCGAAGGAAAAGAATACCCTAAAGGCCTTGGAATCAACAGGTTGATCGCAGTATTCACGTCGCACGGTCTTGGCCTTACAAAAATATTTTTCAAAATGACATTGCACAAAATCGAATCCAAAATCACGGCCGCCATTACCACCAAGCCGATCTTTCTTGTTTTGGGAATCAAGATCAAAACCAGCGCAAGCATTACCCATGCTATCGAAAAATTTCCAAGGCTTGTGACAAATCGCATCGCCTCGTCCAAAAAAGGCGTTCTCAAATGTTGAATCAGATTTAAGATTTCAATTTCCAATGCTTTTTCTTCTTTCTTTTATTTTCTGCATTCCAAACAGATTTTTAAATCCAGTGCGCTGACCGATACGGCGCTGTGGAATTGAAATGAAAGCCCCTCCTTTCTGTCTGATTCAATCATATCTCATTTCCGCCAATAAAAAAAGCACCCTGCAGACACGCAAGGCACCCCCGGCGATTCATGACTGAAAGTCAACAGTGTGGTAACCCGAGGCATTCCTGACCGTTTCAACCTGCTTCATGAATTCCCTGATGTCAGAGTCAATGATTTCACCGCTCGCCTTTGCAGAACCGCCCTGCCCGTTTCTCGGCTCGGACAATCTCTGCACGATCTACCCGATCCGCCCGAATGCCTGTCGCGAATTTCCGCACACGGACCGCAAGAAAATCTACCAGATTAATCATCTCACGATTCAAAACACGCTCTACTGCCCTGCAGCCTACCTCTTCGTCGAGAGGCTCCGCCAGAAGCTCGACCTTTAAGATGCAGTGCTTCGTTCATCAGTTACACTGCATTTCCCCGAATCAGAAGAAGCCATCCGCCTGAAATACGGCGGATGGCTTTTTTCTTTCTAATGACACAATGCCTAAATCTCAAAGATGGCCCAGATTCCATCACCGATATTTTCGATGATCAAGCCGCCCGAGCCGCCTGAGCCCCCCTCGTCCAACAGACTGATCAGGCCGACGACCAGAATAATTATCAGCAACACGAAAATAATCTTGACAATCATCACAATGCTCAGAACAATGACATACGGATTTTCAACGCACAGCAGCAGATAGGGTATGACCCCCCCCGGACATCAGAAGCGACCTGAAAATCCTGAAGTGGTCCCTTATCATCACCGTAAAGAAGACAGGAGCAATCAGGAAGTCAAATGCCATCGTGAAATACGATTCCTGCTCGCGCCACTTCAAATTCAGCCTGTTTTCGTTCCATACCGTCACCTTGACGCCTGCAACATACACCCGCCAAGACACGTAGAGGACGATGATGGTCATAATTCCCACAACTGTAAACCAGAAGAGAATCCTGAGCCAGACCTTTTCGCTCTTCGCCAGCTCAAGAAACTTGCATATAAAGTAGATGACTACGACAAACGGCACTGCCAGCAGGGCTGCCTTGGAGGAAAAGTTATCAAATGTCGGCGGAAAATAGTGAAAATGTTCTCTGAACAGCTTGATGTATCCTCCGCTCAATACATAGACCAGCCACAGAACTGCGGCCATGCACCAGCCGTAAAGCCTGACTGCCACCGGGATGTTCCGGCAGAAGTACCCTACTCTCGTCCCCTCCTCAGGTCCATGATAAAGGGTCTTCACAAAAACACCGTACTTTCTGAAGTTGCCCCTGATGACGCCCTTTAGCGTCTTCCCTTTCTTATTCTTCAACTTTCCATTCCCGCCTTTCCCATATTCATGTACCCATCATACATCCCCTATGCGACAATTAGTGTCGCGACAGGAAATTTCTTGAAAAATCACTGCCGAATGCAGTGGCCGGTGGCAGATATGATTCTAAAGGCGGCAATTGCATACTCGCTTCCCCTGCAGTGGTCGTCCGGCTGACCATTCGTCCAAGCTCCAACTAAAAAACTATCACTTGGCAGGTCTCGAGCAGTCCTGGTGCTCGGGGACTAACCGCTCGGCTTCACACCTTACATAACTGGGTTACACCTTATCCCATATGCTTTCTGAAGAATTCCACCTCGTCCTCATTGCATTGCCTTGCGGTTTCGTCCTTCTGGTTCATCAGGAAGACGTGCGGCTGAGGGTTGTCCTTGTCGCCGTATGACCTGCAGACGTGCTCAACGCCGCGGGCGGTCAGGAAGCCGTCAAGCTTGATGGTCTGGTCGTGGAGGAAGTCCTCATTGGCCGTTGAGAGGTAGCAGGGCAGGAAGTCTTCCGTGATGTAGTCCTCGGCTGAAATTCTCCTTCTGTCCTTCTCAACAATGTCCTTCGGGAAGTATGCATCCAGCTTGCCGGCAATCATACCGGGGTCCAATAGGAAGAACGCACCGCTGTTCAGGGCAGCGGCTCTGAATTTCAAGTCAACGGGTTCGTAGCCGAACAGGCTGCGGTATTCGGGGTTGGTCAGAATTGCGATGTACTGCTCTGCCATCTGACCGCCGGCCGAATCGCCGGCGATGAAGACATTGTTCCTGTCGAGGCCGTACTCGTCAGCGTGGTCGCTGACCCAGTGCATATAGCGGTCGACGTCGTCAAGTTCGCCCGGGAACACCACTTCCGGAGCGAGGCGGTAGTTCGGGTTGACGAAGGCAAAGCCGTGCGCAGCCAGGTTCAGTCCGTAGAACTGGTATGTCTCCTTCGTTCCGTAGCAGTAGCCGCCGCCATGAACGTTGATGATGACGGGAATCCTGCCTTCCACGTTTTCCGGCAGGTACAGGTCAAGCAGGTGCCACTTCGGGTCAGGGCCGTAGCTCAGGTCATCGATTCTCCTTACGCCGGGAACCTCGCGTGGCAGTCCGGCATCGCGCGCATCGTCGCTCTTCTTCCACATGCGCCTCATTTCAAGTACTTCTTCCATTGTATCAGTCATGTTAATTCCTCCTAAGAAGATTTCGCAGGGCATCTTCTACCCCACCGTCCTCCATTGTATGCGGTTTCATTTTTGGAGTCAACTGTAAAATGCAGAGCTTTGAATCAGCTGTTATCTCTGACATACACAAAAGGACCGGTCCGGCACGATGCCGTCACACAGCAGGCCACACAACAGCACCCCGATGAAGACCGTCACCCCGATTCTCCTCGTCCTCGGAATCACCATCAGCACCACCGCGACCAGTAGCCAGAACACTACGAAGTTGCCAAAGCCCGTGATGAAGCACATTAACCAGTCCAGCGCCGGATTATGCAGCCTCCGAATCGCATCGAGAATTCTCAGTTCCATTTTCTAACCCCACATTCAATATCACCGGTATACCATCTCCCTGCCCCCTCCGATTCCCATTCCGTCCGCGCCGGTTTTCCCCATTTCCGGAAATGCAGGGCTCCGATCCCTAAATGGTTCCCCTGACCTTTATTCAGTGCTACAATGACATCAGATACATTCACCCGGGAAGTGACCGAAATGACAAGCGAAGCAGAAATATCGCTGCTGAAGAAGAAGAGGAGAAAGCTTGAAAAAAGAATCGACGAACAGGAAAGCTTCATCAGAAACTTCACCCAACTCCTTGAAGAAGGAGAAGACAACCTGGCCAGGGTTCAGCCGTACCTCGCCCTGGACGAATACGACCGGAAAAACTACACCTTCACCGGCTGCGGTGACTTCGGCGGTCTCCACTTCAACTGGCAGGACGTGTTCCAGAAGATGATTGACGACGGCAGCATGCCGGACTACCAGGGGATGCACGACGAGGACTTCACCTTCAGACTGTACATAGACGGCTACACCCGCTTCAGCGTCAGAATGCCGTACTTCTACTCGCACGAGGAATTTCTCAGGGACTTCCGCTCATTCGAGCACGCCTTCGAGGAATACGACCTGAAAAGACACCTGCCGGAACTGCGCAGAAAGGAAGAAAAAGAGCGAAGGAAGGCCCTGCAGGAAGAACTGGAAGCAAGAAAGCGCGAAGAAAACAAGTCATTCAGGGAGCGCCTGGCAGAATTCATGGCAACTCCCATCAGCAGTGAAGCCACCGAAAGATTCGGCGACTTCCTGATCATTGCGGGTCTCTTACCACTGATCTTCCTGGAAGGCGGCCATGAAGGAGGCTACCTGAGGATTTTTATGATGTCCCTCGTCTTCATCGCCGCATTCATCGCCCTGGCATATATCTTCAATGTTTCAGTTGAAACATTGGCGACCGTACTGTTCACCTTCTTCGTCACTCTGCTGATCATCGGCTTCCTGATCAAGTTCTTCTCCGGCTTCGTCGCCGATCCGCCGAAGGAACCTGAAAAGCCGGCCTCCCCCGCACCTCCGACGCCGGAAGAAGAATACAGAAGCCGCACCGACACCCTGAGCGGCAATTCGTCTCATCCCGTAATCTCCGACGAAACCGTCCTCTCCTACTACGACTACTACATCGAGGGTATCGCCTCCCGCCTTCCCGGAAGAATCGCCGAGATCAATGCCGCCCTCGCCGGCTACAGGAGCAGACGTGACGAACTCCAGGCCAGGCGCGACAAGGTCCAGGAACAGCTGCGGGAACTCGGGGATGATTGGGAAGATAAGGAGTGAGGAAGAATGGCAAGCTCAGTGACCGGCCCTATGATTTTGCTGAAAAAAGCTTTTAATTATACAGAAAATGTGTTAACATTATATTAGCCTTACCGGTGGGACAAGGTGAGCGTACAAGTCTACGCTCGATGACCCGCCAAATAGTCTCCGGTTTTTCATGCCGGAGACTTTTTTTATGCGGATTTGAACAAGTCGGGGTAAAGAATGGATAAATGAAAAAGCATCCCGGGTGGGGATGCTTTTTTGAGGGGACGATAATATCAATATCTAAATGTTCTTTTAGCTTCCATTCATAAGCATTATGGCATTAATTTAGCGGTAAACTCATAAAGCTCAATCTATTTCTACTGTTCACTTTGCAATTTGGTCACAATGGCATTCACTATTTCCTCGACTTTAGGCAAGTCAATTACAAACCATTCCCTGGGTGTTATCACCTTTCCATTAGGAGCTTTGATGCTTACATCAAGTCTGTAGTCTTCAAGCACATGATGAATCGCTGTTTCCAGTTTTTCCGGATTGAGATTAATTACCTGAAACTGCTCAACAACTTTAACGGGCGCATAGAGGTATGTGGATTCATTTTCGGCATTTGCGATGCGCTGACTTACACTTTTTTTTGTAAACCCAATCTTATAAAGTGATTTTATATTTGCTATCTGCGGATCTTCGCTCAAGGATTTCAGAACATAAATATAGCCGGTCTTATAATCATCGCCCGTTAAATTCACTTCACCGGTTTCAATGTCACTAACGGCTTTGCCACGTCCATACAGAGAAGCACCCAACCCATGATACCAAACATTATTCTCAGTTCCGTTCTCGTAGATAACATGTACCCGCCTGTCGTCATATTTTCTGTTTCTGTCATACTTTTGAACGTCTTCCCCAAAGGATTCAATGTATATCAACTGGTTCTTCAACAGATAATAGTGATGAAGAACTATGTTGTAGTTCTTGAAGGGGATGAACTTCCTCAAGCCGCTGGCAAGCTCCCTTTGAACCTGCTTGAACATCTTCTTGTATTCCGAAAAATCATCCACTTGATTTCTCTTGACATTTGCGCCTGAACTATTCCTTTGCTTGCGAGTTACCTTTGTTGTATTGAAGAAATTAATCTCCTCGGGGTCAACATCGTCCAAATCTTCGAACAGCACAGAGTCATCATTCAGAACATCATCCAGCGAATTGAAGCCTCCCCCATTAACATCCTTCTTGATTTCGTCGTTCAACTTGTCATAAGCAGTTGGTTCCTCTTCAACCAGCAATCCCAAAGAATCGTATTCCCTAAGCTCACTGGCCTTCTTCTGCAGTCCAAGCAACTTGTGGTACATGCTGCGCTCATTGAGGTTATCCTCGCTGTTCTGCGGCATACGAGCGTTTTTTCTGACCCATTCCTCTATTTCATGTAAAGACTGAACATCAGGACTTACAGATATCCGTTTCTTCTTTTCTTCAACAGGTTCTATCAAATCATCTAAATCCGGATCATTCAAGATGTCATCAATGCTTCGATATTCATTACTTTCCATTTTGGGCCTTCTTCCGTGCTTTCAAATCCCTAAGTTTTGCCAGTGCATAAGCATACCTGACTTCAATTTCATCATTTGAATCCTTGCTTGGAGTCCTGTGATTCTCCAATACCCATTCCTTAATCTTAGGATAGATGACGTAAAGTTCCTCATCTGAGAATTCAGCCTTTGTTGCATCTATTGACTGCTGAATCCGACGCAATGCCTTGCTGTCAATATTGCTTGACATGATCTCATATGCCCGTTGGAATGGGTTAATTGAATCTATTAAATTAATGTCAAGATCATCAACATTGATGAACTTATCTGCCAGCCTTATGAATTGCTTGCTGTTTCCGGATTCATCAATCGTCTCTTCTTTTTTCGCCTGCTTCAGGTTCATTTCTGCAACTACATATTGACGTACATCTTCAAGTTCTTCATCATTCAAATCGGGATTCTGCTGCAGAATAACCTTAGGAATCAGCTCCTTGTTGATTATTTCCGGCTTGACATTTGCAGCAATGGCCTTCTGCACATCGCTATCCTGCAAAATGGCAGCCTTCAAATCAGGAAGATCATTTTCAATGATGTCTCTTGTACGCGGTGTCGACGGTTCACGCAATCCTCCTACATAAATGGAAGGTCCATCATTTTCGGTGCCGTCAACTATAGCAGAAGGTCCTTTTTTCCTTGTCCCGTTTCCACCGCTCTTCAATTTCAATTCAGGAGCCATTACCTGCTCCATCAGCAATGAAGCCGTGACTGCCTTGAGAATTGTATTAACGGCAACTGTAACATCATCATCCTCTGCATCAGGCTTGGCAATCAAATTGGTAAACTGAGCATGAGTCTTGTTGTCACTGTCACGAGTTACCCTGCCGATAATCTGTACTATTTCCGTAAGCGAACCACGGTAGCCGATTGTCAATGCATATTCTGCCCACGGCCAGTCAAATCCTTCCTTTGCCATTCCAAGGGCAATTATGATATCAAGGTCATCAGCAGAATTCATATTGCGCAGATATTCCTGAACCTTCTCACGTCCTTCTTCAGTAACAAGATCGGCAACCTTCAACACCTTGCCGTCACCACTGCGCTTTATATAATCGATTCCCGTTTCCGGATCCTTCTCCATGAATTCACCGATGGCATCCTCGATATGTCCAACCTCCTCATACTTATCCTTGGTTGATTCCGAAGAATTGACATTTGGAATATGGATGATTGTCTTCTTGTCAGTATCGATAGCCTTATCCAAGGCATCCAGATATGTACCCTGATAAAACTTATAATCAATCCCAAACGACTTCAGATACTTGTATCCATCAAGCTGCTCATAATAGGAGTAGTTAACCTTATCAAACAAAAGTTCATCCTGCATGGTCAGAATTGGCTGTGAATCCCCACGGAAATAAGATCCGGTCATCGCCAGAATATGCGCTGTTGAATTGTGCATGATGTTCTTCAAGGCATTTCCCAAAACGGAATTGTCATTCGCAGAAACATGATGGAATTCATCAATGGCAATCAACGTGTCATCAAATTTAGCATCATCCGCAACTTCCTCATATGCAAATCTTAACGTTGCATGCGTGCAGATGAGGATTCTGGCATCCGGATCATTCAAAAATTCCACAAAACGTCTGACATTGCTCTTTTCACCACCTGACGTCAAATCATAATGCGGATCGATTTTCCAGTCTTCATAAAAGCCGAAACTGGTCAGGTCAGTATCCCTGAAAGAGCGTCCGATAGAACGTTCGGGAACAGCAACGATAACCTTCTTTATTCCCTGATTTGCAAGCTTGTCCAGTGCAACGAACATCAGAGCCCGAGACTTGCCGGATGCCGGAGGAGCCTTGACGAGAAGATACTTCGAATTCCTCTTTTCATATACTCTTGCCTGCATGGCACGCATGCCAAGCTTGTTAGTATTGGTACTGTTACCAGTCCTATGGTATTCAACCGAAACAACATCTTTATCACTCATTGCCATTATCTTCCTTTCATATACATTATCCAAATCAATCGACGTCATTTTTGCCGATTAGTTGAAGGTCCAACAACCATAAAAAAACTAAATAGGATACTCATCAACTTTTTAAATAAAATCACTTAAATACTAATCCTGCTCATCCTTGCTTTTCGTTTCATTGCTGTACATTTTCAGCAAATATGACAGCCTTTCACTGTCATCCTTGAAGCCGGACTGCCTGTAAGCACGGTCAACAACTTGATCCAGTTCCCGGTGTGCCTTAAGAAGCCTTTCATTCATGGGCTTGGGATTGTTCCTTGCCAGGGGAGTTCCATATAATTCTGCCAATGTCCCCCCCTCTTCATTGCGTATATCAAGAATATCCACAGTCAGTTTTTTAATCTCACTTATCCGACGATCGGAAATTTCCGGAACCGGGAACGTATTGTAAACCAAACCTGCTGAATACCTATAATCTGTCTTTAAACGTCCTCCAACTGCCCTGAGCCATGTCATATGCATGCGTGACTCCAGCAATCCCAGCAGCCAGATTGGAGCATTATAGACTGCCATTGCCGAATTGGAAATTATGACACTTGAATCCACTATGCCCATAGGTACATATAATCTGTTTTCCGAGGATACACACGGTACAATGATTGAATACTTAGAATTGTCATTTCCAGAATATTCCGACGGATAGCGTATTTCTCCAAACAACTCTGGAACATCTGCCAGCTTTATAGTTTCCTTACGTTTGCTACCCAACCTGTATTTTTTAACCTTGTCCACTAAATCCTCAATCTCAACATTGTCTGAATAATCTGAAGGATCAACTTCATAGAGCCATAGACAATACCTTGGAATGCCATTTATAAATTCACTTGATCCCATGTACTTTCTGCAATACTTCCGGGTATTGTCACTTAAAGACTCGTATTCCTGCACGTTAAACAGAAGGTTTCCCCCGTCATTAGGCATACTTCCAAAGTTCATTGCCGGAAGGAAATCATTTCGTTTCTTCTGCAATTCAACAATGACATTCTCCCCTTCAGACAGATAAGGGTTGATATTTTCAACTTTCTTCTGTGAATCGTTGAAACATAAAAACTTGTCGCCTGAAAAATACTCTTCATCAGCTACACCTACAATGCTTACAGTAACCTGGGCATTATTCTTCGCATTATTTCCCCACTTGAATGATTGATATGCAAATACAATATCACTGTTTTTCCTATAAAGCTCCGGCCACAGGACAGATACCTGTTCACCCTGATTTATTGAATTCGTAGTAACGAATGCATATCTTGCGTTGCTACTTCTGATATATCTTGCTCCCTTGACAAACCATCCTGCTATATAATCCAGGGAATTAAATCCCTTCATATTCCCGCATACTGACTTAATATCATCCTTTTGGTCCTTGCTTTGCTTTCTGGCACCAAGATATGGTGGATTACCAAACAAATAAACCTCATCATCCCTGCCATGAGGAAGAATCTCTTCCCAGTCAAGCCTCAGAGAGTTCCCGCAAACAATCGCCCCAGCCTTCTGAAGCGGCAACGTCGGACGAACTGCATTATGAACTTCCTCTTCAAGTCTCCTGTTCATCTGATGTTCTGCAATCCACAGTGACAGTCTTGTGACATCACACGCAAAATCCTCAATTTCGATGCCGTAAAACTGATCTAGGGTAACTGATGGAATGTACATGGTAGAAATTCCCATCCCATTGAGTTCCTTGATGATGTCAATTTCCAACTGCCGTAATTCCTTGTAGGCAATTATAAGGAAATTACCCGATCCACATGCCGGATCCATGAACTTGATGTTGCCGATTCTATCATAAAGCTTATTGAGCTTATCCTCGTTTCCCCTGGCCTTTTCGAAATCTTTGCGAAGACCGTCCAGAAACAATGGCTTGATAACCTTCATTATGTTGGGGACACTGGTATAGTGCATCCCCAAATGACTTCTCCTGTCCTCAGATGCAACTGCCTGAAGCATTGATCCGAGAATATCAGGATTAACCTTGGACCAGCCTATCAATTCACCGGCATCAATCATCAGCTTTCGTGACTTGGCACTGAATTCAATATGCATATGCGGTTCTGTAAAAAGTTGACCGTTAACGTATGGGAAATCGCTTAACCTGACGGGTTCATCACCTGATCTGTCCTTCTTATCCATGAATGAGAACAATTCTGAAAGTCTGTCGTTCATGTCAGAGCCATCAGGTGACGTGAATTTCTTCAGAAAGTCGGTGAACAAATCCTGCTTAAAAATCCCAGTATCTTCCGCAAACAGACAGAACAGAAATCTGATCAGGAAAAGATTCAGCCCATGCCTGTCAACATCTTCATTATCGCTTGAAATAACATCAAAGAACTTGGCAAATCGTTCTGCAGCCTTCAGATCCGCAGGGTTCTCTCTTTCAAAATCAGCCTTCTCTATTCCGTTCCAGGCAAGAAAGAAATCAAAATAACGAGGAAGTTCATTGAATTTTATATCCAAGGTATCTCCAGTCTTGATATCTCTGGCAAGCAGTTGCTTGTAATCAGTAACGACAATATACCTTGGCTTTGATTTAATCCCGTCAATCCTGTCTTCCAGATCAGAATAAGTCTGCATCACCTGATCTTTTGTTTCCTTGAAGAACAACTTGTTTTTCAGATAAACTTCCCCGGGAACCTTAGATAAATTGTTGCTGCCCTTACGTAATTTAGTAATTGTCGCTTTTGAGATTTTCTCATATACAGACAGAAAATCATATATGAATTGCCCGTGATCTTCCTTTTCAACTATTTCCTTAATTTTGTCTTCATAATCAGTAATTGACATATACTTTTCCCATCCTAACATTACTGATTATTGCCATTGAAGAACCCAGGCAATTTACTTTTAAGTTCATTTATAAATGCAGTGTTGGGCAATACTGACTCATTGTACTTTTCATGCCCGACACCACCTTTCATAGTCAAAAAGGATCCACTAACACAATTGGTCAGTGAATCCTTAAAAAAAGACTTGACAAATAAGCGTTGACCTAAATAATCAACGTGAGTGAGTGAGTGAGTGAG
>ERZ1034969.1195-NODE-1195-length-11414-cov-10.091117_pt1 | contig 11414 bp, 12 predicted proteins | sample MGYA00520624_ERZ1034969 | MGnify/ENA primary metagenome ERZ1034969 (study PRJEB33766, sample SAMN09781776) | gut metagenome | biome: gut microbiome | host: Homo sapiens | place: Madagascar | study: EMG produced TPA metagenomics assembly of the PRJNA485056 data...
CCAGGGTTCGAGTCCCTGGAGGTGCACCACAACAACAAAATCCGAACTTTTTTCCAATAGGAGAAGGGTTCGGATTTTTTGTATTCTTCGGAAAACAGAACGAATCTCTTGCTTCCCTCGAAAAACGTCCCAGACCTTATCATAAGAAAGCACGACAGACCACGGTAAGAGTGCCATAAGGCGGAAGGGACACAAACATGAAGTACGATGAAAGAGCCTGCAAATTTAACATGGACACCGGCTGCGTGGAGCTGCTGCTCCGGGATGGGAGAATGATCTCTATTGACTGCGCCGGGGTCGAGGATGCGCTGGACGTTACCATGGCACAGCAGACGGAGCTGGACTACCTCATCTATAATGACCCTCTGGCGTATGCCGAACTGATTCTGAATGATGAACCGGAAGAATATCTGCGAAACGTGGTAGGAAGTCACGGGTTAGAAGATTGAGGGCAAAACAAAAACAGGGTGCGCCCCTGAATAGGGCGCACCCTGCCATCGCAATTCGCGATTTGATTCGTTGGCAACAACCGTGAATTGCATATCGCAAATAGATTGTTGAGAATTGCGCTGCTTGTAAAACTTGCGATTAAATCCACATACGACAGCGATATGTACAATAGGGCGTTCCTCGTCGGGAACGCTCTATTTTTCTTTGCTGGGGATATGATGAGCCCTGCTTCGTCTGCCAAGGCAAGCTCACGTTTGCGCAGTGCAGCGGAGCAATGAAAGCCCCAGTGGGGCTTTTAAGCGACCGAACGATCTTGCGTTAGAAACCGGAATCCATCCGCTGTTCGGACGATACCCTGTAACCAGTACCACCGGAACTTCTCTCAACGAACAGACCGTTTCCGTTCAAAAACGGAGGCGGTCTGTTGCGTCCGGCAGATTTACCACTGATCAAAGTGCACCCGGTCGGCCTCGTAGCGGCTCGCACGCGGGGCGGTAATGTCCGCTTCCGGGTAGCCGAGGGCGATGATGGAGTGGGGCACGATGGTCTCCGGCAGAGCGAAGAGCTTTTTCTGCGCTTCCACCCGGTCCATCTGCGGCCAAGTGCCCAGCCAGACTGCCCCAAGCCCCAGCTCCTGCGCAGCAAGGCAGATGTTCTGGGCGGCAATGGCGCCGTCAATGACCCAGTAATCCTTTGCAAAGCGGAATGCACGGTCAAGGTCGCCGCAGACGAGGATGCCCGCAGCAGCCTTCCGCAGCGGCTCTGCAGGACGGCCGTTGGCATCTGCCATCTGCGCCAGCTTTTCCGGGTCGGTCACCACCACGAAAGACCAGTCCTGCGCATTGACGCAGCTCGGCCCGCTCATGGCGGCTTCCAGCAGATGATGCAGCTTTTCGCCTTCGATGGGCTGTTCCGTAAATTCCCGGCAGCTACGCCGGGTCAAAATGGCTTCCAGAGTGTTCATCGTTGTCCTTTCTGTCAGTCAGCCAAAGAAATATCGTTTTCCCTTGCATAAAAGCGGGAAAATGCACAGAGTTCTTCAATGACCGGCACCAGCCGTTCGTATTGGGGCGAAAGGGTATACTCCACATGGAGCAGTGCATCATCATGTACCGTCCGTGTCAGCAGACCGCTGATTTCCAATTCCCGTAGCTGGGTCGTCAGGACCTTTTGCGTGATATCGGGGATTGCGCGGCAAAGCTGCATATAGCGGTTATCTCCATGCAGCACATGCCAGAGGATTCGCAGTTTCCACTTTCCGCCGATTAAATCATGTGTCAGAACCAGTGCGCATTGATATTCTTTCTTCGGAGCTGCCATGGCCTTCCTCCTGAATTGTTTTTTTTCAGTATAGCACAAAATCAGAAGAACGGTGTGCCTGCTCTTTGATTTTTCACAGAAGCTGCCGCAGCTTTGCCGGAAATGCGACCAAACACGATGGCATCGCCAGTACCGGAACCATCCACACGGGTCGTGCCGTGGAAACCAACGGTCACTTCACCGGCGGCAAACAGACCGTTGATCGGCTGGCCATCGGTATTCATCACATGCGTGTCAGCATCGATCAGAATTGATTCGCTTTTTTCATAAATGATACTCTCCTTATCAAATCGTGCTTTTGAAATTATACACGATATTAGTTTATCATCGAATATTTTTTGTTTCAATCACGTACTTTTTGGTGCGTATACAAATCGGAGCAACTTTGTAGGAATCAACAAAGCAGGGTGGTTTGTTACGTAAAACCTTCGTGGAAGTTTGCCACTTGAAACCCATCAAGGCCTTGTGATATAATCCCTCCAGCAGAACGCGCGGTGTGTGAACACGTAAGACCAGTTTCTTTACACACCGGCGTTCTCTTTTTTATTTTAATAAAGTTAGCTTCAACTAATTCGAGGGAGGGCTTCTCATTTGTAACGGTCGTTCCACTATTTTTCTTGGCGTTTTACTGCTGATCCTTTCGGTCGGCTCTCTGTTTGTCGGGGTGCTGGACATCCGGTTTTTGGATCTGCTTACAGGCAACGTGAAAACATGGGAGATCTTTCTGATCTCCCGCCTGCCGCGTCTGCTTGCCATCCTTTGCACCGGCATTGGCATGAGCGTGGCGGGGCTTATCATGCAGCAGCTCTGCATGAACAAGTTTGTTTCGCCCACCACAGGCGCAACGATCTCTTCCGCGCAGTTTGGCATTCTGCTGGCACTGCTGTTTGCACCGGGTTCTACCCTGTGGGGACGCGCTGCCTTTTCCTTCGTTTGTGCCGTTCTGGGGACATGGGTCTTTGTCTGGTTCATCCAACGTATCCAGTTCAAGGACGTTGTCATGGTCCCGCTGGTCGGCATCATGTTCTCCAACATCGTAATGGGCGTTACCAATTATCTTGCCTACAAATATGAAATGACACAGGCTCTTTCCAGCTGGCTGGTCGGTCATTTTTCCACCGTCATTCGTGGGCGGTATGAGCTTGTCTGGCTGACGGTGCCGCTGGTGGTTCTGGCATTTGTATTTGCCAACCACTTCAATATCGTGGGCATGGGAAAAGATTTTTCTCAGAACCTCGGCGTTCCGTATAATCTGGTGCTGTTCATGGGTCTGACCATCGCTGCTATGATCACGGCATCCGTTGTTGTCGTGGTCGGCTCCATCTCCTACATCGGCCTCATCGTGCCCAATATCGTAGCAATGTTCAAGGGAGATCAGATCCGTGGAACGCTGGTGGATACCGCTCTGTTTGGCGCAGTGTTCGTGCTGCTCTGCGATATGATCGGGCGCATTGTGATCTATCCCTACGAATTGCCCATCGAGCTGATCGTTGGCGTCATCGGCAGTATCCTGTTTGTGGGTCTGCTGCTGTATCGGCTTCGGCATGGGCGCAAGGCAGTCCGGCTGGGCAAGGCTGCTAAGAAAACCGGAGGTGCAGCATGAAAACACACAAAAATCATCTGCGCCTGCTGATCCTTCTGCTTCTTGTTCTGCTGGCCTGCGTGGGCTATATGACAGTGGGGGCCCACTTTGAAAATCAAAAATTATTTGCCTACGCCATGCGCATCCGCACGCCCAAGCTGATCGCCATGCTCATTACAGCCTTTGGCATCGGAAGCGCATCCATCGTGTTCCAGTCCATCATCAACAACACCATCGTCACGCCCTGCCTACTGGGTATGGACCAGCTTTATTCGCTGATCCACACGGCGGTGTTCTTTGTGGCGGGTTCGGACAGTTTTCTGGCGGTCAATGCCAACGCAGCCTTTGCGGTAGACCTCGCCATTATGGGCGCTGTTGCCACCGTGATCTACAGTTATCTGTTCCGGAAAACGAACCACAACGTTCTGTATGTCTTGCTCATCGGCACGGTGCTGACCTCGTTCTTTTCCAGCATCCAGACGACCTTGACCCGTGTGATGGACCCCAACGAATATGACACGCTGCTGACCGATCTGGTCGCCAGCTTTTCCAATGTCAATTCGGCGATTCTGGTGCTGTCCGTTGCGGTTCTGGCGCTGGTTGCCTTTGCCTTCCGGAAAGAGCTTGCGCTGCTGGACGTTCTGACACTGGGCAAAAATCAGGCCATCAATCTGGGTGTGGACTATGACCGATGCATCCGCCGCCTGCTGCTGGGGGTCACATTGTACATTGCAACAGCCACCGCTATGGTCGGGCCGCTGGCATTTCTTGGCCTTATCATTGCCAACCTTTCCCGGCAATTCCTGCGCACCTACCGGCACAGCCAGCTCATCACCGGTTCTGTTTTGTTCGGTATGGCCGTTCTGATCGGCGGACAGCTTCTGGTGGAGCGGGTGTTCGTTTACTCGGTTCCGGTCAGTGTGTTCATCACCGTGGGCGGCGGCGTGTATTTCCTGTATTTACTGCTCACCCAGAGAAAGGCATAACACTATGTTTGTAAAAGAGATCACCAAACGCTACGATGGCAAAACCGTTGTCGATGGCGTGAGTTTTGAAATTCCGAAGGGTAAAGTCCTTTCCCTCATCGGCCCGAACGGTGCGGGAAAATCCACCGTGATGGGAATGTTGTCCCGCCTGATTGCACGGGACAGCGGCCTTGTGGATTTTGAGGGGACGGAGATCACGCACTGGAAAAGCCGGGAACTAAGTAAGCGGCTCGCCATCCTGACCCAATCCAACAATGTCCAGATGAAGCTGACCATCCGGGAACTGGTTGCATTTGGCCGCTTTCCGTACTCCGGCGGGCGGCTGACCCAGGAGGACAACGAGATCATCGACCGTGCCATCGCCTACATGGAGTTGGGCGATTTTGAGGAGCAATTCATCGATGAACTGTCCGGCGGTCAGCGGCAGCGTGCCTATATTGCCATGGTCATTGCGCAGGATACGGATTATATCCTGCTGGATGAACCGACCAACAATCTGGATATTTACCATGCAACCAACCTCATGCGCATTGTCCGCCGCCTGTGCGATGAGCTGGGCAAAACGGTGATCCTTGTTCTGCACGAGATCAACTATGCTGCGTTTTATTCCGACTACATCTGCGCTTTTGTGGATGGAAAAGTTGCAAAGTTTGGCACGGTGCAGGAAGTGATCACCAAAGAAAACCTGTCCGATATCTACAAGGTGGACTTTGAGATCATGCAGATCGAAGGCAAGCCTTTGTCGATATATTATTGATTTCAGTACTTTTTAAGGGAGCATTCTTATGAAGAAAATTTCGCGTCGTTCGTTTTTGACTGTTATGGCCACTGTGGGTGCAGCGGGTGTTCTTACCGCCTGTGGTGCTTCCTCCTCCACGGCAAGCTCTGCGGCTGCATCCAGCGAAGCCGCAGCCTCTTCGGAAGCGGTGCCGGAATCTGTGACCATCAAGGCGTTCAATGGTGCAAAGGAATTGGTGGATGTGGAAGTGCCCTTTGACCCGCAGCGCATCGCCATCCTCGACCTTGCTTCTCTGGACATTCTGGATGAACTGGGCGTTGGCGACCGTGTGGTCGGCACGGCATCTACCTCTCTGGATTATCTTCAGAGCTATGTTACCAATGACAGCATTGCGAATCTTGGCAACATCAAGGAAGCCGATATGGAAGCAGTCATGGCCTGTGAGCCGGATATCATTTTTATCGGCGGACGCCTGTCCAAATCCTATGATGCCCTGTGCGAGATCGCACCCGTTGTTTTCCTTGCCACCGACACCGAAAAGGGCGTTGTGGAAAACACCCGTGAAAATGCGCTGACCATCGCCTCTATCTTTGGTCTGGAAGACCATGTGGAAGCTCTGATGGCAGACTTTGGCAGCCGCATTGACACCCTGAAGGCCTTTGCGGAGGGCAAGACAGTCATCATCGGCATGACCACCAGCGGCAGCTTCAATGTTCTGGGCAACGATGGCCGCTGCTCCATCATCGGCAAGGAGATCGGCTTTGAGAACATCGGCGTGGATGCCAACATCGACACCTCGACCCACGGCAATGAGGCTTCCTTCGAGTTCATTGTGGACAAGAACCCCGACTACATCTTCGCAATGGACCGTGATGCAGCCATTGGCACTGATGGCGCACAGATGGCGCAGGAGATCCTGGAAAACGCACTGGTCGAAAGCACAGATGCCTACAAGAACGGCCACGTCGTTTATCTGGCACACCCGAATGTCTGGTACACCGCAGAGGGCGGTATTCAGGCACTGAGCGAAATGCTGAGCGATCTGGAAAACGCTCTGCTGTGATTTTTTCAAAATTCTTCTTGCAATTTTGAAAAAACTCCGGTATAATACCTTCCGTTAAGAATACAAAAAGCCGGCTGACAAAGCGTGAAATCCTGAGGAATTGCTACTCCTCAACGGTTTCACGCTTTTTTGTTTGCCCGAAAAAGGAGGACTTATGAACCCGAAAAACAAACTGGCGGAAATGCCCATCCGCCCGTTGCTCTATACTATGGCGGTGCCGCTGATGCTGTCGCTGCTGATCCAGTCTCTGTACAACATTGTGGACAGCATTTTTGTGGCCCGGCTGTCGGAAACAGCCCTGACCGCCGCTTCTCTTGTATATGCCATCCAGTTTTTGATGATCGCCATTGGCGTGGGTACCGCCGTGGGTCTGAACGCTCTGCTCTCCCGCAAGCTGGGGCAGAAAAAGCCGGAAGAGGCATGCCGTGCCGCCACCACCGGGCTGTTTCTGATGCTGGGGACTTCGCTGGTGTTTACGCTGGTGGGACTGCTGTTCTCGAACCAAATTGCCGCTGCTCTGACGGGTGACCCTGAATTGCAGCAGCTCTGCCGGGAATATCTGTCGGTGAACCTGGTGTTCTGCTGGGGCATCTTTCTGCAGACCTATGGGCAGCGGCTTTTGCAGGCTGTGGGGGACACGGTGCTGTCCATGGTTTCCCTCATCATCGGCGCCGTGGTGAACATCATCCTTGACCCCATCATGATATTCGGGCTGCTGGGCTGCCCGGCCATGGGCATCCGGGGTGCAGCCATTGCCACCGTCATCGGGCAGCTCATCGGCGCAGCGGCGGCGCTATGGTTCAATCGGGTCAAAAACCCGGTCATCCATGTCCGACTGAAGGGCTATCGTTTTCTGTGGCAGGATGTGGCCGACATCTACCGGGTGGGTCTGCCCACCATCGTAATGCAGGCCATCGGCAGCGTGATGACCTTTGCAGTCAACGGCATTCTGCTGGGGGTGTCCTCCACGGCGGTAGCGTTCTTCGGCATCTACTATAAGCTGCAAAACTTCCTGATGATGCCGGTGAACGGCTTGGGACAGGCAGCCATCCCGGTGGTGGGCTTCAACTACGGCAGTGGGCAGTCCGACCGGGTAAAGCAGGCATGGAAGGTGCTGCTGCCCACCGGCGTGGTGTTTGCCCTGTGCGGCACAGCGGTGTTTCTTCTGTTCCCGGCGCAGCTGCTGGGGCTGTTCTCTGCCAGTGACGAGATGCTGGCCTTCGGCGTGCCCGCCCTGCGCATCATTTCGGTGACCTTCCTGTTTGCGGTCATCACCATCTTGTGCGGCTACTTTGCCTCCGGTCTTGGCAATGGCGTGGTCAACATGATCGGCAGTGCCTTGCGGCAGATGGTGGTGCTGGTGCCCTGTCTGTGGCTGCTCATCCGCACCATGGGCATCGAAAAAGCATGGTTTGCATTCTGGGTATCGGAAGTGTTCGCCTGCGCTTACAGCCTGTGGGCAACGAAAAAAGAACTGCGAAACAAGGTGAAGGAAAGCCATAGGTAAAATAGAAAATCCGAACCTTTTCTCGATGTGAGAAGGGTTCGGATTTTCTTAGCTTTATCGGTGCATAGCGTGTCTGCACGATTTACAGCTTATGCAAGGCTTTCGATGATCTCCGCGCATTTTTCAATGCCAATGACCCCGCTATCCAGCGCAATATGGTAGTTGGCGGCATCGCCCCATTTCATATCGGTGTAGAAGCGGTAATAGGCGGCACGGCGCTTATCTTTTTCCTTCAGTCGGGTTTCGGGAGATTTCTCCCGCTCCCCATAGACCTGCAGGATACGGTCAGCACGGAACTTCATGTCTGCGTGGACAAAGACCTTCAGGCAGTCGGTGCGGTCCTGCAGAATAAAATCGGCGCAGCGTCCCACGATGACGCAGGGCTCTTTTTCCGCAAGCTCCCGGATGATCCGGTATTGCAGCTTCCAGAGCAGGTCCTCGTTGGTGGGGCCAAAGCTGCGGTCGGCGAAGGCAGAGGCGAGAAAGCTGCCGGGGGTGTACTCTCCGGCTTCCTTGATGTAGTTTTCGTCAAAGCCGCTTTCAGCAGCCAGCTTCTGAATCAGTTCGGCGTCGTAGCACCGGATGCCCAGATGCTCTGCCACCAGCTTGCCGATGGTTCTGCCGCCGCTGCCAAACTCGCGGCTGATGGTGATGATACGTTTTTCCATTAGACTTCTCCTTTCGTGCTCAGTTCACGGTAGGTCTTGAGGATGAGATAGCCAGCGATAAGGAAGGTGAGGAGGTCCGACAGGGGCATGGAGTACAGCACGCCGTCCAGCCCAAAGAACCGGGGCAGCAGCAGGGCAAAGCCCACGCCGAACACCACCTCACGCACCATGGACAGGGCGGTGGATTCCGCCGCCTTGCCCATGGCCTGCAAAAAGATGAAGCACGCCTTGTTGACACAGGCCAGAATGATCATGCACAGGTAGATGCGGAAGGACTTCACGGCAAAATCGGTGTAGTAAACGCTCTCGTTGGCGGCACCGAACAGGGCAATCAGCTGCCGGGGAAGCAGCTCCACCAGCACCAGTGCAACGGCACCCACGGTGGCTTCTGCCAGCAGCAGTTTCGTGAACAGCTCCTTCACACGGGTGGGCTTTTTGGCGCCCATGTTGAAGCCCACCACGGGGATGCAGCCAGCCGCCATGCCCACCACGATGGAGATGACGATCTGGAAGAACTTCATCACGATGCCCACCACCGCCATAGGGATCTGGGCGTACTGCTCCTGCCCGAACACGGCATCCAGTGCGCCGTATTTGCGGATCATGTTGTTGATGGCTGCCATAGCCGCCACAAGACTGATCTGAGACAGAAAGCTGGTCATGCCAAGGGTCAGGGTACGGCCGCAGATGGAGCCCTTCAGCCGGTAGTCACCCTTTTCAGGGCGAATGATCTTCATGTGCAGCAGATACCACACTGCCAGCGCTGCCGTGACCAGCTGACCGATGACGGTAGCCACCGCTGCGCCCATCATGCCCCAGCGGAAGCCGAAAATGAAGATAGGGTCCAGAATGATGTTCAGCGCCGCACCCGCAAGGGTGGACACCATGGCAAACCGAGGATTGCCGTCGGCACGGATGATGGGATTCATGGCCTGCCCAAACATATAAAACGGCACACCCAGCGTGATATAAAAGAAATACTCCTGGGAGTGGTGGTAGGTCTCGGCGTTCACCGTTCCGCCGAACATGGCAAGAATGGTGTCCGCAAAAATCAGATAGAGCGCGGCCAGCACAATGCTGCTGACCAGACACATCACCACCGCATTGCCGACGCTCCGCTTTGCCTTGGGGACCTCGTTCTGTCCAAGGCTGATGCTGACGAAAGCGCAGCAGCCGTCACCGATCATCACCGCAATGGCCAGCGCCACCACCGTAAGCGGGAACACGACCGTGTTGGCGGCGTTGCCGTAGGAGCCAAGATAGCTGGCGTTTGCAATGAAGATCTGGTCTACAATGTTGTACAGCGCACCCACCAGCAACGAAATAATGCACGGGATCGCATACTTCTGCATCAGCTTGCCGATGCGCTCCGTGCCAAGGAATTGATTGGAACTTTCCATGGGATTTACCTTACCTTTCCATTTTGGGGCAAACAAAAACAACGAGTAGCACTCATGCAACCGGTTTTACGCATGAGTGCTACTCGTTGTACGAAATTATTATAACCCGCCTGCCGGGAATTTGCAAAGGCAGTTTTGCACAAGAATCACACTGGGCATTCTGCGCAGATTGCACGAGGCAAACTTTGTGGAAGATGTCCTTTGAAGCCCGCTGCCCGGCCGTGGTACAATAAACTAAAAAGCAAAATTGCGCTGGAAAGTCTGTTTTTTGCAGTCGTTCCATACAAGGGAAAGAGGCAATACCATGTCACGGTTTCAAGCGGGAGCGCTGGTGGTCTACGGAAATCTGGGAGTGCACGAGGTGGAGGAGGTCGGGCTGCGGCGTTTTTGTGATGAGTCCGCCAGAGAGTACTACACCCTCCGGCCTTATTTTTCGGATTCCCATGACCGCAGCTATATCCCCACGGCAAAAGAAGATGCCCTGCGCCCGGTGACCCCTGCACAGCAGGCAGCAGCCGACCTTTCACGCATCAAAGTGGAGAAGCTGCCTATCCCGGCGGGAGTACAGACGGCGCTGGCAGAGCATTATCAGGCACTGCTCCACACCAATGATTTTTATCAGTACCTGACCCTGTTCAAGGAACTGGGGCAGAAGCAGGCGCAGCAGCAAAGCCGCGGCCGAAAGATCAACGCCATGGATGCGTACTTTTACCAGATGGTAGAGCGTGTCCTGCGGGAGGAGCTGGCGGTGACTTTCGGGGAATCGCAGCAGGAGGCAGGCAGACGGCTGCTGGAGGTTTTGCGCTAAAGCTGCGTGGTGATTTTCACCAATAAATGCAAGGGCTCTTTTTGTGAAAAATCGCCTTTGCATTTGTTTTTTTCGTTTCTTATAATAAAAACAGGACGCTGCAATGCTATAATTTGCAGACATAAAACTTCTTTTGGATTGGAGAGAAGAACATGAAACGAGTGAAATCTGCCTGCATCTGCCAGACCCTGCACTTTACGCTGAAGGACGGTCTGGATCACCTTTATGCCGTCAAACAGGTTAAGGAAGAGGTCGAGACTTACAAGAAAAACATGGAGCGCAACCATACAAAGTATAAGATCGTAGAACAGACCGAGCAGCCGGACGGTTCCATCATCGTAAAGATCATCAAACAGTACAACGCTGCGCCTGTGGGCGATTATCTCAACTGATTTCCGTAACGAAAAGACCGCTTCCGTTCAAATGAAATGAACCCCAAAAGTTAGACGAAATTTAAAATCAAGCAACCTGAACGGTCGGAATCCTGTATTGCACAGGGGTCGAGGATGCGCTGGATGTGACCATGGCCCAGAGGACAGAGTTAGACTAGCTCATTTACAATGGCCCGCTTGGCTATGCCGATTTGATTCTAAATGGTGATTCGAAGGAATATCTGAGGAATGCGGCTGGGAGCCACGGGTTAGAAGATTGAGGACAAAACAAAAACAGGGTGCGTCCTGCCGGACGCACCCTGCAAAAATCCACACACGATAAGTAAGGCAGGGAGTTCCCCAACGGGAACTTCCTGTTTTTCTTTGCCGGAGATATGAGCTTGTTCCACCTGCCACGCGGCAAACTCCCTCTGACCTTCCTCGCTGTTCCAGCAGGCAAGGATTGCCGGGTAGAATGCCCGTGCCAGACGGTCGATGACTTCATCGGGATAAGGGGAAG
>ERZ1034969.1200-NODE-1200-length-11384-cov-11.565540_pt1 | contig 11384 bp, 14 predicted proteins | sample MGYA00520624_ERZ1034969 | MGnify/ENA primary metagenome ERZ1034969 (study PRJEB33766, sample SAMN09781776) | gut metagenome | biome: gut microbiome | host: Homo sapiens | place: Madagascar | study: EMG produced TPA metagenomics assembly of the PRJNA485056 data...
TATTCACAAATCTTATATCAGTTTTTAACGTTTACACAAAACTTGAAACGGTCTCTTCAATTTTTTGTGATGGTCAATAAATCACCCACCATTTTTACAAGGTTTAATCAAACTCAAGTTCTTCATCTGTAGATTCTGAAACAGACGTTTTGTGAATATACCGGTTCATTAAATTTTTCGGAACAGAGATGTCTTCTTTTATCAGTAAATCCAGTCATACAGGGGACGTATGATATAAAAAGTCTTGCGACCTTCCAATAAAGACTGCGGACCTAATGGGTCAGCAGTTCTTCATAAATCCCCTTTGTCTGGGTATCGTCTACACCGCCCATATAGTAAGTTTTCCCATTTGCGGAAAATTGGATGAACGCATCATTTTCTGGATTTAAGAAAACATTGACATCCTCTCCTCCGGAGATGGTAAATGTGCCTTTTTCCAATGTATCCATGCTGGTGCCGTATGTTCTGGTCCAGTCTGGCAGATCACTTGCGGTAAGAAGTGTGGGATCTTTGATCTCACTAAGCGGAATCTGATAATCCGTTTTCAGATGCTGTGCGCATAGTGTGTGGTTTTGGATCACCAGATCAATGGGAGTAAATTCCTCCTGAATCAGCCATATGCATAACAGAGGGAAGGAAAGCATCATAATGGCACTGAAAATAGTAAGTCCTTTTCCGAGGGATGTGGCCATATTTACCGTTGTCCCGATGCCGACGCGCTGTTCTACCATCGTATGGGGATCGGACGGATTGTAGTAGAGGATGCCGCCGATCCAGTTTCTGTCATCATTTTCATCGCTGGTCAGATTCCGTTTTTGTGCATAGCTTCGGTCAATTTTTTTCAGCTTTATCATGCAGAAAATGCACAGCAGGAGTAAAAGCAGTGTATAAACAATCATGCCGGCGATGGAACATATTCCCATGTGTCTGGCAGACAGGGTAAGGATCTCCAGAAACAGGATCAGTGCCGTGTTCAGCCAGCAGGAGATCAGCCAGAAGTTCTTCCAGAGGTTTTTCTTTGCGCGTGCATAATTGATATTCACGTCACTGTCCGTACTGATGACGGAAACCGGCTGGCGGTCCATCCATACAGCTGCAAGCCAGAAGACCAGCCCACAGGAGGCACCGATCAGACAGGAAATCCCAAGCCCGCTGGACTTTGGAAGCAGCAACAGGGCACTTGCGATACTGATGATATTTGGCAGGAAAAACGGGAGAAAACGGACTTTTCTTACGGAGCCTGCCTGTTTTAATTCCACATAATGTTCCGGCTGCCGGTCTTCGTACAGATGGTTTTGCGTTTTCCATGTTTTCAGCCGGTGATTCGCACGCATGATCGGCAGGGAAAGCAGAAAAATCGCTGCCAGAAGCCAGAACATCCAGATGGTAAGCTGAATGGACATATGGGAGGTCAGCAGACTTACAAATGGAACAATCGCAAGGAGAATGGCGTAGTAACGCATTTCCTTTTTAAATTTTTGCCGGATGTCTGCGACGGTGGCATCTTTTATCCATTCTTTTTTCATGTTTACGGCAAACAGGCGTCCGTTCTCATACTTATTTTGTGTGGAAAATAAAAACAGTATGATAAAGACGATCGGATACATGGTTGCAAAAAAGATAATATTCATAATCATAACAATCACCCCTTATAGATGCGTTTGCATAAGTCGAAAAATTCTGTCTGCGTCATGCCGCTTACTTTCGCTTCGGAAATGATCTGGCGCAGCAGTTCCTGGGATTTTTCCGACAATTCTTTATTCGTTTCAAATTCCTGCCGCACGCGGGCACCGCTTCTGCGGTCGGTGTAGATGTAGCCCTCCTGTTTTAAGAGGGTGTAGGCTTTGCTGACGGTCATGGAGTTGATACCGATCTCCTCTGCCAGTGCCCGCACGGTGGGAAGCTGTTCGCCCGGAGCAAGCCGCCCGTCCGAAATGCCGAGCACGATCTGATTGCGGATCTGCTGGTAGATCGGAATCTCGGAGGCATCATTGATGGAAATTACCATGTTTTCTCCTTCCGTAAATATCATACAATATTTTGTATTAGTTATAATAATACAAACAATACAAAATGTCAAGTAAAACAAGAAGGAATCTCGGGCATTGAAAAATAAATAAAAAAGTGCATAATAGGTTATAGAAGAAAGGGAAATTATTCTATGAAAAAATCAATGATCTATCGTGTATTGATCTATATTGCAGGATTATTAATCCTGGCGATGGGTCTTACCCTGAATACGAAAGCGGGACTTGGCGTATCTCCAATCATTTCGGTATCTTACAGCGTATCGGAGATCACACATCACAATTTTGGAAATACAACACTTGTGTTATACACAATTTTCGTAATACTGGAACTGGTTTTGCATAATATCCGGGAAAAGCAGTATGAAAAAAGGGTGGAAAAGTCACTTCGGGAGACAGAAAACGGCACGGAAGATTTACTGAAACATGCAAACCGGATGAACCGGAAGCTTATTTTTGTTATGGATATTTTGCAGATTCCTCTCAGCATCGTGTTTACGCGGTTTTTAAATGTGTTTTCATCGGTTTTGCCGGCATTTCCGGAAGGAAATATGACAGCACCGGTTATGGTGCAGCGGTTGCTCGTATTGCTTCTTGCCCTGCTCTGTACAGGAATCGGTGCAGCAATGTCTTTGAATATGCGGATTGTCCCGAATCCTGGCGATGGAATCGTACAGGCGATTTCGGATTGTATTCACAGAAGTGTCGGATTTACGAAGAACTGTTTTGATGTGCTCAACGTGACAATTACGATTGTGATCAGCCTGGTCTGCACCGGGCGGTTGCATGGTATCGGGATCGGAACGGTGCTTGCCGTGATCCTTGTAGGGCGTACGATTGCGGTCTTTAATCATTTTACAAAGGAAAAACTGACGGCACTTGCCGGAATCGAGGAGTAAACAGGCGGTTACTTTGGTGAACGCAGCATGAGAATCGTGTGAAAAGTCAGTGTTGAAAGATCAAAATATAATTTCATTTCACCATCATAGCGATCAGCAATTCTTTGTACACTTTTCAGACCAAACCCATGTTTTTGCGGATGGTCTTTCGTGGAAACTGGTATTTTTTCTGAACCGGTAAAAGGATTTTTCCGGCAGGAATTCACCAGTGTAATTATGGCAAACGGGGAGCATTCCTTGTTGTAGGTATGCAGTTCGATAAAACCATCCGGAAAGGAAGCGGCCCGCAAGGCATTGTCGAGAAGATTGCAAAACAATGCGGTCAAATCAACATCCGTAAGAAAGTCTACGGTATGGCGGCGGATATCTGTGAGGAAGGAGATATGCTGCAATTCACATTGATGTGTATAGCGGCATAAAATGGCATTGAGTAAAGGAACGTCGCTGTAATGCAGGGATTCTTTGAGACTGAAAGAATCTTGAAGCTGCCTGATGTAGGTGTGAATTTTATCATTTTCCTCTGCAAGGGCCAATGTATCAATGGATGAGAGATGGCGGCGGATATCATGGATTAGGATATGCTGATTTTCCTGTTGTTCTACCAGCGTATGATAATACTCTGCCATGTCGGATTCTTTCTGGCATAGAAGCTGCATCTGCGTGTATTCCTCCTGACGTTTCTGATTGTACTGGTTGATGCCGAAAACCAGAAGATTGAGAAGCAAAAGTCCGCTGGCGCAGATGGAAATCAGCCAATTTATTTTATTACAATAAGTAAAAGCAAGCGTGATACAGATGGAAATCAATGGTATGGGGAAGAGAAGAAAATCTGATTTCACAAAGGACTGGGAAGCTTGTTGCTTATTGTGCAGAACTTGTGCAATCATCTGGACGATAAAGAGATAAAGTGGTTTGCTGAAAAGCACAAGTACAAAATGGGCAGTTGTATTTGTCAGAGACGGAATGTTATCCGGAAAGTAAAAATTGATAATTCCGAATACAACCATCTCCGTAATTGCATCCAGAGAAGTTAAAAGAAAAGTGTGAAACAGACAGATATACCAGGTTGTCTGATACTGCGAAAACATATAGATACCAAGAATACAAGCAAAAGCGGTAATGTTGAGCCAGGCATTTTGAAAAAGACAAACAACAAATAAAACAAGACAGAAAATAGATAACAAAATAATACGTGTATGTTTGGAATGCCGTGGCAGAAACAGCTGTCCGGAATATATTCCGAGTGCATATATTTCAAAGAGACTGCTGATGAAATAAAGGATTGTATTTGACATCGTGTCACCTCATGCTTTCTAAAAATAACAGATAAGCTTCTTTAAAGTCATGGTACTTTCTCTGTGTCAGGTACGCATTGGTTTCCGGCACATCCATATAAACCAGCGAGTGGTCAAAATCAGATACATGTTCCATATTTACAATAAAGCTGCGGTGTGTCCGGAAAAACTGTGCCTGAGGAAGTGTTTCCAGCCAGTATTGCATAGGATGAACCGTGTGATAGGTTTTTGCTGTGGTATAGAGGACACTCTTTTTTGAGATGGCTTCTATCATAACAATGGAAGATGGCATAAGTGTGTGGAATCCATCTTTGGTTTCAAAGGCAATCTTTTTGGAAGATGCATGGTATTGCACAAGCGCGTCATCCAGATTGCGGAACAGGCGCTGGCGGTCAATTGGTTTGGAGAGATAGCGAAACACATGAAAACGCATGGCATCATCCAAATATTCCATAAAAGAGGTTACAATAAAAATCAGGATATTCGGGTAACGTTCCCTTAATGTATTCCCGACATAAATACCATTGAGACCCGGCATCTCCACGTCCAGAAAGACAATGTCTTTCTCTTCTTTATTGTTCAGAAGTGATTCTCCGCTTGTAAATTGCGAAATTGGGGGGCACGATAAATGATGTTTGCGAAAGTATTGTTCAAGATCTTTTTGAAGTTCTTTTATGATCATAGGATCATCATCACAAATTGCAATCTGCATAATCAATTCTCCAAATTAGTTTTCTATATAATATAAAATAATCAGGAAATTTTCAAGAGAATAATTATTCAATATAATACAGAAATATTCTGCTTTACACACAATTAAAAATGAAAAATATAGAAAAAATATCAAAAAATACAAAAAAATGTCGATTCGGTAATATTGACTTGAAAATGCGGTAGAAATGAGGCATGGTAGATATGTCAAATCGTGGTCAATCTTATGTAAAGGAGGGAGAAGAAATGCATAATATCAAGAGAAAAGTTGCAAAAGGGGTTGTAAAAATGCTGGATAAAGTATTGCGTATAGAAGCAAATACATGCTCCAGTCTGATCACATATGATCTCAAAATCCCAAAAGATTTGCAGAATTACCGGAGGATGAGATAATGCAAAAATATGCAGGAACAATTATAACCTGGCTGATATGTCAGCAGGCCATTCAGGAACGGGATAGAGAATTATATACATATGCACTTTATAATATGGTCCTACTGATCATTCCTTTAGGATTAGCAGTCATGTTTGGATGGATTATTGGTAATATCAGACAGGCTATTGTAATGATAATTCCTTTTATGATGCTTCGTAAATTTAGTGGAGGATTTCACGCCAAAACTCCGTTGCGGTGTATGGCTATTTCCAGTTTTTTATTGTTTTTGTGTATTAAAATTATTTTTGAGTTATCTTGCAACTGGAAACTATTGATCGTTACGGCAATCATGGGAGGAAGTCTGATAATCTTTAGTCCTGTAGATTCACAAAAACGAAGATTGGAAAAACAACAAAAAGAACAGTACCGGAAGGTTGTGTGCGAATTTGTTATGTTTTTTCTTATACTTATATTCATTTTATGGAAATTGAACGCACAGAAATATGCCGTAAGTATTGCGGTTGGGATATGGCTGTCGGCAGGATTACAGATTCCGTGTTTGATAAAACAATTAACTTTAGTCAAAAATGGAAGAAAAATATTGTTTCGGTTGTGAAATATTGAAATTAAATGAAAGTGGCTAAAAAACTAACCACTGATTTCACATGAATAGGTAATTGCGAAACACGTTCGCAATTTCAATTAAAAATAAGAGTATGGATATTTTTACACGGGAATATATTACTCGGCTTCAGTTTCTGGACAAATATTTTATGCGCATGCTCTTAATGCTATGTAATCGTGGAATACTTTATCAATAACAAGATATTTTACATGGAAAGGAAGGTATTGCTTATGTTTAAAAAATCTTTAAAAAAATTCGTCAGCATTGTTTTATCCACCGTCATGGTTATGGGAATGTCTACAACAGCTTTTGCAGAAGAAAATTTTCCTGTGTCAGTCAATGCTCCAGCAAAAGCTGCTATTGTCACCAATGTTGCAAAAGATGGTAGCAATCTAACAGATGATCGACATATAAATAGTAACACAGAGATTTACAATGTTTCTATGAACATTACTGCGTTATCTGATAATATGCTGAATATTACTTCGACTATCGGGAATCAAGAAATATTGGTCACGGGTGTTCCAGTGGCAAAATCAGCTAATAATCATGCTATTTTCTATCAAGCAACTAGTAATAACGATACCTTTGAAGTTGTCAATATGGAGTATGTTGATAATGCTGAAACTAATATGTTTTTTAAGAATTACAAAGTAAGTAACAATGCCGATAAAATTCTTAAATTATATTTAAAAGATATGTCAACCGATACCCCAAAATATATTATTCTTGAATGTTTTGATTATGAAGTTGGAGGTTTTTCTCAACTTATTTCTATACTCCCTCAAGATACCACTATGGGAGCATGGGCAGCTAAAGAATTTACTCCTGCAAGTGTTAGTTATGGAGATATTTCAACCTATGCCAGCACAAGTAATACTTCTCGTACTTATACCGTAAAATATAATGACCTCGCTCTCGAACAAACTCATAAAATTACCTTGGCAACTGATTGTATATATAGCAACATTCGAGTAGGACAAATGACTGATATTGTTTATCGAATTGAAATTACAGGAAAATCTATGACTTGCCCGGATAATCCTAGCCTCAATAGCAGGACCGAGAGTTATTTACATGTAGATGCTGCCGCATTAAGGCAAACAACCGTTCCTAATGTAGCCTTTGTTTCTACTTCCATAGATGGAAAGGTTCAAAATAATAGCTGGGGTGGAGCATCCTTATCCGCAAGCATTGGTGTTGGGTTAGGAGCACTGGGGGTATCCTTATCTGTTCCGGTTTCTTTTAGTGGAAGTTCTACTGTTAACATTAACAATACCTATGAGGGATATGTAAATGGGCGAAATAATAAGTATACACGGTCTATTAAAACAACTATGAAAAGTAATTATAAATTAACACAAATCGGATATTATTTTGAAGTCCGCTCAACAATAGCTGATTTTGGAAATACAACGAAAAGTAGCGCATCTCATAAAGCAGCTTGGGACATAACAATAATCAATGCAGCCGATTTATCTACGCAAACAAAAACCATTATTCAAAATGTGCCTATATCTATTGTGAAATAATAAAGCAAAGCGCTAATGGACTAGTGTTATTAAAATGATAATGATGAAAATGCAAAGCACATAGTAATCGTTACCAAAGATGATTATTATGTGTTTTGTTTGTTTAGACATAATTTTTAATATGTCCAAAAGAAACATTATATACTTACTGCAAAAAATATAATCATATGTGATTAAGGCAAGTGTTTATTACAAAATAAAAAGATCTCAGGATTATTCCTAAGACTGAGATTTTGATTGTTAGGGCAAGGCTCTGTTGAGCCAAGCTCAACAAATAAACCACTTGCTATGCGTGTGGTTGAAAATGCTTTAGCTTACAGTAAAAACCTCCAGTGATATAGTAAATGCAGGTTCGCCAACCGCATTTAATCACAGGAGGTATCCATAATGGACAGTAATAGTTTATCACATATAAAATGGAACTGTAAGTATTACATTGTATTTGCACCAAAGTCCTAATGATATTTGAAAGATATGCAAATTTGAAATATAAATTTGGAAACCGACATTTCTGGTGTAGAGGTTATTATGTTGACACCGTAGGAAAGAATGCAAAGAAAATTCAAGAGTATATTCAAAATCAATTAAAAGAAGATTTAGAATATGATCAAATGACGTTAAAAGAGTATATAGACCCGTTTACGGGTGAGCCAGTAAAAGCAAACCATTAAATAGAGCCCAGAGGGCTCGGTAAGTAAATGGATTGCGGCTGGCGCCCAATTCAACGAGTCTTTAGACTCAAACGCCGGAAATGAGCCCTTATAGGGAGTGAACAAACCACCGGCTCAGCCGGTGGTTCTGATTACATAATAACATTGACTAAAAGGCCCTTCTATTTTACTGAATTTCTTCTCCATTTTCATTTAAAAACTTGTATTGTATATCATAATCAGATGGAATATTCGACATGTCCAAATAATATACAAATGGAATATTATTAATTTCTATATTTTTGGTTATATCAGCTCCATTTCGTGGCGATATGACAGCCTGTATGGTACTAACATTTTCATTATTGCAGACTATGATATATCCGGTATTCAGTTTACCTAACCTTAATTGCCATCCTATATCATTCAAGGAAATGGCATTTTTATATTTATATTTTCCATCCTGATTTTTGGAAAACTGTGCTGCATAATAATGATATGTTTTGTCGTTTTCCCCTGTCATTCCGACAACTATGGTAGTATCATTATCTACAATACGACCACACTCTATCATATCAACTTCAGCAGATATATTTTCTTTTTCTTTCACAACATCTAACATTTCATCAGGTGTACTCACTTTTTTTCCGCAAGCAGCAAGGCATATCGCCAAAGAAAGGATAAGTAAAACGGTTACTTTTTTCATCTTATTCCTCCGTTATCATTGTGATTAAATTACTCTTTTTCGTAACATTCATTATCTATATAGTATAAAAAAATCAGAAAGTTTTCAAGAGAATAAAATTATCAAAATTGATAGAAAAATGTTGTTTTGGTCGTAAAATCTTGAAACTTGCGTAAAATAGTTGTAATTTGTATATCTTTATGTTATTATCCTACTATAACCTAAAACTATAATCTTAGTTTATACTCAAAAAATATTATCAATGTTAACGATGAAAGGGGAAAATATGGAAGAACTGACTACAGCGGAATCCATGGTGATGAAAACAATCTGGGATCATCCCCATGAAATGGCACTACAGGAAATTATGAAACTGACAAACGAAACATACGGGAAAGACTGGAAACCCCAGACCGTATCAACTTATATTGCAAAGCTGGTGAAAAAGGGCTTTCTAAGGATGAACCAGAGCGGACGCAATGCCACATATGAGATCATAATACCGGAACTTTCCTATCAGCAGGAGCAGAGTCGCAAATTTGTAAAATTCTGGAACCGTGGATCGGTTGCACAGTTTTTAACTGCTTTTTATAAAGATCATAAACTTACCAAAGAGGAAATAGAGGAGTTGAGAAAGAGCATTGATGAACTGGATCAATAATTTGTTTTACATGGGGCTGTTTACTGCACTTACAGGCAGTATTGCATTTGCGGTATATGCAGTTGTTGCAGGCGTTTTGGATGGGTTAAAAAAATACCGATATATATATGGGCTGTTGCTTGTGGTGTTACCGTTCTGGCTGTTTCCGGGGCTGTTTCTCCTGTTGTATGTTACGCATTACCGCAAAATGGGGGAGGCACTGTTTATCAAGGGACACCTGTTTGAACTGACACCTGTGATTGCGCACATAGAGTGTGTGGCGGCGGTGGTCTGGCTGCTTGGTGCAGCAACGGTTCTTGTGCTTCATCTGGTTCGTTATTACCGGGTGGAACATTACATAAAAAAGCACCGGATGCCGGCGGAAAAACGGCTGCAGCTCGTTGCGGCAGGGACTAAGGAGCGTTTAAAGATCCGGGGAAATGTAGAAGTGTATTGCTGCTATGGTATTTATTCCCCGATGGTGCTGGGGTTATTTCATAAATGGATTGTATTGCCGGTGAGGGATTTTTCTCCGGAGAGTCTGCAGATTGTGCTTACGCATGAGTTTGTACATGTGCGGCAGCACATCCTGACGTTGAAATGTGTGGGCAGAGTGCTGGAAGATTTATTCTGGTATAATCCGCTGATCTATATTTTCAATCGCAGGCTGGATTTCTGGTCGGAAATGGCATGCGACATGGAATGCTGCCGTGATTCCGAAAATGTTTTTTCTGTCGGACAGTATTTTCGTGCAGCACTTGAACTGCTTACGGAAGAGACCCGTCCTCTCGAATTTCCGTTTTCCATGTTTGGGGCGCAGAATCATTTACAAGAGCGTATCCGCCGGATGAAGCAGTACCGAAAACAAAAAGAGATGAAACCACTGGCTGTTTTGGCAAGTTTTATTCTGGTTTTTCTTGGCAGTATCTGCTTTACCTGTGGAGCCGGCATCGGTACACAAAAAGCTGTACAAAAAATCTATGCAAAGACTGTACAGCAGAAAAAAGTGAATGTACAGATGGAGGTTATGGACAATCAGGTCTGCTATGCGACGCAAATAGAGACAAATCCAGATGCCGGGCACAGTTATATGGTAAAGGAAGAACCGTATGATGTTTATAAACAGGCAGTTATGGATGCATTTCCTGAGGATATTACAGAGGATAGCATAAAACTTTCCGCAGAGATTCCAAAACAGACGTTATGCAAATGGGCGGTTAAAGGAAAACCACAGAAAATCAGCATCACGGTCGATAACATCCGCGCAGACAAAACAATTTGTGTGGGGATTCTGACATCCGCGCATAAACGGGTCTATATTGAGGCAAATGGAGAGGTGGGACAGTTATTTGAAACATCCGACAAAGAATTTATACGGAGTGTTTTTATAGAAAATACGGATGTAGATACGGTTAAGATTTCCGGGATTGCTACAATGTTAAGTGATTCAGAGCAGAATGCAGGAAATACACAGCGATAGAAAATCAAAAATTGTAATTTTTATAAAAAATCGTTATACTGTAATAAACGGTATAGCGATTTTTTCGTGAATATTTTAAAATTTTTGGAAATATCAGATGACAGATCAGTTTCCATACATTGTCTGCACTTGACTGTTTGACATTCATAAAAAGCGAGGTAATTTATGACAGCGAAAGAAAGAAATGATTATTTTTATGTGTGTGCATTGATTGAGTATATTGCAAGGGAGACCTTGAATCACAGAGGTGATATCGTTAAAGCCATCGGTGAAGAAGGTATTAAGAAATTACTACATGATGCGGAAATGGATCATTGCCTTAGCTTTGAGCAGGTCAGTGATGAAGTAATTTCTTATTACAAAATTAAAAAGGGAAATTTTGATACGATATCGAATTGTAAATATTCAATTCCAAGTTTTCTTGATATTGGAAAACTATATAGTATTATGATTGAAGACTGCGC
>ERZ1034969.1201-NODE-1201-length-11372-cov-15.083679_pt1 | contig 11372 bp, 9 predicted proteins | sample MGYA00520624_ERZ1034969 | MGnify/ENA primary metagenome ERZ1034969 (study PRJEB33766, sample SAMN09781776) | gut metagenome | biome: gut microbiome | host: Homo sapiens | place: Madagascar | study: EMG produced TPA metagenomics assembly of the PRJNA485056 data...
ACTCCATTTCTGAAGTGAAGTTTTCGAGGTCATCAACACCATTTGACAAAGACCCCAAATTTACAGCCAGACTGTTTTGGGATATTTCCATCATGGAAAGTGATTGTCCCGCATACGCAAAAAACCGGATTAATTTGCAATTAATTGCAAATCATCCGGTTTTTCAATTTGAGGCATAGTTTTTTTCGAAGCCTCTAAAATTATTTTAGTTCCTTGATTTTTCCCACGTTTCTTCGAACAAGGCATAGCTGAAATCATCCGTCGTAGGAACAACGGCATCTGCTTGGCCGAGTTCTTCAGGATCGCCAACGGCCACAGCCGTCATGTTTGCCGCCTTGATTGCGGCAACCCCGGCAACTGCGTCTTCAACGCCGACGCAATCTTTCGGGTCTAGCGAAACGGCACGCGCACCAGCCAAGAAGATATCCGGAGCAGGCTTGCCGTGTTCGACCTTCGAAGGATCAGCAATCGCGTCAAATTTGTCAAACAAGCCCAGTTTTTTCAAAATAACTGGAGCATTCTTTGATGCGGAAGCAACGGAAAGCTTGACGTCATGTTCTTTCAATTCTCCTATCAAACGCGTGATTCCCGGAAGAATGTCGTCTTTTGTCAGCGTGTCGATAGCTTTCAAGTAATAGCCGTTCTTTTCTGCTGCCAGCTCTTCGACTTGTTCAGCAGTGTATTTGTCGCGAAGACCGCCAAAGTCCAAAATTCGCTCCAAAGATTCGATTCGGCTGATGCCTTTGAGCTCGGTTTCAAATGAAGCCGGAAGTTTTAACCCCAGTTTTTCAGAAGCCAGCTGACTCCACGCTGCAAAGTGGAATTTGGCCGTATCGGTAATTACGCCGTCTAAATCAAAAATTGCGCCTTTCACGTTCTGATCCCCCTTATTTTGCCGTAAGTTTCAAATCTTTTCCGTTCAGCTTGATCGTCAAATCATCGCCCTTGAGCAAGTCGATCTGCGTGCCTTCCTGGCCGACGTTGATGCTGAGCAAACGACCACGGAAGTTGATTCTGAACTTGTAGCCCGTCCATTCCTTTGGCAGGAACGGTGCAAATTGCAATTCATCATCAATGACGCGCATGCCTGCAAAGCCTTGAACGATTGCAAGCCAGGAACCGGTCATGGACGTGATGTGCAGACCATCGTTCGTATCGTTGTTATAGTTGTCAAGATCCAAACGCGCAGTTCTTGAGTACATTTCAAAAGCCTTGTCTTCTTTGTGAAGATCGGCCGCCAAAATGGCATGAATCGATGGCGAAAGACTTGATTCGTGAACGGTCAACGGTTCATAGAAATCAAAGTTTCGTTCCTTTTGTTCTTGCGTGAAGCGCTCAACAAAGTAGTAGATACCTTGCAAAACGTCTGCCTGCTTAATGTACGGCGAACGCAGGATGTGATCCCATGACCAGTGCTGATTGAGCGGCAATTGATCTTGAGGAAGATCCTTGACCGGCGTCAGGTCTTTGTCAAGGAACGTGTCATGTTGGACGAAAATGCCTAATTCCTTGTCTTCCGGCAAGTACATGTTGTCGGCAATTTCATGCCACTTAGCACGTTCTTCTGAAGTCAAAGCCAATTCTTTCGTCTTGTCATCGGCAACCTTGTCGGCAACTTCATTCGCATAGTCCAAGCACCACTTGGCAAGTATGTTCGTATACCAGTTGTTGTTGACGTTGTTTTCGTATTCGTTCGGGCCCGTAACGCCGTGGATCATGTACATGCCCTTGCGCTTTGAGAAGTGAACGCGATCTGCCCAGAAGCGTGCGATGCCGACCAAGACGTCAAAGCCGTCGTGCGTTACGTATTCCGTGTCGCCCGTGTAGCGCGTGTAGTTGTAGATCGCATATGCAATCGTTCCGTTACGGTGAATTTCTTCAAACGTGATTTCCCATTCGTTGTGGCATTCAATCCCGTTGAACGTCACCATTGGGAACAATGCGCCAGCCAACCCTTGCTGCTTGGCGTTGTGGTATGCGCCAGGAAGCTGTTCGTGACGGTATTCGAGCAAATTTCTAGTAACTGACTTGTCCGCCAATGCCAAATACAGAGGAACGGCAAAGCCTTCAGTATCCCAGTAAGTAGCACCACCGTATTTTTCGCCCGTAAAGCCTTTTGGTCCGATGTTCAAGCGCGCATCGTTTCCATAATAGGTCGAGAATAACTGGAACAAGTTGAAACGAATGCCTTGTTGCGATTCATCGTTTCCTTCAACGACAACGTCAGCTTTTTCCCAACGCTTTGCCCAGCCGTTTGCCTGTGCTGCTTCAAGTTCGTCAAAAGTTGATTCTGCCTGCTTTGCGGAAAGCTTTTCTCCGGCAGCGTCCAAATCTTCAAGCGTTGCATAGTCACGTGAAGTAACAACGACGACGCGCTTTTCAAAGACCGTCTTTTTGCCTGCTTCAAGCGTACCGGCAAAGACGTTTGCAACCTTGAGATCAGTTTCGACAGGTTCCTTTGCATCAAGATCAGAAACGTTTGCCATCAGCATTTCCGTTGTAAATTGAGGAGTGCCGAAGTTGTTCTTAATCGTTTCGGCAACCAGACGACCAGTCGTCTGATCTGCTTTCTTGCTTAAGACGTTCCAGAACTTTTCATCATAGTTTGAGTCTTCGTTGAAGACGTCTGCGTCGATCATTGATTCGATTTCGACTTCAACGTTTGCCGAGCTCAAGTTTTCAACCGTGATGCGATCTGCATAAAGCTCCTTCATGTCAACGCTGACAAAGCGTTCAAAATTTAATTTGACCTTCTTTTCGCCGCGTTTGACAACGTAGCTTCTTGTCAAAACGCCGCTCTTCATGTCAAGCGCAAGTTCAAAATCGCTGAATTCATCTTTGGCCAAATCAACCGATTCTCCGTCAAGCTTGACGTCAACGCTGACAAAATCGACCGCGTTGATAACCTTGCCGAAGTATTCAGGATAGCCGTTCTTCCACCAGCCGACGCGCGTCTTGTCCGGGAACCAGACGCCGCCAAGATAGATGCCTTTGTGCGTATCACCGGAATACTTTTCTTCAAACATTCCGCGCATGCCCATATATTCGTTGCCGGTGCTCGTCATGCTTTCCTGAAGACGCTTGTCTTCTTTATTGAACGTATGCGTAATTACTTTCCATGGGTTTATTTCAAAAATACGTTTCATTTACTTTGCCGCCCTTCATTCAAACGTTTTCATTTTCGATTATTATTATATATGCAATCGGTTGCACTTGCAAGCACTTTCTTCAAAAATTTTTCCGAAGCACTGTATTTTTATAGACAAAAACCGCCGGAAACATTCAGATTTCAGCGGTTTTTCTGCTATATTCTCGTTGATTCGCGCTCGATGACCTTGTGCGGGACGATCACGCAGTTGCTTTCAATTTTAAGATTCGAATCAATCGCAAGCGCAGCGGCCTCCGATCCCAAAAAACGCGGGAAAATCTCGACCGAAGTCAGCGTCGGGTGCATGATCTTGCCATATGCGGAATTGTTGAATCCCATCATTGCAAGCTTTTTGCCGTCGATTCCTGCGGCTTCGCACGAATACTCCGTTTTAAACGCCAAAATATCGTCACATGCAATAATTGCCTCAGTCTCCGGATAGGCTTTGAAATAATCTTTCAAAGCTTTCGTGCGCTCATGTTCGCCTTCGCTTCCGAGGCTCAGGCTCAACAATTGCCCACCGTGCTTTTTGACGGCATCCCGATACCCCAAAAAGCGATCATTTTGCACGTTTTCATCAAGATCAGTGTAAACATACAAAATGTTTTCCAACCCCTTGTCGTATAAGAATTCCGTCGCGTCAAAGCCGGCCTTTCGGTTGTCATTGTCGACGTAAAGCGTCGTTTCCTGATCTTCATAGGGCGTTCCGATAATGACGAACCGCACGCCGTCTTGCTTCTTGACGTACTCCAAAACCTTGTCGCGCGCTTTGGAATAGACGAAGACGAACCGTCTGATGTTGCCTCGCTTGATCATCGTCTCGATGTTTTTGATCAGCTCTTCTTCGCTTTGCCCCGTTGCTACGGAAACCATGTAGTCATGCGCATTGCAGATTGTTGCCAATCCTTGAATAATCTGAATAAAGAACGGGTTGTCGCCAACGGAATCCTCTCTTGCAGGCAAAATAACCCCGATCATGTTTGACGACTTGTTCGCCAGATTTTGCGCTGCAAAGTTCGGTGAATAGTCGAGCTTCGCCATTGCTTTGCGCACCCTTTGTTTAGTTTCTTCACTGATAAGTGAACTGTCATGCATCGCACGTGAGGCAGTCGAAGGAGAAACTCCCGCCAGACGCGCAACGTCCTTGATTGTTGCCATACGTAAGACCTCTCTGTCACATCGTAATAAAAGCGGTTGCATACTTGATATATTAAAAGTATATACCCATAATAAACGCAAAATCAAGCCTATTTTGATTTCATCCAATTGAACTTTAATCAGCGTGCCGTTTCTGAGTGCAAATTCACGGTCTCGCCAGCTTTTGCAAAAAAACGCTGCGTCTGTTGTGCTCAGATTGCGATGCGTCAGCTTAATCAGCACGCAAAGATGGGCAAAACATCGATTTTTAAGATTTGCTCGTAAAATCCAGACCTCGGTTACGGGCAAAAAGTTTCGTCATACGGAAATGAAAACAGACTTATTTCCATCGTGGCAAGTAATCGTCATGCATACGAAAAAAACCGGATCAGAGGCTGGGGAAAAAGTCCCGTTTCTTACTTGAATCAGGTAAAACACCAAACGAAGGCGGTCGATTTGAGATTGAATTCTTAAGTTATTTCTTTCATTTTTTACACATAAAAAAACTATCTTTTTGAAATACAGTGCTGCTCAACCAATTCAGCCAAAATTCCATCCAGATTTACGGACAAAGTGCCGTTTTTGGCTGATTTGTCCGTAAGCAAAACGCATTTTACGGACAAACCGGCATTTTTAAGCGATTTGTCCGTAAATTTTTGGCCATTGTGATGATGATTTACGGACAAAAGACCCATTTTCATCGATGTGTCCGTAAACGGCAGAGACTTTTGCCAAATGCAGCACCTGATAAATCATCACACCATGCTCTCAGTCAAATTTACCGCCAAACTATTTTTGCTTATTTCCATCGTGGCAAGTAATCGTCATGCATACGAAAAAAACGGTTGATTTGCAATTGATTGCAAATCAACCGTTTTTTCAATTTGAGGCATGGTTTTTTTAAGCCCCTTCTTGATTACTTGTTCTTGACGTAATTCGTCCCGTCAGCAGCCGGTGCAACCGCCTTGCCGAGGAAGATTACGAGCACGATAATCGTAATAACGTAAGGAGCAACCTGGAACCAGACCGAGTTGACGTGGCTGAGCAACGGAATGTAGGCTCCTGTGATTGGCAGACTTTGTGCCAGGCCAAAGAACAATGCCGCACCCATTGCGCCGATCGGATGCCACTTGCCAAAAATCATGGCCGCCAAAGCCATGAAGCCTTGACCGGAAATCGTATTCGACGAGAAGTTCATCGTGATCGACTGAGCCATCACGGCACCGCCCATGCCGCCTAAAAAGCCTGAAATCAAAACGCCCAAATAGCGATATTTGTAGACGTTGATTCCCAAGGTGTCTGCCGCCACTGGATTTTCACCAACGGAACGCAGACGCAGCCCAACGTTTGTGCGATACAAGAAGTACCAGCTGACGATTGCGATCAAAATCGCAACGTATGCAACAAGAGACGTCCGCGTAAACAAAATTTTTCCTAGAACCGGAATTTTTGAAAGTCCAGGGAAAGTGTAGGTCCCAAGACCTTGTTCGATAATCGGAGTTTGACCCTTGCCATTGTAGATGATTCGGGTCAAAAAGACGCAGAGTCCGGGAGCGAGCAAGTTCAAAACCGTCCCTGAAATAATATGATCTGCTCTGAAATTAACCGTTGCAACGGCATGCAAAATTGAAAACAAAAATCCGAAAAAGCCGCCGACAAGGATTGAAAGCCACGGAGTCGCTGCGCCCAACGCGTTGCTGAAGGATAACGTAAAGACCGTGCTGCTGAAAGCTCCGACAATCATCATTCCTTCAAGTCCGACATTGACGATGCCGCTTCGTTCAGAGAACGTTCCGCCTAAAGCCGTAAAAATCAACGGAGCCGCATAAATCAACGTTGACGAGAAAACCGTCATCAAAATTGTTTCTAAACTCATTGGTTGTCTGCCTCCTTTGCTTTAGCGCCCTTCTTGATTACGCCCTTTTTAATCAGCATTTCAAACGCATACTTGATTCCGACGAAGAAAATAATTGAAGCCATCACGACGTTGACGATTTCGGACGGTGTCGTCGAAAGCACTGAAATACTCAACCCGCCAATCTGAAGCGCTGAGAAGAGCAAGGCCGAAAACAGCATGCCGATCGGATTTTCACCGGCAAGCAAAGCCACGGCCATTCCGTCAAAGCCGACGCTTGGCGTAGAGTTTGAAACGGAAATGTTTTGATAGTTGCCGATGCCGTCGAGAGCTCCGGCCAGTCCGGCTAAAATTCCCGAGATGATCATTGCAACGATGATCGTCTTCTTGACGTTCATGCCGGCATAACGCGAGGCAGAAGGATTCATTCCGACGCTGCGCACTTCAAAGCCGGAACAAGTCTTGTTGAAATAAAACCAAACCGCAAATGCGCACAGAATTGCCAGGAAAAAGCCCCAGTGAAACGTTGATCCATGCGTCAGATTTTGCAGGAAATCAGTGCAAAGGCTTGCCTTCTTCGGAATGTTCGGGGATGAGTCGGAACCTTTCGGAGCAAGCCAGGTTTTAATGGCATGGTTTACATAATATAAAGCAATGTAGTTCAGCATGATTGTTGAAATAACTTCGCTCGTCCCGAAAAATGCTCTCAAGACGCCGGCAATTCCTGACCAGATTGCGCCGCACAATGCGCCGCACAAGATGGAGCCGATGATCAGGACGATGCCGGGCAAGGCATGAAAATGCAGTGCGAAAACGACTGCACCGAACCAGCCCATAAGATATTGACCAGGCCCGCCGATGTTAAAGAATCCGGCTTTGCTGGAAACGGCAAAACCAAGCCCAGTCAAAAGCAACGGCGTCATGTTGCGCAGCGTTTCGCTGACGGAATAAACATCGCCGAATGCGCCGGCAAACAAGTTAACGTAGTTTTGAATCGGATTATAGCCAAAAACAAGCATCAGAACCGCTCCGACGATAAAGCCGGAAAGAACGGCCAAAAGCGGGATGATTAAGGCATTTTTATTCTTTACCTTCAACATTTTTCCTCCTATTCGGCATCAGCAATCTTCTTGCCGGCCATCATTAAACCTAATTCTTCAGCAGACGTGTTCTTCGGGTCGATTTCGCCGACGATTTCGCCCGCATGCATCACGACGACGCGATCCGAAAGCTTGAGAATTTCGTCCAATTCAAAACTTACCAGCAAGACTGCACGACCATCGTTTCGTTCATCATTGATTTTTTCATGAATGTATTCAATTGCGCCAACGTCAACGCCGCGGGTAGGGTTGGCCGCAATCAGCAGATCGGGTTTGCTTGCGATTTCACGGGCAACGATGACTTTTTGCTGATTGCCGCCTGAAAGAGACCCGACTGCTTCCTTTTCGCTTTGAGAACGAATATCGAATTTTTCAATCAGATCTTTGCCGTTTTGGTTGATGTCAGCATACTCCAAAATGCCATGGTTGTTGAATGGCTTTCGATAATAATTCTTCAAAGCAAGGTTTTCAGAAATCGTCATCGGCAAAACGAGTCCGACGACTTGACGGTCTTCCGGGACGTACCCGACGCCTGCTTCAGTGATTTCTCTGACCGGATGGTTGGCATATTCTTTGCCATTGATCTTGACCGAACCGGATTTGATTTTGCGCATTCCGGTCAAAGCATCGATCAATTCGCTCTGACCGTTGCCGTCAACGCCCGCAACCCCAACGATTTCGCCAGTGTGAACCGTAAGATCGAGATTCTTGACTGCTTGAAGTCCATGTTTTTCAACATTCAGCCCTTTAACTTCGAGAACCGCTTTTGACTGATCGACCTCTGCTTTGTCGACCGTCGTTCTGATTTTTCTTCCGACCATCATTTCGGCCATCTTTTCTTCGGCAACGTCTGCGACCATCACGTCGTCAATGACGCGACCGGCACGAATCACGATGCAGCGATCGGCAGCCTCCTTGATTTCCTTGAGCTTGTGCGTGATGAAGATGATCGATTTTCCTTCATCAGCCAACGCGCGAAAAATTTTCATCAGCTGGTCGATTTCCTGCGGCGTCAATGCGGCAGTCGGCTCATCAAAGATGAAAATGTTGGCTTTGCGATACAAAGCTTTCATAATTTCGACGCGTTGCTGCATCCCGACCGTAATATCAGCAACTTTGGCTTTCAGATCGATGTCAAGCTGATATTTTTCAGCCAATCGTTCAATTTCCTGTGAAGCTTTTTTGTAGTCGATTCTGCCGCCCTTGAGCGGTTCTTCGCCCAAAATAATGTTTTCCAGCACGGTAAATGCAGGGATCAGCATGAAGTGTTGGTGAACCATGCCGATTCCGAGCTTCTTAGCATCGCGCGGGCTTTCCATTTCGACTTCTTTTCCTTCGACGAGAATCTGACCTTCAGTCGGTTTCAAAAGTCCGGAAAGCATTCCCATCAATGTTGACTTGCCGGCGCCATTTTCTCCCAAGAGAGCTAAAATTTCGCCTTTGTGCAATGTAAGAGATATATCGTCATTGGCTTTGAAATTGCCGAATTTCTTCGTGATATGTCTCATTTCAACGACGCTTGTACTCATATTTCCCTCCTAAATTTGATGCGTTCTTCAATAAAAAAGGTGAAGTACCGGCTAATCTTGAAAAAACCAGTACTCCACCCGATGCCCCTTAAAGGAGCCAGCGCTTTTAACGCAGATTATTTTGCTTTAACCGTCAAGTCGCCCTTGATGATCTTTTGCTTGTATTGTTGAACAACCTTCCAAGCAGAGTCTGACATATTGTCGTTTACCAAATCAACGCCCTTGCTCTTAAGATCATAGGTAACGACCTTGCCACCAGGGAACTTGTCTTTCATAGCTTTGTTTGCAATATCTTTTGCGGCATTGCCGACTTCCTTAACGGCAGATGCAAGCGTAACGTTTCCGCCCTTGTATGCGCCGTCAGCTTTTTGGTCCTGATCAACGCCGATAACCCAAACTTTTTTGCCGTTCTTGGCAAGGTTCTTTGCAGCCGTAAATGCGCCTGCGCCAGTACCGCCGGCAGCATGGAAAATAACGTCTTCACCGTTGTTGTACATTGCAGTTGCCATTGATTGACCTAAATCGGCCTTCGTAAATGAGCCTGCATATTTGACGTCAACCGTAATCTTTGGATTTACGGCATGAACGCCTTGGATGAAACCTTTTTCGAAGGTTGTAATAACGTCGCTCTTAACACCGCCCAAAAAGCCGACTTTGTTCGTCTTCGTCGTTTCTGCAGCAGCAACGCCTGCCAAGAATGAAGATTGTTCTGACTTGAACGTTACGGAAGCAACGTTCTTGCCGGAAACGACATCATCAATAATAACGAAGTTCGTCTTAGGATTTTGCTTGGCCGTCTTCTTGATGGCCGGAGCAAGCTTGTAGCCGATTCCGAAAATCGTACTATACTTGGCCTTGATCAATTTATTGATGTTTGGAGTGAAATCTGCATCAGAGTTTGATTGTGCGTAGTTGTAGCCGTTTACGCCCTTTTCAAGCTTGTTTTCTTTACCCCATGCTTCAAGACCTTCCCAAGCTGATTGGTTGAAGGACTTGTCATCAATACTGCCACCGTCAGTTACCAAAGCAGCCGTGTGTTTTACCTTTTCGGAACCGGAATTACCGTTACCGCAGCCAACGAGAACCGTGCCGAGCATCAATGTTGCCGCAATGGCCGAAGCGATTTTTTTGTTAATGTGCATTATAGTACACCCTCCAAAACAGATTAATCAATTTACAAATTTTAGTATACATTGTTTTTTTGTAAAATCAATATAATTCTCGAAAAATTTTTCCTAACGTTCGCTTTTAATAGGTTTTAAAACGTATGTAACCCGTGGTATAATCGTAATGTTATGCTGATTGCGGACAGGTAAAAGGTTTTACCTGAATCCCATTTTTCCCAATCAGCTCCAATAGTTCGTATTTTTACGCTATTTCATGGAGGAACATACATGTCTAAAAAAGTTTATTTCAGTCAAGACGGCGGTGTCGATGACATTATTTCACTTTTCCTGCTTCTTCAAATGGATGATGTTGATTTGATCGGAGTCGGCGTCATGGGAGCGGACAGCTACCTGCAGCCAGCCGCAGAAGCAAGCCGAAAAGTCATCGACCGCTTCGGTCATGGCAAAAAACTCGAGGTCGCCTATTCGAATGCTCGTGCAGTCCATCCTTTTCCGACAAAATGGCGCCTCGATGCCTACTCTGAAAACTCTTTGCCTATCCTGAACGAATCTGGTGAAATCAAGACTCCCAAAGCTCCCCTTGCGGCCGATGATGATCTGATCGAAAAACTGATGAATTCAAACGAACCTGTTACGCTTTTGTTTACCGGCCCGCTCAGCGATCTTGCAAGCGCATTGAAAAAGAAACCGGAAATTGAAGACAAGATAGCAGAACTCATGTGGATGGGCGGAACCTTCCAGGAACGCGGCAACGTTGCCGAACCCGATTGCGACGGAACGCAGGAATGGAACGCTTTTTGGGATCCCGAAGCCGTTTCAGCCGTTTTTTCAAGCAGCATCAAAATCACGATGGTCGCGCTCGAAAGCACGCACAATGTTCCTCTCACGCCGGCCGTGCGCATGTCATGGGCCAAAGATCGCCGTTACCCCGGCATCGATTTTATCGGTAACAGCTATGCCTTCGTCCCTGAACTCAGCATGTTTGAAACGAACTCAACCTACTTCCTGTGGGACGTTTTGACAACATGTGCTTTGGAAGACCCGACTCTGATTAAGCAAAAGACCGTTAAATGCAGCGTCTATACCGACTTTCCGCGTGACGGACGCACGTATCTTGATGACAACGGCAGAGAAGCTCAGCTTGTCTACGATGTCGACAACAAACGCTTCTTTGACATGATCAAGGAACTGGGCAAAAAAACCAAATAGCGAAATGGCAAAAAGAGACTGGGAAAAAAGTCCCGTTTCTTACTCGAATTAAATGAAATACCGAACAAAGGAAGTCGCAAGTCGACTGATTTTGTCCGGTATTTTTCAATTTTCTACACGCATAAAAAATTGCTGTTTTTTAAAAGACGACGCTGCTCAGCCGATTCAGCCAAGATCTCACTCAAATTTACGGACAAAGTGCCATTTTTTGCTGATTTGTCCGTAAGCAAAACGCATTTTACGGACAAACCGGCATTTTCCAGTGAT
>ERZ1034969.1203-NODE-1203-length-11356-cov-4.482612_pt1 | contig 11356 bp, 8 predicted proteins | sample MGYA00520624_ERZ1034969 | MGnify/ENA primary metagenome ERZ1034969 (study PRJEB33766, sample SAMN09781776) | gut metagenome | biome: gut microbiome | host: Homo sapiens | place: Madagascar | study: EMG produced TPA metagenomics assembly of the PRJNA485056 data...
TGAAATGAAAAGGTTATAGTTAATGATTTTTACAAAAAACACATAAAATCATCAGAAAAATTGTTAAATATACACAGAAATCTGATTGACGTAGAGGATGGTCATTGGTATAATAAAAGCTATAGAATGACTAAAGGTCAGTTCGTTAAGGGAGGACTCCAGATGGGTGAAAATATGAAATTTACAGATTTAGACCAGTATTTATTTGGTCAGGGGACCAACTATGAAGTATATAAAAAATTAGGAGCACATCCTGGTACCCAGCGTGGCAAAAAGGGTGTATATTTTGCTGTCTGGGCACCTAATGCACAGGCAGTGTCAGTGATCGGAGACTTTAATGGCTGGGATGAGACTGCAAATCCCATGAAGAAAGTGGGCCCTATCGGGGTTTATGAGGTTTTTGTGCGGGAAGCAGAGATCGGACAGCTGTATAAGTTTTTTATTACAGGAGCTCACGGGGAGAAGCTTTACAAAGCAGATCCCTATGCGAATGAGGCTGAGAAGCGCCCCGGAACTGCATCCAGGATTACAGATATTACAGATTATAAATGGAAAGATGCCACATGGATCAGAAACAGAGAAAAGTATGATTATAAAACACAGCCCATGGCGATTTATGAAGTACATCCCGGTTCCTGGATGAAACATGGATGGACAGAAGAGAATGAGGAAGGCTTTTATAATTATCGTGAATTAGCCCCTGCCCTTACTGATTATGTGAAGAAGATGGGATATACCCATGTAGAGTTGATGGGAATTGCAGAGCATCCCTTTGACGGATCCTGGGGATATCAGGTGACCGGATATTATGCTCCTACCTCCCGTTATGGAACACCTCAGGATTTCAAATATATGATTGATTATTTCCATCGCAATAAGATCGGAGTTATCCTTGACTGGGTGCCGGCACATTTTCCAAAGGATGCCCATGGTCTGGCTAACTTTGACGGAACTGCAGTGTACGAGCATGAGGATCCCAGACAGGGAGAGCATCCGGAATGGGGGACAAAGATATATAATTACGGCCGCCCGGAGGTAAAGAACTTCCTGATCGCCAATGCTCTCTACTGGGTGGAGGAATGTCATGTAGACGGACTGCGAGTAGATGCGGTGGCATCCATGCTGTATCTGGACTATGGCAAAAAAGATGGCGAGTGGGTTGCAAATAAGTACGGCGGAAATAAAAATCTGGAAGCCATTGATTTCTTTAAGCATCTGAACACAGTAGTGCAGGGAAGAAACCATGGGACTGTTATGATCGCAGAGGAATCTACTGCCTGGCCGAAGGTTACAGGAGATGTGGAGGAAGAGGGACTGGGATTCAGCTTGAAGTGGAATATGGGCTGGATGAATGACTTCCTGGAATATATGAAGCTAGATCCTTATTTCCGTAAATATAACCATAATAAGATGACATTTTCTATGACTTACGCATATAGTGAGAGGTATGTGCTGGTACTTTCCCACGATGAGGTGGTTCATCTGAAATGCTCTATGCTGGAAAAGATGCCCGGAAGCCCGGAGGAGAAAGTGAAAAATCTGAAGGCTGCATATTCCTTTATGATCTGCCATCCGGGTAAAAAGCTTCTGTTTATGGGACAGGATTTCGGGCAGCTTAGAGAGTGGAGCGAGGAGAGAGAAATTGACTGGTTCCTGCTGCAGGAAGAACCGCACAGAAAGTTGCAGGAATATTATGCAGATCTTCTTACGATTTATAAGAAATATCCTGCTCTTTATGCTATGGATAATGATCCGTCCGGTTTTGAGTGGATTAACGCCAATGATGGAGACAGGAGTATCTTCAGTTTTGTAAGAAAGTCACCTACAGGAAGAAATAATATTTTGTATGTGGTTAATTTCACTCCTGTGGATCGTCCGGATTACAGAGTAGGTGTGCCAAAGAAAAAACAATATAAGCTGATCATGGATGAAGAGGGACTGGTAACAGAAACAAAAACCTTTAAGGCTGAGAAACAGGAGTGCGATAACAGACCATTTTCCTTCGCATATCCGCTTCCTGCTTACGGAGTTGCAGTATTTACCTATTAAACATGGTAAAGCGTTAAAAATTCGTGCAAAATAAATAATTGCTTTTTCTTTCTGAGTGCGATATAATGAGCGCGAACAGGAAGAGTTGGTTAAGTTTGTACATGTTGAAAGGAGAAAAAACATGAAGGTATCTAATATTAAAGACATTGATAAATTTTTTGAAGTAGTAGACAGCTGTGATGGTAAGGTGGAATTAGTAACAGGTGAAGGCGATAGACTGAACCTGAAATCTAAGTTATCCCAGTATGTATCTCTGGCAAACATTTTCTCAGGCGGAGAGATTCCGGAGCTTGAGATCGTTGCATATGAGAAAGAGGACATTGATAAATTAATGAGCTTCATGATCAACGGCTGATCATAGAATATACCAAGGGGCATGATATCATGCCCCTTTCTTTAAAGAACAAAGTGTGTAAAAAAGCTTTGGAACTGTAACTGACAGTATACATATACGGCTGGAAACCAGGGGGCAGACTGCTTCCTGGTCAAAGTGCGTTAAGGTACAAGAAACAGTAATCAGAAAGAAAAGGAGAAAAATGAATCATGGCTACAAAAATTGATATTATTTCCGGTTTCCTTGGAGCCGGCAAAACTACATTGATCAAAAAACTTCTGAAGGAAGCATTTGCAGATGAGCAGGTGGTACTGATTGAAAATGAATTTGGCGAGATCGGTATTGACGGAGGTTTCCTGAAAGAGGCGGGAATCCAGATCCGTGAAATGAATTCCGGATGTATCTGCTGTTCTCTGGTTGGTGATTTCGGAACTTCTCTGAAGGAGGTTGTTGAGAAATATCATCCGGACAGAATTCTGATCGAGCCATCCGGTGTAGGTAAATTATCAGATGTGATCAAAGCAGTACAGGGTGTCCAGGGAGATGTGGATATTGTACTGAACAGCTATACCACTGTGGTAGATGCAAAGAAATGCAAGATGTATATGAGAAACTTTGGCGAGTTCTTTAATAACCAGGTGGAATATGCGGGAGCGGTTATTATGAGCCGTACGGATATTGTAGATGAGAAAAAAGCGCAGCAGGCAATGGAGCTTCTTCGTGAGATCAATGGAAAGGCTGCCATCATTACCACTCCGATCGAAAAACTGGATGGTAAGAAGATTCTTGAGGTTATGGAGAAACCGGTATCTCTGGCAGATGAGATGATGGAGGAAGAGGTTTGCCCGGAATGTGGACATGTGCATGAGCATCATCATCACGATCATGACCATGAATGTGGCTGCGGCCATGATCATGAGGAACATGAGCACCATCATCACGACCACGACCACGAGTGCGGCTGTGGCCATGATCATGAGGAGCATGAGCACCATCATCACGACCATGACCACGAGTGCGGCTGCGGCCATGATCATGAGGAGCATGAGCACCATCATCATGACCATGACCATGAATGCGGCTGCGGTCATGATCATCACCATCATCATGCAGATGAGGTCTTTACAAGCTGGGGACGTGAGACAATCCGTAAATACAGCCAGAATGAATTAAAAGAAATGCTGGATGCGCTGTCTGAATCCGGGGATTACGGTATTATCCTCCGTGCCAAAGGAATGCTTCCTGCTGAGGACGGAACCTGGATCTATTTTGATATGGTTCCTGAGGAAACAGAAATTCGTGAGGGTGCACCGGAATATACAGGACGTCTCTGTGTGATCGGTTCTAAATTAAAAGAGGATAAGCTGGCAGAATTATTTAAACTTGCTTAGTGATGTTGTAAAAATAAAAGGTTAAAGGAAATAATATTATGGAAGATATCAAGGTTCCCATTTATCTCATTACCGGTTTTCTGGAAAGCGGAAAGACCACTTTCCTGGATTTTACATTGCAGCAGGAGTATTTTTCCATTGATGGAAAAACTCTGTTGATCCTCTGTGAAGAGGGAGAAGAGGAATATGACAAGGAAAAACTGAAGCTTGCAAACACAGTAGTTGAGGTGATCGAGGAAGAGGATGACCTTACACCTCAGCGTCTGGCTGCTATGGATATTATCCATCAGCCGGACCGTGTGGTTATAGAATACAATGGAATGTGGCTTGTGAGCAAATTTGAACAGATGGAACTGCCGGAAGGCTGGGGGATTGAACAGGAGATTACCTGTGTAGATGCCACTACCTACCAGGTGTACATGGCAAATATGAAATCTCTGTTTATGGATATGGTCAGAAATACAGATATGGTTATTTTTAACCGCTGTAAAGAGGGAGATCCTCTGCCTGCATACAGAAGGGGAATCAAGGTGGCCAACCGGAGGGCGGAGGTTATTTTTGAAGATGAAGAAGGGGAAATGGAGGATATTTTCCAGGATGAGCTGCCCTTTGACATCAATGCACCTATTGTGGAGATCCCCCCTGAGGATTATGGAATCTGGTTTGTAGATGCCATGGATAATCCGGATACCTATGTGGAAAAAATCGTACGTTTTAAGGGACGTGTGATGAAGCCACGTGGAATGGGAAGCAAATTTTTTGTTCCTGGACGTGTGGCTATGACCTGCTGTGCGGATGATACCACTTTCCTGGGATATATCTGCAGAAGTGATTATGCTCCTCATATCAAAGAAGGAAGCTGGGTGGAGGTAACTGCGAAGGTTGCTTTTGAAAATCGTACAGAATATCAGGGAGAAGGTATAGTTCTTTATGCGTCAGATGTAAAGGAATGTGAACCTTTAAAAGAAGAAATGGTATATTTTAACTAGGGAGAAAATATGTACTTAGTAGTTGGTTTGGGAAACCCGGGGCGGCAGTATGAGGCTACCCGCCATAATATGGGTTTTGATACAATAGATTATCTGGTGGAGGAATATAAGGTTCCCCAGGGTGGCGTGAAATTTAATGCCATGTATGGAAAGACTGTGATCGGCGGTGAGAAGGTGATCCTTATGAAGCCGTTGTCCTTTATGAATTTAAGTGGTGGTCCGGTCAGGGATATGGTGAATTATTTCAAGATCGACCCGGAGACAGAGCTGATCGTAATCTATGATGATATTGACCTGGATCCGGGACAGCTGAGGATCCGCAAGCAGGGAAGTGCAGGCGGGCATAACGGGATCAAGGATATTATCCGTCAGCTTGGCACAGAGAAATTCCTGCGGATCAAGGTGGGAGTAGGTGCCAAGCCCAAGGGCTGGGATCTGGCAGATTATGTTCTGGGAAGGTTTTCCACAGAAGACAGAAAAATTGTGGATGAAGCCATTGCAAGAGCAGGGAAGGCTGTGGATATCATGATTTCCCAGGGACCGGATGCTGCCATGAATGAATTCAATAAAAAGGCAAAAGCAGTTGTGTAAAAGTAACCTGAAAAATTTATGACTGTTTCGGGAGATTAGGCATGAAAGCTTTTTTGACACCTCTGCAGGGGCTTGCAGAGTTTGAACAAATTTGTGAAAAAGGCAAAAAAAATAAAGGAGTCCTTCAGGTTTCCGGGTGTCTGGAATCCCAGAAGGCTCATTTAATATATGGCCTTTGTCAACTGGCGCCATTTCGTCTGATTCTGGCAGAGGATGAGCGGCGTGCCAGGGAGATTTATGAAGATTATCGGTTTTACGATAAAAAGATATATTTATATCCTGCCAGGGATCTGCTTTTCTTTCAGGCAGATATTCATGGGAATCTGTTGATCCGCCAGAGAATGCAGGTGGTCCGTGCGCTTATGGAGGAAAAGGAACTGGCCGTTGTTACCAGTATTGATGGTTGTATGGATTTTCTGGAATCTCTGGAGCAGATAAGGGAACAGCTTCTGCATTTTACCAGCGACAGCACGGTGAATATAGATGCTCTGAAAGCCAGGCTGGTATGGCTGGGCTATGAAAGGGTAGGACAGGTAGAAATGCCGGGGCAGTTTTCCATTCGTGGCGGTATTGTAGATATTTATTGCCTGACAGAGGAGAATCCCTGGAGAATTGAGCTGTGGGGAGATGAGATTGATTCTATCCGCAGCTTTGACGCAGAGAGCCAGCGTTCTCTGGAAAATCTGGAAGAGATCACAATTTATCCTGCTGTGGAGCATCCGGGGGAGAAGGCCCAGCTTTCTTTTCTGGATTATTTTCCTGCGCAGAAATCTGTGGTTTTTCTGGATGAACCAAATCGTCTTGTGGAAAAAGGACAGGCTGTGGAGGAGGAATATAACCAGAGCCGTCTGCACAGAGCAGAAAAGGGAGAGAAGAATCTTCCGGAAAACTGGCTTTGTTCTTTTGAAAAGGTACAGAAGGAGCTGAACAAACGAAATTGTATTGCACTCTGTGCACTGGAGCCCAGACAGGCTGGCTGGAAGATCAATGAAAAATTTTATATAGAGGCCAAGTCTGTAAATTCTTATAACAGCAGCTTTGAGCTTCTGACAAAGGATCTGGAACAGTACAAAAGACAGGGATACAGGGTTGCGCTTCTTTCCGGTTCCAGGACCAGGGCAGAGCGTCTGGCAAAGGATCTTCAGGAACAGCAGCTTTCGGCTTTTTACAGTCAGGATTATGACCGGCAGATTCAGCCGGGAGAGATCATGGTGGTCTATGGTCATGCGAAAAAGGGATTTGAGTATCCCCTGACCAAGTTTGTGGTCATGACAGAATCTGATATTTTTGGCCATGAGCAGAAAAAGCGAAAAAAGAAAAAGAATTATAATGGAAAGCGCATTCAGGATTTTGCAGAGCTTTCCATTGGAGATTTTGTAGTTCATGAAAGACATGGTCTGGGTATTTACCGGGGCATTGAGAAGGTTGAGGTTGACCGGGTGGTCAGAGATTATATCAAGATCGAGTATCAGGGAGGAAGTAATCTCTATATTCTGGCTACCCAGCTGGATTCTCTTCAGAAATATTCCGGAGGGGATGCTTCAAATACTCCTAAACTGAATAAACTGGGAACTTCTGAATGGAATAAGACAAAAAGCAAGGTCCGGGGTGCTGTAAAAAATATTGCAAAGGAACTGGTGGAGCTATATGCGGCCCGTCAGGAAAAGGAAGGGTATGTGTGTGGCCCGGATACTGTGTGGCAGAGAGAGTTTGAGGAGATGTTTCCCTATGAGGAAACAGAGGATCAGCTTGCTGCCATTGAGGATGCCAAAAGAGATATGGAGAGCACCAGGATCATGGACCGGCTAATCTGTGGAGATGTAGGTTATGGGAAAACAGAGGTGGCACTTCGGGCAGCTTTCAAGGAAGTGCAGGAGAGCAGACAGGTGGCATATCTGGCACCTACCACCATTCTGGCTCAGCAGATTTATAATACTTTTGTCCAGCGAATGAAGGAATTTCCGGTACGTGTGGAGCTGCTCTGTCGTTTCCGCACACCTGCCCAGCAGAAAAAGGCAATTGAAGATCTGAAAAAAGGACAGGTGGATGTGGTGATCGGAACCCACAGGATTCTGTCCAAGGATGTGAAATTTAAAAATCTGGGTCTTCTGATCGTAGATGAAGAGCAGCGTTTCGGGGTCACTCACAAGGAGAAGATAAAGCAGCTGAAAAAAGATGTGGATGTACTTACGCTTACCGCCACACCTATTCCCAGAACCCTTCATATGAGTCTGATCGGGATCAGAGATATGAGCGTGCTGGAGGAGCCGCCCATGGACAGAATGCCTATCCAGACTTATGTAATGGAGTATGATGAAGAGACTGTACGGGAAGCCATTAACCGGGAGCTTCGCAGAGGCGGGCAGGTGTATTATGTTTACAATCGGGTAACGGATATTGCAGATGTGGCATTGCGCATTGCAAAGCTGGTGCCTGAGGCAAGAGTAGATTTTGCCCACGGGCAGATGAGTGAGCGGGAACTGGAAAATGTTATGTACGGTTTTGTAAACGGAGATATTGATGTGCTGGTTTCCACTACCATCATTGAGACCGGATTGGATATTTCCAATGTAAATACCATGATCATCCATGATTCAGACAGATATGGACTTTCCCAGCTTTATCAGCTGCGAGGCAGAATCGGACGGTCTAACCGCACGGCTTACGCATTTTTGATGTACCGAAAGAATATGATGCTGAAGGAGACTGCAGAGAAGAGACTGGCTGCAATCCGTGAATACACAGATCTGGGAAGCGGCTTCAAGATTGCCATGAGGGATCTGGAGCTTCGCGGTGCAGGAAATCTTCTGGGAGCCCAGCAGCATGGGCATATGAATGCAGTCGGATATGATCTGTATTGCAAGATGCTCAGTGAAGCGGTAAAAGAAGCCAAAGGAATCCATACAATGGAAGATTTTGACACATCCATTGACCTGAATGTAGATGCTTATATTCCGGATACTTATATTGGAAATGAGTTTCAGAAGCTGGATATTTATAAACGGATTGCAGGAATTGAAAATCAGCAGGACTATGATGATATGCTGGAAGAGCTTCTGGACCGGTTCGGAGAGCCGGGAAAGGCTGTGCTGAATCTGTTGGCTGTAGCCAGATTAAAATCCATTGCCCACAGGGGTTATGTGACGGAAATCAAACAGCTGGGGAAAGAGGTGCGTATTACTCTATATGAAAGGGCAAAGCTGAATCCTGCAGGAATTCCTCTGCTGATGCAAAAGTATGGACGGAGTCTGCAGTTTAAAAATGACCGGGAACCTAAGTTTATTCTGAATCTCAGAGATCATCTGATCCAGGCGCTTACAGAGTTTGCAGGAGAGCTGGAGAAAATGGCAGAAGGATCGGAGATGTAATAGAAAGAAAGATGTCTGGGATTTCGGGAAAATCGTGATGAAAGTGTGAATTGTATGAGATATTTTACAATTTGCCTTGCCCTCAGACTGAAAAAAGATTATACTGAGATAAGCGCACAGGACGGAAGGATAATATTCCTGTGAATATATGGAGGAAGAAATGAAAAAAATGATGAAAAGAACAGCCGCTGTGACTCTGGCAGGCATTATGTCAGTGGGATTGCTTACAGGCTGCGGAAGCAAAACGATAGACGGAACAAAAACAGTAGCTACTGTAGACGGAACTGAAATTCCTCTTGGCGTGGTAAGTCTTTATGCCCGTCAGCAGCAGGAACAGACAACTGCCATGTATATGAGCTATATGGGAAGTGCTGATAATATCTGGGATCAGACTGCAGATGAGGATTCCGGAAAGACTTACGGAGATCAGGCAGTGGAGAGCAGCCTGAAGTCTGTAGAGACTATGTATATCCTTAAGGAAAAGGCTGCTGACTATAAGGTTGAAGTGACAGAGGATGAGGAAAAAGCCATTGCAGATGCAGCTTCACAGTTCATGGCTTCCAATGGAGAGGATACCATCAAAGAGCTTGGAGTTACCGAAGATCAGGTAAAGACTCTGTTAGAGCTTCTCACAATTCAGAAGAAGATTTATGATCCTATTGTTGCGGAGGGCAATATTACAGTTTCCGATGATGAAGCAAACCAGTCTTCTTTCACATATGTCAGCATTTCTACCAGTGGTGATGATGTGACTGATGAACAGAAAGAGGAAAAAAAGAAACAGGCTCAGGAGATTCTGGACAAGATGAAAGAAGATCCTACTGCTGATATGAGTGAAATCGCCAAGAGCGTGGATGACAGTTATTCTGCCGTAGAGGGTAATTTTACAACCAAAGAGAGTGAGGATGGCGAGGATGAGGATTACAGCTCCACTGCATATCCGGATGAGGTTCTGAAAGTACTCCGTGGTCTGAAGGATGGAGAGGTTGCTTCTGATATTATTGAGACAGATACAGGATATTATGTAGTAAGACTGGATAAGGTTCATGATGATGATGCAACCGCATCCAAGAGAGAATCTCTGAAGAACTCCAAGGAGAGCACCTACTATTCCGATACTACAAGTGATTGGCTGGACAGTGCAAAGACCGATGTGAACAAGAAGGTTCTTAAAACTCTGAAGATTACAGATAAGCATACCTTCACAGCACCTACACCTACTCCAACACCTGAGGTAACTGAGGAAGCAACAACCACACCTGAGGCAGAGGAAGAAGCAACAGAGACACCTGCAGCAGAAGAAGAGGTAACAGAGACACCTGAGGCAGAGGAAGAAGCAACAGAAACACCTGCAGCAGAAGAAGAGGTAACAGAAACTCCTGCGGCAACAGAAGCAGCAGAATAAAAATGAGATAAAATGAAAGCCGGCTATATCAATTCGTTGGATTGATATAGCCGTTTTTTTTATGTGGCTTGCTTTTGCAGTATCAGAAAATCACAGTATCCCTGCCGTGAGTCTTGCCATAATATAGCTTGTCATCCGCATGCTTGACCATTTCTGAAAGAGTGGAGTGATAATCGTATTCCTCCAGGCCAAAGGTCATAGTCACATGAAGGGAGACATCCTTATAAACGATCGTCAGATCAGAGACTGCTAATCGGATATTATCCATCAGTGAGCTGGCTTCATCCAGATTGAGTCCGGGAAAGAAAAAGAGAAATTCTTCACCGCCCCATCTGCACACATGTCCCAGTCCCAGGGTTTTTTCCTTGAAAAGCTTTGCCAGATCAGTGAGGACCTGGTCTCCGCAGTTATGACCATAGGTATCGTTGACCTTTTTGAAGAAATCAATGTCTCCGATGGCAATACTGAAATTTTCGGATGGATTTGCTGTAATATGATTTTTCAGGATTTCCTCCATACGTCTGCGGTTATACAATGTGGTAAGAGGATCTGTGGCTGCCTGCTGCTGCAGCTCCATGTTGTAGAGAAAGAGATGTTTCTCTGCTTTTTGAAGATTAGAACTGAAGGTAATGCAGACTAATACCATAATAATAAAGGAAAGTACAGTGTTCACAATCTGCATGATCAGCATTTGTTCATTATTCAGAGAATATACAGGGGCATTGAGCTGACAGTTGAAAAATAAAGCCATTCGCAGGAAAAACAGGAAAATGGTAAAAATAATTTTATTGAACAGCCGGTCATAGATGGAAAATATGGAAACCAGCAATAACGGCATCATGAAATTGATTCCACCACAATTCCATCCATAGCAGTAAATGAAATAAGTAATCCATCCTACGGAAATGCATACATAAAACAGAAGATTCCATCGGATAGGAATGGTGTTAACTTTTTTCCTGGCTATACAGGAGGCTGCTATCCAAAATAATACGGGAATACAGTTTCTGACATATCCCATTTGCACCAGGCAGATAATAAAGATAGCAAAATAGGCGATATAAATATTGTAGGATCTGGTCAGAACCAGGGAATAGTAGACAGGGGTTGATTCTGGCAGATTCTCCTGAGGTTTTTTTGTGTTCATACAAAATCCTTTACTGAAAATTTATATTATATAAGATGAAAATGTTTTAAAGCATTTGCAATTCCGTCCTCTTCTATAGGAG
>ERZ1034969.1207-NODE-1207-length-11331-cov-9.314473_pt1 | contig 11331 bp, 9 predicted proteins | sample MGYA00520624_ERZ1034969 | MGnify/ENA primary metagenome ERZ1034969 (study PRJEB33766, sample SAMN09781776) | gut metagenome | biome: gut microbiome | host: Homo sapiens | place: Madagascar | study: EMG produced TPA metagenomics assembly of the PRJNA485056 data...
TGAGGTGAGCATATCACCTCTGTTCAGGTGGCCAAATTCAGTGTGCCACTTCAATCAATAATGAGAGTTCTCAAACTCTCGTTGCCATTTTGGTCACAGAAGACTGACGCTGTTTTATGCCCTAACTATACTGACGTGAACCCGGTCCACACCACACCTATGATTCTCTCCAACTATATAACTGTGTGACATCACACTTTGCTGATAAACGCTTCAAATCGACGACCTATACCCGATATTGTTAATAAATGACGTTGCGCGATTTGTTGTGATGACACTGCTGCAATTTCGTTATCCAGACTGATAATTCGTTCATTTAATACCTGCATATCCTCCCGCAGTGAGATTTGGTGAGATCAACATCAACAACTTTGATCGTACTCATGTCATTTACTCCCGTAGCAAACGAAGACAGTAAAAGATACAGGTGTTGAATGATTAAAATCCTCTAAATTCCAACCAAATTTTTGCATGGTATACTTACTGATATCTTTATCTACTTTAATAATGGCATAGGTTATAGAGCAATCCGGCTATTCTTCATGCTCTAAACCTATACTGATGCACGTGATTATTGGTAGTTAAAACTAATTTACGAGCAACTTTAAATTGTTAGAAGGCTATGTTCTGTATACCTTTATAACCATACAAAGAAATTATACATAACCCCGTATTTAATATTATTAGCTTATCAGAATGAAATTCCACTCAATCCTATATTGCTGGAGTTTTTTTCCAAGCACCTATTTGCTCATAAATTTGACGCTCTATTTTTTCTACATCATCAACCAAGTCAGAATAGTCAGGTGGGTTGGTACCAATTGCCCCCTCCCATTGCCTCGTCAGCTGTGAAACTTTATTTTTGATTGTAGAGAGCTGATTTAGCTGCTTTTTGGCAAACAATACTTCTTCCGAATACAGGTTTTTTTTGGGCATTACAGTACCAGACAACGAATTTAACTTAAGTGCAGGCCGTCTTTTTAACATAAACAACTATCATTGCAACACATTTTCCGAGTTTTTCGTGGTAGGCCCTTCTTAGCAGAAGCATCTCTGATGTGTGGTCATCCACCAGCGGTCCTGTGTTTCGATAACCAAAACTATGCATATTCGTTTACACGCATTGTGCAAAAATCAGTGACCAGCTATCCGCTTACGGGATCATCACGCCTGCGAGTTTTATGAAAGTGATGTGCGGATATTACGAAATGCAATCGGGTTGAAATGGATCGTAGATACCCTCTTCAATAACCGATGCATCAGACCTGCCATCGCTGTTTGATGAGCAGCCCACCAGGCGCATCAGCGAAACACTGATGAAAGTGATGGACAGGTTTAACAAAGAACTGTTTCTGGTTATCGAAGGGATCAGCAGGATTCCATGATGAATCAGTCCAGGCTGTCTCCACGATATACTAGTCGCTGGAACGTGCTACTTTTCATAAAAACCTGACATCCATGTCGCTGTTAACCGATAATTTCCGGAAACAAAAGTAACTTTAGCCACCACGAGCCTTCTGGATTGCATATTTCAGGGTGGCCTCGTCAACAGCGCCCGGGATGAATGATGTCGTTGCAGCGTCGGGTTTTTGCATGTTCATGATAATGAACCCTGGCGTTCCGTTGATCCCGAGAGCTTCACCCAACTGCATGTTTCCGGAGATGACATTCTCATAGCGTCCTTTCTCACGGTCGCCGAATGAGCTGTTGAACCCGGATTTGTTCACAACCATGTCTAAATCACTGAGTGTAAACTCACGCTGGTTATTGAAGAATACATACGCACTGGTCATCAGGTTGTTGTGGTACTTACGATACGCTTCAGCGCCGAATGTCTGATAAACATGCAGGCCAGTTGCCGCCCCCATCGCAGAAACGGGTTTCGAACCAGCGAAGATTGGAAATTCTTTAAAGAAGAATTTAACATCGCTGCTCTGGCTCAACACGGATTCAACGACCGGCGCTACCTTCATACAGAAATGGCACTGGTAGTCGAAAAACTCGACGACGGCGACGGCAGCATTATCAGGTCCAATGTTAGGTGTCTCTTTGGTCTCGAAGAGAGCCGGGGCGTAAGGGATGATCCGCTCAAGGGAGGCGTTAGTGTTCTGGTTCTCAAGCGCCTTACCCGCTTCAAGCAGATACTGGGGATTTTTTACCAGATAGGTAGCCGCGACTCTTCCTATTTCATCGTTACCGGGGAGCTCAGTTTTAAAATATTTCGACGTGATATATACAGAGCCAGCCGCTGCAATCACCGCAGAAATTAAAACAGACACCACGGGTTTTAAATAATTTAATTTAGTCATAGCCACCTTTACGCATTTTAACTTGTTAGTTATCAATCTACGTTCGATTATACTGTCACAACACATCGGAATTATTCGTTAAAGAACCTTTTTGGAGAAATTAGAATGTTACGGCATTTTTTATTACTTACCGCCACAACGTTCTTATGTGGGTGCGGCTATCATTTCGGAAATGACGTTGATGCTTACGATTTAATGTCCAGGCCGGTAGGCGACAAGAAATTTGAAATTGTAGCGCCGGATGACAGTATACAGTCGCGGATGTTTGCAGCCCGGTTTTCGAATGGGTTAACGGGTATAGGGTTTAATATTTCCAGCCATGTTCCCGACTATATTCTCAGATTCAGTTACAGCAAGACCCAGGAAAATCTGCAATACAGTGAACAGCCAGTGACGGGCGTAACCGGATATGTCGTCGAGAAGAAAATAACGAGGAAAGTTAAACACGGGCAGACTCAGACGGACTATGACTATAAGCCCGTCAGTGGGATCGTGGGATCTGAGACGGTATCACAAAAGCATTACTGGCGCCGCCTTGATGTGGAAGTCTACCCAGCGGGAAAAGAGGCACAGCAGGTGCTAAAAGTCAGTATTCAGAGCAATGCGCCAATTCCATCGGACAGCATTGCTTATTCCGCAATGATCGACGCTTTGACCGGGAAACTGGACGCCCCGCTACGCTCCGGAAACTACGTCGCATCGGTTCCCTGGAACTGATGACCAGCACCGCTACTCCCAACTGCAAAGTGACTTTTCTCACCTCCATGCCACACCTTTACCGACCTCCTCTGTTGAAATCATAGAGCCGGTAAAGATCGCCGATTGTTAGTGCGCTCAATTTGGATACGAACAGATACTCAAACTGCGCTTTCTGAATATCTGACACGGACTCATCGTCCAGCACCGCCTGGTAAAATCTGGTGCTGATGCATCTCTCCGGATGCATGAACTGGTACCGACTCTGGAGCACCACCATCAGTAAAAAAAGAATCATCAGAACGATAAGTAACAACTGGTTGGAGAGCTCCAGTCCCAGCGACACACCGATGGTTGTCAGAAAACAGAGAGTCCATCCAATCAGAGCGAAAGGAGCCGTGTGGATCTTTTGTTGGTAATAACGGAAGATCACCGGATCATTTAAATACCGCTTATCCGGTAATCCCGTTGCTCGGGTGACAATGCTGAGCCAGAGCGACATTTTATCCCCCCCCACATCCCGGATATAAGACACTCTCAGGCCAGACGTTCATAAAACGCGACGACGGGCAGGGTTATGGGGTTTTGTACCAGCTCGGGGCGAATGGCTTTCAGCTGCCTTACCGGTGCCAGCTCATCAGTCGGCTTCACGATTTCGTTGCCCGGACCTTTCCGTGTGCTGTCGGTGTTCACCTTTAGCCTGCCATTATTCAGATACGATTCTACCTGTTTAGCCATGGCGTCGCTGGGGGATGATGCATCATTAATTTTTTTTAAAACCTCGTCTTTATTCGTTTGAATCTCAGATACCAGCAGCTCAATGCTGGCCGCAGTGTCAGCGTTGCAGGACCCGAACTGGCATTGGGCAGCAAAGACGGGGTGAGAGCCAACCGCCACGAGCATTAACGTTGTCAGTAATGCAGATTTCATAAACACCTCTTGCAGTCGTGAAAAGTCACTTTTGTGCGGTGCCCATGCGGGTCACCAGATTTTCCGGGCTCATCCAGCCGGTGAACAGCTGAGGTTTACCCGACAGCGTTACCATGGTTGGCGTACCCTGAAGCGGGATAGTTGAAGCCACTTGGAAATGAGATTTGATGATATCGAGGCAGGACTCGTCAGGCCGTCCTTCCGGAATAGTCGATGTCGGGCTCATTGCGGCATCCAGGGCATCATTAGGTTTGGCCGCACACCAGATTTTTGCCATATTCCCCGCACCAACGGAGTTCAGACCTGCACGCGGAAAGGCGAGGAATTTGATTGAGATCCCGGCATCGAGATAGGATTGCAGATCTTGATGCAGTTTCTGACAAAAACCGCAGGTAATATCTGTAAACACCGCTAGTCGATATTTTTCATTTGGCGACTTATATTCGATGGATTTTGTTTTAGCAGCGAACTCCCTGACACCTTTCAGTACCGCCTGCTCCGTTGTATTCTCCACATCTTTGCCGTTCACATGAAACAAGCTCCCGGTGAAAATGTAATCGCCGTCTTTGCTGACGTAACTCACGCCCTCTCTTGAAATGACAGTATAAATATCTTTTACCGGTGATGGCTCAATATGCTCGATGGACAGGCCAACTTCGTTTAATTTCTTCAGCGCTGCATCTGGAAGCACGTCAGTATTTACTGTCTGGGCATTCATGCTAAAGGCCGTACTGAATGCCAGTAAAAAGAATGATGCCTTTATAGTCTTATTCATTTCAGCTCCTTTAATGGAGTGTTAATACTATCATGCGAAAAAATCTGCCAAATTCGCTTAAGGGACAAAATCCCCCCCCCTATAGCAAAAAATATTTAGCCTGCGATGTGGGAGAATATCCTGCATGTAATTCCAGTGGAGATTATCTCGTGTTCATACCACCAGCAGATGATGTGAAACCAATTCCCGTTCCTGTTGAAATCTACACGCAGTGCATTACCGATGCCTCACGCTTTTTCGGGATTGATGCAGAGCTGGTCTTTACGCTTTTTGATAATGAAGGAGGAAAAGTGGGAACGTTTAGCCGAAATAAAAATGGCACTTATGATATTGGCCCAATGCAGATCAACTCGTCAAATCTGCCTGAAATAAGCACTCATTTTCCTTCGGTTACCTGGCGGGTGCTGGCTTATGACGCATGTGCAAGCTTTTGGGTAGGCACCTGGTGGCTTTATCGTAAAATTGTTGCTCGAAAGGGTAACGTATTTGAAGGGATTGGTGACTACAATAGCAAAACACCTAAGGTTCGGGCAAAGTATATCTTCAACTTCATGGTTAAATACAATCGCCGGATTCAGCGTCGGAATGGTATGAACGAATTATATCAGTGGACACAACCGAAGACACAGTACAACGGTCATATTGCAAAATATCTTCCTGAGTAAAATACGTTCTGCTCTCATTTTTATTAGTTTTTAACGTGGTCGTAAACAATGCATTTCTGAACTAGTGAAACAGCCCAGTGAAGAGATTAAGTATGCTCCAATCAATATACGAATTCCTGTACAATTTACGTTGTTCCCCTAAGAAGCTCGCTAAACAAAGCGTGGAAGGAATCTTGTTTCAAGATGAATCAACAGCTGGCTTATGGATGCCTCTGCCATCAATCCATATTGTTCTTTTTCTGGATTTTGACGGTGTAATCCATAAATGTCAGAACGAATCTTTCGAGCAGATGTATTTGATTGAGAGGTTACTTGATGCTTGTCCATCAATGTTCATCGTTATATCAAGCTCATGGAGAGAGTGCGCCAGTATCAGCTACCTAAAGTCACTTTTCCGCTCGCCCTACAGGGACAGGGTAATTGGCGCAACACCATCCCTGTCTCTCCCCTCAGGGAATATAGGAGTCCGTGCAGCTGAATGCGAATATTTCGCCACCAGATACCAGGTAAATGCCTTTATTTGCCTTGATGACGATCTAACCTTGTTTCCATCAGGATACCCGCATCTGTTCCCTACAGATTATTACACGGGGGTTAATGAAAAGGACATAGTGGATCTGATAGCACGATATAACCTCATTATGACTCGCATTTATTAAAACCCTCTTCCGACAAAAGCCCCCCCTGATACGCCCTCGGCCAGATACCAATGCATCAGTTGAACACAAAAGTAGCTTTTCCATCAATTTTCATTCAGGCATTCACGTACGTTTTCCCTATATTCAGGTTTGCGTGCTGACTTTGCTCTGAACAGCACCAACGTAGATATTTAATTTCCTCTGGTGCAGGAATAAAAAAACCGTGTTCAAAAATAACACGGTTTTTTTATCAGTTACTATTCACTTCTACTTCTTATTTTCATTCAGCCAGTTTTCAGCCCTCTCTATTCTAGACTGATACGGTTCGTTTGTATTGTTCAGGTCTGACTTCATAAAGTTAACAAACGCATCTGCTTTATCCGGGCCGAAGTGTGGATCATCGGTCAGTTGCTGACGAATCGCACGCTCTGAGTTTTGTGATGCCCCCTCATACGTCTTGATACCATCACTTCCCATATCCTTATAACGGCTGGTCACCGCGCTAACACCATCGGACATTTGCAGGTGGTTACCAATCTTACCCAATAACGAGCTCGGCATATTTTCCGGATTCGATGCATCGTTTGCCATAGACGCCGGGGTATTCAGAATACCAATACCTGAGAGCATATCGTTTACGGGTTTAGCTCCGATAACATCAAGCCCTTTGGCAATACTCTCCTGCCCCGATATAAGCGTGCTGCCAATAACACTACGTTCTGTATTGGACTCAATTTTATTACCAACAAGGCTATCCATCGTGGTTTGCGTTCGTTGACCATAGCTCCCGCCGCCAGAACCACCTTCTCCAAGGTTCGCCCTTACTGCTGAATCAAGAGAGCCTGAAGCCTTGTTGTGCATGTCGAAACCTTCATGAATACTCTTGACATCGTCCATCCCCCAGCGAACGTTGTAATGACCCAATTCGGTGAGAATGCTTTGAGTATCCGCTTTCAGTTGTTCTTTCTCAGCGCCGGTTGCCATTGTACTTGCGCCATAGGTAAACACGGCTTGTGCGGCTAGATCAGCACGTTTGTCATCCTGAGTTTTACTAGCGTCAAATGCAACCCTGTTAAAATAGTCCGGGAGGTTGTTTGATATCCCCCGAATCTGACTACCTCCGTACAGATAATTCAGTTTTTCGCTGGCTGATCCCATGCCCGAAGTCGCATGCTTGCCGCCGGTAGCAGTCTGAATCTGGTCAAAGGTTTTTGTGGCGTTGTTAACGTCCTGTGAACCACCCTGAACTCTTCCCACAGATTCATTTGTCAAAATAGGGGTATTCTTATCCAAGGTCGAGAGCACATGCTGGTTCTCTTCGCTATAGGAGTTAGCTACATTGCCTTTATGAATATCCTGAATGTCTGCTTTACTGACCTTGTCCACATTGTACGGCGTAACCCCCGACTCTGTTTGTCCGCCAACATGCTGATTAGCATTCTGCTGGTTCAGTTCCAACCCAGTTTTCGCCTGAGCATCCAGATCATGCCCCACGGCAGCAACCCGATCGGCACTCATTACGCCGGACGTATTTACATGTTCTGGGGTGCGCTCCTGCGCCTGTGCAATCGTATTAATTCCCGATGCATCACCAGTGATTCGGTCAAGCTGATTGGTAATCGGCAGAATCTGTTGAGCGTTTCCACCGAAATCAGCAACCAGCCCTTTAAGCAGGCTGGAAGTCTCACGCAGATCCTGCTTATTGCTCTCAGCCGTTTCCCCTCGGGAAGTATCGATCGCAATTTTTTGTTCACTAAAGTCACGAGTCGTTGCCACCAGCGCATCTGTTCGCTGGAGTTGTGACCCCAACTGAGTACTGGCCTTAAATGTGTCATTGTAGGAATTGAACTTCTCCATAAACGCATTCTCATCAAGACCATTTTTCCGTGCAAACTTGCGCACATCATCATCGCTGAAGTTTTTATTACGTATAGAATCGGAAAATCTGTCCAGGTTAACAGCCTGTCTTGAGTCAAGTGTTATGCCAGTATTGGCGCTGGCGTTCGTTGAAAGTGACGTGGACAGGTTTTCGGCCATTGTCTGTGTGGCTTGGTTCATTTTTGATGCAGCGTCTTTGAAGGTATTGGTCTGTGCAAACTGATCACTGTTTACCAGAGAGGCCGCTTTGCTCATTTGTTCAGTCAGTGCTGAGTTTTCAGACAACTGAGTCGTAATAGCTTTACTCAAATCAGTTACCATGCTTTCACTCCCAGAATTCATTTTTGATACCGCTGAACTAAGTTGGCCCGATATTTTCACTCCTAGTGCATCCATCATTTTCTGAGCGAGGCCCCCGCCTTCCCCTTTTCCAAGTTTGCCCTCGCCACCAAGTCCCAAACTTCCATTGAAGAGAAGATTTGACACCACATTAGTTAATTGCTGTGAATTCATTCCGTTCTTCGAGCCCAGGCTATTCACGATGTTTGAAGCGGCCTGATCTGTAACTGATTTTAAGTTTTGCAGATTGGAGGTAAATTGCTGGCCTGATTGTCCCGACTGGCCAATTTCACTCATCTGGCTAAAGCCCTGCTGGAATGAATTACTTGCTGCGCTCATTACTGATGAGGTCATTACCGCCCCTTGCCCCTGACTTGCCGCGATACTTGAACCTGCATTCCACGAACCGAGTCGGAAGTTACTGGAGTCCATGTTACCGCCACCGCTGAACCCCTGGCCGGTGCTTGTCAGCGCGGTTCGATTCACATCCCCAAACGATGATTTTCCGCTGTTTGGGGCATCCCACACTTTCGGCGTGAGGTGGCTGGAGTCAACAGGTGCGGGTGGCGTGACTCCTTTCATCGCGTTCATCATTGGATGAATGGATTGCGTCATCAGGAACAGCGTCAGGACTGGGATAAGAGCATAGAGCGCGGATGCCACTGATAAATAAGAACTGTATGTTTCGGCAAGTCCTGGTAACCCCATCCAAGTCACCGCGTTACTCTGGCTATTCAGTGTGTTCCACGTATCAAGATCCGCTGTCGCCACCTTCTTCACGTAGGCATTAACCATCACAGCAGTAATCGGCCACATATTAACGAAGAGAATCAGCTGAAGATATTTTGCCGCTGCGGCAACACCATTTCCGCCGAGTGCCAACAGCATGAGTAATGCAAACGGAGCAACCATGTACGCAAACATCTCAAGAAACGCAATTGCCGCACCGGATAATTGCAGCCAGAGCTGCCCCTGAGATGCCATGGTATTGGTACGCTTTAATGATGCCTCAAACAGCTGCATATCCGAGGCCAGACCGAGTGGGGTTTTGTATTTACTGGCACCATTACGGAGCTCATTCATGATAAACAAACTAAGCGTTGCGTCATAAGCACCAATGGCCTTGCCGTACATGCCGTTCGCCGACGCCATTACATCCGTGAAGCTCGATCCGGAAGCGGCACCGCCCGCCTCTTCAGGGGAGAGAATACCGTTTGTTTGTCCAATCAATGCAATTGTCTGCCGAGCCTCTTGGGTGCTCGTTACCTGCTTAACGGTCGACCAGACCTCTTCACAAGTACCTGATTTTGAACTATTCACTCCCACGATGTTGGCAGAGGCATTCTTCAGCGAACCTTTCATCGCCTGATTAATGCGATCCATGCTATCCGCGATATTTGCAGAGAAAATATCGTTAAAAATAGTTTCTTTCCCGGCGATTTTCGAACTTGAGTTTTGTGTTCCCTTGAGGCAGTTATAGGCCAGTGATTGCACTGTCGCGCACACGTTCATCGCACCTAACCCACTGACTGGTTCAGGAAACGCAGAGCAATACCCCTGACTGTCACCGCCCCATCGTAAGAATTTAACGAAGCGAATCATCGGGCCAAGAGTAATATCATCATCAAGCGTCGTTGCGGAAAAGTCGATCGGCGCCAGCGGATCAAATGCCGTTTTGTAGTCTTTGAGTAAACCTTGGCTAAGGTTCGTGGTTACAGTTCCCATCGCCGCGATAAAAACAGGAATGCCATCGACATTTCTCACTTCCCCAGACTTAACCGATTCAATCGTCACATCCACACGAACTATTGCCATCGAAAAAAGAATCAGCCCAAGAATCCATGACAATATCGGCACTTCTGCTTTTGTCGGGTTCAACAGCCAGAGCCACGTTTTATAAAACAGGCTTGCGCCAGCCAGCACCGCTGCCGTCGTGAGAAATGCTTTTACGCCGGTATATTGCGAGAAAATCAGGGCAATCCCGTTCAGGGCGGACCACACAAACTCAATATCACCTACTGTATAGATGTTGTAATCCATATCAGACCTCAGTTACCTGTGCCACGAAGACTTTCCATGAACGCTTTTCTCTTTAATCGGCGATCATCCCATGCGGTAATGACATCAGAGCTGTTGCCTACCTGGCTACGGGTGAGCTCATAAGCAGCCTTTACCTGCTTGCTCAGATTTTCAGATAACCGAGTCAGATCCTGCCGCCGTCCGGAAAGAGATTCGCTGGGGATATTCATAGCGCTGATCTTTGCTTCAACTTGCCGAAGCATGTTAATGACGAGGCTGGTGGCCGCTATTGCACTGATATCCTGGATATAGGCATAGCCTTCAGGGACATCAAACGTCTGAAGAGAATCAAGAATTGTTGGAATGCCGATATAAGAAATAATGCGTAATTCATCATCAGAGATCCTGACATCGCTGATTGCCTTTGTCTGAACCTGCATAAGGAGGTCTGAGATCGTATCCTTCAGACCTTTGAAACCACCATCCGTCACCTCAGACATAACCAGACATTGCGACTTTCTCGCTGAAGCTGGATCGGGTGCAGGCGAACACTTGAGCATTTTTATGGAACCACCAGCCGGTGGACCCATGATGAAATCCGATACCGTCATCGTCGACGGGCGAACTTCCATCCCAGCTTTTTCACCTTTAGCATCCCAGTTGATAATTACCGTACCAACCAGTGACATCAGCTGCTCTGCGAGTTTGTAGCCAGATAACTCTGTCACACCACCGATATTCATAGAACCTTTATCGATGTCCATAAATGACATATAAAAAAGGTTTCCACTGAATTTTTCAGCGAACCCTTCAGGATCTTTTGCTTTTACCTGGGCACTCACGGTTTCTGGCGCCTTGGTCATTGACGAACCAAAATCAGACAACAATCCATTAAGAGATCCAAGCACTGAAGCAGGACCGGAACTGACTGCATTCGCAAACTGGCTGGGAGGTCCATTAGTTTCGGAAAGAAACGAATAAGTAGCGTTGCAGGAATCTTTGGCAAATTTATTCAACGCCTGCAATTTATTCTGGATGTCGTTAATCGTCGCAGCACAGTCAGCACAGATTGCCGATACCGC
>ERZ1034969.1212-NODE-1212-length-11263-cov-469.366792_pt1 | contig 11263 bp, 10 predicted proteins | sample MGYA00520624_ERZ1034969 | MGnify/ENA primary metagenome ERZ1034969 (study PRJEB33766, sample SAMN09781776) | gut metagenome | biome: gut microbiome | host: Homo sapiens | place: Madagascar | study: EMG produced TPA metagenomics assembly of the PRJNA485056 data...
TTGTAGGACGGATAAGGCGTTCACGCCGCATCCGGCATTCGGTGCACGATGCCTGATGCGACGCTGCCGCGTCTTATCAGGCCTACAAAATCAATCGCTTTTCAGCAACACCTCTTCCAGCCACTGGCGCAGCTCAACGGGCGCGGCTTTCAGGCTGTTAGATCCACGCGTAATCGTCGCGATGCCCGCGCCGAGTTCATTTTTTAACTCACGCTGGCTCATTTCGCCGCGCAACAGCTCTTCGACAATACGCACGCGAGTCCCCAACGCTTCGCGCTCATCTGGCGTCAGCATCAGGTTTAACAACGGTAAATGGAGATCGTTTTGGTAGGCATTCTTAAGCAGGTCGACAAAACGTAACCACTCCTGGTGACGCTGTTCTGCCATCGCTGCTGAATAGGGTGATTGTTGGGCCATAATATGTCGCCATTGTTAGCGGGGGAAGCAAAATGCCTCCCCCGGTTGTACTCGCTAAAGAGTACGATAGCATATCATAAACGTGCGGATCAGTAACGACGTCCCCATTCCGTGGCGCTCATCAACGTCGGTTTATCCCCCATGAAATAGCGGTAGTAAGCGTCATAAGCCAGCACGTTCTTCACATAACCGCGCGTCTCGGAGAACGGAATACTCTCGACAAATGCCACAGCGTCGATACGCCCGGCGCTGTTGCCAAGCCAGGTTCGCACCCGTCCAGGTCCGGCGTTATAAGCTGCTGAGGAGAAAATACGGTTATTGCCAAACTGCTGATAAACATATTGCAGGTAACTGGTGCCAATGTTGATATTCGTTTCCGGATCCAGCAATTGCCCAGGGCTGCTATAACCAGGAATAGAGAACATCTTCACCGTATGGGTCGCTGTACCAGGCATAATCTGCATCAGGCCGCTGGCCCCTACCGGTGATTTCACTTTCGGATTCCAGGCGCTCTCCTGACGGGCAATCGCCATCGCATAGCTTTGCGGGATCTCTTTACCGCTGGTGTAGCGTTTGAAAAGATCGTTGTAAGCCAGCGGGAATCGCTCTTCCAGATGATCCCAAAGCTTCCCGGCGATCGTTGCCTGAACGCTAAGATCCCACCATTGGTTGTTGAAAGCATACCGAGCCAGTTGAGCCTGCTCTGTTTTTGACTTGCTCTTCACCAGATTGGCCCACTCGCTACGCGCGGTGTTATCGAGATTCCAGTACATCAACTCGCGCACGCGCGCCATCTCCGGCCCCTGAGTCAGGGCGCTGTCAACATTCTGCGGCGCTTTATCAATCTTCAGCTCATACTCTTCTCCGATGCGTTGTGCTGCAACCATCGGGTAGAAACCACGCTGTTGCATGAGTTGATGCAAAATCTCTTTCGCTTCAGCTTCACGTCCGCGTTCCAGCAATAAATCCGCCTGCCAGTAACGCCATTCATCTTTCTCTTTTGCTTCCATCGGCAGACGCGCCAGCCAGGTATTCAGGCCGCGACGATCGCCGGTGCCAAGTGCCATTCGCACACGGCGTTCAATCAACGACGTGGATTGCGAGCGCATAATGGCGTCATCGCGCCATTTCGCCTGCTCGTCGGTGACATCGTTGCCCATCAAACGCCAGGCGACGATATCGCGCAGCTCCTGAATCTGATCTTCATTAAGCTGCTGCGCCTGGGCAAGCGACGGGATCATCAGCCGTGCATTTTCAGCATCCTGCCGCGCCACACTGGCAAACGCCACCGCTGCCATTTGACGGGTAAAATCGGTCGCTCCGGTTGTACGCGCGAAGGTCAGTACCGTATTAGGGTTGTTCGCCAGTGAAATGATTGCCGAGGCGATAGTCTGGTAATCGGCAGGCATCTGCCCTGCCAGCACTGTTACCAGGCCAGTGTTACCCGCTTTCATCGCCAGACGGATACGCTCTAAATACGCCAGCGGATCTTGTTTACCTGACGCACGCCAGACGCTAAATAACTTGTCACAGGCGTTAGGCTGGCTCTTGCCGGTTAGCCACAGCTCTTTCGCCCCTTGCCAGGCTTCTTCACTCTGCCCGGTGTTCCATTTCGCATAGTAGTAATTACATTGCGCTTCGGTAGTTCCGGGCTTTTCCGGGCTAAAGGCTAACAAGCCACGCCAGTCTTCACGCCGCGCCAGTTCATTGACGAAACGAGATTGCAGCGTGCGAGCGGGAGGAAGCGTGGGGTTAGCGCGAACAAAGTTAGTGACCGTCACCGCCGGTTGATTCATCAGATCATCGGTGATCTGGCGGTATTCCAGGTAGGGATAAAGCGGATAATCCTTCAGTCCAGGCATCATTTGTTCGACCACATCCATTTGTCGATTATCCCAGGCCTGCTTGATTTGCGCGTAACGGCTACGCTGCTCATCCAGTGAGTCGGCTCGCGCCACGCTGCTGACCGTCAGCAGACAGACACCGGCAGCCAACAGCCGCCAGGTAACTTGTTTGGCTTTTTCCACAAGCGCATCCTCTAAGTGTAAATACATCAATGCAGCGTCATGCCGCGTAATAGATTTATGCTAACCAGTCATTGCCGTTTACGCCACGTTACGGACACTTTTTTACTTTTACTGCGAAGGTGATCGACCAACTGGGATTAGGCGGGGAAAAAGGCTACACTTCGCCTTTGAAAACTCATCATCACGATAAACATAGAGGCGAAGTCCAACGTGGCTCAATTCGTTTATACCATGCATCGTGTCGGCAAAGTTGTTCCGCCGAAACGTCATATTTTGAAAAACATCTCTCTGAGTTTCTTCCCTGGGGCAAAAATTGGTGTCCTGGGTCTGAACGGCGCGGGTAAGTCTACCCTGCTGCGCATTATGGCGGGCATTGATAAAGACATCGAAGGTGAAGCGCGTCCGCAGCCAGACATCAAGATTGGTTACCTGCCGCAGGAACCGCAGCTGAACCCGGAACACACCGTGCGTGAGTCCATTGAAGAAGCGGTTTCTGAAGTGGTTAACGCCCTGAAACGCCTGGATGAAGTGTATGCGCTGTACGCCGATCCGGATGCCGATTTTGACAAGCTGGCCGCTGAACAAGGCCGTCTGGAAGAGATCATTCAGGCTCACGACGGTCATAACCTGAACGTACAGCTGGAGCGTGCGGCGGATGCGCTGCGTCTGCCGGACTGGGACGCGAAAATCGCTAACCTCTCCGGTGGTGAGCGTCGTCGCGTGGCGTTGTGCCGCCTGCTGCTGGAAAAACCAGACATGCTGCTGCTCGACGAACCGACCAACCACCTGGATGCCGAATCCGTGGCCTGGCTGGAACGCTTCCTGCACGACTTCGAAGGCACCGTTGTGGCGATTACTCACGACCGTTACTTCCTCGATAACGTTGCAGGCTGGATCCTCGAACTTGACCGCGGTGAAGGTATTCCGTGGGAAGGCAACTACTCCTCCTGGCTGGAGCAGAAAGATCAGCGCCTGGCGCAGGAAGCTTCACAAGAAGCGGCGCGTCGTAAGTCGATCGAGAAAGAGCTGGAGTGGGTACGTCAGGGAACTAAAGGCCGCCAGTCGAAAGGTAAAGCACGTCTGGCACGCTTTGAAGAGCTGAACAGCACCGAATATCAGAAACGTAACGAAACCAACGAACTGTTTATTCCACCTGGACCGCGTCTGGGCGATAAAGTGCTGGAAGTCAGCAACCTGCGTAAATCCTACGGTGATCGCCTGCTGATTGATGACCTGAGCTTCTCGATCCCGAAAGGGGCAATCGTCGGGATCATCGGTCCGAACGGCGCGGGTAAATCGACCCTGTTCCGTATGATCTCTGGTCAGGAACAGCCGGACAGCGGCACCATCACTTTAGGTGAAACGGTGAAACTGGCATCGGTTGATCAGTTCCGTGACTCAATGGATAACAGCAAAACCGTTTGGGAAGAAGTTTCCGGCGGGCTGGATATTATGAAGATCGGCAACACCGAGATGCCAAGCCGCGCCTACGTTGGCCGCTTTAACTTTAAAGGGGTTGATCAGGGTAAACGCGTTGGTGAACTTTCCGGTGGTGAGCGCGGTCGTCTGCATCTGGCGAAGCTGCTGCAGGTTGGCGGCAACATGCTGCTGCTCGACGAACCAACCAACGACCTGGATATCGAAACCCTGCGCGCGCTGGAAAACGCCCTGCTGGAGTTCCCGGGCTGTGCGATGGTTATCTCGCACGACCGTTGGTTCCTCGACCGTATCGCCACGCACATCCTGGACTACCAGGATGAAGGTAAAGTTGAGTTCTTCGAAGGTAACTTTACTGAGTACGAAGAGTACAAGAAACGCACGCTGGGCGCAGACGCACTGGAGCCGAAGCGTATCAAGTACAAGCGTATTGCGAAGTAATGCGTAAAATGCCGGATGCGGCGTGAACGCCTTATCCGGCCTACAAACCAAGAAATTTCAATACGTTGTGAATCTCCAGGCCTGATAAGACGCGGTAAGCGTCGCATCAGGCATTGAGCACCGAATGCCGGATACGGCGTGAACGCCTTTTCCGGCCTACAACAGCCTTAGTATCCGCAATTTCGTAGCGGGTCACCCGTGCAGGTTTTTTCAAACCTTGTTTAATCTCGACAGCCTCTTCCAGAGAGGTTTTCAACTCATCAAAAAAACTCATTTTATACCTCGCCTTTGAGCCGTTTCATCGCGGTTATCCCTGCTCCCCCATCATCTCCCGCACCAGCTCCACGCAGCGAAGGAAACGGCTGTCATAATCGTCCTCTTCAACCCGCACGAATTCGATATTGTTCTCTTCCAGCATCTCCACCAGCAAGTTCTGGAACTCTTTGCGATCCACCGAACTGCCGAGGCTGCGTAAACCATCCGCCACCCACGGCGTGTTGTTCTCCAGCAGGATCACCAGATCGAAACGGTATTCATCAATCAACGCCTGTACGAACGGATGCTCACGCCCTTCGTACTTTTTGCAGAACGCCTGGGTAGTGACAAAATCAGTGTCAATAAACGCCACTTTATTGGCGTATTTCACTGCAAAATCAATGTATTGTGCGTGGCCCAGCGCGATTTTATCGTAGTCGGAATACTGCAATGCGATCTCATCACCGCCGAGGTGTGAAAAGACATAATCGCGACCATATTCCCACGCACTGGTGGTATTGAAGATATTGGCAAGTTTGTTTACCAGGGTGGATTTACCGCTCGACTCGCCGCCAAGGATCGCCACGGTACGCACAAAGAACGGCTTCACTTCCGTAGGAATATATTCCCAGTAGCGGAACGGGTTTTCGCGGATCTGCGCACCGCTGATACTCATAAAGGTACGTTTCGGATCGACCAGCACCGTATCGATCCCCAGATGTTCCATATACTGTGGCGCATCGGCTTCTTCCGAGGTGTAGATCAGGTCCGGCTGGATCCCCTTTTCAGCCATAAACTTTTTGATGCCGTTGCTCCACACATCCCAGCCGTGCGGATACGGCTCCATGCCCTCTTCGTTGAAAGCATGAATGCGAATATTTTTCTGATATTTAAAAGTTTGCAATAACCAGCGCAGACGATCCGGCACCGTGGGCTGCTGCGACATGGCGCTGTCTTCAAACAACGCGCGGTCGCGGGTATCGTCAAAACCCATAATGATATGCAGCTCGTCAACCTGGCTACAGGCGCGCTGGATAAGGTAGATATGTCCGGTATGCAGCGGGTAGAACTTACCGAATACGACACCAATGGTTTTCTTCTGTCGGGGAAATTCAAGCCCCAAAAAACGGTGCAACGCCTCCAGCTTTTGCGCGCTGGGGCTTTTAATTTTGGCATTCAGTAACTGGCTTAAATACCCTTTGGTCATACCGCTGGCATCAGCTACCTGCTGTAGCGTGCAGCCCTGTTGCTTGATGGCAGTTTTCAGGTAATCAAATGACGACATATCTCCCTCCGTATCTCTCATTATAAGTCGTCGAACACGCTAAGCGCGTCGGAGAGTTTTTTAACGCCAAAAATCTGCATCCCTTCCGGCGCTTTTTTCGGTACGTTAGCCGCCGGAACAATCGCCCGGCGAAAACCGTGTTTCGCCGCTTCAGAGATTCGTTCCTGACCGCTGGGCACCGGGCGGATCTCCCCTGCCAGCCCGACTTCACCAAACACCACCAGATCCTGTGGCAGCGGTCTGTCACGCAGGCTGGAAACCATCGCCAGCAGTAACGCTAAGTCGGCACTGGTTTCGGTTACCTTCACGCCGCCGACCACGTTCACAAATACATCCTGATCGGCCATTTGCAGACCACCGTGACGGTGCAAGACAGCCAGCAGGATTGCCAGACGGTTTTGCTCCAGACCTACCGCCACGCGGCGCGGATTCGCCATCATCGAGTGATCGACCAGCGCCTGAATCTCCACCAGCAACGGACGCGTTCCTTCCCACACCACCATCACGGAGCTGCCGGAGGTCACTTCATCTCCGCGACTTAAGAAAATTGCCGAAGGGTTGCTGACTTCACGCAGCCCCTGTTCGGTCATCGCGAAGACGCCCAGCTCATTCACCGCGCCGAAGCGGTTTTTATGGCTGCGCAAGGTGCGAAAACGGGAGTCGGCATCGCCATCCAAAAGCACCGAACAGTCGATACAGTGTTCCAGCACTTTCGGGCCAGCCAGCGAGCCATCTTTGGTTACGTGCCCCACCATGACAATCGCCACACCGCGCGTTTTGGCGAAGCGTGTCAGATAAGCCGCCGTTTCACGCACCTGCGCCACGCTACCAGGCGATGATTGTACATCCGCCATATGCATCACCTGGATGGAGTCAATTACCATCAGCTTCGGTTGCTCTTCTTCGGCAATCAGGCAGATCTGCTCGATGCTGGTTTCCGACAACATATTGAGATTGTCAGTCGGCAGGCCAAGGCGATGAGCGCGCATTGCCACCTGTTGCAGCGACTCTTCGCCGGTGACATACAGCGTTTTCATCTGCTGGGCCAGTTTGCACAGCGTTTGCAGCAACAGCGTGGATTTCCCCGCGCCAGGGTTACCGCCAATCAGAATGGCACTTCCTGGCACCACGCCGCCGCCTAGTACGCGGTCGAACTCTTTAAATCCGGTGGAAAAACGCGGCAGCTCTTCAAGGCTGATGTCGGAGAGTTTCTGGACTTTTGCCACCCCGGCGCTACCGGCATAGCCACTGAGACGCTCGTTACGCGCCACCGTTGGCGACGCAGCAAGACGCACCTCGGTGATGGTGTTCCAGGCATGACAGGCACTGCACTGCCCCTGCCAGCGCGGATAATCGGCCCCGCATTCATTACAAACAAAGGCGCGTTTTGGAGCTTTTGCCACGGTGTACCTCGTTAATGCTGTGCCGCCCGCAGGATGACGGGCAGGCAATTACTTCTGATTCAGGCTGCCAGAGAGGATGCAGAATACCCCCATCAGGTCAGCGTGACGGATGGTGACTTCCGTCTTTTCATTCACTTTTGGCTTGGCATGGTAGGCAATCCCCAGCCCTGCCGCTTTGATCATCGGCAGGTCATTGGCTCCATCGCCAATCGCCACGGTCTGCGCCAGCGGGATTTCATACTCCTGCGCGAGGCGGGTCAGAGTTTTCGCTTTGTACTGCGCGTCAACGATGTCGCCGATCACATTGCCGGTAAATTTACCGTCCATGATCTCCAGTTCATTGGCTACCACGGCGGTCAGGCGCAGCTTGTCGCGCAGGTATTCAGCAAAGAAAGTAAAGCCGCCGGAGGCAATCGCCACTTTCCAGCCCAGCGTTTCCAGCTTGAGCACCAGCTGCGTTAAGCCTGGCATCAGCGGCAGATTTTCACGCACCTGTTGCAGAATATTGGCATCAGCGCCTTTCAGCGTCGCCACGCGGCTGCGCAGGCTGGCGGTAAAATCGAGTTCGCCGCGCATCGCCCGTTCGGTTACCTCCGCCACCATCTCGCCCGTTCCGGCCAGTTTGGCAATTTCATCAATACATTCAATCTGGATGGCGGTGGAATCCATGTCCATCACCAGCAAACCCGGCGTGCGCAGGTGCGGGATTTTCCCCAGCGGCGCGACATCCAGTTGCGCTTCATGGGCCAGGCGCGTAGCGCGTGCGGTGAGTGAACCTGCCAGACGAATCACCTGATAATCTTCCACGCACCAGGCGGCAACAATCACCATCGCCGCGCCCAGTTTGCTCTGGTATTGGGTCAGGCGTTGTTTATCCAGCCCACGACCATACAGCAGCCAGCCGCTACGACCTGCGTGGTAATCCAGTGGCATCACTTCATCACCACTTAATGAAAGAGGCAGACCCGGCCATAAAGAGACATCTTCAGGCAGGTCGCACCAGGTAATGTTAGGCATTAAGGCTCCTGTAAAATCGTTCGAAGCAGGGAAAATAACGCATGAGGCTACCTTGTATCCATTGCTTCTGGCAACATTAAGTCTCAAATTTTCAAAGGGTGGAAGATGGCTCGCACAAAACTGAAATTCCGGCTGCATCGGGCAGTGATTGTCCTGTTCTGTCTTGCCTTGTTAGTGGCGCTGATGCAGGGAGCGTCATGGTTTAGTCAAAACCACCAGCGACAACGTAATCCACAGCTGGAAGAACTGGCCCGCACCCTGGCGCGTCAGGTAACGCTGAACGTTGCACCGCTGATGCGTACCGACTCACCGGATGAAAAACGCATTCAGGCGATCCTCGATCAGTTAACGGATGAAAGCCGTATCCTCGACGCGGGCGTGTATGACGAACAAGGCGATCTTATCGCACGTTCTGGCGAAAGCGTCGAAGTGCGCGACCGGCTGGCGCTCGACGGTAAAAAAGCGGGCGGCTATTTTAACCAGCAGATTGTCGAACCAATTGCCGGGAAAAACGGACCGCTCGGCTATCTGCGCCTGACGCTCGACACCCATACGCTCGCCACCGAAGCCCAACAGGTGGATAACACCACTAACATTTTACGCCTGATGTTGCTGCTTTCACTGGCAATCGGCGTAGTGCTGACCCGCACGCTGCTACAGGGTAAACGTACCCGCTGGCAGCAATCGCCCTTCCTGTTAACCGCCAGCAAACCGGTGCCGGAAGAGGAAGAAAGCGAGAAAAAAGAGTGACCCATTACTACAAGAAAGGAAATCGTTATGTCCACATTACGCCTGCTCATCTCTGACTCTTACGACCCGTGGTTTAACCTGGCGGTGGAGGAGTGTATTTTTCGCCAGATGCCCGCCACGCAGCGCGTTCTGTTTCTCTGGCGCAATGCCGACACGGTAGTGATTGGTCGCGCGCAGAACCCGTGGAAAGAGTGTAATACCCGGCGGATGGAAGAAGATAACGTCCGCCTGGCGCGGCGCAGTAGCGGTGGCGGCGCGGTGTTCCACGATCTCGGCAATACCTGCTTTACCTTTATGGCTGGCAAGCCGGAGTACGATAAAACCATCTCCACGTCGATTGTGCTCAATGCGCTGAACGCGCTTGGCGTCAGCGCCGAAGCGTCCGGGCGTAACGATCTGGTGGTGAAAACCGCCGAAGGCGACCGCAAAGTCTCAGGATCGGCCTATCGCGAAACCAAAGATCGTGGCTTCCACCACGGCACCTTGCTGCTCAATGCCGACCTTAGCCGCCTGGCAAACTATCTCAATCCGGATAAAAAGAAACTGGCGGCGAAAGGCATTACGTCGGTACGTTCCCGCGTGACCAACCTCACCGAGCTGTTGCCGGGGATCACCCATGAGCAGGTTTGCGAGGCCATAACCGAGGCCTTTTTCGCTCATTATGGCGAGCGTGTAGAAGCGGAAATCATCTCCCCGGACAAAACGCCAGACTTGCCAAACTTCGCCGAAACCTTTGCCCGCCAGAGTAGCTGGGAATGGAACTTCGGTCAGGCTCCGGCATTCTCGCATCTGCTGGATGAACGCTTTACCTGGGGCGGCGTGGAACTGCATTTCGACGTTGAAAAAGGCCATATCACCCGCGCCCAGGTGTTTACCGACAGCCTCAACCCCGCGCCGCTGGAAGCCCTCGCCGGGCGACTGCAAGGCTGCCTGTACCGCGCGGATATGCTGCAACAAGAGTGCGAAGCGCTGTTGGTTGACTTCCCGGACCAGGAAAAAGAGCTACGGGAGTTGTCGACGTGGATAGCGGGGGCGGTAAGGTAACTCGCTGATTAAAATACCAAAGGAAGGGAATATGATCGATCTGGAAAACCAGGAGCGGGAGATTATCAATTTAATGTTAAGCCAGCGTATTTCCTGGCTAGCCGCCGTGCGTATCAGGCATAAATTATCGCTTGCTGAAGTAAGTAAAATGTTAGGTATCTCGATTAATTCTCTAAAACAGATCGAAAAGACGGAACGGCTTAGCTCAAACATCAAAAGCAAAATGGCAGAAATTTATGGTTGTCCACCAGAGTTGCTGATATGCCCTTCCTGGATGACGGCTGAACATAAATGAATAGATTCGTGAATAGATACTTGAATGGATTTTATTTTCTATCCATATGAAAAATAATAGTAAATCTATAAATCAGTTGCTATTGATGAATAGATACTAAAAAGCCGGAGCAGTCTCCCACTCCGGCTTCACACGACAATCGCCTTTCAGCGAAACACAATTACTCTTTATCGCCCAGCAGAACGGATTCCAGTGCGATTTTGATCATGTCGTTGAAGGTGGTCTGACGCTCAGCGGCAGTGGTCTGCTCGTGAGTGCGGATGTGGTCAGACACGGTGCAGATGGTCAGGGCTTTCGCGCCAAATTCTGCAGCCACGCCGTAGATACCAGCCGCTTCCATTTCCACGCCGAGGATGCCGTATTTTTCCATCACGTCGAACATTTCGCCGTCCGGAGAGTAGAACAGGTCAGCGGAGAACAGGTTACCAACGCGAGCATCAATGCCCAGTGCTTTAGCCGCGTCTACCGCGTTACGCACCATGTCAAAGTCAGCGATAGCGGCAAAGTCATGATCTTTAAAACGGATGCGGTTAACTTTGGAATCGGTGCAGGCACCCATACCGATAACGACGTCGCGCAGTTTTACGTGCGGCAGAACTGCGCCACAGGAACCCACGCGGATAATTTTCTTCACGCCGAAATCGGTGATCAGTTCTTTGGTGTAGATGGAGCAGGACGGGATACCCATACCGTGACCCATTACGGAAATTTTGCGGCCTTTGTAAGTACCGGTGAAGCCCAGCATACCGCGAACGTTGTTCACTTCACGGGCATCTTCAAGGAAAGTTTCAGCAATATACTTCGCACGCAGCGGGTCGCCTGGCATCAAAACTACGTCAGCGAAATCGCCCATTTCTGCATTAATGTGTGGGGTAGCCATTGTTTTATCCTT
>ERZ1034969.1221-NODE-1221-length-11191-cov-4.921785_pt1 | contig 11191 bp, 10 predicted proteins | sample MGYA00520624_ERZ1034969 | MGnify/ENA primary metagenome ERZ1034969 (study PRJEB33766, sample SAMN09781776) | gut metagenome | biome: gut microbiome | host: Homo sapiens | place: Madagascar | study: EMG produced TPA metagenomics assembly of the PRJNA485056 data...
CGTCAGAAGGCTTAGCTATAATACCCCGCATCGGGGGGATTGCAAGGGGGGAATTTCGAAACTTTATACACTATTTGGCATTATTGCTATATAACACCAGGTCATAATGGGTTATTTGATTGTGGAGGAATTAAGGAGCAAGAACTGTTGCAATCATATCTATCAGTATCTCTTCTTGCCTGCCCTTCTTCATGCACACAAATATTCAACCTTATTAATGCTATCCTTCGCTTATATAGTTCAAACGAACTTGTGATTCGGGATTACTTAATTAGGAGGGAATTATTAATGAAGACCGAACTTTGCGACTTGCTCGACATCGAATACCCCATTATCCAGGGCGCCATGGCTCATATCACCGATGGAAAATTTGCTGCCGCCGTATCTAATGCTGGTGGCCTAGGTGTTATTCAGTGCGGATTCGATACGCCCGAATATATGCGTGAAGAGATTCAGACCGCACGCTCCCTGACCGACAAGCCTTTTGCTGTTAATTTGATCATGGAAAACAACCGCATCGACGAGATCGCCGATGTCTGCATCGAAGAAGGCGTACAGATTTGCACGGTTTCCGCTGGAAACCCAGCGACCATCGTTCCCAAACTTGCAGAAGCGGGTATCAAAGCAATTGTTCTTGTGCCTCATGCTCGCGCGGCTAAGAAAATGGAAAAGCTTGGAGCTGCAGCGGTTATTTGCGAGGGAATTGAAGGCGGTGGCCACATCGGATCAATGACCACCCTCCCCCTTGTCGCCCAAGTGGTTGAGGCTGTAGATATCCCCGTTATCGCAGCGGGCGGCTTTGCTAACGGCAGAGGGCTCCTCGCCGCCTTGGCCATGGGTTGCGTCGGCATTCAAATGGGTACCATTTTCCTAGCCTCTGATGAATGCACCGTATCTGATATATATAAGCAACTCATTGTCGACTCCAAAGACAACGCCACGGTGCTTTCTGGCATCCCGGGCAAGAAACAGGTTCGATGCATCAAGAACCCCTTCACCGACGGCTTCTGGGAAAAATACTACGCTGGAGCATCGGAAGAAGAGCTGAATGACTACTGCACGGGATCCATCGCACGTGCCCATAACGGCGACTACCAAAACGGTGCATTCTCTGCCGGCATGATCTCCCCCGTAATTACCGAGGTTAAGCCCGTTGCAAAAATCATTTCAGACGTAATGGAAGAAGCAGATGCCGCCTATGCTGAGCTCAAGCGCATCTATGGATAGTTGAGGTTATATGCCCGACCCCATTCTTAGCCCCTCTGAAAAGAAGCGACTAGAACAAGACGAGAAAACTGTGATGGCCATGGCAGCTATATATTGCCGTGGCCATCGCCACATTCGCGCTCAAGGAGACAGCCTGTGCGATGAATGCGCAGAGGTTATAGAGTACTCCCTCGAAAGAACGCGACGCTGCCCGCACAAACATTGCGGAACCTGCGACACCTGCCCCACCCAATGCTATCGGCCTTCAATGAGGCAAAAAATCAAGGAAATAATGGCATACAGCGGACCGCGGATGATATTCCACCACCCGCTTATGGCCATACAACACGTATACCGCAAAAGGAAGAACTCCAAGGAAAGCCATGAGCACCATAGATGAAATCCTGGCCCACAACAAAACGTTTGTCGAAGAAAAGACCTACCTCAAATATTCAACCGATAAATACCCCGATAAAAAGCTAGCGATAGTAAGTTGCATGGATACGCGCCTTACCGAGCTTCTACCAGCAGCATTGGGACTCAAGAATGGCGACGCCAAGATAATCAAAAATGCTGGCGGAGTGATATCCCACCCTTTCGGCAGTGTTATAAGAAGCTTGCTGGTAGCTGTTTTTGAGCTTGGCGTGAAAACGATCATGGTGGTTGGCCACAGCAATTGCGGTGCTCAACACATGAATTCCGATGACATGATCAGCCACATGCTGAATGCGGGGATCTCGCAAGACCACATCGATATGATGCATTACTGCGGCATCGATTTCGAAACATGGCTTCAAGGATTCGATGACGGAGAAGAAAGCGTCCGAGCCACTGTCCGAACTATTGCCCACCATCCCCTGATCCCAGAAACAATTACGGTACGCGGGTTTATCATCGACTCAACTACGGGAAAACTAACCCCTGTCGAGGAGTAGAGAACCATCATGAAAATAGGTTTTGTTGGCGCAGGAAAAGTCGGTTGCTCACTTGGACGCTACTTTGCGCAAAAGCACGAACTCGTTGGATTCACCAGCAAAACCTACGCCTCTGCCGAAAAGGCGGCTCAGCTAACGGGATCTCAAGCATTCGAATCGCCAATAAGCCTCGCAGCCAAATGCGATGCCCTCTTCATAACCACGCCAGATGGGCAAATTGTGCCTACGTGGGAAGCAATTAAAGATTCAGATGACAACGAAGTTTTGAATGGGATGCTGATTTGCCACTGCAGCGGAGCTCTTCCCTCTTCCGAGCTTAGCGGATGCAGCGAAAAGGGAGCTTACGCTTATTCCATTCATCCCCTATTCGCGATCCCATCGAAAAACACCAGCACCGAAGAACTGAAGAAGGCATTTTTTGCCATTGAGGGCGACAGCGGGAAGCTCGATGAAGCAATCTCGATAGTTGAAGCAATGGGAAATCCCTATCAGATTATCGAGACCGAACAAAAGGTACGCTATCACGCCGCAGCCGCAATGGCTTCAAATCATGTTATTGCACTCTACCGACTGTCCTGCGACGAATTGGTAAAATGCGGCTTCAGTCCCGAAAGCGCGGAAAAGGCGCTTGCGCCCTTATTCCTGGGGAATGCCCGACATGTAGCCAGCGAGGGAACCATCGCTTCGCTTACGGGACCTGCCGAACGTGGCGACATGGCAACCATAGAAAAACACCTCTCGTGCCTTAGCGGGAAAACACGTGAGGTGTATCAGATCCTAAACGAAACCCTTCTTCGCATCGCGGAAGAAAAGCACCGAACAGCTAACTAGGTTTTGATTCGCCCCCCGGCTTCGCTTGGAGAGTTTGCCGTTCCATTTTGAAGCTGTTCCCCAGCCGACGATAAGCCCTCGGACAATTCGGAGGCTTGCGGTTCCGAATCGTCATTCTCATCAGAGCCTTGGCTTACCTGCCCTGAACCGTGGGGCCCTTGGGCGGGTTGAGCAATAGACTCGCCCACGCCAGCAAAGGGGGCGGTCTGAACAAAACCAGAGGGAACGCCACTCGGAATAGGGCTAACGGACGATTCGCCGCCATACGCCACGCTAGAAACACGGCTTGAGGCTGGAGCATACTGCGCAGCACAACTTTGATCAGCAGAAACGCAATTGAAATTCTGCATGTCCGTGCGCTCAAAGGGCATTGGGTCTTCCTGGCCGCTCCAAAGGCTCACATCAAATTGACGGGTCCAATAACCCAATGCGCGAAATACCAGCGCGTATTGAAAAGCAGAGGCAAATAACAGCAGCGCAAAAAATGCTGCACCCAAAAGGACAATCAAGACCGCAGCAACCATGGATGTCGACGAACCACTCGACATCAGCCAGATCAAACCGCCACACATTAAAGCAAAAAACAGCACGAGAACCATTGTGGAAATCGCGATAGCCATAGCGATCAAAATTGCCATTCCGACAATACGCAACAGTCCAATGAAATCATGCTTCATCATCGCCCAGATCTTTTGAATCTGGAAACCCGATGAAAGCGTCCCGTACAGAGAGACACGCATCGCTCCAACCCAGAAAAACAAAACTGCAAAGACTGACAGAACGACGCTGGCAGAGTTGCCAGCAAGCCAAATCGTGGAGCCAAAGAGTGCTGGCACGTACGAGCCATACACGGTTGCGCCACCGAACGAAAAGCCGGCAAGCACGCCAATGAAACAGTTAGCAATCCCTGGAACCAGAGAAAACACCAGTGCAACAACGAAGATAAAGAAACCGCGCCTATAGAGGTTTCCGTCTTCGTTGGCAAATATCTTTCTCGGAAGAGGGCGATGAACATTCCAAGCAATATCACGAGCCCATGAAAAGAGATACCCGTACACCACAACAATGCCAAAGACGGGAACAAGGCACAGCAAACCCAGACGAAGCACAATCAAAGCCCAACCAGGCGACTTTGTCACATCACCCCATGCTGCTGCAAAATAGCCTTTTTCCATTAAGGCTCCTTCCGTTATCAGTTCCCTGGAGCACTTTGTGCATCCAGGAATGCCTTTCATTGCTTACCCTATATGCAAAGGCTCGACTTAACGATGAAACGCCCAAGGCGTTTCCAAGCTGCAACATAGAAACAGCGCCGGCAATTAACAAACCTCCGGCGCCATCGCATAAAAAAAGTGCCCAGCGGATAGCTGGGCACTTTAGAGAAGATACTCGAAAAATGAGTTACTTCAGGGTTACAGCAGCGCCTGCCTCTTCGAGCTTAGCCTTGATTTCCTCAGCCTTGTCCTTAGCAACGCCTTCCTGTACAGGAGCGGGAGCAGACTCTACTACTTCCTTAGCTTCCTTCAGGCCGAGACCGGTGATCTCACGTACAGCCTTGATAACAGCGATCTTGTTGTCGCCGAAGCCCTCGAGAACAACGTCGAACTCGGACTTCTCAGCAGCAGCTTCGCCGCCAGCAGCAACAGCAACAGGAGCAGCAGCGGATACGCCAAAGGTATCCTCGATATCCTTTACCAGTTCAGAAGCCTCGAGCAGGGACATTTCCTTCAGAGCTTCGATGATCTCTTCGCGAGAAACAGCCATGTTAGTTTCCTTTCGTTGGGCTGCAAACCCTTATGATTGCAGCCGAAATTTCAAAATACTTGTTATGCAGCAATTTTCACGCTGCAAGGAACCCGCTTACGCAGCTTCCTTCTGGTCGGCAACGGCCTTGGTGACCTGAGCCAGACCACGGGGTACACCGTTGATAGCGGTAGCAAGACCCTGAGCAACACCGTTGATAGCAGCAGCAATGTGTGCGTAGAGCTCTTCGCGAGAAGGCAGAGAAGCGATAGCTTCAACCTCAGCGGCGCTTACAGCAGCACCCTCCATCAAACCACCCTTGATTTCCAGGGTATCGTTGGTCTTGGAGAACTCCTTAACTGCCTTAGCAGCAGCGGCAACATCATCACCGGCGAATACGAATGCGCTAGGACCATGCAGCATGTCGTCGAGCGTAGGCAGCTCAGCGTCAGCGAGCGCGATGTGCATGAGGGTGTTCTTGTAAACCTTCATGGAAGCGCCTGCTTCGCGAACAGCCTGGCGAAGAGCCTGAGTCTCCTTTACGGTAAGACCACAAGCATCAACAACCCATACTGCACCTGCACCTTCGAGATCTTCCTTGATCTGTGCGAGCTTGGTTTCGTTCTTTACACTTGGCATATGTACACCTCCTTTATCTCAAACTCGGGTTCCGCCCCGAATGGGTGGAGTCGTGCTTGAGAAAAGAAACGACCCCTTCCGTCCTAAGACGCAGGGGCCGTAAAGCGCGATACTTATCGACCACCTCGGCGGGCCGCATAAAGCGATTAAACCTTTCGGTACCTGCTGTCTTGAGCAGCGGAACTATGTAAATAAATTACTGTTTTTAACAGCCCCTGTATTTTACTAAGAAGCAGATCGTCGTCAAGCATTTTTTCGTACAATTCCTTAAATCTTCCCTTTGCCGCCCAAAACCTCCCTTTGCCACCGCTCACTGACCACGATCAAGCGTCTACGGTCACGTCCTTGCTATTCGAGGGGTAAAGCTTGAACATTAATTTGTTTATCGAGAAAGGACCCCCATGAAAGTCGCGTTCTTCCCAGGGTGCATGGTTGACATGCTCTATCCAGAAGTGGGAATCGCTGCCGTTAATGTGCTTGAAAAACTCGGATGCGAAGTTGAGCTTCCCGATGATCAGGTATGCTGCGGCCAGCCCTTTTCAAATTCGGGCTACATTGAAGAAGCCAAGCCCATGATGAAAAAGGTTATCGACGCCTACAGCGGTTACGACACCATCGTTTCGCTCACTGGCTCCTGCGCTTGGGCGATCAAGGCCGAGTATCCTCATTTTTTTGCCGATGATGCCGAGTACAGCAAGAAAATCGCTGATCTAGCTCCGCGCATTTACGAATTTACCCAGTTCATTGTTGATGTTCTGGGTGTCACCAACGTTGGCGCTCACCTTGATGGCACGGTCACTTACCACAAGAGCTGCCATCTCACCCGCATGCTCGGCGTTGAAGAGCAGCCCCTCACCCTCCTGAAGAACGTAGAGGGGCTCAGCTACATCGAAATGCCCGAAGCTGATCGCTGCTGCGGGTTTGGCGGTACATTCAGCGTTAAAGAGCCCGAAGTTTCTGGACATATGGTTCAGGAAAAAGTTGCGTTCGCGCTTGCCACCGGCGCCGACTACCTCTGCGGTGCAGACCAGGCATGCCTCATGAATATCAAAGGCGCTCTCGATCGCCTCATTGAGCAAGGCGTTGTTTCCAGCAACATGAAGGTTATGCATATCGCACAAATCCTTGACTCTCGATTGGAGGCATAAGCAATGTCGATCATCTACGACGATGCACCCCTCGAGGACCGTATCCACCGTGCACTTTCCGATACGTTCAAACATCGCGCCATTGAAACCGCTCAGGACGTAATTACGGGTAAGCGCGACGCCCTTGTTGCGGAAGTAGACAACTGGGAAGATTTCCGCTCGCATGCCGCAGCCATTCGCGACCACGTGCTTGAAAACCTTGACTACTACGTTCGCCAATTTGCAACGAACGCGCAGAAGAACGGTGCGCAGGTGCATTTTGCCCCTACCGACAACGACGCGCTTGATTGCATCCTTGACATCTTCGAAGCCGAAGGCGCTAAAACCTGCGTAAAGTCAAAAAGCATGATGACCGAAGAAATCGGTCTCAACACGTTTCTGGAAGCGCACGGAATCAAGCCGGTCGAAACCGACTGCGCCGAACACATCATTCAAACCGCTGGCAATGCGCCTTCGCATATCGTTGTGCCGGCACTGCACTTCGACCGTACTTCCATCCGCAACCTCTACCATGAGCAAAAGGGCTATGAGGGAACCAATGATCCCGAGGAAATTACTCGCTTCCTTCGCAAAACGCTACGCCCCGAATTCATGAACGCCCCTATTGGCGTAACCGGCTGCAACTTCGGTGTTGCGGAAACGGGCTCTTGCACTCTTGTTTCCAACGAGGGCAACGCACGTATGGCTTCGAGCATCCCTGAAACTCAAATTGTTGTCATGGGCACCGAACGCATCGTGCCCGACCTGCGCTCCCTTGATGTAATGATGAAGCTTCTGGTGCGCAGCGCGGTTGGCGCCAAGATCTCCGGCTCGTTCTCCATCAATACGGGATGCCGTCGAGAAGGAGAAGCCGACGGCCCAAAGAATGTGCATATCGTAATCGTGAACAACGGACGTACCGACATTTTGGCTCATGAATTCCGCCCCATGCTCCGCTGCATCCGCTGCGGTGCTTGCATGAATTCCTGCCCCGTGTACCGTCACATCACCGGTCATGGATATGGCTCGATTTACCCAGGTCCCATGGGTGTTGTTTTAACTCCCTTGCTTGTTGGATACGAGAAAACAGCAAAACTGCCTTACGCATGCTCTTTGTGCGGACAATGCGCGGAAGTGTGCCCTGTAAAGGTGCCGCTTCCGAACCTCATTTCCCAACATCGACGCAACGTGGTAAACCAAGGCTACGTATCTCCTGTCGAAAAGGCTATTTTCACCGCCGCAGCTGCAACTTTCTCTAATCGTGTTACCTACGGAGCGCTTACAGCAGCGGCGGCACCCGCAATGAAGATCATGACCGGCAAAACAAACCAGCTTGATCGCGGCAGCACCTGGATTCCTGTTCTCAACGGCTGGCTGGCATCGCGCAATCTCGACACGATGAGCAGCAAAAAGTTCCGTTCTTGGTTTGCGGAGCATAAAAAACAAGTTGAGGAGCAGAAGCGCGTCGAAACCGCTCAAGCCCTCACCGATGCCTGCCGCAACAACGCTAACCGAGAGGAGAACTAATGAGCACAGTAAGTCTTGATGAATTCCTGAAGCCCATCTCCCAAGCGCTTGGCCGCACCGAACCTCCTGCAACCGTCGAACCCTGCGAAGCAACCAGGGCACCGCTGCCTGGAGACTACCGCGATTACTCTACCGAAGAGCTTGCTCGATGGTTTACCGATGAAGCAACCAAAATGGGTACCATTGTTCGCGAAGCAAAGCCGGAAAAAGTGTCTCAGGTTGTGCTCGATTTAGTGAACGAAATCGGCCAAGGCGGACATATTGTTTATTCCGACGTTCCCGAGATCGACGGCTTCGGCATTCCAGAGGTATTGAACAACGCCTCCTTCGAAGCCGTTCGATGGAACCCTACTAGCAGGGAAAAGAGCATGGGACGCGCCGAGAGCGCCGATGTTGGCATCACCTTCGCCTCAGCAGGCATCGCAGAAACCGCCACGATCATGCAGCGCTGCACGGAGAAGTCCGGACGCGCCGTGTGCCTTCTGCCCATCGGCCACATTGCTCTGCTGCGCAAGAGCACCATCTTTCCTTACATGACCCAGCTCATGGATGATTGGGAGAATCGAATCGCCGAAGGCGAGGAAATGCCTTCTAACGTCACCTTTATCAGCGGCCCTTCGAACACCGCCGATATTGAGTTGGTTCGCGTTGTAGGCGTTCATGGCCCTGTTTATGCAAGCGTAGTCCTTATCGACGACTAACACTCTCAGAAAGCAGTTCCACGGATACCTCCTAAGCGAGTTGGACATCTAATGCAGGACCTGGAATGAACCTCATTCCAGGTCCTTTTTGCATCTGCGTTCACGCAATATGAGAGAACTGTTTTTTCGCGGTATCAACTCACAAAAAAGGGACCCTGATCAAACAGGGTCCCTTAATCCGTTTAGCGGAATGCGCCTTTTCCTTAGGCAGAAGCGCTAGAGCCACCGGCATCATTACCAGCACTCGTAGCCTGAGATACCGCAGAAACAGTAGCAACATCGCCATTGTCGCCACTTACCGTCAAGGTTACGCTATCGCCTTCCTTGAAGCGTACAATATCGACCACGTTGGCGACAGGACAATCATAGAGCGTGCCATCTCCATTGAGCATGACGTAGTAATGGGAATTACCGTCAAGAACCACAGGAGAAATCAGCGAAATAGTGCCGGTCGCTGTTCCGTCCGCCTTAGTTGCTTTGCCGGAATTATCGTCGGTCGAAACGCCATTAGCACGGAGCAGCTTCTTGTACGACTTTTCAGTTTCTTCAAGCGTGTCACCTACTGCTACATTCTGGTAGCGTTGAATGTCGATCATCGCATACTTCTTAACCAGACCCGCGTTGTCCTTCAAGGCCATGAAGTAGGTAGGCTGATTATCTACATTGATCAACAGCGGGAAAGTAGATTCATACTTAAGATTTTGAACCTGGCCCTCTGCTGAGCTCATTGCAGATTCTTCGGTTGCACCAGCAACCGGGTAGAACTTGGATTCAGCGGTACGCTGATTGATAAGAACGAAGCCAATAATGGAATTATCCGCAGTTGCCGAAGTTACGCCGGAGTATACCCAAACGTCATCGTCCTTGGCGATGTAGTTGTAGCCAAGCTGGCCATCGGAACCAGGAGTGGTCTGCTTAACACCGCTCTGACCCAACCAGGAGTTAATCCAGCCACCGGAAAGCGCGCCGCTCCAGTTGTACTGCTGAATCAGCAAGTCGGCGGGATATGCTCGGTCAACCCACTGGGGCACTTCGTCGATCGCAAGATCTTGGCATTCGCCCGTGCTCGCATCGCAGAGAACAACACGTGAAACGGTTTCGCCACCGAACAGACCAACCGTGTAGTCGATTACCGGATAGATCCAATACGGCTTGCCACTGTCATCGATCTCGAACGATTTTTCACCAAAGATGTAGAACGGATGGCTCAATTGCACATGACGGTCAACATTATTGAAGAAAGGATCGGAATCGGAATAATAGATCGGATCTTCAAGGCGAACAATCTGGGTATCCTGAGTGCTCATATTGACGATAACGTAAGCAGGAATGCCCGTATCGTGGTTGGACCACCATTTGAACACGTCAGCATAGTTGAGCGGGCTAACACGAACTGGTGCATCCTGATAATTGATCTGGGAGTACAGGTCGGAAATCTCGAACTGGCTAACATAGTCGGCCATTGTACCCATAGTGCGGTTGCCCAACAGAACAGCGGAATCACGATCGATAAACGGAATGGTTGAATAATCCGCCTGCTCGATATCCGTAGCGAAGTCTCCATCCTCTGTGTTGAGAATGGTAGAGTACTTTTCCGCATTACCAGGGAACAAGGTCAAAGAGGCAACAGCACCCAAAACGCCAACGAGCGCGATAATTACGGGAACGACCATCAAACCCTTAAAGCGCTTTGCCTTCTTTTCGTTCTTCTCACGTTTGCCCATCCCACGCTCGTAAATCTGATGGAAGATAAAGAACACTAAAAAGGCCGGGAACAGCACAAAGATAGCGAGGAACATCCAGAGATCGACGCTGTGAATGTTGATTGGCGGATGGAACCACCAGTAGCAAAATGCTGCGATGATAAGAATTACGACAGCTAAAACAACAAGTGCTTTCTTGCTCATTTGAGCAAAACGGGTTCGCAGCATCTCGAATTCGCTGCCCCCACGATGTCCACCGGCACTGGGTCCTTGCGAACCACCTGCACCGCCAGCACCACCGCCAAATTGATTCAGCAAGTCGGCCCAACTCATGGGCCCTTGTTGATTAGGATCCGGCATAGGTCTCCTCCCTCGGTTTGTATATAACAAACAATTGTATAGGAAGCGGCATTATATACGAAACAAAAAAGCGAGACCCGAGGTTAAACTTACCCGGATCTCGCTTCCTTGCACTTCCGCGTATTATTTAGGAAAGCTGGCGCAACACGTACTGCAGAATGCCACCGTTGTAGTAATAACTTCCTTCGGTTGGCGTATCGATTCTTACGATAGCGGTGAAATCGATGCTGCTGCCGTCTGGCTTTTTCGCCGTGACGGCAACATGGCTCGGGTTCGGCAAGCCCCCAGAAAAGTCTACTTCACCAACGGTAATACGCTCAGTTCCATCAAGACCCAAGCTTTCGGCATTCTGGCCTTCCTCAAATTGCAGGGGAAGAATACCCATGCCAATAAGATTGGAGCGATGGATTCGCTCGAAG
>ERZ1034969.1225-NODE-1225-length-11176-cov-6.674310_pt1 | contig 11176 bp, 19 predicted proteins | sample MGYA00520624_ERZ1034969 | MGnify/ENA primary metagenome ERZ1034969 (study PRJEB33766, sample SAMN09781776) | gut metagenome | biome: gut microbiome | host: Homo sapiens | place: Madagascar | study: EMG produced TPA metagenomics assembly of the PRJNA485056 data...
CTTCGGCGGGGACGGAGGCGATGGCGGATATGCGCTGTCCGAGTCCGGCGACACACATACCAGCAACGGCAGGACCGGCAGCCGCGGGGCCGGCAGCGGAGCCGGCGGCAGTCTGTATTATGTTGGCAGTACCACGGGCTACTACGCCGGGGCCGGAGGCGGAGGCGGCTACGGCGGAGGAGGCGGCAAGCCGACCGTTGTCCGCAACGACGCCTACTATACCGGATGGCTGGGTGCGGGGTCCGGCGGCGCGGGATGCGTGCGCATCGAGCGGATCCGATAATTTTGAGGAGGTGACCCATGGAGACCGAGCATGATTACAGTGCGGCCATTGCGGAGCTCACCCAACGGGGCAAGAGCAACACCCACCGGCTGGACAAGCTGGAGCAGCGGCAGGACGCCTTGGACAAGCTGGTGACCTCGGTAGAGGTCCTAGCCACCCGGCAGGAGAGCGTCGAGGGCGACGTCAAGGAGATCAAGGAGGATGTCAAGGGCCTGGCGGCCCGGCCCGGCAAGCGCTGGGACAGCATTGTGAGCACGCTGCTGGCGGCTCTGGCGGGGGCCTTTGCCGCCTGGCTCATCAGCGGCGGCGGGATATGAGAGAGGAGCGAGAGCATGAGCAAGGTTACTGAGACCATCAACGCCTACGCCCAGGGCGGCATCACCCTGGAGGAGTGCAACACCAAGCTGCGGGAGCTGGGCCACCCCATCCTGGTGGACCCGGACCGCCCCCGGCTGACGCCAGAGATGATCGCCGATGGCTGGGGCCTGCTGGACACCGGCACCGGCACCCTGGACCCCGTGCAGGTCCGGGACGATGAGCTGGTGGACTGCGACTGCGGCGAGATGCCCGCCTTTGTCTGCCTCAAGGGCGACTGGTTCGCCGTCGAGGGCCGCAGGGTGCTGCGGTAAGGAGGCGGCGATGCAGAGTATCTATGCCCATCCCGGCGTCCACCTGGCGCTGGGGCGCAAGGGTGAGACGCTGGCCCGGCAGGTGGTCTTCGATTTGCGCCTCTGGCGGGCGGCTTACGGCGACGGCGCCGTGAGCCTCTGCGCCAAGCGGGCGGGGGACGCGGAGCCCTATCCCTGCGGCGTGACGCAGGACGAGGACACGGCGGTCTGGGTGCTGCGGGCCGCCGATGTGGACAAGCCCGGCTGGGGCAACGTGCAGCTCTCCTACTACGTGGGGGACACGCTGGCCAAGTCCCAGACCTGGCGGACGCTGGTGGCACCTTCCCTCTGCGCCTGCGGGGACCCCGGCGAGGTGCAGCAGGGCTGGCTGGACCAGGCGGGCAAGGACGCCGCAGCGGCCCAGCAGGGCGCCAAGGACGCCCAGGAGGCGCAAAAAGCCGCCGAGGACGCCGCCAAGGCGGCGAAGGGCAGTGCGCATGCGGCAGCGGACGCAGCCAAGGCTGCCCAGGATGCCACGGAGCACCCGCCCCGCATTAACGAGGAGACCCAGACCTGGCTCATCTGGCAGGATGGGGCGTACCGGGACACGGGCCTGCCCATCGCCATTGACGGCAGCCTGCCGCCCGGCGGAGACCCGGGGGACATCGTGGTCCGCACGGCGGACGGGGCACAGTGGCAGCCGGACCAGCTGACGGACGAGGAGCTGCTGCAGGCGATGATCGACACCGATACCCTGGCGGCGGTGCATGACAGCGTCGGTATCCTGACGGATGAAAACGGAAAAATCATTTTGTGGTGAAAGGAGCAAGACGATGGCAATTGAGTTTCGGGACGTGACCCAGCTGGAGCCTCTGGAGGCGCTGGAGGATGGGGACTACCTGGTGGTAGTCCGGGACGGGGTGGCAAAGCGGATCAGCAAGGCCGACGCCAAGTTTGGCGGAGGCACTGTGGAGAAGAAGGTATTCTATATTGGAAAGAAGCATAACGCGGAAGCCTACTATACGCTTTACACTGACGCCGCCTGCACCACCCTTGCAACTGCGCAGGAGGTGTTTGATGCTTGTTGGGATAGGACTATTGAAATACACGCGGCTAACACTAAACAAAGTGGCGTCATGTTTCCACTGACTTATACCTGGGTCTCAAGTGATGGAGTTGGTGCTCACACCAATGTTGTTTATATTCTTCTCGATATGAAAGATGACTTCGCCGATGTCGGAGTCAACCCTGATGCGGAGTAACCGCCCATGAATATTCCTAACTTCACTTCCCTCCTCACTGCACTTCGTGCCTTTATCCTCAAATCCCGTCCCGCATATCGGGACTACTTGGGCACTGAGTCTGTCGAGGAGAAGACTGTACTGCTCACTGGCACCCTTTCTTCTACTGGTGAATCCGTCACTGCTGCTGACGGGTTCACTGGTTTCACCAATGGCCAAACCTACAAGGCTACCATTGGCGAAGAGACGGTGGAAGTGACTGCACAGTATGGCACCGGAAGCTTTTCCGGTTGCATTGTCATCGGCAGTTCTAATGTAATGCCCAGCAATGAGATCCCTGGCTGGATGATTTGTGTTTATAACGAGAATCTGCTGGGTTATGGCGCTGGCGAATGGGTTGGCAAGTCTGTTGAGGTGTTTACTGAGCGGACGGTGAAAGTCGACCGGTGGGATGTCAAAAAGCTCTCTTATAAACTGCTCCCGGACCAGTTGTTCTCCGACCTGGAAGAAATGATGGAGAAGCTTAGCTCTCAAATCAAATCTTTGTGGGTTGACCCCGTTTTCACTGGTAGTTTTTCGCAAAATAGAATGGCTGGCACTGATGTTGGCGACTATTCCCACGCAGAGGGCATTGACAACACGGCAAGTGGAGAGTCTGCTCACGCGGAGGGTCGCTCCACAACTGCTAGCAGTTACAGCTCTCATGCAGAAGGGTGGGAGACCACAGCGAGCGGTGATGACTCTCACGCGGAGGGCTGGTCTACCGTGGCTAACAATTACCATTCTCACGCGGAAGGACATGGCAGTGTAGCAAGTGGAGAATCTGCGCACGCAGAAGGCGATTTTACGATTGCTAGCGGCAGAGCCCAACACGCCGAAGGCATGTGGAATATTGATGATGGTGCAAAGAGCAACCTCTTGCACATTGTTGGTAATGGCACGGCCGTAAAGCGCTCCAACGCTCACACGTTGGATAAATCCGGAAACGCCTGGTACGCCGGCGACGTCTATGTGGGCTCGACCTCTGGCACCAACCGAGACGCAGGCAGCAAGAAACTCGCGACCGAGGCGTATGTGGACGACACCAAGCTCGTCATTGCATCGCCGGGCGGTAAGAAGTTTAAGATCACCGTCGATGACGCCGGCACTCTCTCGGCTACCGAGGTCACCGACACCACCACGTGAGCGGGGGAGACCCCCGCGGAAAGGAGCACACTATGGATATCAACACTCTGGGCATCACGGGGGTGGCGGCCATCACCGTCATCTGCCTGCTGATCGGGCAGGCCGTCAAGGCCAGCGCCGTGGACAGCAAGTGGATCCCCATCATCTGCGGCGTCTGCGGCCTCATCCTCGGCATCGCCGCCATGTACATCATGCCGGACTTCCCGGCCACCGACTACATTACGGCGGCGGCCATCGGCATCGTCTCCGGCCTGGCCGCCACCGGCGCCAACCAGGCCATGCGGCAGCTCAATGAGTAACCCCTGCGCCGTCACCGTGCCGCTCTCCCGGATCGCCCGCATCCAGGTGTACGTCAACTCCCGACGGAGGACGCTCACCCAGATCATGCGGGAGACCGGGGCGGACTACGGCCTCAACGGCACCCTCTACAACATGCGCACCCTGGCCGTCAACTGCCACCTCAAGGCGGACGGCAAGGTCCTGGCGTCTCCCGCCTACACCGTGGCGGGCTACGCCTGGGACCAGGGGCCGGACATCCGCATGGATGCGCTGCCGGACAGCGCCCGCAACTACATCGCCTGCACGCCCCTGATCGTGAGTGACAAGGCCCTGAGCAAGCTCACCTACGATCCCGGCCAGGGCGGTAAGCGGGGGCGGAGCGCCATCGGCATCAAGGGCGACCGGTTGGCTCTCTACTGCTCCCGGGACGGCTCCGCTGCCGCCCGGACGCCGGAGGCCCTTCGAAACGATCTGGCCCGGGCAGGCTGGACCAGCGCCGTGATGCTGGACAGCGGCGGCAGCAGCCAGTGCGATTTCCAGGGCCAGCGCATTACCAGCTCCCGGAGGGTGCAGCACTATATCCTGGTATACCTCAACGATAACGAGCCGGAGGGAGGCAAGCCTATGGTAGAGATCAATGCATACAGCAAGGCCCAGGACGGCTCCAAAAAGCTGTCCACCAACTTCAAGGTGAGCGAGTTCGCCTGCGGAGACGGCAGCGACGCCGTCCTGGTGGCGCCCCGGCTGGTGATGGTGCTGCAGAGCATCCGGAGCCACTTCGGGGCCCCGGTGACCATCCACAGCGCCTACCGGACGCCGCAATACAACATCGAGGCGGGCGGCGTAGCCCATTCCCAGCACTGCTACGGCACGGCGGCGGACATCAGCGTCCGTGGCAAGACCCCGGCCCAGGTGGCCGCCTACGCCCGGGAGATCATGCCCGACTGGGGCGGCGTGGGCATCTACGCCAAGAAGGGCTTTTGTCACGTGGATGTGAGAGAGGCCCGCGCCGACTGGACGGGCTAAAAAATCGAAGGGAGGCAAGCCAGATGATGGTGACATCCGCACGGCCGCGCCGTGTCCTGCAAGTCCGGCGACAAGATGGACGTACAGCACCGGGAGATCAGAGCGCTGCTCTCCGGCATGGCCCCACGCCGGGCCACGGAGGCGGTCCGTGCGGCGGGCTTGCCGCCGGACGAGGAGACCTGCATCGTTGAGGTGGACGTCCTGGGCCGCAGCTGCCTGCAAACTGCGACCAGGCTCAACCTCAGCGTGGATGGGCTCTACAAGCTCCGCCGGAGGGCCTATGCCCACCTGGCGGACGACATCAGGGGATAAGGAGAGGCCGTGCCCAAATTGGGCACGGCCTTTTGCTTTATTCATCCTGCTCCGGCGGGAGGACGGTCCAGCCGTAGGCGGTACGGCGCTTTCCCGATTTTGCTTTGGCAAACAGTGTAAGCATAGTGCGCACGTTTTGCGGTGTCGGCTCTCTGGCGAATAGCTCTCGACAATTTTCCCGTAGCCATTCGCTCAGATTTCTCACAAGGATTAACTCTCCATCCGGAGATTTTAGCAGCACCGGCTTTCCGCCTCCCCTCTCTGCTACTGGGAGATCTTTGCAATCAAAATGAGTAACATAGTTACCCACAACGGCCCCTCCCGCTTTCTCCCCGTCAGCTCTTCTCCGCCGATATCGCTCACAGGCAGCCGTAAGCATTTGCTCATGATATTTTTTCGCGGTGTTTGCTTTCTTCGCCTCTGTACGAGCCTTTAAGGCCGCTTGCTTTTTGACAAAAAATTCTCCACGGACAGGAGGCCCCGAAGTAGAGCATAGCTCCCCGTGATCGTCCTCCCAGCCGTCAAGCTGCCATCCTTTGTACTGTGGGACCGCAAACAGGCGGCCCTTTTGCAATCTGGCCCCGGTGTAAGATCGTTTTATAGCGGCAAAACCGGACTCAATTACGCCCCCATTGTGATCGTTTGGTTCCATCCCAAATTTTTGAGCATTTTCTCTCGCCCATCCACACAAATTACATACCTTAATTTTAGCCCCCTGCGGAGAGCGGATATACCATACTGTTTCGGGCCTCTTGGCAGCTTTTTTCCCAATGGCGGACCAATTTTTGCGCATTTGCTCCCTGTAATTTGGGCTATCGTAGGCGGAAGAATTATAACTGCCCCACGCTATCATTTCCTGCTTGGCTTTCTCCCGTGCGGCGGCTGCCTCGTCAATGCTGCGGAATCCGTCTGCCGCCCAGCAAATTCCATTCACCCGTACAATGGCAGAGTAAGTTCCGGCCCATTTGCCTTTGGGGCAAAACTGGACGCCGGTCACGCTGGTTTTTTTGCCATCTGGATTTCGCGATTTCCGGAGCTGGATGCCACATCTGGCTTCCGGCTGAGTTTTATTCTTTACGTCCATTTATCCCTCCGGGCGGCGATAGAAGCCAGTGACCTGAGCCAGCAAAAGCCGGACATAGTCCGGGCACTGGCTGTCGCCTCTCTCCCAATTCTCCACGGTGCGGTATGGGATCAGGTAGCGGAGGGCAAAGTTTGTACGGGTGAGGCCGGTATAGGCCCGGATCTCCCGGATACTGGCGTGGGCCACATCCCAGAGGGCACCGAGGGCGCTGATCCGATGATCGGGCACCTCAGCATCCGCGGCATCCCCCCATTCGGAGGAAAGCACCCAATCGGAGACATACTCATCTCGATCATCCGTCTTTAGCGCGGCGCTGAAAAGTGCGCTGAATTTATCGTCCATCATCGCTCCCATCTCTCTATAACCTGTGCGAGCATAGAGATCTTGCTGTCGGTGTTGTGTAAGGCATATGCCAAATCTGTAGAATGTAGCTGAGTATCGATCTCGCAGAGTTCCACACGACAAGATCCCTTGGCGGATTGCCGCTCCCAAGTCTTTTTGGCCCAGTTGCGAGCCAAATCGATGCTATCGCAAACGCCGCAGCAGTTGTCCTGCTCATCGGTATCAAAATTGACATATCGCCAAAAATACATGTCGCTTTTCTCCTCAAAAATCCCGGATCTCGTCCACGCAAGTAGGATCGTCTCCGTCGTCGATCACGGCGATGTAAGCGTCCTCGTACCCGTCGGCGCGGTACTTCTTGGCCATCTCGATGGCCTCGTCCATGTTGTTGCTGCCGGTGCCCCAATCAGTATCGTCGTTGTTCCGCATAACCGCATACCACATAGTGTTCTTCATTTTTTTATCCTCCTGGGCTGTGCCCCTCTTGATTACATTTATTATTATACCCCAAATTGGTGCATTGTCAAGAGAAAATGCACCAATTTGGGGTATTTCTTGAGGTTTGTGGAGTTGCACAAAACCGGCGGCGTCTTTTGTGCGCTTTGACAACGGCAGAATCCAGGCAGAATCCGGGCAGTTTGACTGCCCGGATTTTTTGTACCATGGAGGCAGACAAGGAGGTGCGCTATGGATCAGCAATTTGCAATTGCAGGATATACGGGCTCCAGCTGCCTGATGTGCGCTATTGACGGCGCGGACATCTGGCAGGTAGATTATTTCGGAAACCGTCAGCAGCTCATCGGCAAGACCTCAGCGGCCTACACGGAGCTGGAGGGCACCACTCAGCAGTACTATGACAAGCTGGTGGAGCTGGGCGTCATCACCCCTCCCAAGACGCAGGAGGAGCTGATGGGTGAGATGCAGTCGGCCATGAGCGACATGGCGGAGATCATCAAGGGCCTGTCGGCCCAGGTAAAGGAGCTGAAGGAGAATGGATCTCAAGCAGATCGTAGCGGCCGCGTCGAGGATGTTCCCCAGCGCCGACCTGCAAAGCGCGGTGCAGAAGGCGGAGGAGGCGATCAGCGGGACGGCTGATACGCTGAAGGGCGTCCAGAGCACAGCCAGGCGGCTGGGCATTGACCCCAATATCGCAAACAGCCTGTATGCCCGCTACGGGCGAACGATGCAGGCAAAGGCCCTGTGCGGCCTGCTGGGGACCACACCGGAGGCTCTGCGCTCCGATGCCAACAAGATCCTCGGCGGCGCGCAGAACGGCCCACAGACCCCTCAGAATGGGAAAGCTGGCGGCTTCACCAAATTCCCCCGGCTGAAATAGCCGGTTGGAATAAAAACACGAAAGGAGCACGAACACATGGAAGATCGCAGCACTGGTATGAGCTGGATTGCAGTCCTCTTTGTCATCATCGTGATTTTTGCCATTTTTGGCGGGAATTTCGGCGGCAGCTGGGGCTGGAATCGCGGCAACAATCCCTATCCCACGCAGGAGGGCTGCAACCGGGTGAGCAACTGCGAGATCGAGAGACAGGAGATCGCCGACACAGCCCGGACACAGTACCTCATCGAGCAGCAGAGCAATGACACCCGCATGGCCATCAACGCCAGCACGGAGGCTATCACCTCTCAGGCCAGCCGGATCTATGAGCAGCGTCTCCAGGAGACCATCTTTGATCTCAAGATGGAGAACCAGAACCTCAAGAACGGCATCTTTACCAAGGAGCAGACCGACGCGCTGGCCGCGAAGATCTCCGACTGTTGCTGCGGCTTTAACCGCCGGCTGGATGCCATCGAGGGCCGCATGCTGACGAAGCCGAACCTGTACGGCGTGGCGTCCACCTGCGGCGGCCAGATCATCCCCGCATCCTGCGGCTGCAACGGCAGCGGCAACCTCTAAGCCCATACCCCCACTGTGGGGACATGGTAGGCCCTGCTTGGCCGGGTAACAGGCGGGGCATATGCCCCGCCTATCTTATTTTTGCGAAAGGAGAATCTTACAATGTCTTGCAAATCCGCTCTCTATGCCGCTATGCAGACGCCCACTGCGGTCGCGGTCGATGGGGTCATCCCCCTGGGCAGTCTCATCCGCCGCTACGGCTGCGACGTCAGTCTCAATGGCAGCGCCGTCAACATCGCGGGTGGTAGCCAGAGCGCAAGTTACTACGATGTAGACGCATCTATTACCGTGGCACCCACCGCCGCTGGTACGGTTACCGTTACCCTCTACAAGGACGGCGTGGCTGTTCCCGGCGCGACCGCCTCCGCCACCGCTACTGCCGCCGGAGACGTGGCCGACCTCAATATCCCGGCGCTGGTACGGCAGGCCTGCTGCGCGGCAGGCTCCGCACTGACGTTGGTGCTGTCCGGCGCGGCTGCCACCGTTAACAACGTGGCCTTCCGGGTCCGGCGGATCTGACGGAGGTGCGGCATGGTGCAGCTGTTAATCGGGATGCTGCTGGGCGTCATGGCTGCCACCCCCACCGGCCGCAGCATCGGCAATCAGATCGGCAACGTTGCCATTGATAAGGTCAAGGAGGCCATGAAGGCCCCAACGGCCGGAGAGGAGGACAACCATGGAGAATCTGCATGAGCAGATCAAAACGTATATCCCGAAGCTGGAGCACAGCATCAAGGAGTATATGCGAAACCCTGCCACCCCTAACGCGGCGCAGGGGATTATGGCGATGGTAGAATGCCTCAACATGCTCAAGGGCGCCGAGGGGGTGATCTGCACGGGCCGGGAGATGACCAAGGCAGACGCGGAGGCGTGGACGGCCCACATGGTGAACGAGGACGGCACCGTCGGGCCCCACTGGACCGTCGACCAGACCACCGCCGTGGCTGAGAGCATCGGCGTGATCTTCGACCAGCTCTCCCCCTGGTGCTGGTGGGCTGCCATGTGCATGATGTACTCCGACTACTGCGGCGTCGCCAACCGGTACGGCGTCGGCACGGCGGAGTTCTACGCCGACATGGCCAAGGCTTTCCTCTACGATCGTGACGCCGGCGGCCCCCGGGCCAAAATGGCGGCGTACTACCACGGCATCGCAGAGCACGGGAAATGACGTTGCTGACCGGTTACTAACAAGCCATTGAAACTTCCAGACGCAAAAAGTCCCGAAATCGTTGAGATTTCGGGACTTTTTCATGGTGGACGGTACAGGACTCGAACCTGTGACCCCCTGCACGTCAAGCGTGACCGGAACGATATGGTAACGCACAGTGCCGCACAAAGCGCATTATTTCCCGCTCTATGCGGCCCTGTGCGGCCTTGTACCGTTTTGGTTACTAGCAAATCACTAGCGATTCTCTACGGCCCGCACGAGCTCCTGGGGGCCGAAGTGCTGGTAGATGTTGGCCGTCGTGGCGTAGTTTGCATGGCCCAGCATCTTTTGCAGGAACTCTGGCCGGATATCCGCGGTCACCGCCATGCTGGCGTAGGTGTGGCGGGTGGCGTGGGGCGTTTTCCGGGCAATGCCCAGGCGCTCCAGCAGCGGGTAGTAGTCTCGCTTGCGGTAGTTGTTGGTTGTCCGGTGCCCCTTGTAGCTCTCCAGCAGCAGCCCGCCCGGGCGGGCGAAATAAGCGAAATACGCAAAATGCTCCCGCCCTTCCGGCCAAATAGGGATGATGCGATTCCGTCCCGCCTCCGTCTTCTCGCCGCCAATGACATACGTCCCGTGGTAGGCGCTGCGGGGCAGGGAGAAGAGCTCGCCGATGCGCATGCCGGTGTAGATCAGCATGAGCACGATCCTGGCGGCCTCGGTGTCGTCCGCCTGCAGCTTGGCGATGTCGGAGGAGGAGAAGACCTCTTTCTCCGTCTTTTTCTGCTCCGGGAGCTTGGCGAAGCGGGCGAAATTTGTGGTGATGAGCTCCTCCCGCATGGCCCAGGTGGACATCTGGGTAATGAGCTGCTTATACTTGGAGACGGTGGAGTGAGACTTGCCCATGTGGGCATCCAGGACGGCCTGGAAGTCTGCCGTGCGCAGCTCCCGGAATTTCCGGCCGTGCAGCGGGGCGAAGACTTTATACGCCTGCTCATAGGATTCGATGCCGTGCGGGCCGATCTCCTGGTAGTGCTCCTGCTTCCAGGCGTCGAAAACCTGAGAAAAAGTCATATTGTAGCGCTCGGAGAGATCGACGCCGGAGAGGCGCTCCAGGGCCTCCAGCGCGTCGGTCTTTTTGGCGTAGTATCCGATGATCACCCGGTTTTTTGCCGCCACCCACGGGCGCTGCCGTCTGCCCTGCAGACGGTATACCGTGCCGGTGCCGTTGGCCCGCTTAAGGGCCTTGCGCTTTTCCGGCACTTGTTTTTTCCCACAGGCGGGACAATAGAGCGCCCCGGGCGGCAGCTCCGCCCGGCACTTGACGCAGAGATCCATCGTCACTTCCCCCGCCGGAGGGCGCGGACCATGGCCCAGGTGATGACGGCGACGGCCAGGACCAGCAGGACGATGATGCCCCATGCCACAACGGTGGGGTCTCCGCCCCGGATCAGACCGGCGTTGCTGATCTGGGCGTCGATGGCGATGTAGCCAGCCAGCGCCGCGCAGAGAGCGGTGCAGAGGATCAGCAGGGCCAGGATCACCGGGCGCTGGGCGTCCACCCGCTCCACCCCCATGCGATTCTCCGCTTTGAGGGTGTTCTTCTCGCCCTCCAGCCGGACATTCTCCAGCTGGAGCTGGTGCATCTCCTCCCGGGCCTGCCGGGCGCTGCCCTCCGGGGCGGAGAGCCCAAAGAGCTCGTCCAGGGAGAGGCCCAGGACCTTGCAGAGGGCCGCCGAGTTGTAGAGCTTTGGCTCCAT
>ERZ1034969.1227-NODE-1227-length-11147-cov-4.322845_pt1 | contig 11147 bp, 9 predicted proteins | sample MGYA00520624_ERZ1034969 | MGnify/ENA primary metagenome ERZ1034969 (study PRJEB33766, sample SAMN09781776) | gut metagenome | biome: gut microbiome | host: Homo sapiens | place: Madagascar | study: EMG produced TPA metagenomics assembly of the PRJNA485056 data...
AAATACTATTTTAAAGAGACGATCGACGGCAATTCTTACAGAAGTGAAAAAGAAATGTGTATGCGGGAGATCGAAAAAGGAGAGCCGGGCAGATACGGAAGGCTCAACGATATCCTTTTGGAAGAGGATAAAGAAGAACAGGAGAAGAAGATGCGGAGTTACGCGTTGGAAGATGCCGTGGCGAACCACATGTTCATCCAGTATTAAGGAGGAGCTAATTTCATGGGACAGGGCAGTATAATTGGCTATGAAATAAATGAAAAGACGTGTCAGATCAGCTACTACAGTGAGGAGCAGATGGAACCACAGACACTCGAAGTCGATGAAGATAATTTTCAGATCCCGCTGATCATAGGAAGACTTCGCGATACATGGGCATATGGAAAAGAAGCAAAAAGACTGGCAACGGTAAAAGAAGGATTTACCGTGACCAGGCTTTTGAACCGAAGCCTTGCAGGGGAAAAAATCGAGTTTGGCGAAGAGACGTATGATGCAGTATGGCTTCTGTCAAAGTTTATCCAGATGTCACTGCATGACTTCCCGGAGATAGAGGGAATCGTATTTACGGTTCCTGCATTGACAGAGGAACTGGCACAGATGCTCAGAGGGATCGCAGTCCGTATGAATATTGACAAGCGGCATATTTTTATTCAGGATTATAAGGAGAGCTTCTGTAATTACCTGTTCTATCAGCCCAAAGAGCTGTGGCAGTATGATGCGGCATTATTCTGCTGTGACAGAAATGAGATCAAAGCCTATATGCTCCGCAGACTTAAGCCGGGACTTGGAGGAGGAAAGACGACCTTTGTTACGGTGGATGAAGTCGCAAGTGCACATATGAAAGAACTTGCGATGGTGTATCCGGTTCTGAATGAGGATAAAGCAAAAGAAGCAGACTCCATGTTCTGCAAGTTTATTGAGAGCGTCTTTGACAAGCGGATCGTTTCTTCGGTTTTCCTGACGGGAGAAGGATTTGAGAATGAGTGGTATCCAAAGTCTTTGCGGGTGCTGTGCAATGGACGCAGGGCGTTTATAGGAAATAATCTTTACAGCAAAGGAGCATGCTACACTGCATACCGAAAGCTGTATATGCACATTGAAAATCCGGTTTACCTGTCAGAGGACAAACTGACAGATCAGATCACGGTGAATATGCGGGTTGACGGGCAGGAAATGTGGTATCCGCTGGTGTCCTGGGGGGCTCACTGGTATGAATCGAACAACCAGTGGGAAGTGATCCTTGAAGATGTGGAAGATATAGAATTTCATATTGAATCACTGGTACAGGGCAATCTTAAGACGGAAAAGATCTCTCTTGCAAAGTTCCCGAAACGTGCGGAATATTCAATGAGGCTTCAGATCGAAACGTTATTCCTGGATGAAAAGACCTGCAAGATCACAGTACGGGATGTCGGATTCGGAGATTTCTTCCTGCCGACAGATTTCCAGGAAGAGAAGATAATTCATTTAGGAGGTAATGATGGGAAATTTAATTCTTTGTCATGATAAGCATGCGACACATCCGTATGAGATTACAAGAATCCACTGCAGGATCTTTACCATGGAAGAACTGTGTTATTACCTCTGCAATAATCTGTATCTGATTGATTATACGATTATGAATGAACAGATTTGTAACTGGCTGGAAGAAGAAATCGGAATGAAAGATCTGGCTGACCAGCTCAGAGATGTCCTCAGACTTCGCGGTTCAGTAGAGAAATTTGTATTGACGATCCTGAAAGCATCCAGGATCTACAGAGATCCTGAGATGATCCGCATCCAGAATGTACTGGAGCATCTAAAGAATCAGAAGGATATCGAACGCCAGAAATATAAAGGGGACAATCTCCTTGAGAGTGGTGAGATAGAAGAAGCGATCCTTGTATATCAGGAGATCCTGAACCGGGAGAAAGATGAGAGCGTGGATGAAAAATTTTACGGAAAGATCTATGCTGGACTGGGAGCGGCATATGGAAGGCTGTTTCTCTATCAGGAATCGGCAAGAATGTATGACCGGGCTTATCAGATCTGTGAAGATCCGCAGCTTTTAAAACCGTATCTTTATGCTTCTTATAAATATATGTCTTTGGAGGAATATCATATTCTTCTGACAAAGCATGAAGAATATCTGGAGGTTAATGCACAGATGCGTCAGGAGATGGACGATATCCGTAAAAATCTTCAGGTAGAACCAAATCAGCAACTGGTTGAAAAGTGGAAGAGAAGGCACAGAAGAAGTCATACCTGATGGTATGGCTTCTTCCGGCGATACCACGGAAAGGCGACTGACAAAAAAGCCGGAAGCAGAACAGGAGACAGCAGAACAGGAAAAAGACTGTTTGACATCCGAATATGGCTATGTTAGAATACAACAGTGACTTTACCATGGTGCAGTGACTCATTGGTAGAGAATAGAAGTTGTAATAATTGCTGATGGAGGAATGAAATGATGAAAAAGAAAGTATTAAGTGTATTTTTGTGTGCAGGTCTTGCAGTATCCATGCTTGCAGGATGCGGTTCAGGAAATTCTGATACAAAAGATAAAAAGGATGCGGCAGCAGACAGTGATCTTGATTATGTAAAAGACAAGGGAACCCTTGTTGTCGGTATTACAGATTTTGAGCCGATGGATTATAAAGATGATAATGGAAACTGGATCGGATTTGATGCAGATATGGCTTCAGCATTTGCAGAAGAATTAGGTGTGGATGTTGAATTTGTTGAGATCGACTGGGACAATAAAGTTCTGGAACTGGATGGAAAGTCCATTGACTGTGTATGGAATGGAATGACACTGACAGACGAAGTGACAAGTTCCATGGAATGTACGGATGCTTATCTGAACAATGCACAGGTGGTGGTTGTTCCGGCAGAAAAAGCTGACAAGTATCAGGATACGGACAGCCTGAAGGATTTAAGTTTTGCAGTTGAAGCAGGAAGTGCGGGAGAAAAGCAGGTCAGTAATCTGAACCTGAACTATACACCTGTAAATGCACAGGCAGATGCACTGATGGAAGTTGCAGCAGGGACATCTGATGCGGCAGTCATTGATTCTCTGATGGCAGCAGCCATGATCGGAAAGGGAACAGGTTATGCAGATCTTACTTATACAGTAAGTCTGAACAGTGAGGAGTATGGAGTCGGCTTCCGAAAAGGATCTGATCTTGCAGCCGAACTGAACAAATTTTTTGAAAAGAGTATGAAAGACGGTACAATGAAGACTTGTGCTGAAAAGTATAAAGTACAGGCGGCATTGATCGAAGAGTAAAAAATAAGGACGGAGCAGTACGGACATGGAACTTATAATGGAACAATTTCCTATCGTTATTCAATCGCTGAATGTTGGTTTTTTACAGACATTGAAGCTTTTCTTTGTGACGCTTTTGGGGGCATTGCCTCTTGGGCTGATCATTGCATTTGGCTCAATGTCGCATTTCCGGCCATTGAAATATATCACGAACATTATTGTATGGGTAGTCAGAGGAACGCCGCTGATGATCCAGATGCTGATTATTTATTATTTCCCGGGACTGGTATTGAATAATGTAGTCTGGGGAGGAGGAGAATCGGGGCGTTTTGTGGCGGCTTCCGTTGCATTTATCTTTAATTATGCCTGTTATTTTTCTGTTATTTACCGCGGTGGAATCCAGAGTGTACCACAGGGACAGACAGAGGCAGGACTTGTACTCGGAATGACGAGGAGCCAGATCTTCTTTAAAATTACATTAATGCAGATGATCAAGAGAATTGTTCCACCGATGTCGAATGAGATCATTACACTGGTAAAAGATACTTCACTTGCACGGATCATTGCATTGCAGGAGATCATCTGGGCGGGACAGTCTTTCCTGAAAGGATCTCAGGGAATTTCAGGAGCAATCTGGCCGATGTTCTTTGCAGCAGTCTACTATCTGGTATTTAACGGAATTCTGACCGTACTGTTGGGACGGTTAGAGAAAAAACTGGATTATTTCAGATAGAGGAGGTGCAGAAATGGCAATTTTGGAAGTAGAACATATCAATAAAAAATTTGATCGTACAGAGGTACTGAAAGATATCAGCTTTTCCCTGGAACAGGGACAGGTTCTTTCAATCATCGGGTCATCAGGTAGTGGAAAGACAACGCTGCTTCGTTGTCTGAATTTCCTTGAGACACCGGATGTGGGAATCATCCGGGTGAATGGGGAGACATTATTTGATGCAGGAAATGAAATGACGAAGCAGGAAAATGAAATACGGAAGAAGCGTCTTCATTTTGGACTGGTGTTCCAGTCATTTAATCTTTTCCCACAATATACAGCCCTGGAAAATGTCATGTTGGCAAAAGAACTGCTGGCGAAGGCACAGCCGGATTATAAGAAAAATAAAAAGAAGATCCACAGTGAGATTGAAAAGCTTGGAAGGAAGCTCCTGACGCAGATGGGACTGGCAGAGCGGATGGACAATTATCCGCATCAGTTGTCAGGCGGTCAGTGTCAGCGTGTGGCGATTGCAAGAGCATTAGCGATGAAACCGGATATTCTTTGTTTTGACGAGCCAACTTCTGCACTGGATCCGGAGCTGACAGGCGAAGTACTGAAGGTCATTAAAGGGCTGGCAGATCAGAGGACAACCATGATCATCGTGACGCATGAAATGGCATTTGCGAGAGACGTATCGGACCAGGTACTTTTTATGGACGGAGGAACGATCCTTGAGCAGGGAACGCCCGAAGAGGTTTTTGAACATCCAAAAGAGGAACGGACAAGACAGTTCCTGTCGAGATTTACAAAAGAGCAATAATTATAAGCGAATCTAATAGATGAGCAGATAATAAAATAATGAACAGATCAGAGTACAAGGCAGAGGGAATGTTGATTTTCCATCTGCCTTATATTATAATCGGATTGGTAACGCTAGATTGATCAGTGACAATATAGAGGATAAGGAGCAGAAACTACATGAGTAAATTTGAAAAAGCTGTGACGGGATTAGGCGAAGAGTGTGGTGTGTTCGGAGCCTATGATATGGATGGACATGATGTGGCAGCATCCATTTATTACGGACTTTTTGCCCTGCAGCACAGAGGACAGGAAAGCTGTGGTATTGCAGTGACGGATACTGCAGGAAAGAGAAAGGTATTGTCCAGAAAAGGGCTTGGTCATGTGAATGATGTCTTTGATGAAAAAGTACTTTCAGAACTGAAAGGAAATCTGGGAGTCGGACATGTGAGATATTCTACAGCAGGAGGAACCCGTGTGGAAAATGCCCAGCCGCTTGTAATCAATTACGTGAAAGGAACGCTGGCAATCGCACATAACGGGAATCTGGTCAATGCGATTGAACTGAGAAAAGAACTGGAATATACAGGTGCTATTTTTCAGACGACGATCGACTCGGAAGTGATCGCTTATCATATTGCAAGGGAGCGGCTGGAGGCTGCAACTGCGGAGGAGGCAGTGAGACTTGCGATGAAAAAGATCAAAGGTGCTTATGCACTGGTCGTGAGCAGTCCGAGGAAAATGATCGGAGCGAGAGATCCTTTCGGATTAAAGCCTTTATGTATAGGAAAAAGAGAAAATACATACTTCCTGGCATCAGAAAGCTGTGCAATCGCTGCAGTGGATGCAGAGTTTGTGCGGGATGTGCTTCCGGGAGAGATCGTAACGATCACGAAGGACGGAATCGCATCGGATATGAGTATGGCGATGCCGGCGGAGAAGCAGGCGAGATGTATTTTTGAATATATTTATTTTGCAAGGACAGATTCAACGATTGACGGTGTGAATGTCTATCATTCCAGGATCATTGCAGGAAAAGCACTGGCAGAGTCTTATCCGGTGGAGGCCGATCTGGTAGTCGGAGTTCCGGATTCGGGACTGGTAGCGGCAAAGGGATATTCCGAGCAGTCAGGAATCCCTTACGGAATGGCATTCCACAAGAACAGTTATGTTGGAAGAACCTTCATCAAGCCGAAGCAGAGTGACAGAGAGTCCAGTGTTAAGATCAAATTAAATGTGATCCCGGAAGTTGTAAAGGGAAAGAGGATCGTTATGGTAGATGATTCCATCGTCAGAGGAACGACCTGTGCGAATATCATCAAGATGCTGAAAAAGGCCGGAGCAACGGAAGTGCATGTAAGGATCAGTTCACCACCGTTCCTGCATCCATGTTATTTTGGAACCGATGTGCCGTCGAATGAGCAGCTAATTGCCCATTCCCATACACCGGAGCAGATCCGGGATATGATCGGGGCAGATTCCCTTGGATATATGGAGATAGAAAAACTGAAAAATATGGTTGGAGATCTTCATTTCTGTGATGCATGCTTTACAGGAAATTATCCGATGGAAGTACCGGGAGAAGATATCAGTCAGGCATTTGAATAAATTGAACAAAATAAAAGGAGATAGAATTATGAGTAATGACCGTTATGTAAGTCCACTTTCAGAACGTTATGCAAGCAAGGAGATGCAGTATATTTTTTCACCGGACAAAAAGTTCCGTACGTGGAGAAAGCTGTGGATCGCCCTTGCGGAGACTGAGAAAGAGCTTGGACTTCATATTACCGATGAGCAGATTGCAGAATTGAAAGAACATGCAGATGATATTAATTTTGATGTGGCAAAAGAACGGGAAAAGGTAGTCCGCCACGATGTTATGTCCCACGTGTATGCATATGGTGTGCAGTGTCCGAAAGCAAAGGGAATCATCCATCTTGGAGCAACTTCCTGCTATGTCGGGGACAATACGGATATTATTATCATGGCAGAGGCACTGAAGTTGGTCCGTACGAAGCTGATCAATGTGATTGCAGAACTGGCAAAATTCGCAGATGCACAGAAAGCCCAGCCAACACTTGCATTTACCCATTTCCAGCCGGCACAGCCGACAACTGTAGGAAAAAGAGCGACGCTGTGGCTGCAGGAGTTTGAGATGGATCTGGAAGATCTGGAATATGTACTCGGTAGTCTGAAGCTTTTAGGCTCGAAAGGAACGACAGGAACGCAGGCAAGTTTCCTGGAACTCTTTGACGGAGATCAGGAGACCATCGATAAGATCGATCCGATGATCGCAGAAAAGATGGGATTTAAGGCCTGCTATCCGGTATCGGGACAGACGTATTCGAGAAAAGTAGATACAAGAGTGATGAATATCCTTGCAGGGATCGCAGCCAGTGCACATAAATTTTCAAATGATATCCGGCTTCTCCAGCATCTGAAAGAAGTGGAAGAACCATTTGAAAAGACACAGATCGGTTCCTCTGCAATGGCATATAAGAGAAATCCTATGAGAAGTGAAAGAATTGCATCCCTTTCAAGATACGTTATGATCGATGCACTGAATCCGGCGATCACGTCTGCGACGCAGTGGTTTGAGAGAACGCTGGATGATTCAGCAAATAAGCGTCTGAGTATTCCGGAAGGTTTCCTGGCAATTGACGGGATTCTGGATCTCTGTCTGAATGTAGTAGACGGACTTGTAGTTTATCCGAAGGTGATCGAGAAGCGTCTTATGTCAGAACTTCCATTCATGGCAACAGAAAATATCATGATGGATGCCGTAAAAGCCGGTGGAGACAGACAGGAACTGCATGAGAGAATCCGTGAGCTTTCCATGGAAGCAGGAAAGAATGTGAAGGAAAAAGGTCTTGATAATAATCTGCTGGAACTGATTGCAGCAGACCCGGCATTCAACCTGACACTGGAAGATCTGCAGAAGACAATGCAGCCGGAGAAGTATGTAGGACGTGCAAAAGAGCAGGTTGAAGCATATCTGACCAATGTGATCAACCCGTTGCTGGAAAAGAATCAGGAAGTGCTTGGCGTAAAAGCAGAGATTAATGTGTAAGTTAAAATCCTGAAAATGCAAAGGAATGTTGCAATTCGTTGCGACATTCCTTTTTCTTTGGTATCTTACTACAGTCGACAAGATATGATCGAACCGGAAAAGTGGTGAAAGGAAAAGAAAAATATGGGATTGAACGAAAGATTTTTGGAAAATGAACAGAATATCTCTGCCCTGAAAATACACAGGACAGGTATATCGGTGCTGCTTCTGATCTGTATGTGGATTTCCCTGCTCGACTGTGGGACTGTCAGGATCATGGATGTGAAGATGGCTGCATATGAAATGAAAGCTATGCCCTCTGCCGTTGAGGCAGAAAAGGGGATTCTGACAGCAGGACGTTGTTATCCGGCATGGGAGAAAATGAAAGATTCTATGGTTACAGATAAAAAGATACTGCCGGCTGTCAGTCAGACTTTGGAGACTGCAGAAGCCGGAATAGAAAAGAACGTGACCGAAAAATCAGACAGTAGACTGACAAAAACTGTAACTACAGATACAGGAGATGCCGGAATCATAAAGAAAGTTGTTACAGGAAAGACAAATACAGAAGTCTCTCTCCCGGCAGAGATTGTTCCACCTGCGACAGATGACAGCAATCTGATTGAAAATGACAGCGAAAAGCCGGAAATGATGCTTGTGACAGAAGATGGATTTATCATAGACGGAACAGGAACCATTACAGGTGTGGCAGATTATGAAAAGGCAGTAAAAGAAGGACGGCTTACTCTGCCATCGTCAGATCAATGCAGCAAAATTGCGGCAACCACGTTTACTGATGCACCGGACGGAATCCTGGAGATTGTGATTCCGGCAAATATTATTTTTATTGAAGAAGGAACTTTTGCTGATCTGAAGGATGTAGAATGGTATGAGACAGAACCGGACAATCCGGTGTATGTAAGCAGAGATGGAGTTTTATTTTCGGAACAGGAGACCTGCCTTTTCGCATTTCCTGCAGGAAGAACAGGGATTTATCCAATTCCTGAAAATGTGGTGCGTCTGGCAAAGGATGCTTTCAGTGAAAGCAGATTGTTCAAAGTGATCGGAATGAAAGAGCGTGGAATGGAACAGACAGATCTTCCAGATACACTGGTGGTTGAATAATCCTGCCGGTTGCGATATAATAATTCATTGTAGATCCGCATGTGCGGAGACCAGAGCTTAAGAAGAAAATGAATTGGAGAAGATAATATGAGTAAGAAAGTAAGAACGAGATTTGCACCAAGCCCGACAGGAAGGATGCATGTAGGTAATTTAAGAACTGCACTTTATGCATATCTGATCGCAAAGCATGAGGGTGGAGATTTTATCCTGCGTGTGGAAGATACAGATCAGGAGCGTTTCGTGGAAGGTGCTTTGGATATCATTTACAGGACACTTGCAAAGACAGGCCTTGTACATGATGAGGGACCGGATAAAGATGCCGGATATGGACCTTATGTACAAAGTGAGAGAAATGCGGCAGGTCTTTATCTGAAATATGCGAAGCAGCTTGTAGAGCAGGGAGATGCATATTATTGCTTTTGTGATAAGGAACGTCTGGAATCGCTGAAGACGACCGTTTCAGAATCAGGAACAGAGATTTCTGTTTATGATAAGCATTGCCTGAGCCTGAGCAAGGAGGAAGTAGAGGCAAATCTTGCAGCCGGTAAGCCATGGGTCATCCGTCTGAATGTGCCGAATGAAGGTACGACAACCTTCCATGATGAGATCTATGGAGATATCACTGTACCGAATGCAGAACTGGATGATATGATCCTGATCAAGTCAGATGGGTATCCGACGTACAATTTTGCAAATGTAATTGACGATCATCTGATGGAGATCACGCATGTTGTCAGAGGGAATGAGTACCTTTCTTCAGCACCGAAATATAACCGTCTGTATGATGCATTTGGATGGGAAGTTCCGGTTTATGTTCATTGCCCGCTGATCACAGATGAGAACCATAAGAAGTTAAGTAAACGCTGTGGACATTCCTCTTATGAAGATCTGATCGAACAGGGATTTGTGTCAGAGGCTGTTGTCAACTACGTGGCACTGCTTGGATGGTGTCCTTCTGACAACCGGGAGATCTTCTCTCTGGAAGAGCTGGTAGAGGCATTTGATTATCATCATATGAATAAATCACCTGCAGTGTTCGATGTAGTGAAGCTGAAATGGATGAATGGTGAGTATCTGAAAGCAATGGATTTCGACAAATTCTTCGAGCTTGCAAAGCCGTATATCAGTGAAACTGTGACAAAGGATTATGATCTGAAAAAGATTGCAGCCCTGGTTAAGACGAGAATCGAGATCCTTCCGGATATTAAGGAGCAGATTGATTTCTTTGAAGAACTTCCGGATTATGATATTGCACTTTATACGCACAAAAAGATGAAAACGGATGCAGAGAAGTCACTTGCACTTCTGCAGGAGGTACTCCCGGTTCTTGAAGCACAGGAAGATTTCAGCAATGATGCACTTTTCGAGACATTAAAAGGTTTTGCAGCGGAAAAAGGATATAAGGTCGGTTATGTTATGTGGCCGCTGAGAACAGCCGTATCAGGAAAGCAGAGTACCCCGGGTGGTGCTACAGAGCTGATGGAAGTTTTCGGCAAAGAGGAGTCTCTGAGAAGAATCCGCCTTGGAATTGAGAAGCTTCAGTAGCAGGAAGGAAAGAATGGGGTTAAACGAAGCACAGAAAGATGCAGTTCTTCATAAAGACGGTCCCTGCCTGGTATTGGCAGGACCGGGATCAGGGAAGACGCTTACGATCGTGAACAGAGTAAAATATTTGATTGAAGGATATAAAGTAAGACCAGAAGAAATTCTGGTCGTTACTTTTACCCGTTTTGCAGCGGCGGAGATGAGATCCCGCCTCTGTTCACTTATGGGAAAAGAGAGACTTCCGGTGACGATCGGGACATTTCATGGGATTTATTATGGAATCCTTCGATGGACTTACCGGATCGGACAGAAGAATCTGCTCTCGGATAATGAAAAATATCAGATCCTCAGGCAGGTGATCAGGCATCAGAAACTGGAGATTTTTGATGAGGGGGATTTCCTGAAAGATATCGCTTTTGAGATCGGAAAGATTAAAAATCAGAGGATCAGACCGGAAGAGTTCATTTCAGAAAAATGCGAGGCTGCTGTGTTCCGGCAGATTTACAGAGAGTATGAAGAGCAGAGAAAAAGACGGAGAAAGATCGATTTTGATGATATGCTGGTACTTTGCTTTCAGCTTTTCCTTTCCAGACCGGATGTATTGAGAGGATGGCAGAAAAAGTTCCGTTATATTCTGATTGATGAGTTCCAGGATATCAATCAGATCC
>ERZ1034969.1230-NODE-1230-length-11132-cov-5.508621_pt1 | contig 11132 bp, 9 predicted proteins | sample MGYA00520624_ERZ1034969 | MGnify/ENA primary metagenome ERZ1034969 (study PRJEB33766, sample SAMN09781776) | gut metagenome | biome: gut microbiome | host: Homo sapiens | place: Madagascar | study: EMG produced TPA metagenomics assembly of the PRJNA485056 data...
CTGTCATTCTGCCCCAGTTCTCCATGCAGTATGACAGATATTTCACAAACTTTTGAGGTCACGTCATGAAATTTGCCGGTATCATCGCCGAATACGACCCCTTCCACAATGGCCACGCATGGCAGCTGGCGCAGGCAAAAGCGCTGGGTGCAGAGCGCGTCGCCGTCGCCATGAGCTGTTCGCTGGTGCAGCGAGGGGCGCTGCCCCTCCTGCCCGAAGCTGTCCGCACCCGGTCTGCCCTCACCTGCGGGGCTGACCTTGTGTTCGCCCTGCCTGCTCCCTGTGCCTGCGCGGGGGCAGAGGCGTTCGCCCGGGCGGGCGTGGCGCTGCTTGCCGCCGCTGGGTGCGACGGTCTGGTGTTCGGTGCCGAGACGCCCGACGCGGCCCTTCTGATGGAGGCCGCCGAGCTTCTTGACAGCGACTCCTACCGCGCCGCCCTGAAATCCCAGCTTGCGGGCGGCGCACGGAGCTTTGCCGCCGCGCGGCAGGCCGCCGCGGCGGAGCTTGCATCTGACGAGCGGGTCGCCGCCCTGCTGGACAAGCCCAACAACAACCTCGCTGTCGAATACTGCCGGGCCATCCGCAGCCTTGCGCCTCGGATGGAGGCTTATCCCCTGCCCCGGCAAGGCGCGAACCACGGTGAGGCGCTCCACTCTGCCCATGGGCAGTTCGCCAGCGCCAGCGCACTTCGCAAGCTCTGGGCCGAGGGCGGAGCGGACGCCGTCGCGCCTTACGTTCCCGAGGCGGTCTTCCCGCTTTATCAGGAGGCTTACGCCGCCGGGCAGTACACCGATTTTTCCGCCGCCGGGCGGTGCGAGCTGGCCCTTCTCCGGTCTGCCTGCCGGGGCAAAGCGCCCTTTGCAGACATCCGCGGCGTCTCCGAAGGACTGGAGCACCGTCTGGAAGCCGCCGTCCGTACCAGCACCACCTACGACGAACTGCTGGACGCTCTCACCACCGTCCGCTACCCCCGGGCGCGGATGCGCCGCCTCGCCATGGACGCCGCGCTGGGCTTCACCACCGACAGTCTCCCCGCCCTTCCGCCCTATCTCCATCTGCTGGGAGGGAAGAAGGATGCTCTTCCTTTATTAAAAAATTGCACCCTCCCTGTCTCCCACTCGCTGGCCCGTCTGCGGGGATCAGGCGATGCCTCCGCTCGGATGGCCGAGGCGCAGCTTGCCGCCGCTGATTTTGGTACGCTCTGCCGCGTTTCGCCGGAGGCAATGGGCGGCCTACTTCGTCAAAAAAATATCTTTTTGACGTAATGACAGAAATTTTTCTGCAAATTTTGTCATTTCGGCACTTGTATGCCGAGGCAGTTTCGGTGTATTATAGTAAAGATACTTGGATACAACGCCACCTGTTCGACAGGCACAAGGAGGAACCATGGCACTTCACGTTCTGGACGAAGCCAACCGCTGCCTCGGCTGCAAAAAGCCGATGTGCCAGCAGGGCTGCCCCATCCACACCAACATCCCCGAGGTCATCCGCCTGCTCAAGGACAATCACCTCGACGACGCCGGCCGGATGCTGTTTGAAAACAACCCCCTGACCACTGTGTGCAGCCTCGTGTGCAACCACGAGAACCAGTGCGAGGGCCACTGCATCCGCAACCGGATGCCCAGCCACGACCCCGTCCACTTCTCCATCATCGAGGACTACATCTCCACCACTTACGCCAACAAGATGACTTCCGGCCCCGCCCCCAGGAACGGCATGAAGGCCGCTGTCGTCGGCTCGGGGCCTGCGGGCCTGACCGTCGCCGTCCTGCTGGCACGCTGGGGTTACGATGTCACCATCTTCGACGCCCGCGACAAGATCGGCGGCGTCATGCGGTACGGCATCCCCAACTACCGCCTGCCCGACAGCGTGCTGGACGACTTCCAGTACCGCCACCTCGAGCTGAAGGGCATCCACGTCCGCCCCAATACCGCCATCGGCAAGACCATCACCATCGACGACCTCTTCCGGGACGGCTACAAGAGCGTCTTTATCGGCGCTGGTCTGTGGAAGGCCAACGCCATGCACATCAAGGGCGAGACGCTGGGCAACGCGGCCTTTGGCATCGACTATCTGGCCAACTCCAAGGCCTTCCAGCTGGGCGACGACATCGCCGTCATCGGCGTGGGCAACTCCGCCATGGACTGCGCCCGCACTGCCATCCGCAACGGCGCACGCCACGTCACCTGCTACGCCCGTCGCGACGAGGAGTGCATCAGCGCTTCCGAGCATGAAGTGCGGTACGCCAAGCTCGAGGGCGTGGGATTCCGCTTCTGCAAGGCTCCGGTGGAGATCCGTGAGAACGGCATCATCTGCCGCGACACCGTGAAGGGCGAGGACGGCAAGTTCACCCAGGTAGAGGGCAGCGAGACCTTCTACCCCCACACCGGCGTCATCGTCTCGGTGAGCCAGGGTTCTGAGAACTCCCTCGTCAAGACCACCACCGGCATCGAGACCAACCAGCGCGGCCTGCTCACCGTCAACGAGGACGGCAGCACCACCCGCGAGGGCGTGTTCGCCGGCGGCGACGCCGTTATGGGCGCACGCACCGTCGTGGAAGCCGTGGCCATCGCCAAAAAGGTGGCCGAGTCCATGGACGCCTACATGAAGTCCCTGCCCGCCGACAACACTCCCGACCCCTACGCCGATATTCCGGTGTTCTCCACCCCGACTTCTGACGTTCTGGCAAAGCAGGGCATCTAAATTCTGATCTTCAAGACTGCTGTGCAAAAGCGCGGCAGCCTTTTCTTTTTGTAACATTTCTGTTTCTTTGCCAATCTTAGCCGGTCTTTTGTTGACGGACTTTTGTCTGTTTTTGTATACTTAATAAGGAAATATTTCTCAATTCCAACGCCTGGCGGCACTGCTTCTGGGCGTGAAAGGCTGGTGGACATCATTATCAAATCATCCATCCCCAAACTTCGGGAGAAGCTGCTGGAGGCACTGCAGGCCGTCCTGCCCATCGCGGCCATCGTGCTGGTGCTCTGTTTCAGCATCGCCCCCGTTTCCCCGAGCATCCTGCTCTGCTTTCTGCTGGGCGCAGCCATGATCATCGTCGGCATCATGTTCTTCACCCTGGGTGCCGAGATGAGCATGACCCCCATGGGCGAGCGGGTCGGCTCCATGCTCACCCGGAGCCAGAACCTTTTTCTCATCATCGGCGTGGGTTTCCTGCTGGGCTTCCTTATCACCATCTCAGAGCCTGACTTGCAGGTGCTTGCCAATCAGGTACCCTCCATCCCCAACATGACCCTCATCCTCTCGGTGGCTACGGGCGTGGGCATCTTCCTCGTCATGGCCTTCCTGCGTATGCTGCTGGGCATCCCGCTGCCCCGGCTGCTGGTCATCTTTTACGCTGCCATCTTCCTTCTGGCTGCATTTGTGCCGAAAGAATTTCTGGCCGTGGCCTTCGACTCCGGCGGCGTCACCACCGGCCCCATGACCGTCCCCTTCATCATGGCGCTGGGCGTCGGTGTGTCGGCCATCCGTTCTGACCGCCATGCAGCGGACGACAGCTTCGGCCTCGTAGCCCTCTGCTCCGTAGGTCCCATCCTCGCCGTCCTCATCCTCGGCATCGTCTTCAATGCCAGCGAGAGCAGCTACGTGCCGCCGGTCATCCCCGAAGTGGGCGACTCGGTGGAGCTGTGGCAGCTGTTCAGCGAGGGCCTGCCCACCTATCTGCACGAGATTGCCACTTCCCTGCTGCCCATCGTCGTGATGTTCGGCATCTTCCAGCTCGCCGCCCTTCACATCGACCGGCGGACGCTGGGCCGCATCGGCGTAGGCCTCGTCTATACTTACATCGGCCTCGTGCTCTTCCTCACCGGGGCGAACATCGGCTTCATGCCCGCCGGCAACTACCTCGGTCAGGTCCTGGGCGGCCAGAGCAGCCGGTGGCTGCTCATCCCCATCGGGATGCTCATCGGCTACTTCATCGTCCGGGCCGAGCCGGCGGTCTATGTCCTCAACAAACAGGTCGAAGAAGTCACCGACGGTGCCATCTCCGCCGGGACGATGGGCGCGGCCCTCTCGGCCGGCGTCGCCCTCTCGGTGGGCCTTGCGATGGTGCGCGTCCTCACCGGCATCTCGATTCTGTGGTTCCTCATCCCGGGCTACCTTTTCGCCATCAGCATCTCCTTTGTGGTGCCGAAACTCTACACCGCCATCGCCTTTGACGCCGGCGGCGTGGCCTCCGGCCCCATGACGGCCACCTTCCTGCTGCCGCTGGCGCAGGGTGCCTGCATCGCCGTAGGCGGCAACATCGTCACCGACGCCTTCGGCGTGGTGGCCATGGTCGCCATGACGCCCCTCATCACCGTCCAGCTCATGGGCCTTGTGGCCCAGCTCAAGACCCGCAAGGCCCGCAGCGCCCAGCCCATGCTGGATACTGCCGCCCTGCTGGCTGAACTGCCGGACGACGCCATCATCGAACTGTAAGGAGGCTTTGCCGTGAATACGCTTTACTGGCTGGTCACCATCACCGACCGCCCCACGACAGACGCCTTTCTGAAGCTGTATAAGAGCTTCGGCGTCGATGTCAGCCTCCGCACTGTGGGTGCCGGCACCGCCGTTCAGGAGACGCTTTCCACCCTCGGGCTGGAAAAGACCGAAAAAGCTGTGCTCTTTGCCATCATCACAGCGGACAGCTGGCCCCGCATCCAGAAAGCCCTGCGCCGCCAGATGCGCATTGATGTGCCGGGTACCGGCATTGCATTCATTGTCCCGGTAAGCAGCATCGGCGGCAAGCGCGCCCTGCTGTTCCTCACCGAACACCAGACCCTTGAGCTGAAGGAGGAAAGCACCTTGAAAGATACCCGTTACGACCTGCTGCTGGTCATCGCCAATCAGGGCTACACCGGCTCTATCATGGACGCGGCCCGGGCCGCAGGAGCCGGCGGCGGCACCGTCATCCACGCCAAAGGCACCGGCATGGAGGGTGCAGCCAAGTTCATGGGCATCGACCTCGTGAACGAAAAAGAGCTGGTGCTCATCGTCAGCCGCACTTCCGAGAAGAACGCCATCATGAAAGCCATCATGGACAACGCCGACAAAAAGGCCGGCTCCATCGTCTTCTCGCTGCCCGTCACCGACACCGCCGGCCTGCGCCTGCTGGACGAAGAGTAAAAAATCAAACTTTCATCTGTCAAATGAACAAAAATCCACGCTCCGGCAGGCCTCCGGGCGTGGATTTTTTTGCCGTTTTCCGGTATGATAGAAGAGAGATACGGGAGGAAACGCTATGAATCAGAATCCGCACTGGAAGCAGCTTATCTGGAACTGGGCTTCCATCATCTTCGGCAACGCGCTCTACTCGCTGGCCGTTGCCCTGTTCCTCGAGCCGGCGGGCCTCATCACCGGCGGCGCGACCGGCATCGCACTGGCCATCGGGCGATTGACGGGCCTGTCCGTCTCGGGGCTGCTGCTCTTCATCAACATCGCCATGCTGGTCTGGGGCTGGGTGGTCCTGGGCCGGGCCTTCGCCCTCAATACGCTGGCCAGCAGTGTTCTCAGCCCCGCCTTCCTCGCCCTGTTCGAGAGGATGGCGAATGGCCGGGTGCTGACGGAGGACATCTTCCTCTGCACCGTCTTTGCGGGCCTCGGCATCGGCGTCTCGCTTGGCATCGTCATCCGCTCCGGTGCATCCACCGGCGGCCTCGACATCCCGCCGCTGGTGCTCAACAAATGGTTCAAGCTGCCGGTGTCGGCCACCATGCTGGCTTTCGACATCATGGTCCTGCTGATGCAGGCTGTGTTCAGCCCGATGCCGCAGGTGCTGTACGGCATTGTGATGGTGCTCATCCACACCGTCGTCATGGATAAGATGCTGATGATGGGTGCCAGCCGCACCGAGGTAAAGATCATCAGCAGCCAGTCCGACGCCATCTGTGCCGCCATCCTCGAGCAGCTGGACCGGGGCGTGACCATCCTCCATGGCGAGGGCGGCTACACCCACGAGTCCAGCGCCGTGCTTCTGAGCATCGTGTCCAACCGGGAACTGCCCCGGCTGGAAAAGCTGGCTCACAGCATCGACCCCACCTGCTTCCTCATCGTGAGCCATGTCACCGAGGTCAGCGGCCGGGGCTTCTCGATGGATAAGGATTATTTGTAAAACAAAGGGGAATGCCGAACGGCATTCCCCTTTGTTTTACAGTAATGGTGCAATAACTTTCAGTAAAATTCCTGCCAGATGGAGCAGCGCTTTGCCCTCCCAGATGCTCTCCCGGGTGGGCTCGACATCGCGGCAGAATTCCAGCGTCTTCTGGAAATCCTTCTCGATGGCGGGGATGCAGGCGGTATCCTTCATCCAGACCGCATTCTCGAAGTGGTGGTAGAGGCTGCGGTAGTCGAGGTTTATGGTACCCACCACGGCCTCGCTGTCGTCCACCACAAAGACCTTCGCGTGGACAAAGCCGGGCAGCCACTCGCTGATCCTCACGCCCGAGTTCAGCAGAGACTTGTAGTGCGTCTTCGCCAGCGCATAGGCGAACTTTTTATCCGGCACATGGGGCAGGATGAGGTGGACGTCCACGCCCCGCTCTGCCGCGAATTTGAGGGCCGTTTCCAGCTCACCGTCGAGGATGAGGTAGGGCGTCATGATGTGGATGTAGCGCTTGGCGCGGTTGAGCAGGTCGATATAGACCATCTCTCCCACCCGCTCACCGTCCAGCGGGCAGTCGCCGTAAGGGGCCGCGAACCCCTTCGCCGGGACGGAGTGGGGCGGCACGGAGAGGAACTTCTCAAACTCCGGCTCCCGGAGGATGCTCCACATCTCGAGGAAGAGGATGGTCAGCGGTCGGACAGCCTCGCCTTCCAGCATGACGGCGGCGTCCTTCCAGCGGCCATACTTCTCGATGTGGTTGATGTACTCGTCGGCGAGGTTCACGCCGCCGGTAAAACCCACCTTGCCATCAATGACGAGAATTTTCCGGTGGTCGCGGTAATTATAATGGGTCGAGACAAAGGGCTGCACCGGCGAGAACACCCGGCACTGGATGCCCAGCTTTTCGAGGCGGCTGGGGTAATCCCGGGGCAGGGTGGCGAACTCACAGGTGCCATCGTACATCACCCGGACGTCCACGCCCTCAGCGGCCTTGCGGGCCAGCACTTCGAGGATCTTGCCCCACATGAGGCCCTCGTCGATAATGAAGTACTCGAGGAAGATGTACTTCTCGGCCTTTTCCAGTTGGCGCAGCAGCTCTTCGAACTTGGCCTCGCCGCCGGGGAAGTAGGTAACTTCCGTGTTCCTGTAGACCGAGAAGCCGCCGCCCTTTCCGTGGAGATACCGCGCCAGCGAGGCCGCGCCGGGGTCGGCTTCGGCCAGCTCCTGGGCCGCAGCCAGCGGCTGGGGCTGTAAGCCCCGGGCTTCCTCAGTGAGGTGGGTCACCCGCTTTTTCAGGGCGTTGTGGCCGATGTTGCTCTTGACGTAGAAAAACAGCGGCACACCCACGACCGGCAGGATGGCGATGGTGACCATCCATGTGATTTTAGCACTGTTGTCCATCTCGCTGTTGAGGATGTAGACCACCATGAAGGCCGACATGGCCACGCTGCCGCCGAAGTAATGGGGCAGCAGTCCGCCGAACCACCGGAACACGCTCCACAGTACACCGACCTGCAACAGCATGAGCAGCAGCACCAGCCCGAAGCGGCTGAAAATCGCATGGACGATGCCCTTCTGACCCTTTTTCAGGAGCCGGAGGCCGCCGTCCTCGAACTGCTGCATCCTGTCTTTCATGTTCTGCTGAAGTTCTTCTTTTTTCATGCTTCTCCTTTCGGGCGGAGGGTGACGGCAAACAGCCCCTGGGCCGCATGGCAGTCCTCCACCAGCTGTTTCGGCTGCGGGCAGACGCCGTGGTCATGCCACGGGTCGTTGAACCAGTAGTTTTCGTCATCGTAGCCCACCAGCAGCAGGCAGTGTTCGTTGCACTTCCATGCAAAGTCCGTGCCATCGGCCAGCAGCCAGTGGTCACGCTTTTCCGGCACGGGCTGGAAATCCAGCGTCGCCCAGAACACCACCGGCATCCCGGCGTCGATATAAGAGCAAAGCTCTGCCGCCGTCTTGCCGCTCTCGTCCACGACTTCGAACTTGTCGGCTGCGCCCTCGTGTTCCAGAGCGCTGTTCAGGGCCTTGACGATACAGGGCGAATAGCAGCCGTAGCCGGTGTGGTCGTGGGGGTCGCCGGGGTAGACCTGCCACGGGTCAGGGCCGTAGAGTTTTCCGTCCTGCTCCCAGTAAGGAGCGTGGGGCAGGTCGCGGGCGATGAAGGTGTCCGGGTCGATGTCGATGCCCACGGCCTGGAGCAGCATGACGCTGCTGATGCTCTCGCAGCCATTGACCCAGCGCTCAGTCTGGTCGATGTACGGGGCAGGAACGATTTTTTTCATCAAAATGCCTCCCAGTAGAGATTCGGCCCTGTCAAAACAGAGCGAAGTGTGTTATTATGTAGGATAAGAATATTATACCCTATTCTGGGGATTTTTTCTACAACAATCGGCACGCGGAGGTTTTTGGAACATGAACAATCTGATCATCGGCATCGCAGGCGGCTCCGGCAGCGGCAAGACCACACTGGCCTGTCGGCTCAAGGCACTTTTCGGGGAGGACGAGGTACGCCTCATCTCCCACGACAGCTACTACAAGCGCCACGACGAGCTGCCCTTTGAAGAGCGCTGCAAGCTGAACTACGACCACCCGGACGCCTTCGACAACGCCCTGCTCATCTACCACTTACAGGAGCTGAAGGCAGGCCGCGCCATCGACTGCCCGGTGTACGACTACGCCGACCACAACCGCAGCAACGAGGTGCAGCACATCGAACCGGCCCCCGTCCTCATCGTGGAAGGCATCCTCCCCTTTGTGGAGCCGGAGCTGTGCGCCATGTTCGACTACAAAATTTTCGTGGACACCGACGCCGATGAGCGCATCCTGCGCCGTCTGGTGCGGGACGTCAAAGAGCGCGGCCGCTCCCTCGACAGCGTCATCAACCAGTACCTCACCACCGTCAAACCCATGCACGAGGCTTTCGTTGAGCCCAGCAAGCGGAACGCGGACATCATCGTCCCCAACGGCGGCGAGAACACCACCGCCATCGAGATGCTGGCCCACCATATCCGCAGCCTGATTGAAAAGGCAAATATGCTCTGATTCCCCGTTAAAACAACAGCCGCCCCAGAAGCTTCTGCTCCTGAGGCGGTTGTTTTATTCCATGCTTATTTTTCAGCTCTGGCTCGGGATGAGCACCAGTGCTATCCAGTAAGTCTTTCCGTTGATCTTCTTCGTGGCAAAGCCTGCCTTTTTCGTCTCCGGACGGATGAGCCAGTTGTCCTGCATATCCGCTTCGTCCCAAGCAAGCATCTGATAGATCATGTACTTGTCCGTATAGCCCTTTTCGGTAAAACTATCAGCATACAGATGGAGTCTGCAATTCGTGTGGTCAGCAATGTTTTCGTCGTCCTCCGGCCATTCAATGCCCAGCGTCCACAAATCATACCCCTCGGGTATAAAGCTTCCTACCAGCTCATCAAAGTCAGCCTCCGGCACCGAATTGCCTTTTGCTGCAAACAGGTCAACGACCTTTTTGGCCTTGTCGGAGAGGGCGGTATCCTCAGTGATGCTGCCTGCACCGCGCTCCTTGCGCATATCGTTCACGACATCCAGAATGACGTCGTTCTTCGACGTTCCGCTGCTGCCGCAGCCCGTCAGGACAGACAAGAGCAGGACACCCGCAGCCGCCATTGCCAGAACACGTTTCATCCATTTCACGATGATCCCTCCTTGGTATAATAAAAACTGTTATTCCAGAGAAAGCCACAGTTTTCTCTGTTTTGCATTTCTATGTTACCCCCCCCCGGTGGGTTTGTCAATCACCCTCACTGTTTTTCAGAGAGGTGCACTACCACCGCTTTCAATTTATGACATAATACACAAAACCGCCCTGTACTTATTTCAAGTACAGGGCGGTTTCATTTCAGCTGTTACTCCTTGATGGACGTGCGCACCAGTGCGCGCTTGAGGCGGGCCTGTGCCATCTCATACTCGCGGCGGTCGAGGTCTTTGCGGGCCAGAATCTCTTCGGCGCGCTTTTTTGCGGCCTCGGCGCGGGTGTGGTCGATCTGCTCAGCCCACTCCCATGTGGTGGCTACCAGACGCACCTCACCGTCCAGCACGGTGAGCATCCCGCCCATGCAGGCGGCACGGCGGCGGCTGCCCTCGGCATCAACGATGTGGGCCTCGCCCATGCCCAGCGCGGTGCAGTAGTCGCCGTGCTTGGCCAGAATGGCAAGGTCACCGTCGATGGCGCGGCAGACCACACGCTCGGCCTGCCCCTCAAAGGCGCAGCCGTCCGGTGTGACCACCGTCAGATGAAAGGTCGTCATGGTTTACCCCTTCTTCGCCTTAGCGAACACATCGTCGATGGTGCCTGCGAACAGGAAGGCGCTCTCGGGCAGGTCGTCGCACTCGCCGTTCAGGATCATGCGGAAGCCGCGCAGCGTCTCTTTCAGCGGGACGTACTGGCCGGGCATACCGGTGAACTGCTCTGCAACGTGGAAGCTCTGGCTCAGGAAGCGCTGCACCTTGCGGGCGCGGCTGACGGTGCGCTTGTCATCCTCGCTCAGCTCGTCCATGCCCATGATGGCGATGATGTCCTGCAGCTCCTTGTAGCGCTGCAGCACCTTCTGGACGGCACGGGCGATTTCATAATGCTCCTGACCCACGACCTCCGGGCTGAGGATACGGCTGGTGGAGTCCAGCGGGTCCACAGCGGGGTAGATGCCCTGAGAGGCGATGTCACGGCTCAGAACCGTGGTAGCGTCCAGATGGGTGAACGTCGTTGCGGGGGCCGGGTCGGTCAGGTCGTCGGCGGGGACGTAGACAGCCTGCACCGAGGTGATGGAGCCCTTGCGGGTGGAGGTGATGCGCTCCTGCAGAGCGCCCATCTCGGTAGCCAGCGTAGGCTGGTAGCCGACGGCGGAGGGCATACGGCCCAGCAGAGCCGACACCTCAGAGCCTGCCTGGGTGAAGCGGAAGATGTTGTCGATGAAGAGCAGCACGTCCTGATTCTTGACGTCGCGGAAATACTCCGCCATGGTCAGGCCGGACAGTGCCACGCGCATACGGGCTCCCGGGGGCT
>ERZ1034969.1231-NODE-1231-length-11127-cov-211.641257_pt1 | contig 11127 bp, 10 predicted proteins | sample MGYA00520624_ERZ1034969 | MGnify/ENA primary metagenome ERZ1034969 (study PRJEB33766, sample SAMN09781776) | gut metagenome | biome: gut microbiome | host: Homo sapiens | place: Madagascar | study: EMG produced TPA metagenomics assembly of the PRJNA485056 data...
GCGCTCCGGATGAATATGATGATCTCATATCAGGAACTTGTTCGCACCTTCCTTAGTTTGCATTCATTCACTGATAACAACTATAAAATAAAAGTTATGGCTGTTCTGATACCGGAGAAGAAACGTTCATGCTATGGTCTCCTCTTCCTGTTATATAAAAGAATTTAAAAAGACAAGTAAGGGAATATAAATAAAAACAACAAAAATTAAAAATGCAACTATAAAAAACAGTCATCAACCAGCTGTTTTTCAATGTTTACTTTATTATTCGCTATTACTCTTATTCCTGCATTCTTTACAAACAGGAATTTATATCCAAGGGGCTTCTTGTTCCTGTATATGAAGAGATTGTATTTCGAGGGTGTCTTTTTAACTCTTTTAAATTCTGGTTCCAGGATAATATTTATATCCCTGCAATTGTAACATCAGTTATAATCTCTGCATTGCATCTACAATATACATACTTTCGTACATTTTTGATGTTATTTCTGGTATCGTTAGTTCTTATTAGTGAAAAAATAAAGTCGAATGGCCTGTTAATGCCTATATTACTTCACATGGCGATGAATGTAGCCATAGCAGGAATACAATATCTGGCTTATATCAATTATACCCGTTAGCAAGATTTTTTGTTAAACAACCCTACAACAAAAATGAAATGGAATCGTTATTATGCTGTATCTTATCAACACAAGGTAGCCATCATCTCTTATGATATAATGAAGCACCTGCTATAGGCGCTTCATTAATATAATATTTAGCTCTCTCAAAATATGTGCCTGATATTACACTGACTGAACCAGACTGACATGAAAAATCTATACTAATAGTAATATATGAAGATTTGTTACTGCAATATCTCCCATAAACACATTATACTTATGATAAGACTTATATAATATATTTATATTAAAATATCCTTATATGGCTTTAAAATGTTTTGTTTATACCAAGTTTGTAGAACATGCGGTTTTTGTCTTCAGAATGCTCTCCATAATAGTTTTCAACGTTGGTTGTTTGCCTGTATATTTCTCCTACCAGTTTTACAGAAGGGATAATTTTATAGGAAAAGCTGGCTCCAGTTCGAATTTCTTTATTATTTTTTGATAAACCATTATTACTTGTGCTTTCGAGGTTTTTTTCTCTATAAGAGAGGTCATATCTTATGAATGGACTCAAAATAAACTCCTCTGTAACTTTAAAATCATAGCCTCCACGCAATTGCCAGCGATCATATTTTGAGGAATGTTGATTATATTTTCTTTCATTATAGACTGATGCCCAGAGCGTATTATCATTATTAAATTTATATCTGACACCCAGAATCTGGAGTTCCTGATAATAATCGTTGTTATAATGTTTCGCCCCTAACTTACCCTTTACATAATTGTTATCTTTTCTCGACTCTTGTTGTGTTTTAAAAAACACAGGGGCAACAAAACCATTCATATATAGGCTTAACTGGTCATTGAGTTTATAAGTCATATTAGGATAAAAGCGTAGTTCCAGTTTCCACTTATCCTGCTTTTTCGGATTATCGTAGTTTACATCCCATGACTCATAACGGAAACCTGCGGAAGGAGAAAAAGAATATGCTCCCCTATTTAAAGTATAACCTTTAAGATAGAGCTCTATGCGATCACGATTGGTTTTAAATCTGTCCTCAGATGTTTTTTTATGTTTTTTCCCATATTGATCCTGATACATATAGGTGAGTGACACATTCAAAGCAGAATCAGTAACAGGGTTGAAATTACTCTTAATATACGGCATGAAGACATCTGCAGAACGATAAGCATAATTATATTGCTCATTTTCAAAACCTAATTCTACAGTTGCAGCAATTACGTTGCCAGAGAATAACGTTAATATAAATATCGTTTTCTTCAACATCATAAAATCCCATAACAAAATTTTATATTTTTGTCAACAAAGACATATTACTGCCAGTGTCCATTCTGGAATAACCTGCTTCCGGTAGGCAGCAGGTTAATGGGCATTGTCTAATTAAATTTATGAGTGATATTAAGAAAAAAATCAGGATAGATAATATTTCCACTATCATCTCGGGTGAAAAATAAATCTTTTTGTACCGGTCCTGTTTCATGTGAAACAAGCAATTTATAATTCACACTGTTAACTGTATCACCCAAGAAGTCTTTTATTTTATTTCCCCAATCATCTCTGATTGAATAATTATTGTCAAAAAGGATGGATGATGGGAATTTATATGGGTTAGTTCTTAAAATATAATTATAGCGTGCATTGTTCATTGCTATATTATTTCTAATTATCAATGACCCAGTATTAAAATTATCAGTAAATCCATCCATATTATTATTAATAGCAATAGAATTAATAACTTTGTGATTTACTGGTTGACCTTCACCACCTAATTTAAAGCCATTGCCAATACTCCCTTTTAGGATATCCGCTTTATTGTATGGCAGGCCATTTTCATAGGCTACAGAATTCTCAATAGTAACAGATGCATTTGGACCATCTTCAATTTTGTTAAATAGATCCCAACCATCATCTGCATTATTATGTGCAATGCATCCTCGAAAAATGTTTCCCGGTCCGACACCTAATTTTGCTGCAAAGCCATCGGCATTAATCCCTGATAAATCAAGATTATTATATGAATCTGAGTTCAAAACTAAGTTATGAGCTGGCCAGAGCAAACGGTCTTTATCTTTCGCTGAAATAGAAATTCCCGTATCATCATTATTTCTGGCTATCACATGCTCAATAATATTATAGCTACCGGCTATACGCAAATATGCTGATTTATTATTTCCATTATCCACATTGCCGTCAAAGACCACGGATTTTAGATGCCAGTAACTTGCATCCAGATTGAATGTCTTGTTTATAAAAATGGCTTTATGTGGATTAATGGCGGAAATTGTTTTATACTTGCCAGGTATTCCACTTAATTCCCGATCTAAGGTAATTCCATGATATTGACCATCGTTAAGGTATATATTACCGCCGGGGGCGACAAATTTTACGGCTGTCTGTAAATCTACAGGATCATTTTTGCTGCCTCTGGCCTCCTGTCGACAATCACTACATACGTAAATCTCATAAGGATCGATCAGGTTTGATTTAACCTGCTCTATGCGTATAGCTTTTTTTGATATATTCCCATCAACGTTAAAGTTGACGGTGAAGTCATTATGTTTTTTTTGCAAAGTAACTGGAAACTGTACCAGTTCACCCGCCTGCACCTGCTTAGTCTGCTTCTCATTATCAATACTGACTATTCCAGCCTGATTGGCCAAAAATTGAAGAGTTGTCGAGTTTCTTACAACTGATTGAGGTGAAGCAAGAAAAAGTTCAGGGGCTTTATGCCGGACACGACTGAATTGACGTGAAGTTAATTGTTTGTAATCAACCAGTGGCTTGCCCGGTTTAAATGATGCATTTTTCACCCTTAGTTTCGCATTTCGTGCGGCAAAAAAACCAATAGCTAAACTATTATTATCCAGTTGATTCATAAAGCCTGAGTAATCAGAAAATTGCCATGACTGATTTTCTTTACGATCGGTATCAAAAGCGGTCAGGATGAACTTCTCTGGTAGTCGCTCGATCGTCATATGAATATTTCTTTTTTGCGTAAAGTTTATATTCTCAATGATCGGCTGTTTCTTAATTGTAATACCTTCATTACCCCATGTTTTTATTACTCCTTCACGAACAATTGAAGTAATCTGTACTAAGTTATCATTCTTTTTATTCTGTGTAATAAAGGCATTCATCAATATATTAGAGGCTTGGGGATATTCTTCTGCTCCAGCTGACTGAGGTTCCTGTCGCTGAGGACCGATAATATCTCTGACAAACAATCCAGCTCCCTCCTGTCCCGCTGGTGATTTTCCATTCACCTCCGGACCAATCTGTTCTAATGTCAAATCAGCCTCCAGTCGGAATGTCTGAGTAACCGGAACAATAGTATAAAAGACGGTCATACCGTCATGGGAGTTAGCAATTTTTCCCCCACGACTTTCAATAAAAAAATCTGTTGGTAAAGTGTAAAATTTTCCTGCTTCAAGAAAATTATTGTTTCCCGCAAGCCAGGCATTATTCCGTCCAATCTTGGCCGAATTTATCAGCGATGAAAAGTTGAGGTCCGTAGACTGACCAAACGTCGCCACCTGCCAGTTTTGAGCAAAAACGGGAGTACAAATCAAATTCAGAAAAAGAGCAGTCAGTAATAGTGTGTGCTTATTCATTCTAGAATGCCCCTGCTTTGTTTTCAAATTTAAAGCCAACATTGTTATTACCGAAGCACTGGTCATATTCATAACCAGTCAGTTGCTTAACAAGCTTACGAATTTCCGGTGTAGCATCTTCTTTTCTGCCACCTTTTTTCAGACGCTCTAATTCTTTAGTTATTTCGGCATGAGATGCTTTATCTAATTTCATTTTTACAGAGAAATAGATACCTATTAACGCCATACCAGCCACACCAAATATCATGACGCCATTAATTGCATTTACTGCACTGGCTGGTTGATGATGAATGCCTGACTCAAAACCAAACAGACTGAGGACAACCCCCAGACAAAATACTACAGTGGCTCTCATTAACTTACCGGCCATAACCATTGCACCAGCATAAAGACCTTCACGACGACGACCGGTTAAGACCTCATCAACATCGGCAAGGAATACATATACACTCCACGGAATGTAATATACCCCCCCCGTCCCCAGACCAAACCAGATAGTGATGCCAATAATGAGCCAGGTCATATGGGGAATATTAAGATAGTACACACCAACATAACCAATCACTGAAGATACAACAATTAAGATAGCAATGATAAATGGGCGTTTAAATCCTCGTTTGGCACACCACATCATAAAGAATGCTGTAGAGAAGAACTGACAAATACTGCTTAATGAGTTCATCTCAGAAACAAATGTTCTCGGTTGTTCAAGGTTGAAAACAATGAAATAGGTAAATGTCGCTGTAAATAGCCATTCAGCGCCGAAACCAAATAGATACATACCAAGATGGGTTCTGAAGGTTTTTAGCTTAAAGGTTGAGAAAAGATCGGTAAAAAGTTTATTAAAGCCCTCCATAAAACCATGCGTTGATTCATCAACCACATCATCAGTTGGACGTTCCCAACTGTTGAAATAGAGCATTATTAATGAAGTGATCATAATAATAGCATAAGTTAAACCGGTCAGGAAAAATGGGGTGGCTGAATCTTTATTGAAGTAGTAAAAATAGATACCAGGAATAGCGGCTGCTAAGAAATTAGCTACTTTACCAAACATAGCTTTAGAACCTGTCAAATAGGTCCTTTGATTGAAATCCTTTGTCATTTCAACAGGTAAGGTATTATACGGTATCATAATCATAGTATATACCACTTCAAAAATGATATAAGTAGAAAGATAATACCAAAAACTCATACCATTTACCCAAAGCAATGGATAGATAATCATACATGGAATGGCAATTAATATGAAGAAGCGACGACGACCAAAGCGACGACCGAGTTTTGTCTGATAAAAATTATCCGTAATAAACCCCATTAGTGGATTCAGGATGACATCCAGATAAGTAGCAATGGAAAATATTACAGTGGCCTGAAAAACTGTCAATCCACAAAATGTGGTGTAGAAATAAAGTAACCATGCTCCACTAATAGCCAGAGCTCCACTGCCGATAAGATTTCCACTACCATATGAAAAACGAGTTATGGCTTTTATTCTTCTGTTTTCTTCAGTCATTTATGATACCTCTTCCACAACAAAAGTCCATTTCCATCTCCTGGAAAAGATGGAGTATATTATTGAAGTAACATTACACTGTTATTTATAAAATAAATTTATAGAGTCTCACTGTATATGTGTTTTTCCTGAATTATTTAAATTTACTATATTGATACAACAATATGCTCACTCGACTTTATCGAATTTAACTAAATATCCGGATAATCAGATTCTATTATTCCTAAAATTTCCATTTAAAAGATAATATTTTTCAGATTAAAGCTGTCTATGGCAGAAAGAAAAACAATAGATAATTAGTTAACTATATCAATATGTAGCGCATTTTATGCGCTACCATTTTAGTTCATATTAATACTGGGTATTTACTTTAAAAAATCCTGACGTTGAGGTGTAAATATATCAAGCAAAACTCCTTTTTCTAGACATTTACACCCGTGCACAATGTTGGGCTGCTTATATAAAGTATCACCAGTTTTTACTGTACGCACTTCATCGCCGATGGTAAATTCAAAAATACCTGACAAGACATACGTCAACTGTTCATGTTGGTGGTGATGTAAAGAGCCGATAGCCCCCTTAGAGAAATGGACCTCTACTGCCATCATATTGCCACCATGAGCCAAAACTTTTCTTTTGACCCCGTTGCCTAAATCTTCTATTGCTGTATCTTCATTAAATACAAACATCACCACCTCTCTGAAAATATTTAAAGTAGTACATACACTTATGACTGAATATAACTAAGGCTGTTTGCCAATGTAGGCCAGAATGCCACCATCGACATATAAAATATGACCATTGATAAAGTTTGAAGCATCCGATGCTAAAAATATAGCAGCACCAGCAAGATCATCTGGTTTACCCCAGCGTCCAGCTGGCGTTTTTGATATAATAAACTGATCAAATGGATGGCGGCTGCCATCTGGTTGAATTTCACGTAACGGTGCTGTTTGAGGTGTAGCAATGTAGCCTGGACCAATACCATTACACTGAATATTTTTTTCACCAAACTCAGAACAGATATTTTTAGTCAGCATTTTTAAGCCGCCTTTTGCCGAAGCGTAGCCTACAACGGTTTCGCGACCCAATTCGCTCATCATGGAACAGATATTAATAATCTTGCCATGTCCTTTTTTAATCATTGAAGGCAATACCGCCTTAGCCATAATAAACTGACCTGTCAGATCAATATCTATTATTTTGCGATAATCAGCTGCTGTAGTTTCTAGCATAGGTTTACGCTGAATAATCCCTGCATTATTTACCAGAATATCAATAATGCCTACGTCACTCTCTATTTTTTTGATATTTTCCTTCACAGACTGTTCATCCGTAATATCAAATAAATAACCATGTACGTTGATGTTGTTCTCTTTATATGCTGCCAGGCCTTTTTTAATGTTTTCTTCTATTACATCATTAAAAATGATCGTTGCACCAGCGTTACTTAGTGCTTTAGCGATCTCAAAACCAATACCATATGATGCTCCAGTGACTAAAGCATTTTTACCTTTAAGAGAGAACATATTGATGAAATCCATAAAAACTCCAATAGTGAAAAATTTGTCAGTTATTACTGGGTTAAGATTTCCTCAGGGATTTTAGCCATATATAGTGCTGGTTCACCTTCGGCATCGCAAGAATATAAAACGTACTTATTATCTGGAGAAAATGATGGATGCGGGTGCGTTACCTGCCGGTCTCCTTTCAGTACCCTCCAGGAACTATTATGTTTCACCAATTTATGTATTTTTTTATTTTTACTACTAAGAATGTAAATCCAGGGATCATTTTCAATTTTATAACTGCAGGTATCTTTAACATCAACCGGACTACCTGAACCATCACCAACATAGAGAATACCATTATGGTTACTCATTAAATGGGAACATGCCGGCATTTCCATCACTAATGAATCTTCATCAGTATCAGGATTATATTTACGAATATAACGCTGTTGCTGTCCTTTCATATAGGAAACATAAGCCAGTGCAGATCCATCAGGGATCCAGAACTCGTGTGTGCAACTTTCACCAGGTTGGTGCTCATGCACTTTACGCTCATTTGTCCCATCACGGTTAATCATCCACATTCTTGCATCCACCAGGTCATGGGGCCCTTCGTGGCAAAAGGCGATAGTATCGTTATTATTCGGACGAAAAATTGGATGCCCTAACCAAGTATTACGATCCAATATCACTTCAGCGTTTCCGGTTTCCAGATCAATCGTAATTAAACGGCATCGTGGATTCTTATGATAAAATTCCAGAAATATTTTCCAGTCGCTAAGTGGGGTCCAGTCAGTTTTACTGATTTCGATTCCGACGATTTCCGTACAATCAGTATTAGCAACCCATGTTCCGTACCCCACCCAATTATCCGGTACTGTGTATATGGTAACTTCTTCTAATGTGGTCAAATCAACACGCTGCAAATGTTTTTCATTCTTCACATAAAAAAGATAATTATCATCAGGGGACAGGAAGCCACCAAAGGTGTTATCTCCAGATCCTTCAGTGAGTTGTTTCGCTGTCTGAGTTACCAAATCCATAAGATAATAATTCCGGTTACAATCAAACTCAGCAGCGAAAATCAATTTTTTACCATCATTTGTAAAACATTTTTGATAAAAATAATTGCGATGGCAAAGAATATCTGTTGGCGTTAATCGAATAACTTCGTTATTCGATTCACTATCGTAGAAAGATTCAAACTTCAACTTTTTAATATCACCCTTAGCCATATAATCTTATCCTTTATAAGAATGACAATACTTCATCATATCGTTTCTATCGTTTCGTTAGCATCCAATATAGCGTTAAAAAGTGCAGCAAACCGTGATCGAGAGCACACAACAATAAAAATGAAATGATGTTTTGAATTTTCAAATACGATGTTGCAAGTAATTTTGTAATGTATTATCATATCGTTCATGTTGTTATGCTATGAAGCTTAACAGTATGATTTTAAATGAGGAATTCGTATGAAAATCGCATTGATGAATGAATTTAGCCAGGCATCTAAAAACGCAATAATTTTTAATGAGTTAGTTGCAGCAACCGCACATCAAGGCCATACTATTTTCAATGTAGGAATGTGTGATGACAATGATCATCGTCTGACTTACGTTCATCTCGGCATTATTTCGGCTATCTTGTTAAACAGCAGATCTGTTGATTTCGTTATTACCGGCTGTGGTACAGGACAGGGGGCATTGATGGCACTGAACACATTCCCGGGAGTTACTTGTGGTTATTGCATCGAACCAACAGATGCCTACCTGTTTGCACAGGTAAATAATGGGAATGCACTGTCCTTGCCATTTGCAAAGGGTTTTGGCTGGGGGGCAGAATTAAACATGCGCTATATTTTTGAAAAAGCATTTGATGGCGAAAAGGGATTAGGCTATCCGGCAGAACGTCGTGAATCACAAAATGCGAATGCCATTATCCTGAGTAATATGAAAGAAGCAGTTAGTAAGCCACTCATGGATGCTCTCCAGGCCATCGATCCGGAGTTACTTAAACAAGCTCTTGGTGGCGAAAAATTCCAGAAATGCTTCTTTAATAATAGTAAAGATAAAGAATTGGTTAATTACGTTAAAAATTTATTAGATAGATGAGTTATTATGAGAAGCCATATATAATAAATATGGCTTCTCTTTTATCTTCACAATTTATCTCAAATGTCGATATTACATAATCTGAGTATAAGTTTACTGTTGTAATGGAAATTAAACGTTTCAGCAGACCTCTCTTTTACCAAACAATATAGTTTTACCAGAGGTATACTAATTAGAACCTCTACGACTTCATTAAATTCACTCAAGTTATTTGATTTTTCTATTATTTCTATAGCGTCAACTGATAATACTAATCCTGAACAATACTGCAGCCCCCCCTTGATCCCTCGATTCGTTGCTACATCCACTGTTCTACTTCACTTCCACTGCTCCACTTCACTTTTGTACCAGCGGCTGCTGCGCCCCAGTTTGATGGGTTTAGGGAAATGGCCTTCACTGATCAACTTGTAAAACCATTTGTCAGTCATACCGGTGAAACTGGTGATAAAGTTCATGTCGATCAGGGAATTATCGGCACGCAGAAATACGCTGTCGTGGCTTGTTGTAGTCAACACGGTCAGAATGTCCCCTGTGAGATTTATGAAGATTGTGCGAATGCGGGGAATCTGCTGAGCTGTGCTTTCAGAACTGGCCTGTTACGGGATACCAGGGATTACCGGCGAGGTAACGGGCTTCCGGATCATACACACCTCGATGATCGCGGACAAAATCACTGAACGCCCATATCACTTCTTTAAGTATGTCTTCGCAGTCCGGTAAATGACGATCCAGCGCCACATCCCGGGTGGTACTGCTTTGATGCGCCCGGTGACACAAAGCCCGGATTATTCCAGACATCCTGAATCAAACGCCCCAGATTAGGGGCGTCGAAATATGCCTCTCTGACCATTATATTCCGGCGTACAGGTAGCAGGTCAGAAGTGACAATGCGTCACCTGACGTTAAAAGTCACTACACCCAAGATGACGTTCAATGGCACCATGTGATTCAATAGTTCATTTTCCATCGTTTTTTTGCCGAGCAGGCGCTGGAGTTCTTTAATCTGCTTCATGGCGGCAGCAAGTTCAGAGGCAGGAACAACCTGTTCTCCGGCGGCCACAGCAGTAAGACTTCCTTCCTGGTATTGCTTACGCCAGAGAAATAACTGGCTGGCTGCTACACCATGTTGCCGGGCAACGAGGGAGACCGTCATCCCCGGTTCAAAGCTCTGCTGAACAATTGCGATCTTTTCCTGTGTGGTACGCCGTCTGCGTTTCTCCGGTCCTAAGACATCAATCATCTGCTCTCCAATGACTAGTCTAAAAACTAGTATTAAGACTATCACTTATTTAAGTGATATTGGTTGTCTGGAGGTTCAGGGGGCCAGTCTATTAATACCCTGCCCTGGTATTAATTTAAATTGTAATAATTTAATTTCAGGATGTGTGGCTGCAGCCCGATACAGAGTTGCAAGGACACACTTTTGCCAGAGGGCGTTACAGGAAAGCTTAATGTTTGATTCTGTATACATAATAAATCACCTTATAGTTAAAATAGATCAAAAACCGCTGTAACCAAAGTTACGCTGGCCTGCAGCTTTAGTATCGAGCTTCGTCAAATAATCCAGACGTGCCAATAAGTGCTGGTGCTGCTCAGGGAAATCAGGATCGTTAATATCCAGGATGTAACGCCCATTAGTAGGGAAATGAACTAATCCCAGGTGATCTTCCAGTTCCAACCCTAAGGCACTGTACCAGGCTCCGGTAATTAACCCTCTCAGGGTGTCAGAGCGCTCATAGTCTCCCAGG
>ERZ1034969.1234-NODE-1234-length-11108-cov-27.128110_pt1 | contig 11108 bp, 9 predicted proteins | sample MGYA00520624_ERZ1034969 | MGnify/ENA primary metagenome ERZ1034969 (study PRJEB33766, sample SAMN09781776) | gut metagenome | biome: gut microbiome | host: Homo sapiens | place: Madagascar | study: EMG produced TPA metagenomics assembly of the PRJNA485056 data...
CCCCGCAAACCCTTATTCCTTCGTCGCCGAGCACCACGTCTTCCGGATCAAAGGCGCCGGCGGCGGGCCAAACGTGGTGCGTCGCTCCCCTCAAACCCTTATTCCTTCGTCGCCGAGCACCACATCTTCCGGATCAAAGGCGCCGGCGGCGGGCCAAACGTGGTGCGCCGCTCCCCGCAAACCCTTATTCCTTCGTCGCCGAGCACCACGTCTTCCGGGGCCAAGGCACCGGCGGCCGGCCGGGTGACACCCAGATATGAAACAACCTGCACCGGTCCGCGAGACGGCGGACCGGTGCAGGTTGTTCTCTTTATTATAACTATTCCAACTCAAAGGCACCGGTGTACAGCTGGTAGTAGGTGCCCTTCTGGGCGATGAGCTCGTCGTGGTCCCCTCGCTCGATAATCCGGCCCTGATCCAGCACCATGATGGCGTCGGAGTTCCGGACCGTGGACAGGCGATGGGCGATGACGAACACGGTCCGGCCCTTCATCAGGTTGTCCATGCCCTTCTGCACCAAAGCCTCTGTTCGTGTATCGATGGAGCTGGTGGCCTCGTCCAGGATCATCACCGGCGGATCCGCCACTGCGGCCCGGGCGATGGAAATCAGCTGGCGCTGGCCCTGAGAGAGCTGGGCGCCGTTGCCGGTGAGCATGGTGTTGTATCCCTCCGGCAGTCGGGTGATGAAATCATCCGCATTGGCCAGGCGGGCCGCTTCCATGCACTCCTCATCGGTGGCATCCAGCCGTCCGTATCGGATATTGTCCATCACCGTTCCGGTGAACAGGTTCACGTCCTGGAGCACGATGCCCAGGGAACGGCGAAGATCCGGTTTGCAGATGTGGTTGATGTTGATTCCGTCGTAACGGATTTTGCCGTCCGCGATGTCGTAAAACCGGTTGATCAGATTGGTGATGGTGGTTTTGCCCGCACCCGTAGCGCCTACAAAAGCAATTTTCTGACCCGGTTTCGCGAACAGGCTTACGTCGTGGAGCACCTGTTTCTCCGGAGTGTATCCGAAGTCCACATCCTGCAGGCGCACGTCGCCTTTTACTTCTATGTACTGGGGTTCCGCGTAGCCCGGAGTCATGCGCTTCCAGGCCCACATCTCCGTATTCCGGTCGGTCTCTTTGAAGCTGCCGTCGGATTCTTTTACCACGTTCACCAGGTGCACGTAGCCCTCGTCTTCCTCCGGCTTTTCATCGATGAGTCGGAACACCCGGCCCGCACCGGCTAAAGCCATGGAAATCATCGGCACCTGAGCCGACATCTGACCGATGGTCTGAGACAGCTGGCGGGACATGCCCAGGAAGGACACGATAATGCCGATGGTGATGGGCCGGAAGCCCCGCAGGCTCACGTTGGTCGCCCCAAAGACCACCAGCAGGCCGCCCACCAGCGCCAGCAGCACGTACAGGATGTTCCCGATATTTCCCAGAATCGGCATCAGCACGTTGCCGGCCGCATTGGCCCGGGCGCTGTCTTGGAAAAGCTGCTCGTTCAGCACGTCGAATTCCTTCTTGCTCTCTTCCTCGTGGGTGAACACCTTCACCACCTTCTGGCCCTTCATCATTTCCTCGATAAAGCCCTCTTCCTTGGCCAGAGATTTCTGCTGGCGCATCATGTACACCGAACTCTCCTTGCCCAGCTTTTTCGTCACCCGGAACATCAGGAGAATTACGGCAAAAACAACCAGCGTCAGCCACAGACTGTACCGGAGCATCATGAACACGATGGTGAGTACGGACAGGCCGGTCTGAATCAAGGTCGGCGTGCTCTGGCCGATCATCTGCCGAATGGCATCCACGTCGTTGGTGTAAGTACTCATGATATCGCCGTGGGCGTGGGTGTCGAAGTACTTAATCGGCAGCTTCTCCATGGCGTCGAACATCTCATCCCGCAGGTTTTTCAGGGTTCCCTGGGTGACGCCCGCCATAATCTGGGTGTAGATGGCGGAAGTGGCCATGCCCACCAGGTAGAACACGCCCATGGTTCCGATGATGCGGAGGAATTTGGCCTGTACCGACTCCATACCCACCTTCATTCCCGGCAGGATGACTTGATCGATCAGCTGCTGCAGGAATACGTTGGAGAAGGACATGGAGATGGCGGATAAAATAATGCACACCAGCACCACCAGCAACCGGCCTTTATAATGGTCGGTCAGGTATTTGATAAAACGTTTCATCGTTCCCGGGCGAATTTCGCCAACGGGTTGTCCTCTTCTTGGTCTCGGCATTATTCTTCCTCCTTTCCTTTGGTCTGGGAATCAAAGATTTCCCGGTAAATTCCGTTCTTAGCGATGAGGCTCTCGTGATTTCCCTGTTCCACCACGCGGCCGCCGTCCATCACCAGAATCTGATCTGCGTCCTGTACGGACGAAATTCGCTGAGCGATAATTATTTTTGTGGTATTCGGAATCTTATCCATAAAAGCCTGACGGATGAGGGCGTCGGTCTTGGTGTCCACCGCGGAGGTGGAGTCGTCCAGGATCAGCACCTTTGGATTTTTCAGGAGCGCCCGGGCGATGCACAGACGCTGCTTCTGGCCGCCGGACACATTGGTTCCGCCCTGCTCGATGTAGGTATCGTAGCCGTCCGGGAATTTGGAGACGAACTCGTCCGCCTGAGCCAGCTTGCAAGCTTCCACAATTTCCTCGTCCGTGGCGTTCTTGTTGCCCCAGCGCATGTTGTCCTTGATGGTACCGGAGAACAGCACGTTCTTCTGCAGCACCACGGCCACCGCGTCCCGCAGGGTGTCCACGTCGTAGTTCCGCACGTCGATGCCGCCCACTTCCACGGAGCCCTCCGTCACGTCATAGAGTCTCGGAATCAGCTGCACCAGGGAGCTTTTGGAGGAACCGGTTCCCCCGATGATGCCCACGGTCTCGCCGGATCCGATATGGAGGTCGATGTCCGTCAGGGCGTTTCGCTTGCTTTTTTCATTGTACTTAAAAGAAACATGGTTGAAGTTCACGCTTCCGTCGGCCACTTCCATCACCGGGTTTTCCGGGGAGTGCAGGGTGTTCTCGTAGTTCAGCACCTCCGTGATTCTTCGCGCGGATTCCTGTGCCATGGTGAGCATGACAAACACCATGGACAGCATCATGATGGACATGAGCAGCTGCACGCCGTAGGAAATCAGGGCGGACAGGTCTCCGGTGTTCAGGCTGGTTCCGTGGCTGTTCACGATGGTTTTTGCACCGAAGAAGCTGATGAGCAGCATGGAGGCGGACATGCAGAAGCTCATCACCGGGCTGTTCAGGGCCAGGATACGCTCTACATGGGTGAAATCCTTCCGCACTTCATCGGATGCCCGGTAGAATTTCTCCCGCTCGTACTCCTCCCGGACGAAGGATTTTACCACTCGGATGCCGGCGATGTTCTCCTGCACGGAGTTGTTCAGGGCATCGTACTTCTTGAAAATCCGTCGGAAAATCGGCATGGCGGTGCGAATCATCCAGATCAGCGCGATGGCGATGACCGGCATCACGCAGAAGAACAACAGCGCCATTCTCGGATTGATGGAGAAACTCATTGCCAGAGAGAACACCATCATCAGCGGGGTCCGTACCGCAATTCGAATCATCATCTGAAAGGCGTTCTGCACATTGGTGACGTCGGTGGTGAGCCGAGTTACCAGCGATGAGGCGGAGAACCAGTCCACATCTGCGAAAGAGAAGTCCTGAATCGCATAGAAAATATCGTGTCTCAGGTTCTTCGCGAATCCCGCACCGGCTGTAGCGGCTTTCCTCGCTGCCAAAACGCCGAAAAGCAGGGACAGCATGGCCATCACCAGCAGGATGCTTCCGTATTTCACAATCGGGTCCATGGATTCTCCGGTCATGTGGTTGATGAGCTGGGCCATCACGAACGGCAAAGCACATTCGAACAGCACCTCGATTCCCACAAACACCGGCGTCTCAATGGCCGGCCGCTTGTAGTCCCGGATGCTTTGCATTAACTTTTTAATCATATATCGTTATCCTCCTTACAGATTTCCAGGTTGGCGTGAAGCACCTTCAGCAGACGAATCAGCGCTTTTACATCCTCCTCGCTCATCCCTTCGGTCATCAATTTCTCTTTCTCCCGAAATCGCTCTTCCATGAAATGCTGATGGTCCAGCGCCCGTTCCGTCAAGCGCACCATCTTGACTCTCCGGTCTTTTTCATCGGAAAAGCTCTCCACAAAACCCTTTGTCTCCAGTCGTTTCACCAGTCCCACTACGGTGGGATGGGAGATTTCCAGTTCTTTCTCAATCTGCTTCTGAGACATCTGCCCTCCTTCTTTGGCAAGGTGCCTCAGAAGGTGTGCCTGAGACCAGGTGAGATCGCCTTTTCGCAGATCCATATCCGCATGGGTCCGCATCTGGAATGAAATCTGCTTAATGAGCATGCCGATTTCGTTCCGATTGCATTTGCAGTCGTCCATCTTTCCTCCTTATACAATGTATAGTTTCTTCCGATTGTGCCGCAGGCAATCGGATTCGATTTGATAAAATGTGTAGCGTGCTACATGTAGCACGCTACACATTTTATTCCCATTTCCGCCGATAGTCAATGACGATTCTGTGAATTTTTCTCGGTATCTCTGTGGTTTAACTTTCATTTTTTTTGCCGCTGTGATATTCTTAATGCTATGAGTAAACGAAGAAAAATGACAATTATAGTACTCGCCGCGTTGGCAGCTCTGCTTCTGCTGCTCGGCGTCCTGACATCCGGCATCACTGCGAATCGCGATGGGGGCGAAGTCACCGTATCCTCCGGCGACGGCTCCATCATCGTGGCCGACAAGCTGAAAGAGGAAGGCTTGATTCAGAGCCCGTTCCTTTTCCGGATTGTGGCGGAAGTGGAAGGCCGAAACGGCAACTGGTACCCCGGCTCTTATAAGATTCCCGGCGGCAGCAGTTTTTTCGAGATTTGTAAAATCATGGGCAAACCGGCGGGGGACATCCGTGTCACCTTCCCGGAGGGTATTCAGGTGCGCGAAATGGGGACCATCCTGGAGAAGGCCGGCGTCTGCAAGAAGTCGGAATTCCTCAAAGCCTGCAAAACCCATTCTTTTAACTACGAATTCCTGAAGAAGGTGCCCGCTTCCAAGCGTATCGACGGCCTGGAGGGATACCTCTTCCCGGATACCTACTACTTTACAAAGGACGAGGACCCGGACAACATCATCAACACGATGCTGGATCACTTCCAGCAGACGGTGTACACGCCGGAAATCCTGGCCAAGGTGAAGAAGAGCAAGTACTCTTTGGATCAAGTGATTATCTTAGCTTCCATGGTGGAGAGCGAAGCCGCTACCACCGAAGACCGGAAAACCGTGGCCGGCGTGTTCCTGAACCGCCTCCACCACCCGGACAAGTTCCCGAAGCTGGAATCCTGTGTCACCGTAGAGTACGCAAAGGGCATCAAAAAGGACATCATTTCTCTGGCGGACACCAAGTACAATTCCAAGTACAACACCTACAAATACCCGGGTCTCCCCTATGGCCCGATTTGCTGCCCGAGCATGGAGTCCATCAATGCGGTGCTGACCCCCACTAACAACAGCTATTATTACTTCCAGTCCGATTCCAAGGGTCGGCTGCACTTCGCCCAGACCTGGCAGGAACATGCCAAAATCCAGAAGAAGCTGCAATCCAACTGGAAGACTACGAAAACCCGGAAGGTGAAGTAGGGGAATTAGGGAAACTTGATAAATTAGGAGGACCGGCTTTGAGCCGGTCCTTTTACTTTGTTGGGCGTTGCCGCGGAGTTGGGCCTCCGGCCGGCGGGACGTGGTGCCTCACTCCCCGCTAGCCCTTGTTCTTTCGTCGACGAGCACCACGTCTTCCGAGCTCAAGGCGCCGGCGACGTACCGGACGTGGTGCTCCGCCTCCCGCAAGCCCTTGTTCTTTCGTCGTCAAGCACCACGTCTTCCGAGCTCAAGGCGCCGCCGGCGTACCGGACGTGGTGCTCCGCTCCCCGCAAACCCTTGTTCCTTCGTCGGCGCGCACCACGTCTTCCAGGCTCAAGGCGACGGCGACGTACCGGACGTGGTGCTTCACTCCCCGCAAAACCTTGTTCCTTCGTCGTCAAGCACCACGTCTTCCGGACCCAAGGCGCCGCCGGCTGGCAGGACGTGGTGCCTCACTCCCCGCTAACCCTTGTTCTATCGTCGGCGCGCACCACGTCTTTGGATCCGAATGGGCCTCCGGCCACTGTCACATCCAAAAAGTGATGCATGAGCCCTTATTTTTCTGTTCCATGCATCAACTCCATTTTTCAGGTTGATGCATGAGCACCCTTTTTTCCATCTCATGCATCACTCCAATCGCTTTTGCGCTTTATTTTTTCTATTTTGATTTCGCTCAAGTGAAAAAGTGATGTACGAACTCCGGTTTTCTGCTTCCCAACATCACATACCTCCGCTCCCCCTCGGGCATTCCACTCTAATCAACCCGGCGGTCGCGGAGAAAGTGATGCAGGAACCTCTTTTCGGAGTGTTCCTGCATCACTTTTCACCAATCCCCGGAAAGTGGCCCGAATTAGAGGTGCGCGCCGGATTCGGGCCGCTTTCAAAAAAATAGAAAGAGAAGCACGAAGGGCCGCCCTTCGTGCTTCTCTTTCTACTTAGTCTATCTTTAGCGTGCACGCCCATCTGTTCACTGTAAAAAAGGATTGTGATTGAAATAAACTTATATTTAATCATCTACCCATTCCATATCCTTCTCAACATCCCAGAAAGTTTTTCCGTTCCAGATTTTAAGCTTCTAAGAATGCATCAACCGGATAATGTGTTGTATTCCCTTTCCAGATATACATTTCTCCATTGTCTGCCATTTCATATAAGCAAAGATCTAGACTGCTGTTATTCGTCCATCCTTCCAAAAAGTATTTTTTCCCTTCATAAAGAAACCACAACTCATCACCGTAATGAATGTGATTAACAAATTCACGAACATCACCATTTTTCAATTTCAGGCACCCCCCTACAGAACCTCCCGGTCCACCCAATACCCCGGGCACTTGATCCAGGCCACCAGTTTATCTCCCAGGTAGAACTCATCCTGGTCATCGTAGGTATTCCGCTCGTAGTAGTCGAACACAGCAGTGTCCCCGCCGTCGCAGATCTCATATTCTGCCGGCTCCTCCATTTTCAGGGACAGTTCCCTGCAGCGGATGACCACGCCCAGTCCGCCAAAATTCGCCAGCCGATATTCCACATTCGGACAGGTGCGGGTCCCGATTCGCGTGCCGGTCACCCATGCCCCGCCGTCCTCTTTTTTTTGGAAGGAAAGCTCACACCGGTAGCCGTCCTCCAGGAAATCCACCACCGGGCGAGGCGAAGGCAACCACAGGACATCCCGGAAAAAATCCGCCGGAAGCTTCCGGGCCACCCGCGCCAAAGCCTGCCCCGTGCGCTTCGCCACCGAATGATCCCCGAAAAAATCCGAGTGCTCCGCCCGGATTTTTGCCGCATAATCCGCTTCCAAATACAGGCAGTAGGCCGCCGCCGGATTCGCATCCGTGCCGATGCCGTACTCGAACACCTTTCCCAGCCGAAGCGCCGCATCTGCAAAATTCGCATCATACCCCTGCAGGAAATTTTTCTTGGTCTCGTTATACACCATATGGTACAGGTTCTGCGCAGTCTCCTCGCTTTTCCGGCAGCCGTACCCGTGGCTGTACATGTCCCCCAGCTTGTAGATTGCCTCGAACAGCCCGTTGGCCGCCGCATAGCTGAACTGCGGGAACGCCTTCTCGTACTCCGGCTCGCCCCCGTTGCAGCGCCCGTAGTAATAGATGTATCCCAGCGTATTCGCGTACTCCGCGTCGTCCGCCAGCTCCCGAAGCCGCAGCATGCAGTCCCGCGCCGCCGTCCAGTCGCACTCGTACAGCCAGTTGCCCCCATAGCACGCGTACCCCTTTAGCCGCAGCGCAAAAACATTGTCCTCCCGGCACAGCTCCTCCGTATACCGCCGCGCCTTCGCCAGCGTCTCCTCGTCCATCATCCGGAGGTTCTCATCCTCCTCAAAAGGTCGCAGCCACGCTTCCTTCTCCGCCGACGTCTTCTCGTGGCTCTTCCACACCGGCTGCGCACCCTTCCGATTAAATCTATCGTTCATCACACGCCCCTCTCCTAAAAAAACAAAATCCGTTCGGCACCCACGTCCGGCAATGCAAGCCCCGCCGCAGTGCTGCGGTTTTTATACCAAATCCTTAGCTCGAGTATATCGCAGCCCGGCACCCCTGGCAACCTGCCGGTTCCACACCCGAGCCCATTGACCAAAATCCTTCCCTTTGGAGCCTCCAGCCGACGGGCGTCCCCCTGCCCGCGCCGGATTCGGCCCGCTTTCAGATGATATGAAAAGAGATGCACGAAGGGCGGCGGCCCTTCGTGCATCTCTTCCTCTTACCTTTTCCTTTAGTGCCCCACAATCGCCTTCTTCACTGCTTTCCCGGCCACCGGCACTACCTTCTTCACTACTTGCCCGGCAGCAGGCACCGCCTTCATCACTGCAACTTTTTTCACGGCATCCATCGCCTCATCGAACACAGGTTCTGCGACTTTCGCCTTCACCTGCTGACCCGCTTTCTCCAGCTTATCTTTCCGCGCCCTTAACCGTTCCGCTTTCTTCGCCTCACAGGCATCGCACCGAAAATGCGTCTTCCCCAGATCCTCAATCTCCGCGAAACACTCCCGGCACACCAGCCCAACCTTCTCCCCACAAATCGGGCAATAGTTATAGTCCAGCGGCAAATGCTTCCGCTCCTTGTTGTATCTGCAGTGCACATTTCGGCACCCTTTAATCCGTCTGTCCATCGTTGGCATCGCTCATTCCTCCCCGCTTCACTCCCTAAAAAAAGTTTCGTCCTTCCAATTCTTCCGCCCGGCCCCAATCTGTGGTACACTCAACCCAGAAAAACCGGCCGCGCTGCTTAGCTCCACTTTAGCATGCCGCGCCCATCTGTTCAACGAAAAAAAGGATTGTGATTGAAATGAATTGGAACATTTTCTGGGGACTCTACACGCTGGCTTTCGCCGTCGCTGCCCTGCTGGTATGGTTCTTCCTGTACTACCGCAAAAAACACTACACCGAGCTCTGCTCCGTCAAAACCGCCGGCACCGTCGTCCGCTATTCCGCCGTTCGCTACAACGACATCAGCCTGCCCGTGGTGGAATACACGGCAAACGGCCGCACCTACACCGTTGTCGGCCCAAAATTCAGCGCCACCGTCACCAAGTCCTTTTCGTCCCCCTTCCACCGGGCCAAAACCGACATCACCTCGAACCTGACCACCCGGGAGGACCTCCCCAGCGTGCTGAAACTCAACCTCCGGCAGAACTCCCTTGCTGGCCTTACCGAAAGCCCCCTGCTGGAACTGTACCCCATCGGCTCCCAAGCGGACGTATTCTACAATCCCCGCAAGCCCAAAATGGCCTACGTCCAAAGGTTCGCCCGGCCCCAGAAAGTCCTCTACACCATCATCCTACTCCTGGGTCTCACCTTTCTGGCTGCCGCCCTCTTCATCTTCTTCGGGCCCACCATCACTATGCACTAAAAGGTTCGTTCCGCTCAGGCCCCCGGCGAGGATTTCTTCCAGCTCTTCCATCAAGGAATCCCTCGCCGCCTCTGCGAGGGTATTTCTGTTTCACTGCGATAAAAGAATTATCGTGTCTCAAACTCTTCAATGACCGGATTATCACGTGTACCACTTACACATGCATAAAAGCCCTTTGTGGTTTTTTTACGCTTTTCATTTTTTATCGTGTACTTACCATCGACGTACCATTTGCCTCCCTGTAACTTCGCATGAGTATCTGCGTGTTTAATTCGGAAAGTCGTATCGTATTCTTGTCCATAGCAGAGTACCGCGTACATGGCATCGACTTCACTCATTTTTGCTTCTGCTTTCTTGTTTTTCTTTTCCTCTTCCTCCATATACTTGCTTTGTACAATAAATTTTGCCGTTGAAGTTTCCTTATTGTAATCAATCAGCTTTGTAATTTTAAACTCCTTTGCTACTACCGTATCATTCTGTATTGGCACCGTCATATCTTCTTCAGTATTTGATGCGATGTATATCGGTGTTATTCCAAGTTTCTTAATTTCAGGATCCGCCTTATCACATTTCTTTCCGACAAAAAAACCTAGTTCCTTTTTGCTTGGCATATTGTCATCAACATACAGTGAAATAGCATCGGTTTCACCTATTTCCTCACCCTCTTTAGGTTTTTGTGTTACGACAGTCCATTCTTTATCCGGTTCTTCAATTTCTTTTTCCGGATTATCGGAATCATAGAACACTATTTGGTCATCATTAAATCCCGCATTATTGATTGTTGTCACCGCTTCATCAATAGTTGTTTTTTCAACGGCAGGCACTGCCAGTATTTTTTCTTCTTTTTCTGAATCTTTTGATTGCAGAAGCCCAATTCCTGCCAGTCCAAGGAAGCAAAGCAATACAACAATTACCCATTTGTCCAAAGACTTTTTATCATCTTCTTTTTTCTTATCCGAAGAATAATCTGCAGGCGCTACAGACGTCTTCTCATTACGTTTAGATGAAGAGAAGGCTCCGCCTAACAATTTCGAGTCTTCTTTTTCTTCTTCCTTTTCAATTGCTTCAGACACTTTTTCAATCGTCTCTTTCGCCGATTCAGCAAATATACTCGCAGTCTTAGATGCAGTTTCAGTTGTTGCTTTGACCGTGGCTGTTACATTGCTCTTTACTTTTTGCTGAAATTCTTCATCACTCAGTTTCTCTTTCAGCGCCTCGCCTTTTCTTGATGCAACCTTACTCGCAGCACCAATCATCTTTCCTGCTGCCTTGACGAAAACCCCTGCCGCTTCCTTCAGTTCACCAATATCGTCAATATTATCGGATTGATTCTTTTGATTGTCATTATCCATATACGATTCCCCCACCACAGACCTTGTCCATTTTACTATTCTATAAAAAACATCATAACAGCGTCATTGCCATTAAATGCGTGTTTATGAGTTAATTACTTTCCTCAATAATAGAGATTTCTATTTGCTTTTTTCATAATAATAACGTAATGCCTGTTATGAAGTGACCGTTGTCAAGAGGCGATTACAAGAAAGTTTCATCTCTC
>ERZ1034969.1246-NODE-1246-length-11010-cov-10.554541_pt1 | contig 11010 bp, 13 predicted proteins | sample MGYA00520624_ERZ1034969 | MGnify/ENA primary metagenome ERZ1034969 (study PRJEB33766, sample SAMN09781776) | gut metagenome | biome: gut microbiome | host: Homo sapiens | place: Madagascar | study: EMG produced TPA metagenomics assembly of the PRJNA485056 data...
AGTTCTCGGTTACGGGCAAAACGCCGCTTTTTGGGATTTGCCCGTAAAACCCAGTCCCTCGTTACGGGCAAAACGCCGCTTTTTGGGATTTGCCCGTAAAACCCAGTTCTCGGTTACGGGCAAAACGCCGCTTTTTGGGATTTGCCCGTAAAACCCAGTCCCTCGTTACGGGCAAAACGCCGCTTTTTGGGATTTGCCCGTAAGCGCAGCATTCAGCCCCGGATTTTCAAGCCGAGTCACAAGCTGAACAAGATGTTTGCTGCCCAAAGCACTGCATTTTTCATGGAAATGACTTCGCCGATCTTAAATAGAGAGTGTCCAAAACTTCCACCTTATTCCTTAATTGTGATAGAATGAACAATGTATTCAAAAAGGAAAAGGACACGGAATATGGAAAATCAAATTAACTACTATCGCATCGATCGAGCGGAGTGGCGCAACTTTTACAAGGACCACATCGTTCCTCTGACGAATGAGGAGCTTGATCGCATCAAGTCGCTTAACGACCGCATCTCAATGGAGGACGTCTCTGAGGTTTACATGCCGATGGTGCATCTTTTGCAGATGTTCATGAAAAATCATCAGCGACTCCAGGACGATCAGGCGAGCTTTCTTGGCATCAAGCCGCACAAGGTGCCGTTTATTTTAGGGATTGCGGGCTCGGTTGCCGTTGGCAAGAGCACGACGGCGCGGTTGCTCAAATCGCTTTTGTCCGAGGTCTATCCGGACAAAAAGGTTCAGTTGATTACGACTGACGGTTTCATCTTCCCGAATGCTGTCCTGAAAAAGAAGGGCATCATGAGCAGGAAGGGTTTTCCTGAAAGCTATGACATGCCGCGTCTGATCAAATTCGTCAACGACGTGAAAAACGGCATCGTTGCCAAAGCGCCCGTTTATTCGCACAAGGTTTATGACATCATTCCTGACGAGTTTGACGTGATCGATCAGCCTGATATTTTGATCGTCGAAGGAATCAACGTGCTGCAGCTTCCAAGCCATGAACCTATTTTCGTAAGCGACTTTTTCGATTTTTCGCTTTACGTCGATGCCAAGGAAGAGTACATCAAGCGTTGGTATCTTGAACGTTTCGGGATGCTGCTCGATACTGCGTTCAAAGATCCGACGAATTACTATTATCCATACGCAATCGGCGATCGCACCGCTGCATTTAAAATGGCGTCAAAGGTTTGGGAGGACGTCAACCACCCGAACCTGCACGAGTACATCCTGCCGACGAGAAATCGCGCTGACCTGATCATCGTGAAGAGCGCCAATCATTTGATTGAAGAATTGCGCCTGAGAAAGTACTGATTTCCGATTGAAATTTTTGTATCTATTGGAAAATGCACTCAAAAAACGTGCATTTAGGTTATAATTGACTAAAATGTACGTAAAAGAATTGACCATCGCAAAGTCAATCGGTACAATTAAGTAAGTGAGACAACTATAAAATTAATGAGGTGAACATCTTGGCTAATGTTGATATGCAGGCTTTTGACAAAATCATCGTCTTGGATTTTGGCAGCCAGTATAACCAATTGATTACGCGCCGCATCCGTGAATTCGGCATCTATTCAGAGCTTCTGTCACACAAGCTGACGGCTGCACAAATCAAGGAGATGGATCCGAAGGGCATCATTTTGTCCGGCGGTCCGAACAGCGTGTACGATGAAGACGCATTTAAGGTAGACCCTGAAATTTTCAATTTGGGAATCCCGGTGCTGGGCATCTGCTACGGAATGCAGCTGATGTCAAACGAACTCGGCGGCAAGGTCGAAAGTGCAGAAAATAAGGAATACGGCAAGGCTGATATTCATGTTAACGATGAAAATGCAGTATTGTTCCACGGATTGCCGCAAGATCAAAGCGTATGGATGAGTCATGGCGATCTCGTGACTAAAGCTCCTGAAGGCTTCGAAGTCGTGGCCAAGAGTCAAAATTGTCCGATTGCATCGATTGCTGACTACGATCGCAAGCTCTTCGGTCTGCAATTCCACCCTGAAGTTCGCAACACGACATACGGCAACGATATTTTGCGTCACTTTGCCTTTGATGCCTGCGGTGCGAAAAGCAACTGGACGATGGATGATTTCATTAAAATGCAGGTTGAAAAAATCAAGGAAGAAGTCGGCGACAAGAAGGTCATCCTCGGCCTTTCAGGCGGCGTTGACTCAAGCGTTACGGCCGCATTGCTCAACAAGGCAATCGGCGATCAGCTGACATGCATCTTCGTTGATCACGGTCTTTTGAGAAAGAACGAAGCACAGCAAGTGATGGATGCTTTGGGCAAGGGTCTTGGCGTCAACATCATCAAAGTTGATGCTGCCAAGCGTTTCCTGGGCAAGCTCGAAGGCGTATCCGATCCTGAAAAGAAGCGCAAGATCATCGGTGCCGAATTCATCGAAGTCTTCAACGAAGAAGCCTTGAAGTTAAAGGACGTCGACTTCCTTGCTCAAGGCACGCTTTACACGGACGTCATCGAATCAGGCACGGACACGGCCAAGACGATCAAGTCGCACCACAACGTCGGCGGACTTCCGGAAGACATGCACTTCAAGCTGATTGAACCGTTGCGCACGCTCTTCAAGGACGAAACGCGCGAACTCGGCGAAAAGCTCGGTATTCCGCATGAACTCGTCTGGCGTCAGCCATTCCCTGGACCAGGCCTTGGCATCCGCGTCATTGGCGAAATTACGGAAGACAAGCTCGAAATCGTGCGCGATTCCGATGCCATCCTGCGCGAAGTCATCGCACAACATGGTCTTGACAAGGAAATTTGGCAATACTTCACCGTTTTGCCTGGCATCCGCTCCGTCGGCGTCATGGGCGACGGCCGCACGTATGACTACACGATCGGTATTCGTGCCGTAACGTCCATTGATGGCATGACTGCAGACTTTGCACAGATTCCTTGGGACGTTCTCCAGGAAATCTCGGTTCGAATCGTAAATGAAGTCGCTCACGTTAACCGCGTAGTTTATGACATCACGTCCAAGCCGCCGGCAACGATTGAATGGGAATAATCCACAAGAGCCAAGAAACGTTGAATTTACGGCGTTTCTTGGCTCGTTTTTTGTTGTGTGACAATAGAATGACAATAATTTTGGATTATTTAGTAGATAATGTTCTACCATTTAAAAGGATGTTATTTCTAGCAATAATACAGTTTGTGGCATTTTCAAAATATGTAGTCCATTGCTCAGGTGTTGCCTCACTCCATGAATTTGGTTTATTTTCGCCCCAAAATGATATGACTTTATTGGAATTATAATACATTTGTAAGTTGTTTTTTTCAATAAAACATTCAAAAGGTTTTTCAGAATTGTAATTATTTACAATATATTGGTACCACTGTTCACCTTGAGAATCTTTCTGATTGAGTATATTATCTAACTTGTAGTCCCATCCGTCAAGAGATCTTCCTGCTTTCCAATTTAGAGGGGCAGGAATAAGATTACCCGCTGTATATACTATTTCAAGAAAAGAAATAAAAGAATTAAAATGCTTTTCTTTAATATCAGGATTTTTATCTTTAACCCAATCAAATAAACAATCACGTTTTTGAGGTATTTCTTTTAAAAACTCAGGAGTAATATCTGTTCGACTTTTTAGTCCAATGAAATATTTGCATGGATTCCACCAACCTGTCATAATGTCTGCATTAAATGTGTCTTCTTTAGGCGGAAGAATAACCTTGCCACCACAAGCATGATACATTACATTCCAGGAATGGTAAAAATCTTGACTTTTGAATATGGAAATTGCTGCATCAGAATATTCAATGTCAGGCATTTTTTGTTTGTTAATGAAAAACCATATATTATTATATAAAATGTTATTATCATCCCAATTATTTTGTTCTTCGAGTGTTAAGTAGAAGTCTGTTCGTCGTAAATCTTGCATAACCTTACTCCTTCTTCGGTTTCCTCTTTCTCTTCACATAAGAGAAATCCGGAAACAAGTCTTTCAATGCTTCTGCAACTTCTTCATTTTCAATCATATCCTGAACCATCATTTGGTCATCATCTGCTAAATCAAGAGATACCGAGTAAGATGCATCACTATCCATCGGATTTGCCGGGAAGCGGATTTCTTTCTTGTAATAATCGCTTTCGGTGATTTCTCTGTCATCAAGTTTGTCTCTTAGTCTTGCCCAATACTCAACCATCTTTTTGAATGAATCTAAATCTTCCTGCGGACGATATCCGGCACTAGGAAGTCGTTCTTCAAATTTTAATAATACTTCACCATCCTTTATGGTAGGTCGCAATCCGTATGCCCATTCCATGTCAAATAACACATGGAGTGCACTAAATATATTTGCTACATCCGGGTCAGACAATGCAAAGAAGCTGACATTAAGATGATTTGTAATATTAAGCAAAGTTGCCTCGTCGGGATAACGGTTTCCTAATTCGTAGTTTCGGATTGTGGACTCATTAAGTCCGCATCGCTCAGCCAATTCCTTTTGGGTAAGTTCGGCTGCGATTCGGAAGTTTCTGATTAAAACGCCTACTCGGCTGGTAAATTTTTCGCCCATTACAAAAGCTCCTTCTTTTTAAAGCTATATACAGTATATCACTAACAGTGCAAAAATGAAATGTTCTTTGGCAGAAAGTATTGACAGTACAAAAACGAACTGCTATTATAAAACACAACATAACCGTTCAGAAATAAACTGAATAATAAAAATGCAACGGAGAGGAGGAAATAGCTTATGACGAACAAACGATTTATTACAGCAAAAGATGTAGTAGAAGAGCTGGGAGTATCGTCATCATATGCTTATAAGCTGATACGAAAATTGAATGCGGAGCGTGAGGCAGACGGTTTCGTGACAATCAAGGGTCGAGTCAGCAGACAGTATTTTGATGAACGAATCTATGGAACAACTGATAAGAAAGAGGTGGTTTGATGGCGGTTATTAAGAACCAAAAGACCGGAATGTGGGAGATTTGAAGATGTTTTGGCAAAGAAGTATCCAAACAATAAGCATATTAAAGATAAGATACGACAGCAGCTTCAAATATTAAGAGATAAAGGAATTGTAGAATTTAGAGGAAGGGGAAATTATCGAAAAATATAGAAGAAGTTAGCCTAAGGATTGAATAGAAGCAAGGGTTAGGATGACAATAGAATATTGAATAAAAGGATGTAAAAGAAGAGAAACAGTGCATAGGTGAACTGTTACGGTAAAAGAAGCGTTTCTAAATACATGAGAACAACTTTACAATTGAGAGTGGGAATAAGAAGAAAAAGCCTAGAAACCTTTATTTAATAGGGTTCTAGGCTCTTTTTGAGTTTGAGTGCAACCATTTTGCAACCAATCCATATTATTTCTTATGAGTTAAACGTAGAATTCTTGCAAATCATCTAAACGAATTGCACCAAGCAGACCGCCATAACCACAACCACAGTCAATTGCAATATGATTGTTTGCTTTGAAAATTTTATCGTATTTATGACAGTTCTTATCAACGATACCACGAACAAGATTTAATTCTTCTTCACGAATGTATCTTGTAGGTGTATGCCCTGTTACTAAGTATTTATCATCAAAATATTTCAAGTAGTAAGAAGGCTTATCGAAAATTAATTCTTCAATGTTTTGCTCGGCTAAATCTTTTGTTTTAGAAAAATTATCTATGCCAGCATGAACCAACACAAATTGTTGACCGCTAACAGTTAACTCTTCATAGGGCAAGAGTTCATTTAAATACTGGAGAATGTTTTCCTGTTCATCATGAGTTAGTGCTTGAAATTCTTTCATAGTTGATTGACCACCAATATTTAGCCACTCAACGAAATCTTTTGTTAAGTCAGCGGACATATTTTTCAATTGTGAAATGTCATTACTAGATAACCAGTTTAACGGTTGAATTGCCATATATTCATGATTGCCCATGAGTGCAATCATGTTCTGGTGTTGCATTGCAAACTGCAAAATTTTCAGACTTTGATTGCCTCGGTCAATCATATCACCTAACAGATAAAGCATGTCAGAATCATTGAAATCAATTTTTTTTAGTAGTTTTATCAATCGTTGATACTCACCATGAATATCAGAAATGACGTAAGTTGCCATGTTTTTCTCCTATCGTTCAAAGATAAATTCATCATCTGAAAGCTTTCGTATTTCCAAAGGTTGAATTTTAGTGTTTAAATCATCAATGATTTCAGTGAGTGTTGCATTTTTCTCATATCTAACTAATATCTTTGATTTAATTTCACTTGTAGATAATTTTTTGCTCTCATGCTCTAAAAGGTAAACAAAAATATCAAACTCTTTATTTGTCAAAAATACTTCTTTATCATCAACCGTTATTGACCATTTTTCAAAATCAAGAATAATGCCATGTAGTGTAGCAATGCGCCGACTTCTTTCAAACGTTTCATTCAACTTTTCAAATACTTTATCGTTTTGCCAATCAAGTTGAATCGGTATCAGCATCCCATCTTCATAAAGTAAAATTTCACCACTACCAATTTCTTTGAAAAAAGGTTTTCTTTTAATTGGAATAATCGTAAACGTATCAATTCCCACAAGTTCAAACTCTCCCTTATGAACAGTCGTGATTTTCGTTTGGGGTGTATGCCCTACAATTTGTTTTTGATACTTTGGGTTTGGCAAACAGCTTAATTCATGGTCAAAATCAGCCCATAATGGACTACCTAAAAAGTATTCCCCATCTCTTGCTTTGCCTACATGGTCTTCTAAATTATCTAAATTATCGATTAAATTTTCAGTTATCGTTTCAAAATGCCAATCTTCTAAATCAAAGTCTTGAGTGTAACCAGCATGACTAACCAAATAATCATCTAGCTGAAAGGCAATTTGCAAATTTAATTTTAATAGCTTTCGACCGACTGAAAGAAATCCATCTGCACTTTGAAGTGAATAACTTCTAGGTGTAACCGTCAAATAAGACACGTCATGATTTCCTAAGAGGTTTATCACTTCGACACCGAAAACTTTCATCTTTGATTTCCATAGGAACAAATAATCCAATTCATTCATGTAAAGGTCAAAGTTTCTTTCTTGCTCGTATGCGTCTGTAAAGTCGCCTAGCAAAATCACTTGTTTAATGCCTAATTCTTTAACTTTCTGTTCAACCATGGGCAATATTATTTGTGCTTTTAAGTGTAAATCTCCAACTAGAATCGTTTTCATATGGTCACCTACTCTATTTAGTCAGTTATCAATCGTCCCATATATTCCCCAAACAATTTGGACACTGATAATGAATATCTGTTTTTATTACATAATTTTTCACTTGAAATAATTTAATAATTTTTTCCAAAACTTTCTTATCTGAAAGATAGCACTTATCTATATAAATAATACTTTGATTATTTAGTTCATCAAAAATAACTCTTCCTCGGGGTACATTGATATAGTCATCTGTATCAAATTTAGAAATAAGCGAATCGAACAACTCCCAATGGTCGCTATTACTATCATATAACCCATTTAACATCCTTCCTTTTTTATAAGGTATATGATTAGCTATAATTTCACCATTACTACAAATAAAAAAAATTCCTATTCTATTCATTGCTCCACAACCTTCTGTAAGACTAATTATTCTAAACTCTTCAATTCATTCATTAGTTCCGTAGCAGTATCTTTTGTATAAGGTTTCCCAATCAAGAGCCCATATACTTCAATATTCGGAAAGAATAAAGAACTATTTTTTTTATCGTTGAGTTCTTCAATATATCCAAGTCGTTTTAAAATATAATAACCAATTGCTGAGCTTCGACTAATGCCTTGCTCACAATGGAGAACAAAATTTTTGTTGGCATATTTATCTATAAATTCATCTATAATTACTTTGTCTTTTTCAGTTAATCGATTACTACCTTCTGGCGTGCTTCGGTCTATTTCATCAGCAAACGTCCATTCATCATAAAAACCTAAAGATAAGGTATCTAAATATCGTTTAGAGGCATTGTCTTTCACTGGTGGTCTATCGCCAATTCTAATGGCAACAACTTGCTCTTTTGAAACTGGGGGTATCCACTCCAAAAATTTTTTTCGGCTCATGATGGTAACTTTATCCATTGAAAACCACTCCTTTACTTTCGTTTAAATTCTTTATTATCTTTTTTGTTCGTTTTTCAATTAAATTGGATATTAAAGGTAAGTTTTGAATAAACAATTTGTAGTTTTTTTCTCTTATAAGTCCTTTCTCCGCAGTTGATATCTTGTCAAATAGTTCATCATTTTCATAAAAATCTTCAATTAAGAATTTCACTTTCCATTGCTCAAAATTATCAACATGATATGCGTTTTTATAATCATTGAAATTGTCTTCAAGATATTCGAGAGATTGAACGAAACTTTCGTGAAATTTAAAAGCTTTTGTTTTACCAAAATGTTTAGGTACAATAAGAAAATTTCCTAAAGTATGTGTAAGGTTAATATATCGTTGAATTTCTTCATGTGAAATAATTTCGATATATTGACTTATTGTCGTTGGCTCGATCATCCATTCGATTCTATATTCTTTGGCATCCATGTCAGACATTTTGTCATAGTCAATATGTCTATCAATACAATACTCTTTAAAATTGTTCACATAGAAATTGTTATCGAATGCCTTAAATAAATTACGTAACATATTGTGTGCTGAAGCAAAGAACGTGTCTGGTTCAAGATAGTCATGGTCAACATTTTCATCATACCATTTGAGAAATTTATAGATTTCTTTCATGTTGTCAGAACGATCAATATCTGGAACAACTTCTTTAGGATAACGTCTGTAAAGGTAAAAACGAGTGTATGGATTGATAACAATTTGTAATTCGGGAAACTGAGTTAATAAACTATCTCCACTTTTATATAGCATGTATTTGTCTCCTTTTTTAGGAAAAGGCTTAATTGCCTTTTCGTTTTATCGTAATTTCAACTTCTTCAACTTGTTGTTTTTCTTGCACCAACTGCTCCACAATACTATGATAAATTATCATTGCGTCTTGCTCCAGTCCAAATACATCGTAAATCTTGCAAAGTTCCATCATGTTGTTTGCTATAGCAAATTCATTGCATTGTTTCAAAAGTTCAACTGTCTTTTCTTCGATTTCATCACTAACGGAGTTATCTTCACTTAGAAGATAGCTAAAAATATAACTTCCTAATGTGTCGTAAAGTTTCATTGCGAATGGCGATTTCTTCATTGCATTGAGTGTAAAAATATTTACGGACATAACTTAAACCTCCAGTTTTAATAGGCATTAGTAGCGAGCAACTATTCAATTTTCAAGGAGCAACAGCTTAAGGATTTTTATTTTCTCCTTTGGTTCTCCCCCACTGATTCCATAATACTCCTTTATCTCAAATTAGTCAATATATTTTCTCCTTAAATTTGACAAAATAAAAAGAACTCTTTTTAGAGTTCTAAATGGTGGCTATAGTAAGTCATTTATTTCGAGTTTTGTTAAAAGTTCGTTAGTATATTTTTGTAAAATTTCTTTTATATCATCTGGTAACTCCTTAGCTAAGTATTCATCTAGAGTATCATTCACAACACTTTCGATTGAAACGATATCTTCATGTTGAATTTTGTAAATTACCTGGCGTAGAACAAACTTAATTGCGGCACCAATAGTTACAGACCTTGCGTCAACGCTTTGTTTAATGATTGTTCTTAATTCGTCAATTTTAGAACCTACACTATTTGATAATTGAAATTTGGGTCTTTGTGAACCAGATTTAATATCGTATTTTTTTTCAATTTTTATTGGTAAACTAAGTGTTTTGCTCCAATCTATCTTTTTCCAATCAATATAAGTATCTAAAATTGCTTTGGATAATACTTCACCTTTAGTAAAGTTAATACCATTTTGTTTTTGATAGTGCTCTTTGAGCAACTCTAACATTTCAGCGGTTTCATAAGCTATCCTAACTTGCAATTCCATGTCATCATCTCCGATTTAGTTTTATCTTTCAGAAAGTGCATATATAAAAACCAGATAGTTTACAAAATCATTAATTTTTTTGTACTGGTTTTAAGTCTTCTTTTCCTTTAATAGTTACTTTTCATATCGAATTAACAAGTGATAAACCATCAATTAATTTCAAATCCTCAATAGTTAATGTGGCATCTGATGGCAAAACAAGCTCAAGATTATTTGGCAATTCGACCCCTTTAGTCATTCTTTCCACAAGATTATCTGCCAAAATTACTAAATCATCTTCATGTTCATTGCAAAATTCAATAATGCTATAAAGTTTACTCCAGTTATATGCTTTTTTATTGAAAAATTGTAATTGACCTTCTGTTTTAAAACCTATTGCTTTCTCGATAGTTGTCCCCATAATAGGTGACCGATCTGTACACCAAAAAATCTTAATTTGTTTTTTAGACGTTTCTTTTAACTACTCAGCTACATGAATAGGAATTGATATTTCAATACCCATCCTGTCAACCGTCACAGTGTTAGTTCCTCCAATTTTCAACTGAGCAATAGTATCGTCTATATCCAGTAATAAGTACTTCATTCTGTTTTCCCCCATTGTTTATTGTTAGAAACATATTGCTTTCGATATAAGTCACCTATCATAAATATTCTTATGTTGTTTCTCCATTTCTTTTTCAAAATATTCCTGATACTCTTTTTTTAAATCCATTTTTCTAAATATTGAGCTTCTAAGATAGACGATACTTTCTTAAAATCTCTCCATTAGGTATTAAAGGTGATTTGTGTAATTTCCATGTGTTGCCCTATAAAGTTCTATTCGTTGCTTTCAGTGTAAGTATACATCAAAAAAAACAGATCGGCAATTACAATTCTCCTCTAGGCTGACATAATAGAAATTACTACATAGGAATAGAAAGTTTTTTTCTGCAACCATATTGCAACCAATATAGGAAAAACGTTATAACTTCTACCATTTTCAAACAATCCAAAACCGCATAAAATCAATAACTAAACTCTTATAAAACGTTAATCCCACGGAGTGGGAATAATTGAAACTAAGAGACTAAAAAATTAAATGTCGAACAA